>PPCM01000238.1_pt1 | contig 68325 bp, 77 predicted proteins | sample 1555541 | NCBI WGS metagenome assembly PPCM01 (sample SAMN05284479, study PRJNA326546) | Marine sediment metagenome, whole genome shotgun sequencing project. | isolation source: marine sediment | place: Germany: Wadden Sea | collected 2012-09-05 | reverse complement strand
AGGTCTTTGTTCAGTTGATTAGGATCAAACAGTAGCTCCATTACGATACAAAGTGTTCGTATCAGTCTTATTTGTCAGTACTCTATATCACGGTAATAAATATATACTTAAGTTATCATAATGTGAAAGGAAATAAAAATGGAGACAATCAATGCATTAAAAGAAAGAAGAAGTATCAGAAAATACAAGGATCAAGTAGTTGATCGCGAGTTAATGAAAGAAATCATTGAAATAAGTAAATATGCACCATCTTGGGGAAACTTCCAAGTTGCCAGATATACTTTGGTCGATGATAAGGATGTAATTGCAAGATTAAGTAGTGAAGGGGTTAAAGGGTTTGTGTACAATGTCGGAACGCTTAAGAATGCTAAAGGGGTAGCAATATTAAGTTTTGTAAAAGGTAAAAGTGGAAAGTTGGATAAAGATAGTTATGCTACTTCAAAAGCCAATACATGGGAAGTATTTGATGCTGGAATTGCTTGCCAAACATTTTGTTTAGCAGCACATGCAAAAGGTGTTGGAACTTGTATTATGGGTGTGATTGACGATGAAAGCATTTCAAAAATTGTTCGTTTACCAGATGAAGAAACTGTGGCTGCTTTAATTGTTTACGGTTTACCTGATGAAACACCAAAAGCAACGCCTAGAAAAGATGTTAAGGATATTCTTAGATTCGTGTAAATATAGACCCACTTATAGTGGGTTTTTTATTTTCTTCATAAAAAAAACGTTTTCATATAAAAAACACTTTACTGCTTTAAAGCGATGAAGTAGAATAGTGCTTGAAATCAAGTTTCAGGAGGAGAAGAAAATGAAAAAAATATTTATTATTATGATTGCCAGTTTAATAGTGTTTATGACTGGATGTACAGAAGAAAGTGAAAGCAATTCGCTAGAGGTAGTACTTGAAAATGGGTACTTAACATTGGGGTTAGACGATACATTTGCTCCATTAGGTTTTAGAGATGAAGATGGAGAAATTGTGGGGTTTGATATTGATTTAGCCTATGCAGTTGCAGAAGAAATGGGTGTTGAATTACGAATTCAACCAATTGAATGGGATAGTAAAGTACTAGAACTAAATGCAAATAATATTGATATGATTTGGAATGGGTTAACAATAACTGAAGAACGAAAATCGAATATCAATTTTAGTGATCCATATTTAAGCAATCGCCAAATTGTGTTAGTTAAGTCTGGTGTTAATGTAACAAGTGTTGACGATTTGTCTGGATTGAATGTTGGAGTTCAAATCGATAGTAGTGGGGAATCTGCTCTAAATGGTAATTCTGTTGTTGATTCTGTCTCTGAGATTGTTAGGTTTAACAATTTTACAGAAGCGTTATTAGATTTAGATAGTGGACGTATTGATGCTATTGTAATAGATGAAATTATGGCTAGATATGTTGTAAGCAAAGGTACTTACGATGTAGTTGTAACAGATGTTTCATTAGGAAGTGAGTCTTACGGGATTGGATTTAGAATTGGGGATGATGAACTACGAGATGAAATTGATCGAATTTTACTTGTACTACAGGAATCAGGTAAAGCTACGGAAATTTCAGAAAAATGGTTTGGAGAAGACATCTTTAAACAATAATGGATTATAAATACATATTAGAAATATTTCCGTATTTATTTGAGGGATTTGTTACAAGTTTGAAGGTCTTTTCCATTACAATCTTACTATCGATTCCACTTGGAGTACTCGTGGCTTCGTTGTCGATGGTAGAGAGTAAAATAATTAAAACAATAATTACTTCTTATACATGGCTGTTTCGAGGAAGCCCGTTGCTCTTACAATTGTATTTTGGGATGTACGGATTACCGGCGTTAGGGATCACATTAGAACGAATGACTGTAGCTTTGTTAATCTTTACGTTAAACTACGGGGCATATTTTACTGAAATATTTAGGGGTAGTATACTATCAATAGACGATTCACAAAGAGAAGTTTCGAAAGTACTTGGTTTTTCAAGCATCGAAACTTACATAATAGTGATTATTCCACAAGCACTAAAAAGAAGTGTTCAAGCAGTAAGTAATGAGACAATATCACTTGTAAAAGATACTGCCTTAATTGCTGCAATTGCTTTAAATGATTTACTAAGAAATGCCAAAGAAGTAGTATCAAGAGATTTTAGAGTTGAAGCATTCTTCATTGCCTTTGTATTATATATACTAATATCTTATATTGTCGTTGTGTTTACTAAAAAAGTAGAAAGAAAGTACGAGTTCTTTAGCTAATGCTTAAACTAGTAAATATAAGTAAATCATTTGACGATAAAGTAGTTATCGAGAATGTAAATATGGAGTTCAAGGCAAACAAAATAAGTGTAATTATTGGTAAAAGTGGAGAAGGAAAAACAACTATTTTTAGAATTATCACTAATTTAATACAAAGTGATAGTGGTTACGTTAGTACTGACGAGTTAGATAGCATTGGAATGGTTTTTCAAGGAAATGAACTTTATCCACACTTTAATGTTATGAATAACTTGGTAATACCTCAAAGAGTGATTCTTAAAAGAAATAAAAAAGATGCTATTGCAAATGCTCAAGAAGTATTGAGTAAACTAAACATATCATACTTAAGTAAGTCGTTTGTGAAAAGTCTAAGTGGCGGAGAAGCTCAAAGGGTAGCCATAGCAAGAGAATTGGTTATGAAGAAAAATATTCTGCTACTAGACGAACCTACAAGTGCTTTGGATGAAGAGAATACTGGAATTCTTTTATCATTATTGAAAGAGCTAAAGAAGGATAAAACCATCATAATTATCACACATGACATGAAATTTGCAACAATGGTAGCTGATGATAAGTTTGAAATTAAGAACAAAAAACTAATAAAAACAAACGACACTTTAATCTGAGTGTCGTTTTTATGATGTATAACACAATTACCATATAATTTAAGAGTATTATAATACTCTACTCCATATTTACTGTTACAAAAAACAAAAATAGTTTACAAATCAATCAAAATAGCATAAAAATAATATATAGAGAGTAGGGGTGTAATAATGGATTTTGATAAAGGTGTTGCCCAACGAATAGTAAATGATTTAAAAAGTGTCATAGCTCATAATATTAATTTCATTGATTCAAAAGGAATAATCATTGCTAGTAGTAATGAACAAAGAATCGGTACTTTTCATGCTGCTTCTTTACTCGTATTTATAGAGGGTAGAAAAGTAGTAGTTAGTAAAGATGATGAATATGAGGGTGTTAAGGAAGGTGTGAATTTGCCAGTCTACTTTGAAGGAACTATTATCGGAGTCATCGGAATTACAGGAAAAGTAGATGAAGTTCAGAGGGTGGATGAAATCATTAGAACAATGACGGAAGCTTTAGTGTAGTTAAGAAAAGTGAAAATGATGATGGATTAATTGTAAGACTATTTAACCCATCACGCACATCAAACAACGCTACAGTATTAACGTTCACTAAAGAAGTGAAAAGTGCTAATTTAACAAACTTGAATGAAGAAGTGAAAGAAGAATTAATCGTTGAGAACAACCAAATCAAATTAGATAATATTTTACCTTGTCAACCAATCACGGTTCTTGTGAAATTTAATTAAGAAGAAGGAAAAGAAAATGAAAAAAACATTCACAGTAAAAGATAAAGATGGATTACATGCTAGACCTGCTTCACTAGTAGTAAAAGCTGCAGCTAAATACCCTGGAGAAATTGATATTGCCTATAAAGGTAAACAATTAACACTGAAATCAATTTTAACTGTTATGAGTTTGGGTATTCCGTATGGTGAATCTTTTGATGTTATCGTTACGGGAGAAAACGAAGAAGGAATCCTAGAAGAAGTTACAGCTATTTTAGCTGAAAACGGTATTGTATAAAAAGAATCAGTTCCCTGTAAGAGTAAAAGAGACAATCAATTTTGTCTCTTTTATTTTTAACTAGGATAGTATTTCGTATTATAAGGCAATGGTTTTGGCTTATGTTATAATAAGGATGAATGGTAGTGACATTATTGATTATTAAGTTTTGTCACCACATAATAGGCAATGTTGAATTGGATTTCCTTGAATTTGCAAATGCTTTCACAGTAAAATTTAGGTATGAAGTCGCAAAGACGACAAAAATTATTGGAGGTTATTATGGAAAATAGATTTCAACTTTACGTTCAAAGATTTGGTAAATTCTTAAGTGGAATGGTAATGCCAAATATTGGTGCCTTTATAGCATGGGGGCTAATCACTGCATTATTCATTGATACAGGATGGACTCCTAACACAACTTTATCTGGTCTTGTTGGACCAATGATCGTTTATTTACTACCGTTATTAATTGGTTATACGGGTGGTAAAATGATGCATGGACACCGTGGTGGTGTTGTAGGTGCAATCGCAACAACTGGTGTAATCATCGGAGCTTCAATCCCAATGTTCTTAGGAGCAATGATTGTTGGACCGTTAGCTGGTTGGTTAATGAAAAAAATCGACAAAGCTTTAGAACCAGCTATTCCTGCTGGATTCGAAATGCTTATTAACAACTTCAGTTTAGGTATCTTTGGTGGAGCTATGGCAGTTGCTGGTGTTTTAGGAATCGGTCCAGTTGTAGATACATTTAGTGGATGGTTAGGTGACGGAGTAGACATGTTTGTAAGCACTGGATTCTTACCAGTTGCTTCAATACTGATTGAACCTGCTAAAATCTTATTCTTAAACAATGCAATCAACCATGGAGTATTAAGTCCATTAGGTGTTGCTCAAGTTGCAGAAACAGGTAAATCAATTTACTTCTTATTAGAAACGAACCCTGGTCCTGGTTTAGGTGTATTACTTGCCTATATGGTATTTGGACAAGGTGCAGTTAAATTAACAACTCCTGGTTCAATTGTTATTCATTTCTTCGGAGGTATTCATGAAATTTACTTCCCTTACATACTAATGAAACCTATCTTATTATTAGCGGTTATCGCTGGTGGAGCTAGTGGAGTATTCGTGTTTGACTTATTCAACGTAGGATTAGTAGCGACGCCTTCTCCAGGAAGTATCTTCGCATTAGCTGCAATGACAGCAAAAGGAGATATATTGGGAGTATTACTTGGTGTTCTAGTATCAACTGTAGTAAGTTTCTTAGTAGCAAGTGTCTTCGTAAAAATGGATTCTGGTAAAGAAGAAAGCGGAGATTTCGTTAAAGCACAAGAAGCTATGTTAAACCTTAAAGGTAAAGGTGGAATTGACAAAATCGCATTTGCTTGTGACGCAGGTATGGGTTCAAGTGCAATGGGTGCATCTACTTTAAGAAATAAATTTAAAAAAGCTGGAATTGAAATGAATGTAGTTCATTGTTCAGTGGAAGATATCCCAGCAGATGCTAAATTGGTTGTAACACATGAAAATTTAGCTGCTAGAGTTAAGAAGTCTGCACCAGGTGTTGAAATCGTAACAATCACTAATTTTGTTGGTGCTCCTGAGTATGATCAATTAGTAGAAAAATTTAAAAAATAAATCATGATTATCCAAGAGGAGTGGCGACACTCCTCTTATAATTTACTTTTGTCACCACCTATATGTCATCACCTAGACAAATAAGTCAGTTGAATTACTTTGAAATAGTAAACTTCCATCTTATAATATAGTTAGGAACTATAGGAGGTAATAATATGAGCTCAGTTTTATCTTCAAGAGAAAAAAAGATTATTACAGCAATTATAAATGCTAACTATGGAATAACGATAAAAGAAATTGCTGATAGATTAGATGTAAGTAAAAGAACGGTTTTGAGAGAAATGTCTAGTGTGTATGATTGGTTTAAGCAATACAATATTGAAGTTGATCGCTCAACGAATCAAGGTATTGTCATCAATGCATCCCCCCAAGAGATAGAAATTCTTAAAGGTTCTCTGAATGAAGAGCTAGTAATTCAGTATTACAGTAAGAAAGAACGATTACTATATTTGATAACAGAATTGCTTGAAAGTAAAGAACCATTGAAATTAGCCTACTTCGCAAGTGTTCTTGGAGTAAGCGAAGCAACAATATCGCATGATTTAAACGATTTGGGAAATCAAATCAAACAATATGATCTTGATTTGCATCGCAAACAAGGTTATGGGATTGAGATTAAAGGTAAAGAACGTAATAAACGAAAAGCGTTACTTGATAATTTATATGACGCACTTGATGGTGAAGAAATCAAAAGTGCTGTTTCCAAAACAATAGGAATGGTTAATACAACAACAAGAGATGTTAGAAGTAAGTTATTAGATCTGATTGATATTGATACTATACAAGTGATAGAGAAGTCTATTTCTGAAAGTGAGAAAGATATTGGATTCAAATTTGCTGAAAGTAGTTATACGGCTTTAGCTGTTCATTTAGCTTTAGCAGTTCAGCGTCTTAAAAATGATGAAAGAATCATGATGAACCCTTCGATTTTAGAGGATATAAAGCTGTTTGATGAATATATTATTGCAAACAAACTAATTAAAAACTTAGAAGAAATTCTACAATTAGATATCCCGGAAGACGAAATAGGATATGTAACTATGCACTTGAAAGGTGCAAGGTATAAAAGTGGAATCTATGACACAAAAATCTTACGATTCAATGAAATGGTAATTAGTAATTATCAGTTAGCTTCAATGATTAATGAAATGATTAGTGTGGCTGAACAAGAAACAGGATATCAGTTAAAGCAAATTGATTCATTATTGATAGGTCTGGTAGACCATTTAAGACCGGCAATTAGTAGATTAGAATTAAAATTAAACATTAGAAATCCATTACTAGAACAAATTAAATCGCAGTACCCAGATATTTATGCAGTTAGTGAAAAGTGTTCAAAAGTTGTTACAAAGAAATTAGGTGTTGAGTTACCTGATTCTGAAATTGGATATATTGCTATGCATATCGGTAGTGCAATAGAACAACTAAAAAATAGTAATCAAGCCAAAGATGTAGAAGTAAAGGTTATTGTAACTTGTATAAGTGGAATCGGAACATCAAAAATGTTGGCTGAGAGACTAAAAAAAGAATTTAAAAACATAAAAATATCACGTGTGTTTTCCACAACGGATGTAAAAAATGAATGGTTAGTAAAACACCGAATTGATTTGATTATTTCCACAGTTCATTTCGAAAACACAATTGTCCCCATTTTGAAAGTAAATCCTTTGTTACTGAAAAATGATATTAAGAAAGTTAATAACTTTATTAACACAATGAGTCGTACACGAAAAGGAATGGAGTTAGAAAATATTTCTACTCTAGAGCGAGTTAAAGTTTTAAAAGAATATTCAACAGGGGTTGTAGATATTTTAAACAATTTCATCATTAAAGAATCATTAACTGTAAACACGTATACCGATATGCTACATTATGTAGCTGAATCAATTACAGATAATGAAGGTCTTTATAAAGAAATTGTGAGAAGAGAAGAAATCGGATCTATTGTATTCGAAGATCAGAATTTGATGTTCTTACATACAAGAAGCGAATATGTTAATCATTTAGGGATTGGTATTTATCGAAATGAAAAGATTCTTGAACACGAGAATTATCATTTCAACACCGTTATTATGCTAGTAGCACCAAAAGTAATATCACCTGAGCAATTAGAAGTTGTTGGTGAAATTAGTGCAGCACTTGTTAATGACGAAAAATTTATACACAACATAAAATATGAACATAAAGAAGACTTATATAGAAGAATCGAACAACTATTGGTTTCATTCTTTGAAGCTAAAATTTAGAAAGAAGGTAAAGAGATTATGTTTGGAAAAACACCAGTACTAAAGAGAGAAAATGTAGTAGTAGGACAAAAATCTGTAAGTAGAGATGAGGCAATTAAATTTGCTGGACAATTACTTATCGATAGCGGATATGTATCAAAAGATTACGTTGATGCGATGTATCAACGAGAAGAAATCGTTTCTACATTTATCGGAAACGGAGTTGCAATTCCTCATGGAGTTGGAAATGCAAAAGGGTTGATCAAGAAAAGTGGACTAGTTGTCGTTCAATATCCAGAAGGAATTGATTACAATGGCAACACTTGTTATTTAGTAATTGGAATTAGTGGTAAAGATAACGATCACATTAAAATTTTATCTAACATCGCTGAACAAATTGGAGATTTAGATAAGGCGCAAGAACTATGGAAAACTCCTGATGCTGATTTAATCTATAAAACATTCATTTACGGAGACAAATAATGATTTACACATTGACATTAAACCCAGCGATTGATCGCACTGTGCTTTGTCCTGAAATCAATAAAGTCGATGTTACAAGAGTATCTAAAACAACAAGAGAAGCAGCTGGAAAAGGAATAAATGTATCAAAGGTAATTCATTCTATGGGAGCAACTTCGACTTGTACTGGATTTATCGGCGGATATAATGGAGATTTTATCTTTAAATCTTTAAGCGAGGATAATATTGCTACAAAATTCGTTATTGTAGAAGGAAACACTAGAGAGAACATAAAAGTGTTCGCAACAGAAACAAAAGAAGTATTAGAACTAAATGAATCAGGAGCACAAATAAGCAAAGAGAATATGAATGAAATGTTTGAATATTTCGATCGAATTCTTACTTCTGAGGACATCATAGTGATGGCGGGAAGTGTTCCAAGTAATATTGGTAATGATATTTATAAACAATGGATTGAGAGATACAAAGAAATTGGTGTTAAAACGGTGTTAGATACATCTAAGGACTTGTTTGAAGAAGGTATTAAAGCGGGACCAAGTGTAATCAAACCCAATTTATATGAACTAGAAATGTATTTTGATACAAAGATTAATAACCAAGAAGAACTAATAGAATACAGTAAAAAACTATTGAGTTTTGGAATTGAAAATGTCCTTGTAACGATGGGAAAAGATGGATCGTTGTTTATATCTAAAGATGAATTATATAAAGTGTCAATACCCTCAGTAAAAGTAAAAGGTACAGTTGGCGCTGGAGATTCGTTTGTAGCAGGATATTCAATCGCTTTAGAAAGAAAACTAAACACTGTTGATGCGTTGAAATACGCAAGTGCAGTTTCGATAGCAAGTTGTTTACAAGAAGGATCAGCTCCTGGAAAACTTGCTGATGTAGAAATACTTATAAATCAGATAGAGGTAGAAAGATTAGAGGTAGAATAATGAAAACAAGAGCAGTTAGATTATATGGAGAAAAACATCTTCAATTAGACGAGTTTGAATTGCCAGAAATGACAGAAGAAGAGATTCTAGTTAGAGTTGTATCAAACAGTATCTGTATGTCAACTTATAAAGCAGCAAAACTAGGAAAAAATCATAAACGAGTACCTGAAGATTGCGATGTAAATCCAATCATAACTGGACATGAATTTGCCGGTGAAATTGTTAAAGTAGGTAAAAAATGGCAACATCAGTTCAAAGCAGGAGATAAATTTGGTATTCAACCAGCATTAAACTATAAAGGATCTATGGATAGTCCTGGTTATAGTTTCCGTTGGTATGGTGGAAACATGGAATATGCAATTATTCCGAATGAAGTAATGGAAATAAACTGTTTAATCAATTATAAGGGTGATGCATATTATGAGGCATCTTTAGCAGAGCCAATGAGTTGTGTTATTGGTGGATTCCACGCATCATATCATGTAAAACCTAGTACTTATAATCATATTATGGATATCAAAAAAGGTGGAGCATTAGCCGTTTTAGGTGGATGTGGTCCAATGGGTCTTGGCGCAATTGATTATGCAATTCATAGAGAAATTAAACCTAGTGTTTTGGTCGTTACAGATATCTCAGATGATCGTTTAGCAAGAGCAAATGAAATTTTAAGTGTTGAAGAAGCGGCAAAGCATGGAGTAGCCCTACATTATGTAAATCCAAACAATCATAAAGAACCAATTGAATATATTAAAAGTTTAAATGGTGGAAATGGATATGACGATGTATTCGTATATGTTCCAATTAGACCACTAGTTGAACAAGGAGATCAATTACTTGGTAAAGATGGATGTATGAACTTCTTTGCTGGGCCTATCGATAATGAGTTTGCTAGTTTGATAAATATGTATAATATTCATTATTCAGCTACGAAAATCATTGGTTCAACAGGTGGAAACACAGATGATATGTTAGAAAGCATTAAAATGACAGAACAAGGATTAATTAATCCAGCAGTAATGCTAACTCATATCGGTGGATTAGATGCAGCAGCAGATACAATTCTTAATTTACCAAACATTCCAGGTGGTAAAAAAATCATTTATACACAAATTGATATGCCGCTTACAGCAATTGAAGATTTTAGACAAGAAGCAACAAAAGATCCTCGTTTTGAAGGACTTGCAGACATTTGTGAAAACAACAATAATTTATGGTGTTTAGAAGCGGAACAATATCTATTAAAAACATTTACAAAGGGAGAATAACTATGAGAAGAGAATACACAATCAAAGATGAAGTAGGATTACACGCTAGACCAGTTAGTGTGTTAGTGGGAGTAGCTACTAAATATCCGAATGAAGTATTTATTGAATATAAAGATAAAAGAGTAACATTAAAAAGCATTATCGCTGTAATGAGTTTGGCTGTTCCTTACAATGATACAATTGTAATCGAAGTTGGTGGCGATGACGCAGAAACAGTTTTTGAAAACATAGACGCAGTATTAAACGAACACAACGTTATTTAATATGCTCCAAGCCAAAAAGAACTCCTGGTCCCAACCAGGAGTTCTTTTTAATATTCTTTAAAATGTGAATGAATTGTGGTTAACTATAGTTAGGAGGTGTATTAAATGAGAGGTTTTGTGAAAGAGTTTAAAACGTTTATTAGTAAAGGTAATGTTATGGATTTAGCAGTGGCAGTAATTATTGGTGCTGCATTTAAGGATATCATTAACAGTTTGGTAAAAGACATTCTAACTCCTGTAATTAGTTTGGTTGTAGGAGATGAAGGATTTGGTAATTTCAAGTATGTTATTACAGAAGCAAATGAAGCCGAAGGGATTGTAGAAAATGCAGTTTACTATGGTAATTTCATTCAAAACATTTTTGATTTCTTTGTAATCGCAATCGTGGTATTCTTGATCGTGAAGTTCATTAATAGAGTTTCAAAAGCAATGGAAGAAGCTAAAAATGAAACGGTTGAAGTAGTAGAAGATATGATTGAAGATGTCAAACCAAAAGTAGAAGATATATTGTTAGATATTAAAGAATTGTTGGTACCAAATAGAAAAGAAGATAAGTAAAGAAAGAATCACTCTTTAAGGCACTGTTTGTGCCTTTTTTTATGCTACCTACTTAATTTTTTTAGAACACCTTATTTATGTTATAATTGTCATATGACATAAGTGGGGAGGAATTATGAGTAAAAAATTAATCTTGATATTTAATATTGTGATTTTTATCTTTATAGGAGTAGTAGTTTTTTTTAGTAATGTCAAACTTGATTTACACCCAAGTGGTAGTAGTGAAATTGATATTACCTCTTATGACGCTACAATAACGTTAACATCCGAAGGTAGTATGATGGTGGCTGAAGAGTGGTCTATGGATTACGATGGAGACTACTCAACACGATTTAGAGACATTGTTTATGATAAGTTCCCAGAGAACTATCCATTACCGAAGAGTGATGATAATACCGCTACGTTTAACACGGAAAACTATAATTTTTATCTTAATGAAGAAGAATATAGTGATATATCAAATGATATGGGAACTTCATTTAATGGAGATATGGATGAATTAAACGAACCAGTAGCTTGCCCATCAAATTTGGGACCAAATTGCGAATCATTTTTTATTCACAAATACAACACAAGGTTTTTTGATGACCAAGTGTTTCATTATGAGTTTCAAATTGATGATGCAGTAACTGAGTATAGTGACATTCAAGAATTAAACTGGGTGTTATTCTCTTATGCTGAAAGTGTTGTAGAGAAGGGAACAGTCAAGATCCTTTTTCCAGATGAAATTGATCCAAATGAGGTGTCTGTGTTTACACCAAATATGGAAGATGCAACAGTTGTTGTAACAAAAGATGGAATAACAATAAATTTTACTGAGATTCATGTGGATGAGTCTTTGGGATTTAGAATTCTTATGCCTTTAGGGACACTGGCAAACATTAGTGATTCATCAACCTTTATTGATGAAGGAATTAATAAACAAATTATTGTTGATTATGAGAATAGTTTGATTGAAGTAGATGAACCCTTTGATTTTGATGGATTATTTATGATGTTAGCTGCATGGGGACTTTCTGTATTGTTTTTATTGATTGGTAATGTATCGTTTAAAAGACACTTAAAACCTCATAAAGTTCGATTTATGAAGCATTCTATTGTGAATCCACCGTCAACAGATTCACCAGCAATTGTAGGATATCTATTACGAAGTGATATTCCGGGGAAAATTGATTATGCTGGTGCGACTTTACTGGATTTAGTAAATAGAGGATATCTAAGTGTAAGTGATAATGATCAAGACGAAGTAGATATTTTCGAGAAATACTCTTATAAAGATGAACTGAGTTATGCAAAACAAAAAATGAAATCAGGTGTAGAAGAACCGAATTCAATGGATGTGAGATATACACTCGTTAAGGATAATTATAAAGAAGATTTGTTACCACATGAGTGTTATTTTATTAACTGGTACATTAATGAGATGGGGGATGGAAGAAAAACATCTATTAATCGTATGGGAAATTATACAGATGATCTCGAAGGTGCTCGCCAGTTTGAGCGTAGTTCAAATATGTTTATGGAGTTGGTTCAAAAAGAAGCATCTAAACAAGATTTAAATGATTATGAAGTGTGGGAAGATGTTACTCGAGTTTTACCGGTTATTGGGGTACTACTTGTTTTTGCCGGGTTACTCTTTTACTATATGCATACTTATGACACACTTAGGTTTTCAGCGTTACTAATTTTGATTGGAGCTCTTAGTATATTTGTGTTTTCATTGGTAACATTCAAGCGAAAATCACAAGCGGGTGAAAAATTTGCAAAAGAATGGTTGGCTTACCGTAGTAATCTCAACAGTAACGATGTGTTAAAAGATTTGTCATCATTTGATCCAGAACTTTACGGACATCATATGGTATTTGCTTCATTGTTTGGTATTACCGATAATGTGATATATGGTATGGTGATTAAGACTGATGATAGTAAAGTTGTTGATAACAAAGAAGTCTTTGAATATTTAATTTACCAAAGACACGCTAGAAGAACAAGTTATTATCTTCGACGTCGAGCAAGAGAAAGAGTTAGGAGATATCGAAGAGAACAAGCAAGAGCGAATAATAGCCGTTCGTCGTCTGGAGGATTTTCATCTGGTGGAGGAGGCGGTGGAGGCCGTAGCCGCTAAACATTTCAAGAAACCAAGGCATACAATTTTGTATGCCTTTTTGTATGCCTCCAAATTTGAGTTCTAAATGTGTTATCGGTTACGCAAGAGAAAGTGTTTACAATAGGTCTTAAGATTGCTAGAATGACCTTATAAGGAGTGATTTTATGGATATTTTAGTTGCTAAGCTAAATAAAATAAACGAAATACTAGTAAAGGTAAGTAATTCGTTTTATGACGGTGTAACGGAACGTGTTTATTTACGAAGTGAAACGGATTTAAAGGAACTAACCATCACAAAAACTGTTAAGGAAAAAGAAGTTACAAACTATCATATCAATTTAGATGAATCTCTTGATTTAAGTGTTGAATATGAAATAGTAATTGATAAAGTGTTACGAACTCATTTGAATATTGATGAGGTAGTTAAAAGTGAACGTTTTGATCAAGAATATTTCTATGATGGAGTTCTTGGGAATGTTTATAGTAAAGATAAAACAGAATTTTATTTGTGGGCACCTACTTCAACGGATGTTAAGGTAGATATCAAAACAAAAGATGGTAATTCAATTATCAAAGAGTTAACAAGACTTGATAAAGGAGTTTACCATACGGTAATATTTGAAGATTTAGAGTTGGCTTCTTATGTTTACTTGGTAAAGACAAATGGAAGGTTTAATGAAGCGATTGATCCTTACGCTTACTCGGGAACACCAAACTCTAAACGAAGTGTTGTTGTAGATTTAGATAAGATTAACAGCAAGATTGATAAGTCAAAACTAGGAGTATTACCTGATTACACTGATTACATTATTTACGAGACCAGTGTTCGTGATTTCACTGTAAGCGCGGATAGTATAAAGAACAAAGCAAAATTTTTAGGATTAACAGAAACAAATGTTTTAACCAAAGCAGGGAATACGTGTGGTCTAGATTATATAGAAGAATTAGGTATTACGCATCTTCAAATTATGCCTTTTTATGACTTTGGTTCCATTTTAGAAGAACACCAAATGCTATCATACAACTGGGGGTATGATCCTGTTAACTATAATGTACCTGAGGGAAGTTATGCCACAGATGTATATGATCCTTATAAAAGAGTGTTAGAAGTGAAAGAAATGATTCAAGCAGTTAATAATAAAGGGATACGAGTAAACATGGATGTTGTTTATAATCATATGTTTGATCTAGGTTCTAGTTTATTTAATAGTATTGTACCTAAATATTATTTTAGATATGATGAAAAAGGAGATCCTTCGAATGGTTCTTTCTGTGGAAATGATATTGAAAGTACACATTTAATGGTAAGAAGATTTATTGTTGATTCAGTAAAACGATGGGTAACTCTTTATGGAGTTGACGGTTTTCGATTCGATTTAATGGGTATTCATGATGTTGATACAATGAATATGATTCGTGAAGAACTAGACAAGATTGATCCATCCATTATTGTGTATGGTGAAGGATGGCATATGCCTAGCACATTAGATGAGGATTTAAAGTCATCGATTCAAAATCAAGATAAAGTACCGGATATTGCCATGTTTAATGATCGTTTTAGAGATGCCTTGAAAGGACCACATAGTGATTTGAAAGAAGAAGGGTTCTTATGCGGTAATACAGAGAAAACAGAAGTCGCTGCCTCTTGTTATAGTGGGACAACCGTTGGTTTTCTTGAAGAGAAAGCATATATGCTTAAGCCGACTACTTCGGTGAATTACTTCAGTTGTCATGATAATTATACAATTTATGATCAATATAAAATCAAGTATAAAAAGGATAAGAAAATTAAAGAGTTGATTCGCTTTAATCTAGCGAATTTGTTTATCACACAGGGAGTCATCTTTATCCACAGTGGATGCGAGTTCTTCCGAACAAAACTAGGTGTTGAGAATAGTTATAATGTAAGTGATTTAGTTAATCACATCGATTGGGATTTACGAGATAAAGAAGTAGAGAACATCGAGTATGTAAAAGAACTTATTAAGATTAGAAAATCGTTTAAAGGTTATCGATTACCAACAACAGAATTGATAGAAGAATATACTACTGTAGAGGTAATTATACCAGGTGTAATTGAATACACAATTGATTATGACGGACAAGAGTACAAACACATCATTAACGCAACTCAAAGATCCTTTAGTAAAAAGCTTGACGGTAAGTACAAACTATTATTAAATAAGGTATCTGCAAACATTGAAGGAATTGAAGAAGTAAGTAAAGTAAAAGTTCCAGCATACTCATTGGTAATTCTAAAGAAATAATATAAAAACCCGGAAAATTTCCGGGTTTTAGTTTGATAAAAATCGTAATATTACTTGATCATAGTAAATACTCATATCATTTGTATGTTTTGTAAAAGACATTAGCCCAAATACAATCCATAAAGAATTTATTTCCAATGCTTCTTTGCTTAACTCTTTATTTAGAGGGTCTTCTTTTATCAAATCACTTACAACGCTAATTACGTCTAGAAAGATGGGATACTTGTTATGGATATTCTCAATCTTTTGATTCGTGTTATCAATCAAGTATGAACCCAAACCATTTCTTGCGTTGATGTCTTCACCGATAGCTTCTAATGTTTTTAAGACTCTTTCTCTCAAGGGAATATCTTGTGATTTAATTTGCTCAATCTTTGTCTTTGTCTTTGTCCAACTACTTACAAATACATGTTCGAGTAAATCGAATCTTGAGTCGAAATAATTGTATATTGTACCAACGGCAACAGATGCTTCTTTACTTATGTTTCTTGCCGTACAATCTTCAAGTCCACTATTCTTGATTATTTCAGAAGCAGTGTTAATGATAGCTTCTTTACTACTTACTTTGTTTCTCATAAAATCACGCTCCTGCAATTAATAGATCTAACTTATCTGATTTTGTAAAAGGGATAACTAAACTAACACACAATATACAAGTTAAAACATCACTGATTGCTTGTGAAATGATTACACCTTGTAATCCGATTGTCATAGGTAGTATTACAATAAGAGGAATGAAGAATAGTCCTTGTCTTGAAACACTTAGTAACAACGCTTCTCCACCTTTTCCTAATGCTTGATAGAATGTACTTATTGTGTTTGAGATACCAAGGAAGATAAAACCAAACAAATACCAAAACATCATATCTTTTCCATACTCTCTTACAGAATCACTCGCTTTGAAGATATCAAATATTTGATCATTGAACACATTGATAATAATAAAGAAAGCAATCATTATAACAACAGATACTTTTAAAGTATATCGTAAACTTTCCCTTACTCTCTCCTTGTTTTTTGCTCCGACATTATATCCCGCAACTGGTTGGAATCCTTGTCCGAATCCAAAGATAATGTAGTTCGGAATCATGGTTACTTTAACTGCAATACTTGTTGCATTTAGTAAGTCTGTACCACCGTATTCCGTTGCTGCATTATTCAATAAACCAAGGGAAATACTAACAAGCATTTGTCTAAAGAATGTGGGAATTCCGATTAGTAATATTTGCTTGTATATTTCAATTGTTGGTTTGAAGTATGCCAACGATATCTTGATGATTGATTTTTTTCTGAAGTACATCGAAAATAGGATCAACGTAGTTACACCTTGAGAAACCGTAGTGGCAATTGCTGCCCCAGCTATTCCCATATCTAACCCGAATATTAAGATAGGATCTAAAATTATGTTAAAAATTGATCCTACACCCATTCCAATCATAGAAAATTTAGCGCTTCCTTCACTTCTAAGCATATTGTTCATAACCATGTTTAAGACTGTAAAGGTGAAACCAATTACGATATATGTACCGTAAATGTTGGCTAAGTTGTGTGTGTTTTCGTCACTTCCAAACAATTCTAGTATAGGGTCTAAAAATAAAAGGGATGATATCACAAGTAGTGTTCCCACAATTAATCCAGTAAAGAACGAAACACTAGCTACTTTATTGGATTCTTCTAAATTGTTTTGTCCGATTAATCTTGAAACGTATGTTCCACCACCGATTCCGAGTGATAAACCTACAGCTGAAGAGATTAGCATGATAGGTAGTACCACTTGAATTGCTCCTATTTCATGTGGACCAATCCAAGAAATAAATATTGAGTCTACTACGTTATAGATAGCCATTATGAGCATTCCCACAATTGCAGGTGCTGCCATTTTATTAACGGCCTTGCTTATTTTTTCATTCTTTAATATGTCAATTCTTTCATCATTCATGATGTATACCTCCTAAGTCTAAAATGAACAGTGTTCACATTATAACTGAACGTTGTTCATTTTACAATAAAAAAAGAGAGAAATCTCTCTTCTTATTTGATAAATTTTACAACTTCATCCATTTCTCTTCTTGTCTTAGGGAAAATCTCTTGATTATCAGCTCGATAACCAAATGCAGCCATTACAGCTACTCCGAATTTTTTTCTATCAATGACACCTTCACTAGCTAGTAATGCTTCAACTTTATCTCGATTGAATCCTTCGATCGGACATGAATCGATGTTCATTGTTGCAGAAGTAGTTAACATATTAGCTAGAGGCATGTAGGCTTGTTTACTTGCCCAGTCAAAAGCAGTTCTTTCATCTGTTACTTCAAAGTCATTTTCCATGAAATTTTTGAAGAAATCAAGTTTCATAGTTTGAATGTCTTCAGGTAGTTTCTGAATATCTTTTGCCATGTATCTTAAATACTCTGAATCATATTTAACTTCATTTGCTTTTCTTGAAAGCAGTACAACGAAATGGCTTGCTGTAGGTAATGTTCCTTGCGCTCCCCAAGTTACTTCTTTCATTTTAGATCGTAGTTCTTTGTTTTGAATTACTAAGAATTGCCATGGTTCCCAACCAAATGAACTTGGTGATAATCTACCAGTTTCTAAAATGAAGTTAAAATCTTCATCTGAGATTCTTTTTTCAGGATTGAATTCTTTACAGGCGTATCTGAAATTGTAGGCCTTTTATAATTGTTCTTTCATATGTTTCTCCTTAACGTTATTTGCACACATATATAGTTTATAACATTAAGACATAAAAACAAGTACTGACATTTTTGACACATACGAACAGAAAGTAAAGAAATAAATAAAAAAGCCATTTAAGGCTTTTAATTATTTTTCTCAAATGAGGCAATATTGAATTTTTTGTTGTAATCTTTTCCCCAAATGTGTAATTCTTTTAGTATTGGGAGAATACTTTTCCCATCGCTTGTCAAAGTATATTCAACACGAGGTGGAACTTCTCTGTAGATTTCACGGTGAATCAGTTTATCTTTTTCCAGTTCTCTTAATTGTCTTGTTAACATTCGCTCATTAATGTTCGGAATATGTCTTTTGAGTTCTCCATACCTAAGTACTTCGTACATACCAATATAAAATAGGATTAAAGGTTTCCATTTTCCACCGATAATATCAAGGGTTAATTCAAACTGACAATGATAGTTTTTACTTTGATTTTGTTTTTCCATAAAACAGCCTCCTTATGGACATAATTACATGTATGTATAAATTATAATGAGTTGTGTACTCTTTGTCAATTGCTAATATAATAAATATTTGTGTGAAATTGAGAAATTAATTCCTAGAAGTGTTATAATAAGAAGACTAAAAAATAGATTATGAAGGTGATTTTATGAAGAAGTGTTTAATTGTAGTAGACTTTCAAAATGATTTTATTGATGGAACTTTAGGGTTTGATAGCGCAATGGATATTAAAGAGAGCATTATCAAGAAGATTAAAGCGTATAAAGAGAACGGAAATGACGTTGTTTATACTTTTGATACTCATAAGAGTGACTATTTAGAAACAGAAGAGGGGAAAAATTTACCAGTTACACACTGTGTAAGTGGAACATTTGGTCATCAGTTGCAAGGTGACGTAGTGAAACTAAAAGAAGATAGTGACAAAGAATTTATTAAGTATACTTTTCCATCTTTGGACCTTGGAAATTATTTGAGTAAACAAGACTATGGTTATGTTGAGTTGTGTGGGTTGGTTTCTAATATTTGTGTTTTGAGCAACGCAGTTATAGCTAAAAGCGCGTTACCGAATGCTCATATTGTTGTTGATAACTTAGCGACAAAGTCGTTTGATCAAACGCTACATGAAAAAGCAATGGATGTTCTTGTCGGATTACACGTTGAGGTGTTAAATCGATGAATAGAGCAATGATGATAGATTTTTATGAACTAACAATGGCCAACGGGTATTTTAATTGTGGGAAAAAAGATGAGATAGTTTACTTTGATGTGTTCTATCGTAAGAATCCTGATTCTGGGGGATACTCTTTATTCGTGGGGCTAAGTAAAATTATTGAGTATATTGAGGATTTGCATTTTACAGAAGAGGATATTCAATTCTTGGACTCTAAAAAGACATTCTCAAAAGAATTCTTAGATTATCTTAGAGGATTTAAGTTCCAAGGAGACATCTATTCCTTTGAAGAAGGAGAGATAATCTTTCCGAATGAACCGATAATGACGATTAAAGCAAATATAATAGAAGCACAACTTATCGAGACATACTTGCTTCAAACAATTAATCATCAAACATTGATTGCAACGAAAGCTAGTCGAATTAAATATGCAGCCAAAGACAAAGTTGTAATTGAAATGGGTGCAAGACGTGCTCATGGATTTGATAGTTCTAATGAGGGGAGTAAAGCTGCCTATATCGGAGGGATTAATGCTACAAGTAATGTACTTGCTGATCAATTGTATTCTGTACCTTCGGGAGGTACAATGGCTCATTCTTGGGTTCAAGCGTTTGACTCTGAATATGAGGCGTTTAAAACGTATGCATCATTATATCCGCAAAATGCAACACTACTTGTTGATACCTATAATACGTTGGAAACAGGAATTCCTAATGCGATAAAAGTGATTAACGAACTGCTTGTCAATAAAGAAGGAAGTAACTATGCAATTCGAATTGATTCTGGAGATTTGGCATATCTATCAAAAAAAGCTCGTAAAATGTTAGATGACGCTGGATTATTTAGATGTAAGATTGTTGTAAGTAACGCGTTAGATGAATATCTCATAGAGGCTTTGCTTTCTCAAGATGCGCCGATAGATATTTTTGGTGTAGGTGAGAGACTAATTACTGCGAAAAGTGATCCTGTATTTGGTGCTGTTTATAAGATTGTTGCTAAAGAAGAATCAAATCAAATCATACCAATCATAAAAATCAGTGATAATCCAATAAAAATCACAAATCCAAACTATAAAAAAGTATATCGAATAACGTCAAGTGATAATCATGTTATTGCAGATTATATTACCAATTATGATGAAGTGATTAATGTGAATGAGCCTATATTGTTATTTGATCCGGTTCACACCTGGAAGCAAAAAGAAGTAAGTGGGTATTCTGTTAGAAACTTGCAAAAATTGATTTTCAGTGATGGGGTACTTGTATATAGCCAACCGAGCGTAAAAGAAGTTAGAACTAAGGCAATGAATAATCTAAACTCTGTGTATCCTGAGTTAAGAAGATTCTCCAATCCACACAAGTATTATGTGGATCTTTCAAAAGAACTTTGGAAGTTAAAAGAATCATTAATGAAAAAACATTTAAAAGGCTAGTTGACAAGTAGTGTTTCAGTAGGAGCGCTACTTGTTTTTTCTTTGATTAAATTGTCTTACAAATAAATAAAATTTCTGTTGACTTAAGGTGATAAAAACCTTATCATATAGGCAATATAAGGGATATGAAAAATACAATATTTCTTAGGAGGAAAAAATGAACAAAAACTATGTTTATGACTCATCAATTAATGATGCTTATAAAAATATTGCTTTTGAAAGACAATTAACTTCGATGCACAAAGAGGGTGCAACACTATTCTTATGGCAAAATGAGAATTGTGTTGTAATTGGACGTAATCAAAATGCCCTTGTTGAGTGTAACATCGATTACTTAAACGACAATAATATTGTTTTATCTAGAAGATATTCTGGTGGTGGAGCAGTATTTCACGATTTAGGAAACATCAATTATACTTTAGTAATGAAGGAATCAGAGTATGATGTGGCGTATGCTAAAGAATTTCTTTTTGAGGCTCTAAAATCAATTGGGTTTGAAGTCGAGTTTTCTGGTAGAAACGATATTACAATTAACGGTGCGAAGTTCTCTGGACAAGCGTATTTCTTTCATCAAAACATGCATGTACTACATGGTACTTTAATGTTTGATTTAAACATTGGAGCATTAGGGAACTGTTTAACTCCTTCGAAGAAAAAACTAGCTTCTAAAGGTATTAAATCTGTGAAGAGTAGAGTGATTAACTTAAAAGAGATTAAACCAGATATTACGGTAGATGAAATTAAGGAAGCTTTGATTACTACTTTTAGTAAATTTTATGGAGAATCAAATGATCTAATAAAAGTAGAGGAAGATATGATTGATAAAAAGCTTACTTCATACTTAAAATCAGATGAATGGTTATATGGAAAAACTCCAGCTTTTGATGTTGAAATCGAAAAACGTTTTGATTTTGGTAATGTTTTACTTAGACTAAACATAAAAAACAATAAAGTGAAGACAGCAAAGGTTTATACAGATAGTCTTAGTACTGAGTGGTCTCCTCTGGAATTATTATTAACAGGTGTGAAGTATAATGAAGATGAAATTTGGGGAAAAGTTTTAGATTTCGCAAGTTAGAATGGGTGGTTAAAGTAACTTTAACCACTCTTTTTTTTACGTTTGTTCACTATGCATAAATCTGTGTGGTAAAAAAATAAAAAAATTTACTAATCTATATTAATGTGATATGATTTTTTTGAGGAGTGATAGTATGGCTACATTAAAAGAAATTGCTTCAAGAGCAGATGTTTCTATAGCAACTGTATCGCGTACATTGAACTTTGATCAGACTTTATCCATCTCTGATCACAAGAAAAAACTAATATTTGAAATAGCAGAAGAATTGGAGTACAAAACTCCAAGAAGAAAAAAAATCGAGAGTAAACCACGATATAATGTCGCATTGGTATATTGGTACAGTTTGTTACAAGAACTGGATGATCCTTACTATATTTCTATTAGAAGAGGTATCGAAAGTGAGGCCAGTAATAATAACGTAAATATTATTAAAGTGCCAAAGAATAATAATCATTATTCCATTGATTCTTTTAAAGATGTAGATGGCATAATTGCAGTTGGTAGATTTCCAGAAAAAGATGTTGCATTGTTCAAACGATATACCAATAATCTAGTATGTGTGGATTTTAGTCCTTTGGGGCAAGATGTGGATAGTATTGTTCTTGATTTTAAGAAGTCTATGAAACAAATTGTTGATTATGTGGCTGATATAAAGGGTTATAAGGAAATTGGGTTCTTGGGTGGAGAAGAACTAGTAAAGAACGAAAATCATCTAAAAGGTGATGCACGTGAGGTTCATTTTAGAAGATTTATGGCTGAGAAAGAACTGTTAAATGAGGACTATATATATATAGATAAGTTTACTTCACAAAGTGGATATGAATCAATGAAAAAAGTGTTAGAAAGTGGTATATATCCTAAAGCGTTAATCGCTGCTAGTGATTCAATTGCCATTGGTGCTATGAAGGCAATTAATGAAAGAGGATTAAATATTCCGAATGATATCGCAATTGTAGGATTCAATGATATATCAAATGCAGTATTTACATTTCCTCCGTTAACTACACTCGGAATTCCTACTGAGTTTATGGGGCATAAAGCAATTTGGTTATTACTCGATCGTATTAAAGGTCGAGAAGTACATTTGAAATTAGTTGTTGAGACGAAATTAATAGAACGAAAAACAATATAGTAAAAAAAGGTGTATTTTTAATTAAGTACGCCTTTTTTTTATGCTTCTATATATTTAGATAAAAAAATGTCATATTTTACTAAAACGATTTCGATTTTGTTAGACCGCTAAAATAAGCCGATTATTTTCATATGGTTTCTCTATTATAACCTTTTAGGTGATAAATAATGCTTGACTTTATAGTAAAATTTCACTAAAATAAAATTACGAAGCGTTTTCAGTAAACGATTACAAAAAAATAAGGAGAAAATAAATGAAAAAATTATTATTATTAATTAGTGCGGTTTTACTTACTTTTACTTTAACTGCATGTGGTAACAATGGACCTGAAGATGGTAAAATTACAATCTGGGCATGGGATCCAAACTTTAATATTGCTATTATGGACAAAGCAATTGAAATCTATGGAGAAGACATTGAAATTGAAGTTGTTGAAATGGCAAAAGCTGACCTTGAGACAAAATTAAATGCGTCTTTATCTACAGATGGGGATTTACCTGACATCGTATTAATAGAAGATTATATGGCTCCAAAATATTTAACTGCTTATCCTGGAGCATTTGCTGACTTATCAGAAACGATTGATCATGAATTATTTACTGCCAACAAAGTAGCTATTGGTACTGTTGATGGTAAACATTATAGTGTACCTTTCGATTCAGGTGTAAGTGGTATGTATATTAGAAATGACTTAGTTACAGATGCAGATGTTTTAGCTGCTGGTCTAACTGGTATTACAACATTTGATCAATTTGTAGCTGCAGATATTACTTGGGATGATTTCATCGCAGTAGGACAAGCTTATACAGCTAGAACTGGTGAAGCATTCTTAGCAAATAACTTTGCTGATGGTGGTTTATTTAGAACAATCTTAAACTCTACTGATACTTGGTATTATGGGGATGACGGATCATTTGAATTTGATCAAAACGAAGGTGTTAAAGAAGCATCTAGAATTTATAAAGCTATTTATGACGCAGAAGTTGATTATAATGGAACTTCAACTGAAATCTTCAAAGCTGCTACAGATTGGGGAACTTGGGTTGATCCACTAGCGAACGGTGAAGCTGCTACAGTTACTACTGGTGTATGGATTACTGGTACTGTAAAAGGAACTGCAGATAATAGTGGAGACTGGACAGTTATGAAAACTCCTAGAGCTAACATCGATAACGCTGTTAACTATTCTAACTTAGGTGGATCAAGCTGGTATGTTCTTGCTGATGGAGATGTTGATGAATCAACTGCATTCTTAAAAGCAATTTACCAAGAAAACAAAGACGATTTCTATGATACAATATTAGTAGAAAACGGAGCTATGGGATCTTTATTATCTGCTAAAGATAGTACTGAATATCAAAAAAATGACCCATTCTTCACAAATGCTAAAGTATGGGAAGACTTCGCAACTTGGGCATCAAACATTCCTGCTATTGATTATGGTAGTTATACTTATGAAGCAGATGATGCTATCATGAACTTAATGCCTCAATACTTAGACGGAACAAAAACTTTAACTGAATTCTTACAAGAAGCTGAAACTGCAGCTGATTCAAAAGTTCAATAATCATTTAACTAACAAAGAGGTGGCAAGTTAAATTGCCACCTTAAATTGTTTTAAAGGAGTGTCAAAATGGAAAATACAGTAGAAATAAAGCGTAGAAGTAGATCAACTACGGAATCTGTTATTGGTTGGGCTTTTATTATTCCAGCATTAACATTGATTTTGTTGTTCGTAATTATCCCAATGATTTACTCGTTATTCTTAGTAACACAATCATGTCGAGGAACTGTTTGTGAAACGGACTTCTTAGGAAATATTAATAAATTGGTTAACGATGTTGAATTCAAGCAGGCGTTAGGTAATACATTTATATTCTTTCTAATTCAAGTTCCAATTATGTTAACAGCAGCATTAATATTCGCCGTTATTTTAAATAATCCAAAATTAAAAGGGAGAGGTATTTTTAGAACAGCAATCTTCTTACCTGCGGTAACGTCACTCGTTGCTTACTCTGTTTTATTTAAAATGATGTTACAACCTGATGGGATTGTAAACTCGTTCTTAGGGATTTTAGGGATATCGCCTGTTGGTTGGTTAACACATCCAACATGGCAAAGAGTTACTATTATTATTGCGTTATTATGGAGATGGACAGGTTACAATATGATTTTTTATCTTTCAGGCTTACAGGGGATTGATAATGAGATCTTTGAAGCAGCACAAATCGATGGTGCAACAAAGAGACAAACATTCTTCAAAATTACAATTCCATTATTAAAACCAATCATATTGTTTACAAGTGTTATGTCGACGATAGGTACGTTGCAATTGTTTGATGAACCATTTAACATTATCAACAACTCTGGTACGACAATCTCAACAATGACACTATCTCAATACATTTACAAATTGTCATTTGAATACACTCCAAACTTTGGATATGCTGCCATGGTTGCATACGTGATTATGTTCTTTGCAGCAGTCTTATCAATTATCCAGTTTAGAATAGCGAAGGAGGACTAAGAATATGAATAAAAACATTAGAGTGCTATTATCAGCATTGCGATATTTATTCTTGATTATTGTATCATTTATATGTGTCTTCCCATTTTTATGGATGATCTTTGGTGCAACAATGGACCATCCTGATATTATTGCTGGTGAGATGAAGATTGGGTCTTTCCTGATTGATAACTTATCTACATTATTTGAACAATCTCAGTTTGGTAGAGCGTTCTTGAACTCTACAATTGTAGCAATCTTTACAACAGTTTTAGCATTATTTATATCGTCACTTGCTGCTTATGGTTTTGAAATATTTAAATCAAAAGGGAAAGTTAAATTATTCAATGGTTTATTACTAACGATGATGGTTCCTTTTGCAGCATTGATGGTTCCTTTATATAAAGTGGTTATAGCCTTAGGGTTATCAAATTCACTTACTTCAGTAGTATTACCTGCTGTAGCAACGGTATTCTTGATTTTCTTCTTTAAACAAAGTTTCAAGCAATTTCCTAGAGAGGTAATTCAATCTGCACGAATCGATGGAGCAAATGAATTTAGAATTTTTGTTAGTATTGTTTTTCCATCAATGAAGGCTACTTATGCAGCAGCAGCAATTTTAACATTCACAACAAGTTGGAATAACTTCTTGTGGCCGTTAATTACATTATCTTCAAATGCTGTACAAACACTACCTTTAAAAATAAGTACATTAGGTAGTTCATATACTCCAGACTATGGTGTTGTTTTACTATCCATTGTTATAGCAACAATCCCTTCTATTATCGTATTCTTTGCACTGCAAAGACACTTTGTTGCTGGTATGACTGGGGCAGTTAAGTAACACATTTAAAAAACACTTCTATGAGGTGTTTTTTTATGGTTTTAGGTTTCATTTTCGGATGAAGTAACAGTGTATTGTTTGAGAATTTATTACATCTTTGGAAAAATACTCAATTTTAGGATTTTCTTGCTATTTTGTTTTTTTATTAAGCCTTTAATATTGCCTATCTATTAAGTATAATTACAATTGGAGATTACAAAACGAGAGGAGATTTTACATATGTTTTTCTTTGAAAATTACACGGTTGTAAACGTACTATCAGCAATTGGGGCTTTAGTGGGTTTATTACTTATCAATGAAATATCAAGAAGAAATAAGGTTACGTCAGTTATTTTCTATATTGCAATACCTTTGGTATTTACACTTACTGTTTGGAGAAACGCTGCTAACTCTGAGACTACCAGTGGAAACTGGTTTGCTTGGGTGAAGTGTTATAGTGCTCTAGCTGGTGTTGTTGGGTTTATGGCAATTCGATATTTTAAGAAATTACAAACAAACAAGTATGCTTTATTGCTCCCACCTTTGATACTGGCAATCAATATATTAGAGGCTGTATTCAGAGATTTTGAGGTATCTAGAATAACAGAATCATTTGAGAATGGATTACTTTTACAAGGTGGAGCATGGAATATCATCAATGGGATCGCCGGAATCGTTAGTATCATCACAATCACTGGTTGGGTTGGTATTAAGATTTCTAAGAAAAAAAGTCAAGATATGGTATGGGCAGACCAATTATGGTTCTGGGTAATAGCTTATGGTATTTGGAATATGTCTTATGTTTATAACTGTATTCCTGATAGATCGTTTTATGCTGGAGTTGTATTGATTGGAGCTTCTACTTGTGCTGCATTTATTGGTACAAAAGGGTTATGGTTACAACATCGAGCTCAGACTCTTGCTTTATGGGCAATGTTTACATTAACATTTCCATTATATGCGACAACGAAATTCTTTGATATTGTACCAACGCACAGTACTACACCAATGTTAATTCTAAGTATTCTATCTTTATCTGCGAATCTAGCGGTTTTGGGTTATGAAATCTACACTATCTACAAAACCAGAAGAAATCCTTTGAAAGAGGAAATTTACATAGATTTAGCGAAATACAAAGAGATACTGGAAGTAAATGATTTAATTAAATAAATATAAATGCAAATTAATTTTTGCATTTTTTTTCTTTTTAAAATGTGTTATTATGTATTTACATTACAAGTAGGGAATCAGGTGAAGATATGTTAGGTTTTTTGGAAAAATTTTTAATTGAGGGATTTGTTCATGGTGATTATACGATGGGGTTCGTACATAAAATGTCACTTTGGTTATCAGGTCTAACAATAATACTGTTTATTATTTTGCTTAAGGGTAAAGACAGTGAGTATGTTAACAAGAGAATGAAAATCATCGCAGCTATTAGTATTAGTGTTTACATTCTTAGAAGAATTGTACGAGTTTATGAAGGTGAAACAGTTATAGAAGCTTTTTGGCCTTTTTACTTATGTAACGTGAATACTGTCTTTTTGTCGATTTGGATATTGTTTGATATCAAGAAAGGGAAAGACTTTATGATCATAACAGGGATTAGTGGAGCAGTTCTTGCATTCATTATTCCAAGAGGGATATTTGTTGATAAGTATTTAACACTTAATATTTTAGATAGTGTTTTATCACATTACGAGATTGTCGCTATTCCAATTATCTTGATGGCTACGAAAGCGTATAAGTTAGACATAAAGAGAAGTGGGACTGTAATCATTGGTTTATTACTTTGTGCCGTGAACGTAGAGTTTTTACAACCGATTTTGATTGGTGAAAGTGTTGATTATTTATTCTTGGATGGTAATTTACCATTTACAATTGAAGGTGTGAATCAGTTCTTCATTATGTTTGGTTGTGCACTTATTTATATATACACTGTTTATTTCTTGGATTATCTATACTTAGGTAAAATTAAGATATTTAGTGATGATGAAGAAATGTTAAAAAAAGTATAAAAAAAGTTCAATTACATATTGTAGTTGAACTTTTTTTGTTAGGTAAATAAGTTATAGAAGACACCTGCTGCGATTGCAGAACCAATGACACCAGCTACATTAGGTCCCATAGCGTGCATTAATAAGAAGTTTGATTTATCTTCATCAAGTCCCATTTTATGTACGACACGTGCTGCCATAGGTACAGCTGAAACTCCTGCCGCTCCTATCATAGGATTGATGTCTGTTTTACTGAATTTATTCATCACTTTAGCGAAGATAACTCCACTAGCTGTTCCGAATATGAACGCTAGAAGTCCAAGTCCAATAATGCTTAGAGTGTCAACTGTTAGGAATGTTTCTCCATTTGTTTTTGCTCCTACTGTAAGACCGATAAGGATGGTTACAATATACATTAGTGAATTATTTGCATTTTCCACAAGTTTTGGAACAACCTGTGATTCTTTTAGTAAGTTTCCAAACATGAACATCCCGATTAATGGAACAGATGTTGGTACGATTAAGATGACTATGATAGATACAACAACTGGAAAGATAATTTTCTCTAGTTTTGATACTTGTCTTAACTGTGTCATTTTAATTTGTCTTTCTTCTTTTGTTGTTAGAAGTTTAATAATTGGTGGTTGTATAATTGGTACTAATGCCATGTAAGAGTAAGCTGCGATGGCGATTGGTGCTAGTAAATGATCAGCCAATTTTGTTGTTAGAAATATTGCTGTAGGACCATCTGCTCCACCAATAATCCCAATCGCTGCTGCCTCTTGACCATCAAAACCGATGATGATTGCTAGGAAGAATGCGATAAAGATACCGAATTGAGCTGCTGCTCCTAGTAGTAAACTTTTCGGGTTTGCTATTAAGGCACCAAAATCAGTTGATGCTCCAATCCCTAAAAAGATAAGTGGAGGATAAATTCCTAATCTTATCCCTTCGTATAGTACTTTAAATAATCCCTCTTCACTCATTAATCCATTCAGAGGTAAGTTTACTAGTAACATACCGAACGCAATAGGAATCAATAAGTAAGGTTCGTATTTTTTGGTGATAGATAATGTAATAAGAGAAATAGCGATAACCATCATTATTATGTTGGTATAGTGTAGATTGGCAAAACCTGAGCTGTTGTAAAACTCTTGGAAAATCTCGATCATTGTTATCCTATAATCATGATAACTTCTTGATTTTCGACAGTATCTTGTTTGTTTATGTAGATTTTAGTAATGGTACCATCTATAGGAGAAACTATTTCATTCTCCATTTTCATTGTTTCTAGTATTGCCAGCGCTTGCCCTTTTTTTACATTTTGACCAGTAGTTACTTTTACGTCAATAATTACCCCTTGCATTAACGATTTTACTTTATATCCGTTTTCACTAGTTGATGATTGTTTTTGCTGAGTGATTGGTTCATCAGTTGATTCGATTTCTTCTAGTTCGACCTCATACATTTTTCCGTTAACTTTTACACGATATTTTTTCATAGTTATATTCTCCTGATTGATTTAAGTTTAACTTCTTTTGTTGTTTTTTCTTTGTAATTGATTGTAGCGACTAATGCTGCGACTTTCATATCTTCATCCATTTCGTCAAATTCTACATATTTATGATTATCCTTTGATGAAATCTTTTGTCTAATTTCTTTTTGTGGTAAGTATTTAAACAATGATACTATACCCATTAGAATTAATAGGACTGTAAATACGATTAACATACATATTATCGTTATTTGGAGGGCTTCCAATAAATTAATATCTTCCATGTTTTCACTCCCTAATCTGTGAATAGTTCAAACTCGATTACTTCATCACTATCGTGTTTCACTTGTGTTTTATTCTCTAAAAAGTCTATTGCTACTTTTGGGAATAACGCACACGATAGAATATCTTCATCTGTTTGAGCTATATCTTTATATTTTTCTTTATACTCACTAAATATTGGTTGAAGATCATCGGCAGGTCTATATGTGATAATCTGTTCGTCTCCAATAATCATTTTTTTTATCTTGTCTTCAATTTTTAGAGGTGATTTACCATACAAACCTCTAACGTAATCCTTGATTTCATTCGGTATTACTTTATATCTTTTTCCGGTCATAACATTCATAACAGCTTGTGTACCGACCATTTGTGAAATTGGTGTTACTAGAGGAGGGTATCCTAAGTCTTTTCGGACTCTTGGAACTTCTTTTAAGACATCCTCATATTTATCGAATGCACCTTGTTTTTCTAATTGGCTCATTAGGTTTGACAACATTCCACCAGGCACTTGATATTTTAAGATGTTTGGATTTGTCATTAATGCTTTTGGATTAAGTAGTCCGTTTTTGAGGTATTTATTTCTTACATCGATAAAATAATCCGTTGTATTGTTTAAATGGTTCATTTGGAGTAACGGATCATGTTTTGTGTTTTCTAAAGCATAACACATCGCTTCTGTTGCTGGTTGACTTGTCCCGCCAGATAGTGGTGAGATTGCCGTATCAATGATATCAATCCCTGCTTCACATGCTTTTAAATATGTCATATTACCTGTTCCACTTGTTTGATGTGTATGTAATTCAAGTGGTACTTTTATCGCTTTTTTTAGTTTTGTTACAAGCTCGAATGCATCCTTTGGCAATAACACTCCTGCCATATCTTTGATACAAATAGAATCTGCACCCATTTTTTCGATTTCTTTTGATAACTCAACATAATAATCAATTGTATGGATTTCGCTTGTAGTATATGAAATTGCTATTTGACAGTGTCCACCATATTTCTTAGTTGCTTCCACTGCAGTTTTTAAGTTTCTAATATCGTTTAATGCATCAAAGATTCTGATAATATCAATTCCATTTTCAATTGCCTTCTCGACAAACTTTTCAACAATGTCATCTGGGTAATGTTTGTAACCTAAAATGTTTTGTCCTCGCAATAACATCTGTAATTTCGTGTTTTTAACACGTTTCTTTATTTCTCTTAATCTTTCCCAAGGGTCTTCGTTTAAAAAGCGTAGACAGGAATCAAATGTCGCTCCACCCCAAACTTCAAGGGCGTGATAACCGACTTTATCCATTTCTTCTACAATATCTAAGATTTCTTTGGTTGTTAATCTTGTTGCGATTAGAGATTGATGTCCATCTCTAAGTGCTGTTTCCGTGATTTTTACCATCGTTATTCTCCTAATACATTATATGAGTTTGCTAGTGTTATTTCACTACCAAAATACTTTCTTTCTTTGTTATTAATTAATACGACAAGGTTACCATCATTGTCAATATCTATCACTTTTGCTTGTTCACTTGTTTCCAAAGTAACAAGTTTATTCAATAATGCGTTCTTCTCACGACAGATTTGTAAAAATGAGTAGTCTTGGTTATTGAAGGCAAGTAGTAATTTGTTAATGTGAAGGATAATTATATCCAATACCTCTTCAATAATATATGATTTACCTGTTGCGACTTTCAAGGATGTTGCCTTACTAGAAATCTCCTGTTCAAACTGCATTTGGTTTATGTTTAATCCAATACCAATTATAAGATAAATTTCATCTTTTAGAATCTTGGTTTCTACTAAGATTCCTGCTACTTTTTTGTTTGTGATTAAAATATCATTTGGCCACTTGATTGTTGCTTCAATGTTTAAGTCTTTCAAGGAGTTTATAATTGCAACACCTATCAACTGGGATATGAGATTTGTTTTATCTGTAACACGTTGTTTTATCAGGAAACTAAAGGTTAAGTTTTCTTTCTTTTTATCAATCCAAGTCCGGTTCTTTCTACCATAACCATTTGACTGATAATCAGCCATAACAATAGTACCTAATTCAAGTTGGAATAAGTTATCTTTAATATATTTACTTGTGGAATCAATTTTTGAGAAATTAATGATCTTTTTTCCTATCATTTTATCACTCCTAGTAAGCGTTCTCACCTTTCATTGTAACACTTATTTCAGTAGTATCAAGTATATTTTTAATGTTTTATTTTTTCGTAATTCTACTTCTTTTAGCGTGTATTTTCATAGGTGCGATTTATATTGGTTTTGTGCAAAAAGTAGTGTGTGATATAATATTATTAATGGGGTGGTTTTTAATGGAAAGATATTACTTAAAAAGTGATCTTGCGATGGTTAGTGTAACACCGATTACTCTAATTGGAGTAGTTTACTGCGTTTTTGAGTTTTTTCAAGATAATAGTAGTAATGTTGAAAGTACAATTAATCATGTTGCTTTGTCTTTGTTTTTATTTCTTTTTTTGGCATCAATTCTTCATTTGTATATGGCTAGATGTAGGAAACATTATTTAGAGATTAGAGAACATTCTATCATCAAACATCTTTGGTATGGGAAAGAGTATGTTTGGATTTATGGTGATAAAGTGAAATACATATACAGGAATAATCGTGTTAAGAGGATTATTTTGTATGGGGAGAATAAAAAGAATAAATGCACAATTACAGATTCATTTGAAATATGTCTAGATGAGGTTAAAAGAATTATTACGGATAAAACGTCTAACAAAAGTTAGACGTTTTTTATTTGAGTTTGAGAATCATCTTTGTCATAAATACTGTTCATAGTTACGTTTTGAGCGCTCTAAACAGTATTATAGTCTGATTTGATACCTTTAAACGGTAAAAATAAAAAGAGCACATAAATTTGTGCTCTTATAAATTTTCTGGTTCTTTATCAAAGTAAACTCTATTACATTCGGTAGAGGTTTTTTTAATTGCGTCTCTCAGACTTGTAATATCTGTTTCTATTTTCTCTACTAGTTCACTTGGAATGTTGTAGTATAAAAACAAGTCTTCAAAGGATTTTATTGTCTCTGTTATTTTATTGTTGATTGAAACAAATCCTTTTATGTTATGAGAATTAACCGCGTTTTTATATTGCTCATAATCAACTTGGATTGTGTTGATTACATCTTCAGTTGATTCAAGTTCTTTTAGGGGAAGTGGGTATGGTTTGATTCGTTCTAGAAAATATTTATTGTTTTTGTTTATGTGATAGACATACGATAATTCTATATCTTGCTTTAACTTGAATTTAACGTATACCATTTTTCCTGATACAACTTGAACATTAGCTCCTATCATTATAAGTTTCATAATGTGTTGGTTGGTTTCTGAATTGATATATTTTTGCATATTAAGCCTCCTATATATAGAATATTATGAGATAGATTGTTGAAATGATTATTGATAGAATCATTAATGGAAATGCGATTTTCATGTAGGAAAGAAACGATAATTCTTGTTTGTGTCTCTCCAAGATTCCTCTTGCTACAACGTTGGCAGAAGCACCAATGATTGTCCCGTTCCCACCGAGGCATGCCCCGATACATAACGCCCACCAAACTGGATCGAAATTAGAAGTTGATAAGTTAGCCATTTCATCGACCAATGGAATCATAGTAGCAACATATGGTATATTATCAAGGAATGAAGATAGGATTGCTGACATCCATAATACGATTAGAGTAGTTACTCCAACATCTCCTTTTGTTATCTCGAGTAGTTTTTCAGCAAGAATACTAATTACACCAATACTTTCTAGTGCTCCTACCAAAACAAATAATCCACCAAAGAAGAAGATTGTTCCCCATTCGACATCCATAAGGATTTCTTCTGGTTCAATTTCTCTACAAATTAATAATAACAAAGCTGCACCAAAGATTGCAATAGTAGCTGTCTGTACTTCGAGTGTTTCAGCTAATATAAATCCGATAATTGTAATACTTAATACAATTAGACTTTTTGTGAGTAATTTTTTATCACGAATTGTTTTCTTAGGATCAAGAGACAGTAATTTTTTCTTAGCTTCATCACTTACGATTAAAGACTTTTTATATATGAGTTTAATTATTACAATAGTTATAATAAAGTTAATCAACATTAAAGGAGCGAGGTTAACAACGAATTCCACAAAACTAAAACCAGTAAAACTACCTATCATAATATTTGGTGGATCACCAATTAAAGTAGCGGCACCACCAATGTTTGCGGTTAGTATTTCAGCAATTATAAAAGGGAGGGGATTAATTTTTAAGGTATCTGAGATTACTAATGTTACTGGGACGATAAGTAAGATGGTAGTTACATTATCTAGTAATCCAGATGCAATCGCGGTGATAATAGAAAAATACAGAATAATTTTCATAGGATCACCTTTGGCTATTTTTGCTGTTCTAATCGCTAAATATTGGAATAAACCAGTACGCTTGATGATGTTTACGATTATCATCATACCGATTAATAGGCCCAGAGTATTGAAATCTATATGTTCTAAAGCCTCTGTTTGTGAAACTACTTGAAACAGAATCATTAGCATTGCACCTAATAGTGCAATTACTGTTCTATGTAGTTTTTCTGATACAATCATTATATATGTTATTGAGAAGATTAAAATCCCGGTTATTAAATGTTCGTAACCCATTATCTTCGCTCCTATCTAATTTTTAGTTTTATATTGTGCTAAACAAATAATTTGTCAGTGCATGTTCGAATTGTTTATCGCGGTCTAAATTAATACGATGTAGAACACTCATCGAGTGATGACCTAAAAAACTAAAGTCTCTTTTTTTAGAATTTAACTCAATATCGTAATCAAATTTAAAATCATAAGGATCTTCGTAAAGAACCTTTATGATGAAAGTATCGTGCTTATCATACTCGATGGTCAATTTTTCTAAGTTACCTTCTAAGTATTGTTTTGTTAGTTCTGCTATTCTTGGATATTTTTTCATTAGCTTTCTCCTATTTTGTGTCGTTATTCTTAATTTAGGGTAAAATCCCATTAAATAAAGCCATAAAAAAAACGATGCTTATAATTAAGCAAAGTCGACTGGGTTAAATAAACTCCAATTATCTGGCTTTGTTTTTCTTCAAAAGCAAATATACACCCATTAAAAAACAAAATCAAGAACTTTTTTTATGATTTAATATGACTGTTTAGTCAATCAACTTTCAAAGCATTTGTGGGGTGGGTGATTAACCGCTTTCAAGATCTTTAAGAAAAAAATTATTCCATTATTTAAAAAAATACGTTTATTAACTAATTAAAGGGGTTTTATTGTATAATGGATATAAGAGAGGATGTGATGTATTTGGCAAAAAGAATTAAGGAGAATTTATTGGTTCCTTATATTGCGATACTGTTTATGGCAATGTCTTTCTTCCTGCAAACACCCGCTGAGTTTATTAGTGGTTACGGTAGAATATTAGTTAGTGAGAGTATTTTGCTTACAGATTATGTAGTTGTTGGAGGTATTGGTCCAACTCTATTTAATAGTGGGTCATTAATGATGTTGAGTTACTTACTTGTTAGAAAACTAGGACTAAAGGTAAACGGTTCTATTTTTGCTGGTATTTTAACAATTGGAGGATTCGCATTTTTTGGAAAAAATCTTATTAACGTATCCATTATCTATTTTGGTGTTTACTTGTATGCAAAGTATCGACGTATAAAGCTGAAAACTGTAATCGTTGTATTTCTGTTCTCAACAGGAATCAGTCCTTTATCTAGTGTTATAATGTTTGGTTCTGGTATGGAGTATTATATGAGTATTCCAATCGGAATTTTAATTGGTGTGTTCTCAGGTTTCTTGTTGGTTGAGTTATCATCACATGTAATCACATTCCACAGAGGGTATGATTTATATAATGTTGGATTTGCTGGGGGAATATTAGCCTTTGCATATTTTAGTGTATTTAAGTTATTTGATATTGAATATACTACCAACTTAATATATACGAACGATCAACATACATTGCTTTTTGTGTTATTTGTTGGTATATGTATAGTTTATACGTTCATTGGATTATACTTAAATGGTTTTTCTTTACAAGGATACAATAAAATAGTAAAACTAAGTGGTAAAGCAGTAACTGACTTTACTAGAAAAGAAAAACAAGCGATGACTTTATTCAATATTGGTGTTACTGGGTTAGCAGCTCTAGGAATGCTAATGATCTTAAAGGTGCATATAAATGGGCCTGTATTTGGTGGGTTATTCACAATTATTGGATTTGCAGCATTTGGAAAGCATTTAAGAAATATACTACCACCGATGATTGGTGTAGTATTTGTTACACTTTTATTTGATATAGAACTAAGTGTTCCGGTAGTATTAGCTGTTATTTTCTCAACAGGTCTTGCTCCGATTGCAGGAGATTATGGAGTTGTTGCTGGTATCATAGCTGGTATGTTACATCTACCAATCAACATTAGTTTAAGTCAATTACACGGGGGAGTCCTACTATATAGTAATGGATTCGCAGCAGCATTTACTGCAGTTATTATAACTACAATTATTCAAACCTTTAGAAGGAGGGAGTTAAAATGGCTTTACACGAAACGTTAAAGAACGCAAAAATCGTTGAAGAGATTTTTTCTTACTTATTAGAACATGGATGTCAAAAGATAAATGTTACATTAGAAGTTAAAGAAACTGAGACTACATTCACTGTTGTCTTAGATGACGACAAGAAATTACTGGAAAGACTTAGAAAAGATATTTATTGTTGTCGTGATCAAGAGTTGGAAGAATATGGTTGGGAATTAATGGGTGAAAACGAGTGTGAAGAATTACATACATTAGGAATGCTCATTGATCATTATGATAAAGTATATGAAAATGATCAAGTAATTATTACTTTCCACAGATTAAAATAATTAGAAGGACTTAAGGTTCTTCTTTTTTTTGCGAAAAAATGAAAAAAGAAAAGCGCTAAAATTAGCGCTTATGCAAACATTACTAAACTAACGGCCATAACTGCCATTCCGGCAATTAAGCCACCAATCGCAATATGGTGTTTTCCATACTTTTCTGCGGTTGGTAATAACTCATCAAGTGAAATGTAAACCATAATTCCAGCAACACCTGCGAATACCAAACCAAACAATGCGTCGTTTAGGAAACTTCTTAATAAGAAATAACCTAGTAAAGCGCCAACCGGTTCTGATAAACCACTTAAGAACGAGTATGCAAATGCTTTTTTCTTACTTCCTGTTGCATAATATACAGGGACACTAACTGCAATCCCTTCAGGAATGTTATGAATCGCAATTGCTACAGCGATTGATATCCCTAATGTAGGATCTTTTATCGCTGACATAAATGTAGCCAATCCCTCAGGGAAGTTATGAATCGCGATTGCGAGTGCGCTAAACATACCCATACGCAACAATGCTTTACTATTCGATTCTTTTTTCTCTTCTTCAGTCATTTCCTCAGGGTCTCTAATTTCATGTGGATTCTCAGCTTCTGGTACTAATTTATCGATTAATGCAATTAATGCAATTCCGGCAAAGAATGCAATTGTAGTAATAGCGTATCCTTTTTGAACACTACCATAGTAACTTTCCAATGAGTCTCTTGCCTTAACAAAAATCTCAACCATTGAAACATATATCATAACTCCAGCACTAAAACCAAGCGCTGCAGATAAAAATTTCTCATTTGTCTTCTTTGTGTAAAATGCTAAAGCACTACCAATACCTGTTGATAAACCAGCAAATAATGTTAATCCCAAAGCAAATAAAACTTCTTGTGTAAACATATAACCATCTCCTCTATCAATTCATTTTATCATAAATCATAAATTGTTTAAATAATACACTTAAAATCTTTTCTGTTTTTGATATAATTGATGTATAGATTGAGAGGTACTACATGGGGAAATATGATAGATATAAAAATTTGGCAACACTCGCTTTGAAGAACTATGATATTGATGTTCTTGGTGTTACGTTCTTAGTTGAAGAGACAAATGTTTTTTTCGAAGTGATAACCAAGGATAACAAATATGTACTAAAAGTATTTCAAGAAGAGTCGAGTAAACTTGAGGATAATTTGATTGAAGTCTTCTTCTTAGATGAGATAACAAAAAGGACTAATTTAATTGTACCTAGTGTTCTTCACTCAAAAACTGGTAAGGCAATTACATTTGTTTACGATGAAACTGAGAAGCTGGAAAAAAGATTTTGTGTGTATAATTTTTTAGAGGGTGTAGACATCGATGGTTTTGAGACAATAGAAAATATCGTTGAACTTGGAAAGGCAACAGCCATTCTTCATAAGGCATCAAAAGAAATATCGATACCTATAAGTATGAAACCAAAACGTTGGGATAATGTATTTTATTATAGAGATGAGGAAGTATTATATAATACTGAGGAGTATAAGCAATACTACAAGAAAGAGGATATTCAATTACTCGACAAGTTAATTAAGTATGTGAACGAAAAACTTCAACACTATTATCTTTGTGAAACATTTTTGCTACATGCTGATTTGAATCCTTGGAATGTGAAACTAGAAAATGGGAAGATTAGATTATTTGATTTTGAAGAGGGAATGATCGGAAGTTTTATTCATGAAATCGCGATTTTTCTCTTCTACTATAAATATGATGAAAGAGACAATTATGAAGATATGAAAAACGCTTTTATAAAGGGATATAGTGAGATACTAGATGTTCCGAAGTTTGATGAATTTGACATCGAATTATTAATGATTGCAAGAAGACTAAATTTTATTAACTATATCTTGATGATTAATGATAGTCCAAACGATTATATCGAACTTAATATGAAACGAATCAAAGAGTTTTGTTTGAAATATGATTTGCATTTTTAAACTGTTTCACGTGAAACAATAGTTTTATTTTTAAAGTTGTTTAAATTATCTATTTTGGTGTATAATACCATTTAGAAGGTTAGGTGTAATTATGAAGATTATAGAAGTAATAAAGACAATCATTATTGGGATTGTTGAAGGTATTACTGAGTGGTTACCAATTAGTAGTACAGGACATATGATTTTGGTGAATGAATGGATAAAACTAGATCAAACAGAAGCGTTTATGGAGATGTTTTTTGTTGTAATTCAATTAGGAGCAATACTCGCCGTTGTGGTCTTATTCTTCAATAAATTAAACCCAATCAATCCAAAGAAAACAAAAGATGAACGCTGGGACATTATGAAAATATGGTTCAAAGTTCTTATTGCCTGTGTTCCTGCTGGAGTATTAGGGATTCTATTAGATGATTGGTTAGATGAACATCTGTACAATTCAATAACGGTTTCTATTACGCTAGTTGTTTACGGTATATTATTTATCATTATCGAAAAACGAAATAAAAATCGTAAAGAGACAGTTACGAATTTTAATCAGCTAACATATAAAACAGCATTTATGATTGGGATGTTTCAAGTACTAGCATTAATCCCTGGAACTTCACGAAGTGGAGCTACAATTTTAGGAGCTATTATTTTAGGAACTTCAAGATTCATTGCAGCTGAATTCTCATTCTTTTTATCAATACCAGTTATGTTCGGAGCGAGTGCTTTAAAACTTGTTAAGTTTGGCTTTGATTTTAGTGGTCCAGAGCTTGGTATCTTATTAATTGGAATGGTTACTGCATTTATTGTTTCGATTATAACTATCAAATTCTTGCTAGATTATATTAAGAAGAACGACTTTAAAGTATTTGGTTGGTATCGAATAGGGCTTGGGATTTTAGTTATACTTTATTTTTTAATTGCTAATTAAAGTCACCCATGGGTGACTTTTTCAATAAAACAGATCGATTTAAACTAGAAATGAGGGAATAGAATGGAAAAATGGGCTTTAATCACTGGTGCTACCGGTGGAATGGGAAAAGTGTATATCAATGAAATGGTAAAACGCAATTGCAACTTGGTCTTAGTTGGTAGAAATGAAAACAAACTTAACGAGCTAAAGAATGAACTGTTAACAGATATTGATCTTACCATTCACTATTTAAGATGTGATTTAACTAATGAAGAGGACATTAAGAACCTATTCAATCATATTAGTAAATTAAATATCAAGTTTGATTTCATTCTTAATGTCGCAGGGATTGAGAATGAAGATTGGTTTCGGAATATCTCCCTTAGCGATACACTAAACATTATTAAGACAAATGTTTTAGCGACTACTCATATCATTAAAAGAAGTTTGGATTGTAAAAATGAAAGAATGTATATTTTGAATGTATCCTCAATGGCTGGTTTCTTCCCGATTCCGATGAAAGCTGTATATTCTTCTTCTAAGAGATATTTAATTGAGGTCACTCGAGTATTAAATTATGAACTTAAAAGCGAAGGTGTTAACGTTTCAGTTGTATGTCCAGCAGGAATGCCTACAAAAGATATTATCAAGAGAAAGATAGAATCTCAGGGCTTCTTTGGTCGTTTAACTACGATGGACACAGAGGTTGTTGTGAAACGATCTATTGATAAGATGATCAAAGGAAAAGTAGTATACGTGCCAGGAGTATTAAATAGCACACTGTTGAGATTATCATGCGTAATTCCACGTAATACACTACTCAAAATACTGGGGCATAGATGGAAAAAAACAAGCAAGAAAATGAAATAAATGAACATTTTGATGTGGTTATGAAACTTGTTTCTTGACTACTATAAAGTATCCCTACCAAGTTGATTACTTCATTAACCGAAAGGACCTGATTATATGACAAATGAATTTAAAGGATATATATTTGCTCTTGTAACAATATTAGTATGGGGTAGTAGTTTTGTGGTAACTAAAATACTTCTTGATTATATAACACCTACGGAAATATTACTTGTAAGATTTTCTTTAGCTGTAATTTTTCTAATGATTATCCATCCTAAATATAACTTCAAATGGAAATTTAAAGAGGAACGTTACTATATAATATCAGGTATCTTTTTGGCGAGTTACTTCTTATTTGAAAATAATGCGCTTAGTAATACATTTGCATCTAATGTGAGTCTTATAATCGCAACAATTCCTTTATTAACATCCGTGATAGCATTTACTATTTTTAAGGAAGGTAAACTCAAATTTGTTAATATTGTTGGTTTAATTGTTTCGTATCTTGGAGTTATCTTGATTGTTGTTGATGGTAAAACGAATATTAACGTAAGTTTGATTGGAGATATTTTAGCGTTCATCGCTGCTTTATCATTTTCGTTTTATACAATTTTCCTGAATAAAAGTATAGATAATCATATCATTGTAAAGACTAGGAAAGTGTTTGTTTATGTGATCGTTGTTATATTCCTATACGCGTTACTGTTTCACGAAAAAATTATTCTTTCAGAAATAAATCAACCAATTGTTTTCGGTATCCTTTTCTTAGGAATCATCTCCTCTTCTTTGGCGTTTGTTTTGTTCAATCAAGCAGCGAAGATACTAGGGGCTGTAAAAGCAAATAATTTTACGTACTTAAATCCTGTTGTAACCGTAATAACAAGCTTTGTTGTTTTAAGTGAAGGGATTACTTTGAATAAAGTTGTTGGAGGATTAATTGTTATTTTAGGTATTATTATTAGTGAGAAAAATTTTAATAACAAATCCACAGAATAGTCATATTTATGGATTGTATTTTTGTTATAATTTTAATGTATTTTTTATCGCACCTATATTTTTTATTCCATTGGTGCTAAACTAGATATAGTAAGTAAAAACTGGGGTGTTAGATATGGCTTTAAAAAGAAATTTACTTTTAGATGACCTTGATAAATTAAGAGAACTGATAAAAGAAGAGGAATCAAACAAAAAAGGACGTACTCCTGTTGTATGTAGTGACGTTACTTTAAAAGAAATTGCCAAGAAGAAACCACTGAAAATCAGTGATTTTTTAGCAATACAAGGTATTGGTAATGTCTTTATGGATGAATATGCTTCTCGTTTCTTAAAAGTTGTTTTAAGACACCAAACGAATTCTATCAAAGAAGAGAAGATTTCTAAGAGTGCATATAAAGTTCTTGATCACTATAAAGACAGATTAACGAATATCTCAAGAAGAAATCCAAACTTGTACATGGGTAAAACCACGAAAAAGAATAGTTTTGATTTAAGTAGTTTAAACTTAGGTGAAGAGATTGTTCGATTTTTAACAAATAAACGTGTACAAAATCTAAAACTGAGTTTTCCACAAACAATAACTGGAGATAACTTAGAGAGACATCTTGTAACACTTTACCGTGAAACAAATAAAGATGAGAAAGAAACAGGTTCTTATGATCTTTATATCGCATATCCATATGTTGAAGGTGTCTTCAAAAAAGACCATTTTGCGATTAAAGCACCACTTCTTTATTTCCCTGTAAAACTTACAAGAAACAAACGTGAATTTACGATTAAAAAAGATAAAGATAAAGATATTATCTATAATCGAGACCTATTGTTAGCTACATCGAAAATGGAAAAAAATGATGTCGATTCAAATACTCCTTTTATCCAGGATTTTACACTAAATGAACTTAAGAATACAGTTATCCCTTATTACATCAATAACGGGTTTCATATATCTAAGAGCTCAATAAAGTATGATTTTGAGCATTATAAGAGCGAACCTAAAGATCAATTCTCAAAAAGAATTAAAGGTGTTTTTGAGATCAAAGAATACATTACCTTGGGGCGTTATAAACTATATTCATCAATGATTCAAAAAGATATGAGTAAGATTTTAGATAGTAATAAATACAACAATTTACTTGAAGGACTTATTGATGAATCAGGACTTGATAGTGAAGAGTTAGAATCTGTATTTAACTTGGAGAGTGTCCCGGTTAGAGAACGTAGATTATCATATATAAATGAGATTAATTATGCACAAGAAAAAGTTATTGATCTAGTTCATAAGGAACAAAAATTAGTGATATGGGGACCACCTGGTACTGGTAAGTCACAAACAATTACTAGTTTAATTGCTTCTAGTGTTTTACGTGGGGAAAATGTATTGATTGTCAGTGAGAAAAAAGTAGCTTTGGATGTAATTTATTCCAGACTAAAACAAGCTTCTAAGTACGCGATGTTTATCGACGATGCTGAAAACAAGCAAGATTTCTATCACAAATTAAAGGATTTAATGAATCCGGTGTTACCACAAAGAACATTAAATAACGATATTTATGACAAAGAAGAAGAGATTAAAGAAATACTTCATACTATGGATAAGTCCTTGGATCTTTTATATAACTATACAATTCAAGATATCCCTATGAATAAACTATACAAGAGATATGTTAGAGACTCTAATATTGTTAAAGGGTTGGAACCTGCGAAGGTTCACAATATGTTTATGTCTACTTATAAGAGACCAATCTTTAAAGAACTCGATCAAATTGAAGAAACATTTGATAAGAAAAGAACATTAACGGATCATCTAGAATACCAAGAAATGATTAAAACGTTCCCATTACTAAACAAACTAGAGGTAAAGATTTCTAGATCTCATCGTTTGGACTTTGAGGAGTTTCATCAAGCATATTTGAAGTATCACGAAAAACTGAAGTATCGCGGGTATTTCAAACGTCGTAGAATCACCAATGAGTTTTTAAGTACGAATGAGAACAGATTATTATTCTTAACAACAAAAACAAGAACAAATAGAAAGTATATGAAGTTGTTAATTCAAGACCCAACACTTCATAACTATATTTATGATAATGTAACGAAATTATCAAAAATTAAAAATAATCATCAAAAACTTACGAACAATGATTTAATGTTCTTAAATATGTTAACCAATCATCAGTTATTTAAAGAAGTTGAAGATGTTACTGTATATAGACATTATATCTTTGATGCATTCTACACTGGATATTTAGAAGAGTTCAAAGCGAAAAATCAGAAATACCTATATATCTTTGATAAGTATCAACAAAAAATTGAGGAACTTGATCATTTAATCGCAAGTAAAAGAACGGTTACAGAAGAATCATTTGAAATGGAACTATACAAACATGCGTTAAACTTTAACAACACGAAACGAATTATGGATATCAGAAGAGTACTTGAAAGTAATCGTAAGTTGAGCGTGAAAGCATTTATTGATCACTTCCAAATTGAACTTATGAGTAATATTCGAATTTGGATGATGACACCAGAAGTTGTAAGTGCAACTATTCCGTTAATTTACGGAATGTTTGATTTGGTTATTTTTGATGAGGCATCACAAATGTATGTTGAAAAAGGAATTCCAGCGATTTATCGAGCGAAAAAAGTAGTTATTGCGGGGGATACAAAACAACTTCGCCCTTCTAGCTTAGGGATTGGTAGATTAGAGGATGAAGATGAATACTTTGAAGATGATGCACTTAAGGATGTTTCAATGGATGCAAAAAGTCTTTTAGACTTGGCAAGATACAAGTATCATGAAACAATTCTTAATTATCATTACCGCTCAGTATTTGAAGAGTTGATTGCCTTTTCAAACCATGCGTTTTACGATGGTAAACTAATCGTTTCTCCAAATCAAATGGAGTCAAAGAAACCACCGATTGAGTATATTCATGTTAAGGATGGTATTTTTGAAAATCGAAGAAATGAAGAAGAAGCGAAAGAGGTTATTAAACTTCTAAGAAGAATCTTTAAAAATCGCCAGAACAATGAGACGATCGGGGTTATTACATTTAATAGTACTCAAAGAGACTTGATTGAGAACAAGATTGATGAAGAACTATTTAGACGTGGTAAGTACCAAAAGATATTTGAAAAAGAAATGTTTAGAACTGAAGATGGTGAAGACAAAAGTTTATTCGTTAAGAATATTGAAAATGTTCAAGGAGATGAACGTGATATTATCATTTTCTCAATGGGGTATGCTAGAGATGTAGATGGTTATGTCAGAAGACGCTTTGGTTGGTTAAACAACGATGGTGGACAAAACCGATTAAATGTAGCTATTTCACGAGCGAAAAAGAAAATTTACTTTGTGTCATCATTATTCCCAGAAGAACTTAAAGTAGAGGATTTGAAAAGTACTGGTCCTAAGTTACTAAAAGATTATATGAGATACTGTTACTTTGTATCCAATAAGCAACCAGAATTAGCCAAAGGTGTTTTAGATAAACTTCATCCATATGAAGAAACCTCTGACAATACATTAGGTGAAATGGTGAAAGATATTCAAAGACGATTGGAACGTAATGGTTATAATGTGAAAACGTCAATTGGTATAGGGAACTATTCAATTAATCTAGCAGTTTACAATGAAGAAACAGAATCATTTAAACTAGGTATTATTTGTGATGTTGATAATGTCAAAGAGTATGACGCTAGACGTGACTTATATCATCAAGAGAAATATCTTAAGGCTCGAAATTGGCAATTATACCGTGTGTTTGCTTCAAACTGGTATGTTGATCCCAATAAGGAAATGAGAAGCATTAGAGAATTGCTAAAATAACTTAATCGACTATGAAAATCATAGTCGGTTTTTCTTTAACAAAAGTGAATTCTTATTGTATAATTAAATTGGTGGTATAATATAAATATAAAGGGTTATTAGGAGGAAATCTATGGACTTGTTTGATATTGAAGTAGAAGAAATGTCTGGTTTGATTACAACGCTAAAAGAACACAAAGGGAAGGTTTTATTAATTGTGAATACTGCTAGCAAATGTGGCTATACTCCTCAACTTGCAGGATTACAAGAATTATACAAAGATTACATGGAAGATGGCTTTGAAGTGTTGGCTTTTCCTTGTGGGCAATTTTTAAATCAAGAATTAGATACCAATACTGAGATAGTTGATTTTTGTAAAGCAAACTATGGAGTCTCTTTTCCTATTTTTGCAAAGACTTTTGTTAAAGGTAGAAAACAATCAAATCTCTATAAATATTTGGTGACAAATTCACCAATTAGAAGAAAACGAAAGATTCGATGGAATTTTGAGAAGTTTTTGATTGATCGTGATGGAAACATCATAAATAGATATTTACCTAAAACGTTACCGAATGATATTAGAAATGATATTAAGACATTACTCTAGGAGGAATTATTATGGTTGGAAATTTTAAAGATTTAGATGTAAAAATCTTAACAAGTGACTTGGTTAAGAATGCTGGAATGAAAGTGTTGATTGGAGAAAATGAAGGATGGGACGATTATGTAATGCGTGTTGTGGAACTTGGGGTTGATGGATATTCTCCAAAACACACACATGATTGGCCTCATATTAACTATATGATTGAAGGGGAAGGGATCGTGATGATTGATAATGTTGATCATCCTGTAACTGCAGGAAGTTATAGTTTTGTCCCTGGTGGTAAGATTCATCAGTTTAGAAACACCGGAAATACTGAATTTAAATTTATTTGTATAGTACCTAAAGAAGGACATAAATGAGAGTAATAAATAATTATTTCTCAAACTTAAGTATAAGTAGATTTATCAAAAATACTGGATTGTTTATTCTATTTTCGATTGCGATTCTACCAGTTATGTTCTATTGGATGAAGGAGGTAACTGGAACAAGTTTAAGTCCAGATACTAATCTTGGATTCGATATAAATGTATACTATTCAATTAGGGAAATTTATGGAGTCATAGGTAGAAAAATTTATATTATTCAGAGATATACGTTTGATCTTTTATGGCCGTTTGTTTACACAGTTTTTCTAATGTCATTGATTGGAAGATTTAAACAATATTTTGGATACAATGATAAGTTGTTTATCGTTCCAATTATCGCTGTGACTTTAGATATTTGCGAAAATATAATAGCCACTGTATTTATGGTTATGTATCCGAAGACAGTTGATGGATTGCTATATGTTTTGATGATGATTACTAATCTTAAGTGGTTGATTCTATTTGTTATATCAGTAATATTGATAGTTCAATTGATGACTATAGTAGTAAAAAAAAGAAATAAATAAAAGAAAACTCAATCTAGTATCTAGATTGAGTTTTTGTTGTTTAAAGGTATCTAATTAGTAAAAAAATATGGTTTAGAGGTATCTAAGCGGTAAATAGAATACTATAAGAATAGGAAGATAACACCGATAAACGCAGTAATACTCCCAATTATTTCTTTAAGAGTTACTTTCTCTTTGAAGAATATTATCGAGAACGGAATTATCATGATTACGTTAAGTTGAGATATTGTTGTATGGATTCCTAGAGATGTATATCTGATTGCTAGAAGCTGTGATGTGACTCCTAAGTACGGACCAAACAATGATCCCATTAGAATGAACAAAATTGCTTTTTTATGTTTGAATGCATTAAATACATTCTTCCATTCTTTTCGAAATGTTATCAAAATGATAAAGCCTAGAATCGCAGAAATGATTCTTATTTCAGTTGCTAAGAATGCTTTTTCAATTTCATTAACAGTAGTGATTTCTATCATACCTTCTTTACTTAAAATAAGACCGATAGCCTGTGCTGCAGCACCAACAAATGCGAAGGTTATTCCTCTTACAACATGAGGGTGTGTATTTCCTTTATCTCGTTTCGACATGATTACTAAAACAATAGAAGAAATGATGATCATCATCCCAATTATTTGCATCGAATCTAGAACTTCTTTATATAAGAGAAATCCAAAAGTAGCTGAGATGATTGGTACACTACTCATGATTAATAAGCTAATTCTTCCACCGATATCAACAAATGCTTGAAACAAGAAAAAGTCTCCAATTACTAATCCGATAATACCACTTATTAATAAGTAGTTCCAAACTCGAGAAGACTCATGAACTGGAATGAAATTACCAGTAAAGAAATATACGGTAGTACTAATAAATATAAAAGCTAGAATTAAACGAATGAAGTTAACAGGTAATGATCCTACCTTTTTGCCAGCATATTCAAAACTAATCACAGTGATCGTCCAGAATAACGCAGTACCGATAGAGATAATCTCGCCTAAATAATTTTGCATAAAGTCCATATTATAGTACTCCTTTTCTTTTCTAATTGAATTTTATCACATATAGTTCTTTTAAGGTAGTAAATAAGCGGTTTTTACACTAATTTTAAATAATGACAAAGGAGTGATATAATGAAATTAGTAGATTATGTTAGGAGGAACTTTATGGAGTGGTGGAAAGAGCGAGTTTTATATCAAATATATCCTAGGAGTTTTAATGATACGACCAACAATGGGTATGGTGATATAAATGGTATCACAGAGAAATTAGACTATTTAAAAGAATTAGGCATTGGGATTATATGGCTAAGCCCTGTCTACAATTCCCCTGATTTTGATAACGGGTATGATATTAGTGATTACTATGGGATTAATCCAAAGTTTGGAACAATGGAAGATATGGATTTACTGCTTGCAGAAGCAAGAAAAAGAGACATAAAAATTGTGATGGATTTGGTAATCAACCACACATCAAGTGAAAATGAGTGGTTTAAGAAAAGTGTAATGGGAATAGAACCATATAAAGATTTCTATATATGGAGAAAAGGTAAAGGCAAGAAACGCCCAAATAACTGGACGTCCTTTTTCTCAGGTCCTGCCTGGACATACGCAAAAGAAAGAGATGAATACTATTTACATCTCTTTGCACCCGAGCAGCCAGACTTGAATTATCAAAATCCAAGAGTACTAGACGAAGTAAAGAAGATAATTACTTTTTGGCTTGATAAAGGAGTTTCTGGGTTTAGATGCGATGTAATTAACATTCTCTTTAAAAACACGTTAGAGAATGGTAAAGCACAACTAGCCTTAAAAGGTCTTGAACACTATTTATCTACTGAAGGAAATCATCGAATTTTGAAAGAGCTACGTAAAGATGTGTTTGATAATTATGATTGCTTCACGGTAGGAGAAACGGTTTTAGTTACACCTAAAACAGCAAGGGAATTAACTGATAATGAGTTAAATATGGTTTTTTCTTTTGAGCACATGGAATGTGATCAGTTTTTATTAAAGTGGTTTAAAAGAAAATTCAATAAAAAGAAATTCTTTAACACATTAGTAAAATGGCAGTATGAGCTAGATTGGAATGCAAATTACTTTGAGAATCATGATCAATTAAGAAGTGTATCAAGATTTGGAAATGATAAAGAATATCATAAAGAATCAGCCAAGGCTCTTTGTATGTTATTACTTTCACTAAAAGGAACACCTTTCCTTTATCAAGGTGAAGAAATTGGAATGACAAACTTCGATTACAAATCTTTAGCTGATTTGCAAGACGTAGAATCACATATGATTGACAGTTTCTTAAAAAAACTCCTTGTTCCTAAATTCATTAGATGGAATCGTTTTTTAAAGAAATCATCAAGAGATAATGTAAGAACTCCAATGCAGTGGAGTGATTATGATAATGCTGGATTTACAGACGGAACCCCATGGCTTAAAGTTAATGGGAATTATAAAGATATAAATGTCATTAAACAACAGAATGAAGAAGACTCTATATTGTCGTTTTACAAGAAAATGATTTATCTAAGAAACACATCTGATGTTTTGAAACAAGGTGATTTTAAAGAATTTGTAATCAAAAAAGATGTGTTTGGATTCTATAGGATATATAAAGATGTAAATTATTTAGTATTAATTAATTTATCTAGACATAATAGATTGGTACCAGTAGAGGGAAAAATCGTTATTAGCAACTACGAAACGAATGAATATAACGGTATCTTAAAACCATATGAGGGTATCATACTGGAGGATAGGTTATGAAAAAGTTCTATATAAGGAATTATGTAACATTCGGAGTCGGTACAATTGGTCGTGATATGGTTTATACTTTAATTAGTATGTTCTTAACTGTATACTTAACTGAAGCCCTAGATTTAGCTGACAGTACTCTTTGGTGGGTAACTGCAGTAATCGTAGCTTCAAGAGTGTTTGATGCTTTAAATGATCCTGTGATGGGAGTTATTGTTGATAACACAAAATCACGATTTGGAAAGTTTAAACCTTGGATTTTCATTGGGGCATTGTTATCTGGTATCTTTACAGTACTGCTATTTACTGATTTTGGACTGACCGGTATATCCTTTGTTATTGTATTTGCCTTGGTATATGTAGGTTGGGGAATCACATATACAATCAATGACATATCATATTGGTCAATGTTACCGAGTTTAACGATTGAGAAGAAAGAAAGAGAGCAAATGGGAGCTTTTGCAAGAATTTGTGCTTCAATCGGTTTATACGCGGTGGTTGTAACATTTGTAAATGTCACAAATATGCTTAATGAATCTCACAATTCATCAACATACGGTTATTTCTTGTATGTCTTGATTCCGGTTTTAATTATGTGGATTGGACAACTTGTCACTATCTTTGGTGTCAAAGAGCCAAAAGAACTGTATAAAGAGCAAAAACCAACAAAACTAAAAGAGTTATTCACAATAATATTTCGGAATGATCAACTGTTATCTGTGTCTATTGCTATGGCATTGTTTATGATTGGATATATGACAACAACATCTTTTGGTGTATACTTCTTTAAATACGCATATAAAGATGAAGGAATGTATATGATGTTTGCTATTGTGTTAGGTGTATCACAGTTATCGTCTTTTGTTTTGTTTCCAATACTTACAAAGTTTATCAGTAGAAAAAAACTGTATTCTATTGGTGTGTTTTTAGTTGTATCTGGATATATTCTATTTTTCTTTGCTCCAATGAGTATGACCGTTATTGGTCCTGCTGGAGTCTTAATATTTTTAGGACAAGGATTCATTCAAATGCTGATGTTGATGTTTTTAACTGATAGTATAGAATACGGACAATGGAAACTGGGAAAACGTAATGAATCTGTAACATTTAGCTTGCAACCTTTCATATACAAGATTGGTGGAGCTGCAGCTAGTGGTGTTGTGTTAGTTACTTTAATCTTATCGGGTATAAGTAGCGCAAGTGACATCAATGATGTCACAAATGAAGGACTTGTAATGATGAAGAGTAGTATGTTATTGTTTCCGTTAGTATTAATAATTATAAGTTATGCTGTATATATGAAATACTATAAAATAGATGAAAAAATGTATAAAAAGATAATTGATGATTTAGCTAAAAGAGGAGAGGTTCACAATTAATATATCGTGTATTTTATTGACATTTCTACAACATTGGTATATAGTACATTTAGAATAAATAGGGAGGTAATATTTATGAGTAAACTTACAGTATTTAGTCATCCATTAATTAACCATAAATTAACGATTGCTAGAGATGAAAAAACTGGCATGAAAGATTTCAGAGATGTAGTTAATGAAATTGGTGGGTTAATGGCTTACGAAATAACTAGAGATTTGCCTGAAAAGAATGTTACTGTTAAGACTCCAATATGTGAAACAACATCAAGAGTTTTAGCAAAAGACATTGTAATCGTTCCAATCTTAAGAGCAGGAATTGGAATGGTGGATGGAATTCATAATTTGATTCCAAACGCAAAAATAGGTCATGTTGGACTTTACCGTGATGAAGAAACATTAGAGCCGCATGAATATTACGCAAAATTTCCAAAAGAAATGCCAGAGTCACAAGTGTTACTAGTTGATCCAATGATAGCTACTGGTGGTAGTATCATAATGGCTATTGATGCAATTCAAAAACGTGGTGCAAAAGATATCAAAGTTGTAGGATTAGTTGCTGCTCCAGAGGGTATCAAAGTGATTCAAGAGAAGTATCCAGAAATTGATATTTACTTAGCAGCATTAGATGAAAAATTAAATGAAGTTGGTTACATTGTTCCCGGTCTTGGAGACTGTGGTGACAGATTATTCGGGACTAAATAAAAATGATTAGGCAACTGCCTAATCATTTTTTTGCTTATACATTCTCTTATTCATATGGTTATAACGCCCGATTGCTAAAAGATTTATTCCTACGCCAAGAGTGCTTCCTATTTGATTCACAGTTTTGTCAGAATGATATAAAGAAACAATCTGATTTTTACTATCCGCATACACTATCATTCCAAAATGTTCAGGATATGAAAAGTTTTCATCATCAACAACTTTTATAATAAATCCTTTATACTCAAACTCATGTTCTTGTATTAACACCCTATCTTTATTATATATAGGTGCATCAAGAAAATCATAATCTTCAATTACTCTTTCTTTCGCAAACATATAGTCTTCGCTATTATATTGCATTATAAGTGTCAAAGTATTGATATCACTACTATAACTACTACAATAGAATTGTGTATTTTCAACTACATCAAAGCTATCTAAATCAGGCAAAAAATCACTAGCATAATCCAATTTTTCTATACAATTGTCATATTTATCGATTTCCATATATGTTAACTCTTTAGCCACACTACACTAAGTTAAAACTATAACATGTAATAAAGTTAATGTATTGCATATAATCAAAGATTAATAGAACTGGACTCATTTGAATTGCTGAAGCAACTTTCACTTCAATATCATCCTCATTAAAAAGTGTTCTTCCAACATCTGTACTATATGCCCTATTTGCTTGAGTAATATTTTTATCTAAATATGTGTATCAATAGTATGCTGCATTGTGTGCATTTCATTCAACTTCAATATCTTGTGCACTTGCATCAAGACAATCATTGTGGTCGCTAACATATCTTAAATATAATGAGTATCCGTAAGTTACAGTTGGATTAATTATTTTGGCAGAGTCAACAATTTTTCCACCACCATTACTACTTGTTTCAAAATATACCTCACCTGTTGCTATATCATGTAAATCTTCTATCATAGTCGAGGTATAGACAACAATGACAGTCACGAGTAAAATTGTTAAAGCAGAGATGTTAAGTATATGAAATATATTGGTAATATAAACTAACTATCTTAATTACTAAGTATCATTAAAAAGTAAAGGACTGGAAAAGTAAATAACAAAAGAAAGAAGAAACTATAAGCAAGTATTGTTATTGCACTTCCCAGGTAAGATAAAACCGATTTATTATGGTATATCTCAAGATTGCATTTTATACCTAGAATCTTTAAACGATTAGTTATATTCATATTTTCTATAAGGATTATCGCATTATCCTCATTACTAATTTTAATGACATAGGTGTTAAACTTTAATTTGATTATAATTTCATCCTCTGACTGAGGAAGTTCACAATAATCTCCACTTTGAATTGTGAATGAGTTATTTGTGGTGTTAATTTCGTATTTAGCATGAAAATTTTGCTTTTTAGTTATTAAAATCATCTGTTCTCTCCTATTCAAAAAGATATTTTTGTCTAATTTCTTTTCGATATTGTTCGATTTCATCATCAGACAATGTATCATTTATAGATAACATCGTCCACATAGTTTTATCTTCAAAGGCATTGTAGGTCGCATCACGCATATTACCTGCAATACTTAAATCATAACCCAATAAGCTTGCTGCAGCAGAGACGGGATCAGTAAATACACCTGAAATCCCAGATACAATAGCAAAGCCACGCCTAAACGCAATTGTATTTTCAGCGCTTTCACGATAAGCATCTCTTACACTTTCATTTTCAATCAAAAGTAAATCTTTCTCAAATTTACTCTCTAATTTGTTTGCTTTAGAAAACTCATCCACTGTGTTTAAGATTGCATAGGTAGCCCCAGCAATCAGTACAGCAGTAATGATTGTGATTGTTGCTGGAAACAAAAAATATGCTGCAACACCAAATCCAACTGAAGCAACAAGTTTTAACCAAGTAGGAGCATATCCGTTTATGTCTGAATACATTACTGGAGTAATGTATTCAGACATAAGCATTACAGTAGTCTAATAAACACATAATAGACATTATCTATACACTTTTTAGACTTGTTGCGTTTTTTAGGATAACCGGATTGTGCTAAATTTTGTTAGTTCAGGATTCAAATGTAATACTTTTCTTAATTAGATGTTTTTGTGAAAAGCTTTAACTTGACTTAATCTTTCAGTTAAGGGTTCTTCACTTGTTTCTAGATTAACGAAAAACAAACCTCTTAGATTTCTTTTTATAAACTCCTCTTTAAAAAATCGAGAGGTATTTAGGTAACCTACAATCCCTTTTTGTTGAAAAACATCAAGGTCACTCGTTTTGAAGTGAAGTTTCCCTTTATGTCCAAACAATGATTTATCACTATTCCAAATTATTTTATTTAAAAGCAAATCTCTTGTTGTTTTAGTAAGCATTAAGTACATTCTATCACCTAATCTATTTTGTTTTTTGTCAGTTAATGATACTGGAAAAAAATCAAAATCAGAGACATTGCAATGTTCACAAAGCTCCTTGAACTTGTCTGAAACTATATATTTACCATAATCAATACCAATATCTGGAGTATACTTTGATTTATTTGATTTAATAATTAGAATATCACTATCATCTCTGATTAAATTTCTAACATTCTGTTTTTCCTTAGATGTATATTTATCACTAAACAAAAGAGTTGATAGTTGACTTTTTCTTGTAACTTTTTTAGAAACATAATAATCAATAACTGCTAAAAACATACTAACCTCCTGAAATAATGTATTTAATAATAATTTTTATTCCCTCCGCAACTTGACTTCCTCCATTTGAGTAACTTCTCATAGTTGTATTAACGAAATCATAGTAGTTATTCGTGTGAAGTCCTGCATGTTGACTTGAATTCATGTACAATCCATTTATGGCAGATTCAGTACTACTATAATATCGCAATAAAATATCTCTAGCTTCAGATGCCTTTGTTGCAGTTTAAGGGATAATATGATGCAAATGTTGTCCAAATTTTCTAAACTGTCCAACAGTTTTCATGTTCGCCTCTATTGTTTTGTATGTATCAATACAATAAATAGCTTCATTAGTTGGATCTCCATCTGCCATCAACAAAGAACCTATACCCACCATATATGAAGCAGCCTTAAGCGCTGTTAGAATCTCAATTGCAACTCCTGCAGTCATTCCAGTGGCGAGTCCTGCTGCACTATACAATAGCACTGTCGAAAGCTCCACGTTCCCAGTATCTTTGTACGAAACATATGCTCCAATACTTCCCCAAATAACTAATCCAGCTAAACCTATTATTAATATTGGGGATTCTCCGCTTATGTCTGAATACATCACTTGGGTCATGTAGTTAAGGATAAGTAATTCAATTCAATTTTCACATTTAATACCATATCAAATGTGAAATGTAAAATTTTTGGTCATAGATTTTGATACTTCTTTTTAAACTTTTCTTTTGCAGTGCAACCTAGTCTCAAAGTTCAAATAAAATGTCATAAATATTGGTTCTAAAAATAGGCTAATCAAAGCCATAATCAGATATAACAGTTGCATATCAATAAAATAGATTGCAAGTAAATACAAGGACACAATTTGCCACCCGTAAAAACTCAATATAATTTGGATCTTCAGATGTTTGTAAGTACTACTCTTCTTGAAGTCAATCACCTCTAAGGTATTGAACTTCACTAATGGCCAGTATATCCTTTTAAGAAGGATTTTAGACTTCTCAAACAAATTCAAAAGTACAACAATTCCAATTGTTATACAAACACTAATTATGTATAAACACTCCATCTTATTTTCTCTCCTCAAAACCTATAATTATATGTGCACCAAACATTTCTGATCCACCAAACTCAACTTTACCATTCTCATATTTATAACAAACACTAGCAGAGAAGAGTTTAATCTCTACACCAATAACGAAATATAAATCTTCACTAATAGCGATTTCACCTTGAAGTGGAATGGAAATTACGGATGCACCGAATTCATAGCCAATCAATTCAGTTCCGATTCCAGCGCTACCATATGCAGAAAATAGATCAACTCCAAAATCAAATCCATCAAAATCTTGTTCAAACTTCAACAAACCTGCTTCTATATTGCAAACAGTAATCTGGTTCATACTTATTGTAGGTCCCGTAAAATCAATGTACAGTAATCTAGCAAGACCTCCGTTTCCATAATCACCTTGTCTAACGAAAACTTGATCATTATAAGGTTCATGAAGTTGCCAAATAATTGGTGAAGTATAGCCGATATGATCGAGAATACTTACCACAGAAAAACCACTTATATCTGCATACATTACTGGGTTGTTGTGTACATATAATAGGAATCTCAAAAATCATATTAATAGTCTATGATTAGAATACTAATTAAACATAATTTCTTCATCTTCCAAGATAATAGATTCGTCTGTATCGATATTGCCATAATAAAAGAAAATAACTATATTCTCAGAAATAAAATTTTTGATTTCAACTACTTGGATATTTTCTGAATCAAAGCGATAAGTTAACGAAATATCGCTATCGTACTTGGCAACAATGTATGAGATGCCTGAACTTCCAAACAAATAATCTCTACAGTTACCTTTATCATAAATATAATTGATGTCTTGGGTGTAATCATCATGAGTTTTAAGACTTGTTGAGCATATTTTCATATCGTTATTCTGATAGTGATAAAGATACAAAACTGGTGTATTTTTATTAGATTGAAAACCTGCATATACATAGAAGGGTTCCATATACGATTGGAATGCAATTTCCTCATTATTATTAAGAAAATTTTGATCAAGATAACTTTCTATATCAGTATTAACTCGCTGAATCCTAACAAATGTGACACTAATATATACGATAACGGTAAATAGTAATACCACTCCACCTATAATGATGTACCTTTTATTCATAATTTTCTCCTCCATACATACTACTAAAATTATCTACTACTACCATCACTGTTATCACCACTGCAGCGGTTGTTAGTGCAGGGCTAACTGTAGTAACCATTGCGATTGCAAGCACCAAAGTTAATGGAACTTTAGCATTCAGATACGTTCCAGTAGATTCTATACTAAACCCAATTCCTGCATCAAGCCAGGTCTGTCCAACAAAACCGACACTTAATGAAGTATATCCATTATCAGTTTCAAAACCGACACCAGTTGACGACAAAGACCAAAATCCATATACTGAAACATTCTTAAGATTTATTCTACCTCCAATAGATGTGGAAATGAAGGGACCAACTACGCTCCCATACATTGATAACATATAAAGTTCAATTGGGGTCTCATCGCTAGATGGGAATCTATCTATTGTATGGTACTGCACAGATCCAAAATCGAAAAAATAATAGTTAAACTCTGGTGTTTTGTACCCTTCTTTATAAACGAAAGAGAATAAGTTAACTGAGGTTGATGAATACCCCTTTATATCTAAATACATTACTGGAGTAATGTGTTCGAACATAAGCAACACATAAGTTATACAAAAGGTATAACGAAACTTAACTATACGTTTCTAAGAGTAGTCTCGATTATGAGTGATAGTTATTTTATTCTCAAATGAGCATAGGCATTATCAAATCCTGTATACCCAAAACTGGGATCAAACACTAACGCTATACAAGCGATATAAACAAAAGAGTAGTTTTTGGCCTTGTAATTTTTATAGACGTAAAAGAATATAAACATCTGTAATATGTATACTTCAATTATGTTTAAACCTATAAGTGCAAACAAAGGGTAATCCTTTACATACTCAAAAAAGACTATAAATAGAACTATAATTCCAATAGTTATTACTAATATATAGATAGAGAATAATATACCTTTCTTCATAGGTGTATTAAGTTTCTCTTTAACTCTCTTCAAGTTTATGTGATCTAAGTTACAATCCACCGTTGACATTAATATAAGATAATTTAAAATACTAGAATGTTCTTTTCTAAGAATACTTAAGTTAGATGAAAAATCATAATGTCTTAATGAAGGTCTAAACAATACTATATTGAATAAACTGAATGGCAAAGTAAAAATAACAAAGATTACGTAATACTTCCTAAAACTATTAAATTTCATAGTCTTAATATCTGTGAATAACTTAGAAATAATTATAAGTGCAATTGGTAAATAAATGTACATAAGGGTAATCCTAAGTATTCTATTAATGGTTATATTTAGGAAGCTAAAATTTAGGAAACTAAATATAATCGATATAACAACTACCAAAATTAATAATTTTAGAAATCCTTTTCTTTCACTCATACTTGCCACCTCACTTTAATATTAGTTTCTCTAGGAAACGTCTATAATCGTCATAAAAATTACCGGTTCTCAAATTTTCAGTATATGATAATTCAAGATGAACTTCTGGTGAAGCAATCCATGAAGCACCACCCATAATGGATACACCCAAAAAACTATTTTCAGAGGAAATAGGTATAAAACCTTCAAAGCCATAAAACAGACCAGCGAAGAATGGAGGTATAGGTACTCCAACACTTGCCCCAGATCCAAGTGAGAAACCTTCTAAATCATGAATTGATTTTGCTGTGCTAAAAGTTGAAATTAGAAAAACCGAAATGCTATTTAAACTAGACATGATTCCTCCAGAAGGAATAGATTGTATTGCATATGAGCCATTATGATCAATTGCAACTGCACTTATATATGAACCGAAGAGGATATAAGATCCTGACACACCTAACCCAGCAGAAACAGTGCCTGCTCCTCCTAAAAGTGTGCTAATCGCAGTCTGTGTTTGGTTAGACTTAATTATTTTGGTTATGATATAAACATTCCAGACTCCTTTACAAAATTCAGATACGCTATTCACCCATTCACGTGCATATTCTGTGCTGTCTGTATACATTACTGGGTTATTGTGTGTATATTGAAACATATTATGACCAAACATGTTTCCAACAGGTATATTTATCCGCTAGACTAATAAATATACCACTACTAAGATTGAAATATATTTTGTTCCTATAATAATGTCCTGTATCAATAGCAAAGCGATCCCCTGTATACAAACATCTCGTTAAAATCTAATTTCCTATGCATTGGACAACACGGAAACTACTGATTAAATCAGATGGGACTCTGATGTTGAACAATATATTTATGTTCTCATTTCAACATCCATAACTACGGCAGTATTTGTGTAACTATCCCCTAATCTTCTTTGTCCCGATAAAACTAGAATCCCTTCAATAGGAAGTAAAAATACACCAAATAGATTTCGTATAATCAACTGTTTTCTTAGATTTTTATTATTGTCAACAATACTAATTACATGGGTTTTCATTATTTTTTTGCCAATGCTTGCATTTCTGAAAAGAAAATCTTTAAAAGACATATAAACCATAATAAATAGTGGTGTTAAGTAGAATGATATCAATAAAACTATTTCTGATGTTTCAACTGGTAATCTTTTTTGTACAAAACTTCCTAACAAGTAAAAAAGAATAATAACTATCCAAAGTAGGATATAATCTATTAAATACGCAACAACTCTTCTAAATATCATTTTTGCCTCCCTAATATGAAATTATAATAATCTTTCCCCAATTCAATAACATCAACTGTAAACGTCAATCCTGCAGTATATACAACACCACCTTGTTGTCCTACGGTTACAAAGAAAGATGTATCTCGAATATCTGGTCCATAATTTTCTATACTTAAAGGTCCATATGAAACACCTACACCTCCAACTATTCTACCATCTTCTAATTCTAGAATAGTTGCGGAAACTAAGAATGCATCAATAATTTGAGCATCAACAATTTCTGTTATTCCATAGTAATCAATATAGTATCCATCTGAAAATTCAGTATAGTATAAACCACTATCGTGAATCAAAACACCTAGGCCTATACCATTTCTATAAATAAAAGATGAACAATTCTTATGGAATATACTCACAATATCTTGAAGTATTTTTGCTGTTTTCTTTGATACTGTAATTGCGAGTTTTTTTACATAATTAATTTTTCTGTAAATCCAGGACCCAACGTCTTTCATCCGTACCGGTAAGCATCCACTTGGATCATTATACATTACTGGAGTAATGTAGTTAGATATAAGCATGACACTACTATTCAAGACAGGGTTTTAGACTAAAATAGGTCTAAATATACATTCTAACAAAATAAGGGGATAATGAAAATTTAATTAGAATCGATTATCCCCTATTCAAATTACTTAGAATTATTTCTAAACATTTCACTTGCTAAATCGTTACTCATATACACAAAATATAGGAATCATTTTCTTTAAACATCCAGTTAGGTAAATAAGAAAAATCTAATTATGACTACTTTCTATTATAGATATTGTATTTGATAGCAAACATACCATATTCACTATAAACAGTTACAATTTGCCCCTTAAACTTTCCTCAATCAAACTAACCTTTTTCAAAACTTCATCATTGTTGCAATGTTTGTGTATACTATAAATTATACTTTTTAACAAATGGTATTTTTTTACAACACCAATATTTACAATCACTCTTTTGCCATTAGAATCAATTATCGATACGTACAATGGATACTTTCTGAACTTTATATTAACAACCTGATCCCATTCAATAGATACTTTCTGATAGAGTGTAGCTCGCGTTATTCTTGATTTTTGGTATATTATCTTTGAGAAATACTCAGTAATGCAAAACAACCCGAGGAAAATAGGTAATATTATACGAAACAAACTATCAAAGTACCCCATACTTGTATTTATAAGCATGAAAAAGAGCGGAACTCCCAGCAGGAGAAACAATACTAACAGTGTAATAAAGAACTTATTGTATTTATATATCAACATTTAAATCACCTACTCTATATCTAATTAATCATATGATTCATTTACTAAACAATCTGTTAATATGAAAACTCCAACAAGAGCTACTACAGGTAGAATTACTGGAGCAGACAGAATTGGTGCACCACTAGCAATAGCAGCTACAGACATTCCTATTAAGTAGTATGAAGCAGTATACTCTACAACGAACTTCATCCCTTGAAGGCTTGTCTTCATTATTCGTTCAGCATTTGTATTGGAGTTAACTTCTGTCCAAGTGTTTCCTATATCTAAGGCTAGACCACCTAAGGAGATTCCTACACCTAGCGCTCCAAATACTTTCCCGTATACTCCAGCTGGACTATTTACATTGTAATATGATACTTTGTCATAGTAGTTTAATAAGCGAGTTCCAACTGCTCCAAATATCACAGAAGATGAGTTAATCAGAAACGGGTTACTTGAATTACTGGGGTTCATTTTACTTGATGGATTTTCATTCATCCAATCTGAGATATCTAGCACCCATTTTGGCCACTCTCCGCTTATGTCTGAATACATCACAGGGTTGTTGTATCGTTGCAAAATACAGATAACTTAAAGCGACACATTGATTATAGTATCCAATTTGGAGGAAATTGTATATTATTGTAGCTTTTTGAAGATAATATTAGCGTAAAAATTCTATCTATGTATATTTGGTTTTGAAATTAACTTTTTATCACTTATATTATAATTGTATGCGTTAAACGTGATACCAATTTCAATAAAAACAGAATAGTTGTCACCTTCTTGATGCTCAACATAAAAAGATTGGTAGTCTAGATAAACTGTACTATTTAAATCGATAAATACATTATGATCAAATCTCTTAATAAACATATACGCGTTATTAGGTACTTGATTAACTATCATTATTTTCCCTTTAGTATAAGGAAAAACGAGTTCATTAGAACTATTTATCACACCATAATACTCGCCAGTTTCATCTGTACAAATATCAATTTCAAAAGGACCTTCTTTTGATTGAGAATAATCTCTATTTTGTATTAGGCAACTACTACCAAACGTACCTATTGATTCATTATAGTCAATAATAAGTGGCAAAACACTCAGGAAACAAATAATCATAATTTCAACTACTCTCTTAACGCATTTCTTGCTTCTTGTTGAAATGTTTATTACTAATCCAATAAACAAAATATTAAAATAATAAATTTTAAAATAAGTAGTATTAAAAATTGATAAAACGATATTAGCATTGTTGGACATTTGTATTATAATGAATGTAGCCAGGAAAAACATGATAATTATTATATTGTTTTTATCCTTAATTATGTCTTTAGTTTTAACAGATTCTAAACATTTAGATGACTTGTGATTATTTTTATAAAATTGAGCTAAGTATACAATACAAAAATTAAAGTAGAAGACTATTATAGACTCTAAAGCTTTTAATGTATGAAACCCTGAGTGGATAAACCACTCGAAACAAAAAATTATCGCTGTTGATATAATAGTTAAAATGAATAATCTAATGAATAATCTAATATTCAAGTGGAAGTATTTAATGGATTTGTTCAAATTGTTTTGAGAAATGGATAAAGTTATAATTAAAACCAATATACATGATAACAAAGTAAATACCCAATATATGAACTCGAGTTCAAAATTACTTATATTTATATAACTAAAGTAAATAATTATTATACTAGATCCCAATCCTAATAAAGATTTGACTTTGTATGAAGAATTCTTTAGACTCAACATTATTAGAGGAGAGATACCAAGACAAAGTACAAAAGGAGTATATCCTATAAATCTATTAAATACGAGAGCAGAGAACAAGCTTAATATCATCGCATACACTATTCCAAATATTTCTTGCTTCATTGTACTTGCTTTTGTAAATAGTAGATTGCACGAAAAAACCAGTAAAAGCACAGTCAGTTCAAAAGCTTGAGTTATAAAAATATTAAACATAAAAGCAATTATAACTATTGTGATAATTAACAATAATTTAGTTCTAGTTTTCATCTACTTTCTCCTTCCAATAGATTATTCTTTCACTATGCCAGTCATAATAATTATTCAAATTAATACCTTCTGAGTACAAGAAACCCAATTCATTATCTAAATAAGAGTTGTGTTTTTTAATGGTGTCCACATTATGGTTGTCAAATAAAGCATCGTTAACTATCAAACTCAAGAAATAATCATAAACTATACTACCAGATACGGATTTTATAAAACCCAAAGAGAGAATAGAAAGTACAGTTGTTATAGTTTTAACTCCCATTTTGGGTATTAAGTACCTTGTTTTTACATACTGCCCTGCTGAATAATCAATCCAAGCTTTTTCATATTCTTCTGATGTAGTATAATTTGAAACTTCGCCAGGTTCTTCAGGTAATAAATCTATATCATCTTGTGTCTTTTTAACTGCGATCACAAAGCTTATTACTGTAATTAATACTAAAACTGATATTATTATCACACCAACTATAGATTCTCCACTAGGATCTAAATACATCACTGGAGTAATGTAGTTGAACATAATCATTACACTAGTCCAAAAAGTATACAATAGTACTTAACTATGCGTTTCTTGGTCTTACTTCTTTTTTAGAGGATAACTCATTTTTCGAGAAAACCAGTTATCCTCATATATCATTTATTCTTTCTATATTTGCTAATCAGTTGAGTTAAATCATTTATACTTCCCATAATAATGTTATGGTTAATCTTTAACAAATCATCTTGTGTTTTAATATGTATAATATCATTCGAAGATGGTCTGAACGCATCAATATACATGATATCATCATATCTAATTATTCTATTTGACTCCTTATAATTGCTATACTCAAGGTGTGAATTTTTAAATTCCACTTTCCATGAAGTAATTAAGAGTATAGATGTTGATCCGACAATCAAAAACAAGCAACATAAGATACAGCTAATTAATATGGTTCTAGTATCATACACCTCTACTTGTTTCTTAGTCAATCCTGAAAATGCCATTGTACATGATACAACTACCATAAACACGGGTAAAACAATATAACTTCTACTGATATAAATCATATTTGACTTAGACCTTACAAAGTATTTCAATGTTTTTACAAGTGCAACCATGAAAATCAAACAATAAATTGATGCAATTAAGTAATATATCATTTCTTCCACTTCCTAATCAAAGCAATATTTTGAATCAAGTTCAGTATAAACATGTCTTGATGCAATTTCGCTTGCTACTATTGATGCGGTAAGTCTGTACATTTGGGTAGTTACTTGATTATTAAGAGCAATTTGCTTCGAGATGTATCTCCCCATTTTTACTGGTCCAAGGTTTCGAGCTAATTGATTCTTGATGATTTGTGATTTTGCTGAAATCGAAGTTACATCTGCACCAATACCAACTGACGTCCAAAACTTCGTTTTATTTATCTCACTACTGTTGTTTATAACTAAATCCTCAATTATGCTAGCTCTGCCACCCAACAATGCACAAAACCATTGACCCAAACCATCCAATAGGGGTTACTGAAACAGCTCCACTTATTGCTCCAGCTATAAAGTCTAAAATCATCATAGTTATTAAATCTGGGAATTCTCCGCTTATGTCTGAATACATTACTGGAGTCAAGCATACAACCAGCACCATTATATATTATTTTTTAGAAAAGGATAACTGTAACTATGCGTTTATTGTATATCAAGTTCTTTATGAATTAAGTTAACAATTTTATCATAGTCTTTTAAACAGTTAGTAACAACTAATGGATATATATTTTTGTCATATAATATAAAAAATTTGAACATTTTAAACTCTCTAAATCTTTTCACTTCATTTAGTTTTACAATTCGATACCCTAATAAGGACTTTTTACTTATACTATTTTTCTAAACATTAATAACAACATATAACTCATTTATTCTGACAAGAGTAATTAGAAGAACACTAAACGATAGAGATAGCCAATAAGCTAAGTCGGGTTTAGAAACGGATAAAATGAAATTGATACCTTCAAATAGAAAGAATATCAAAATAATAGATATTAACATAATGAATACTACAGATGCTTTTTTGATTTTATAATTTCTCGTCATTTTTACTCAATTCCCCTCTCTTGATAAAGCCAGTCTGATGCTCTGCACATTCCATATGAAATGGAGAATCCTACAACTACAACTACAACTGCAGCTATCGCTATTACTGGTGCAGATGCAACAATTATAGTTCCAACAGCAGTGGCCACAGTAGCTGCAAATTAAACAAGTATAATGTAGTATAAAAACGATAGCTATATATGGGTATTTACAACTCACATAGGTGAATCAATTCTAATGTAAACAATGATGTGCATATATGTTTCAACTGAAATCTTTTTGGTTGTTTCTACCTTGAATATTCCGATAGTATTCGATCAATATAAGCCTCTACCACGAATGACGAATAGAATTTCCCAAAAACGTCTTCTTTCCTAGTTGCATCTAAGTTCTCTTGAACAGACTCTATTGATAAACCCTTTTCATCAACTTTATACTCTACTAGATAATCTACTACTCTATGTTCTCCATTGCCCACAGATTTTTTGTTGACAAACATGATTAATAAATTACGTCTATTCTCTATTTTCACTGGAAGTTTGTCAAAATACGTATCAATTAAGCAAGTCTGAGTATACTGTCTTGAAAGAATTGTCTTAATTTTGAATGTTTGTGAATGTAATTTTTGCAAGGAACTTTTTAGATCATAATGTTCCTCATAATATATAATTCGATACTTGTTTTGTAACTTGAGTCTATATTTTGGAGCGATTGAAAACTGAAATACAATATTGAACACAATTAGAGGTATAGCAAAGATCAATCCAAGTATTGTCATAATAGAAACATTATATATAATCCCATATATAAGTAAAAACACTAGAAAAATAGAGGGGAGATTAAGATACCCTATTATAATGCAGTCATCAAGAAACCTCTCTTTTCGGTTTAGAGATTTCTTCAAATTTGTATTAAGGCTTGTTAAGAACATGTTAGTCATAATAGATGTACCCCTCTCGAATTCCTTTTATAGTCTCTGCAGTGTAATCAATAATATATGTGCCAATATCCTTAAGGAAACCATCGCTAGCAGTGTAGCCCCCTGCATCTGTTGCAAATGATATTCCTACACCTCTCAACACTTCTATGGTACTTAAACCTGGAGCAAACCTTGTAAGATAGTTTAAGGTTGAATAATAAATGCTCTCATACAAAAAGTCTGTCCTATTGAAAAGTCTACCTTCCCTATTCACATTCTCAACTTCGTTCAAAAAGGCATTAATGGTTCCTCCAGCAGTACATACTAATAGTCCGCCACCCATGATTGACATACCAGTAAACGCGCCACCGACAGTAGCACCTAAGGTATTTTGTAATAGATTCTCACCATTCGCTAGATTCGAAATTATCTGTCCACCACCTGAAGCTACAGCTATTCCTGATATTGCAATTAGTACAGTGCCTCCAGAACATGCAATTGCTGCTACTAAAACTACGGTCGCAATCCCAAGGGCAATACCACCTGCAAGTTCATAGTCTGTCAAATACCCGCTGTAATCGGTATACATTACTGGGTTATTGTGTGATTGGTCTTAGAATACTCCTATGTGTTTATAGTTGATTGTAAAGAGTCTTTTATTGTTTTTATCTTTTTCATTTTTTACAATTATTGTTTTTATTATATCGTTTATTTGTTCGTTGGTTAGTTTTTCTAGATTATTGTATTTGATTAGTTTTTTATGTAGTAAAGGTATTCCATTTATATTATGTTCTATTTGTGAGAGTGTATTTTCTATTTCTTGTTTTTGATTTAATAGTTTTTGCTTTTCTTGACTATAGATTGTCTCTAATTCAGTGTGTTTTTCTTCTGTGATTTTGTTAGAGATTAAATACTCAAATGCTATGATTGTGTTCTTGTTTATTGAGTTTATTCGTTTCTCTATGTTTATGAGTTTTTTATTCTCGGTTTTGCTTTTTTTGGTGTAGTTGTTTTTTGTGATTATTTGTTGTTGAAACTTAATTAATCCTTGTTTCGAGAGTTTTATCATTTTGTTGATTTCTTTCATTGTTTTTGAGTATAAATACTCGTATGTTATATAATGCATTTCACAACTTGTTTTGCCTTGTTTTTTATATGTGTTACAAGTGTAGTTACCATATGAGTTTCTGTTTGCTGTTTTTGTAAGAGTCATTGTTTTATCACAATCTCCACATTTAACAGTTCCTTTAAATATGTTTTGACTATTTGAGTTCTTTTTTATGTTTTTCGTATGTAGTAATTTTTGTACTTTGTTAAATGTATTATCACATATAATTGATTGGTGTTTATTTTTTACATAAATCCAATTGGATTTTGGAGTAGTTACCAATGTTTTATCTTTAAATGATTTTGTTTTGTGTTTACCACTTATGATTGTGCCAATATAGACTTCATTTTTCAATATAGAACTAACAGTATTTGAAGACCATTTTATATTGTTTTGATTTTTCTTATATACATTATACATCTTATAACTGAAAGCTCTAGGTGTTAGTATTTTATCATTTGTTAAAATACTAGCTATCTTATTGATAGAGTTTCCTTCTAAATAAAGATTGTATATTTTTATGATAATTTCCGATGATTCTTTATTTATGATTAATTGATTCTTATTGCTTGGACTTTTTACATAGCCGTATGGTGCAAATGCACCTGTAAACTCGCCTTTAAGCGCTTTTGTTTTATATGCGCTACGTACTTTTTTGCTAATGTCTTTAGCATACCATTCATTCATTATATTTTTGAATGGTGCAAAATCATTGGTGTTAGTAAATGTATCCACTTGATCGTTAATTGCGATATATCGAATATTATATAATGGAAAGTAGTGTTCGATATATTTCCCTGTCAATAAATAATTCCGACCTAGTCTTGATAAGTCTTTAGTGAGAACATTACTTACTAATCCGTTTTCGATATCGTTCTTTAATCTGTTGAACCCTGGTCTTTTAAAGTTTGTTCCCGATACCCCATCATCAATATACAATTTTGTGTTCTTAAAATTATTGCTGTAAGCATACCTTATTAGAAAATGCTTTTGTGTGTTGATACTTGAACTTGAGTCTCCATATCTGTCTTCCTTTGAAACACGACAGTATAACGCAGTTATTTTGTTTTTCATTTTATTCACGAAACAACTTCAAATAAAATTTAAAACATTGTATATGACAAACACTATATATGTAATCGTATTAAAGCTGTTTGCCTTTCTCTTTATATTTATGAATCATTATATAATAAAAAAAACCATACACTTGTAAGGTTCTAAATTTATATAGATATCTCCCTACAAGTCTATTATATAATAACTATATCATATATAAATTATATTCCTGTGAACGTTAATTGTCAAACTATACCCAATAGGTGTTGACAGTGTTTTCTATCAGGTGTAAAATTATAGTGGATTAAAAGGAAGTAACAAAAAGGAAGAAGCATATGTTAAGGGGATATTTATAACCTATTTTACTCATACATATGTGTATGAGTTTTTTTTATGCTTAGCCTAAAAA
>PPCM01000237.1_pt1 | contig 68336 bp, 58 predicted proteins | sample 1555541 | NCBI WGS metagenome assembly PPCM01 (sample SAMN05284479, study PRJNA326546) | Marine sediment metagenome, whole genome shotgun sequencing project. | isolation source: marine sediment | place: Germany: Wadden Sea | collected 2012-09-05 | reverse complement strand
TAATGAAAAACATCCAACTTCCCTCCTAAAAAAAGACTATTTTCACACACTCTGTCTAGCGGTGAATACAAAATAAATAGAACTGTGGTAAGCCGACATGTCGTTTATAAGAAAATAAATACTGTTATTATCAAATTCTTTTTTTAGTAAGATTCAAAGCTTAACAGAAGAACAAATTTTATTTTCTTATACTAGGTTACCTTACAGTTCTTTTGTTTTGTGTGAGGCGGGTTGAAGGCATTACCTGATCTTGATTCTTTGTAACTTTCTCATCAAGGAGAAAGTTAGGAAATTAAATATATTAACCTGAGTTCGATTCAAAATTTGGAGTTCAGATTTCATAAAGATCTAATAATCAAGGCAAATTTTGCTGGGCTAGCGAGCTAGCTCGAAAAATTTAACGCAGAAGATTAGTTTTTTATGTAAAACTTCGCTTTTAACCACTTATAAACAGCGATTTTCTTCCCAAAAACAAATGCAAATAGCTCGCTATTATTATTTGTTTTTATTTGAAACTCACTATTTATAAGTGTTCTGAACCTAAATTTAAATCGAACTCAGGTTATTAGGCTAAAAAAGCTCACTTGTTTAAAGATTATCATCTAGTCAGGAAGATTTCTCACTTCGTTCGAAATAGACAGTAGTGTAAATACAAATTTTAAAGCGACGATACAACATAATTTTATTGAAAAGTAAGTACTGTCGTCGTAATACCACTTGTAATATGTTGTTACTCCTAAGAAAATCGAATTGATACAAAAAAAATAGTACCAACAAGAATTATGAAGTGACCCGTAAGAAGCTTGTAAAAGAGTTTTGATGTTATGAGAATGCACGATTCCTTAATTTATTATTGACCGATTAGGTTCTCAATACAGATTTATGCTTATTTACAATCAATAACAAAACTGCAATTATTAGAGTTGTAGTTTCGCTTAATATTAGAGCAGTGATAACTCCTTTACCTCCAATGGCATTAGTAAAGATTGGGATTAAAATTAAGGGTAAGATAAGAGTTCGGGAGAGAGAGATTATTAGAGAAGGTCTTGCTCTGTGTGTCGCAGTAAAATACGCAGATAAAATGATGTTTGTACCAATTATTACCAAAGCAGGAGATATTGCTAAAATAAAATCGTTTGCCAATATGCTGACAGTAATATCTGCATTATCTTTTAGAAATAATCCAACAAATAATTTTGAATTAATTTGAGTTAAAATGATTAAAATTAATCCAATAGTGGCAACAGAGACTATTGCTGAGCGCAAGAATCTAAACACGCGTTTTATTTCTTTTGCACCATAATTAATGCTTACAATTGGCTTTAATGAGTCAGAAATTCCATAGTAAGCCATACTTGCAAAATATATTAAATACCCTACAACAGCATAGGCTGCAACTCCCTGTGTTCCATAGAATTTCATCATTGTACTATTGATAATAAACATCAATAGTCCTCCCGATATTTCACTTAGAAATTCAGATGATCCGTTGTATGCTATTTGAGCAAGTATTTTTAGTGTTTTTGTAGGTTTAATAAACCTAATATCTCCTCGTTTAAATAAAAAATGGGGTAGTAGCATAATTGGCATTGCAGAATAAGATAGTACTGTCCCCCAAGCAGCACCTTTAATTCCCCAGTTTAGACGAACAATAAAAATGTAGTCAAGAATAATGTTTAGTATTGCAGTAATAATTAAAGCAGTTGAACTAAGCTTAGGCCTGCCATCAACACGAACAAAAAAAGATAAAGACATACTTGTAATAAGAGGGGTGCTGCCAATTAGTATTCGTAAATAATTCACCACCATATCGTGAGTGTCATTACCTGCTCCAAGAATATTAGCAATTGGGTGTATAAAGATTAAACCTAAAGTCGCTACCAGTAGACTTAATACAAAAATTACAATTGTTACTTTAGTAAAAACTTCTGATGCTTTTTCAGTATTGTTTTCTCCTATGAATTTGCCACAAAAAACTTCGCCCCCGGTTGAAAACATAATTGCAATACCAAATAAAATTGGAAAAATTGGAGCACATAGTGTTGCTGCAGCAAGTGCAGTTTCTCCGATGTAATTCCCTATAAATATACCGTCAATTATCCCTGCAGAGGAAACTGCAAGTAATCCAAGGACTATTGGTATGGCAAAGGAGAATAAAACTTTGTTTATATTACCTGTTAATACTATGTTTTCTTTAATATTTGACATTAAGAATCGCAAAAGTATTGTAAAAAATGACATCTATTATGGAATCATGTATATTATTTTTCTTTTTATCTTTGAAAAAGATATTAACGTGAAATTATGAGTATAGAATTATTACTGTCATTTTTAAGTGCTTCAATTGTATTAACAATTATGCCAGGGCCAGATAATGTTTTTGTATTGACAGAAAGCCTTACCAAAGGGAGAAAGACAGGAATCGCTATCTCTTTTGGGTTGGCAACTGGGGTGTTGGTTCATACGCTTGCTGCAGCAACAGGACTTTCAATTATTATTCAAAAGTCAGCAATTGCCTTTTCTGTGATTAAATATATTGGAGCAGCATATTTGTTTTACCTAGCAATAATGGCTATAAAGGATAAACAGCCTGTCATTGGTTTTAATAATAATAAGACAGAAAATAAGAAAAGTTTTTCCCAATTAATGAGAAAAGGTTTTTTTATGAATGTTTTGAATCCAAAAGTTGCATTGTTTTTTCTGGCTTTTTTACCTCAATTTGTTGATTTAAATGGCATGAGAATAGAATATCAAATAACATTACTTGGATTTATTTTTATGTTGCAAACAATAATTATTTTTAGCACAATTGCTATTCTAACAGGCAAATTATCGAAGTATCTTAATAGTTCGAGATTCTGGAAAATAACAAAATGGAGTAAAGCAAGTGTTTTATCTTTATTAGGAATAAGTTTGATTTTAGCAAAAAAGTAATTATCGTTCTGTAAGAGTTATGAGAACATTGGGAGTGTTAGCTTGTGTAGGTGTTGGATTTACTATTGATGCAACAGATAATTGGCAAAATACTGATTCGGGAATTGACATCAGTAGTCTTGAAAAAGGGGTTTATTACATTATCATTAAATCTGAAAATGAAATAACATACAGTAAATCTCTTGTAAAAATTTAGGGAGATTTAGAATTGCTAGAACTTAGTTGTTTCAAAAATTATATGAATAAATTAATTTATTGTGATTTTTGAAACAACTCTTTTTTATTAAAATTCTTTCGCAATTCTTTCCATAGCATCCTCAAGTAAGCTTTTAGGACTTGGAATACATATTCTTTCAAATTCGGGACTGTTTTCTCCGAATATTTTACCGCCTTCAAGTACAACATTTGCTTTATTGTAGATTCGATCATGAACTTCTTTGGGAGTTAGTCCGTATCCGCTAAAATCCAACCAACCAATATAAGTTCCCTCAGGAATATGGAATTTTACTTTAGGCATTTTTTGAGCGAGAAAATTGTCCAAAAATTCAAAGTTTTTGTCAATATAGGCTTTTAGTTGTTCGAGCCATTCTTCGCCGTCGTTGTATGCAGCTTTTAGTGCCGAAATTGCGAAAGGAGAGGGAGACTGAATTCCCATTTCTTTACTGAATAATTTTCTGAGTTTTGGATTTGTTATTACAATGTTTGAACAATGAAGTCCAGCAAGATTAAATGTCTTGTTGATGGCTGTGCAAACTAATATATGCTCATTATCTTCAACGATTGTGCTAATTGGTTGGAAAGTCGCATTACAGCGAATAAGGTCACCATGAATTTCATCTGAAATAAGAATCACATTATTTCGCTTACAGATATCTGAAACTTTTTTTAGTTCTTCAGTTGTCCATATTCTACCTACCGGATTATGTGGACTACAGAAAATCATCATTCTTGTGCTCGCATCTTTTGCTAACTCCTCAAGATTTTCAAAGTTTATGGTGTAGTAGCCATCATTATTGATTAGCTCATTGTTTTTTACAATTCTATTATTAGATTCTATTACACTGGTAAAAGGGAAGTAAACAGGTCTTTGGATGATTATCCCATCACCTGATTTAGTTAGACTTCTGACAGCAACATCAAGAGCATGAACAGTTCCAGGGCTATAAACTATATCCTCGCGTTTTATTAACCAATTCATCCTTCTCTTAAACCAGTTTTGGATTGCTTCGAAATATTCATCATCATCGTTGTGGAAGGTATATCCAAACATGCGTTGGTCAACTCTTTTGTGCAGAGCATCGAGTACTGGTTGTGGGCACATGAAATCCATGTCGGCAACAAATAACGGAATAGTATCTTCATCAAACCTATCTGTAATACCAACTTGTTTTATAATTTCTCCAGCTTCCCACTTAAGTGAATTAGTGCCTTTTCGGTTGATTATTTCGTCAAAATTGTATTTCATGTTACTTTATATTTTGGAATTGCAAAGATATTAAGTGTTTGTTGTAAAACCTAATGTTGATTTTGGGAATTTACTCTTGGTTTTTGAGAGTAGCTTCGGTTCCGATTCTGCAATTATAGAATAGCTGGATATTTTACCACAATATAGTAAAATTATTTGACTATAAATAAGAATATAGTATTAGCCTTAAAATTGAAAACTTGTTTAAGTATTAGTCTTTAACACATCTTATAGATTTACCATATTTCTTATTTTCACTATAGTATGTATCAATCTGACTACTAAAACATCTTAAGCGAATTTGCCATAGTTCACTATTTTCATTAGTTGTTGAACTCCACCAATATCCATAATTACCCATGTCTTTATCTTCTGCATTGTAAGTTGGACCATAGTTAATATAATATGCAATTCTGTATCCTCCACCTCTTGCATAGAAATTCGAAGAGTTTGTTCCTGTATTATCGTTACAATAATACCAATATGTTTCTCCTGATTCTTTTAAGTCATTGCCATCGTATATGCTAGTTAGGCTTTCCCATTCATCTTTAGTTGCAACATGCCACCCGGTCGGACATAGGTTATTACTAAGAGCAGCGTATCCATTATACAATCTACCATACGTATTTGCGTTGGTGTTACTGTTATCATACATACATGATAATAAAGATGATGCATTTGCAAGTGCCCATGTGATTTCGCTTGTGTTATCAATTATATGTCCATTGTTTAAACGATTGGTATTAAGATTCTCTTGCATCCAGCATTTTCCGGCTAATTCTATTGTGTTATATGTATTTCCACTTGCATCCATTATTGTATTTCCACATGTGAAGTTTTGTGCAGTTGTAAAACTGATTTGTTCACTATATCCGGTTCCACTGCTATTCGTAGCATAAGCTCTTACATAATATGTTGTATTTGCAGAAAGGCTACTCATTCGTACATATCTATGTGTAGTCGAACCGATTGTTTCGGAATTTATTGGTGCAGAATGATTATTTGAACTTGTAGGGTTAGAATATGTACTCCAGCATAATCCTTTGTTTGTAATGTTTCCATAGCCTGTAGAGCTAATTACAAGGCTGCCTAAAGCAGAATGGTCTAAAATTTCATTAATATCTCCAATTTCAACAGTTGGTGGTAAAACAGTGTGGTCAGTAGTGAAATATTTTGAGCTACCATAGCTGGTTCCCATATCATTTGTAGCATATGCTTTAACATAGTAAGTAGTGTTTTGCTCAAGATCAGTTATTGAGCTGTTAAATCCACCTGTTCCACTTCCATCATTTGTGAAGCCTATATTATTATCAAGTGTGATGGAAGAGCTTGTTCCCCAGATTATTCCTCTGGATGTAACAGGAGAACCACCATCTGTTGAGATATTTCCTCCACATGATGCGCTAATATCAGTAATGTTTGAAATGTTATTTGTTGTAACAACAGGAAGTTCTGGATCATTAGTCGAAAATGATTTGATTTCACCATAAGTTGTACCAAACTCAGTAGTTGCATAAGCACAAATACTATAAGTAGTGCCAGGAGTTAAATTAGTTAAGGTGCTAAGAAAGTCCTCTGTCCCGGAACCGTCACTTGTGAAATAATTCTCAATTGTTGGTGTATCACATACACACCAGCACACACCTCTGTTAGTAATTTCTGTATCATCGATTGTGAGTATAAAACCACCACATTTTGCACTGGTTTTGGTGATTTCTGTAATGTCGTTTGTGGTTATGACAGGTAAGCTTTTTGTTGTGAATCCCATTGAGTTTCCATAAGCAGTTCCGACTCCGTTAGTAGCATAAGCTCTTACTGTGTATGGAATACCAGGTTCTAAATCACTCATTTGTGATAAAAATGAGCCGGTTTTTGTTCCATCAGTAGTTTTGAAATTTGATATTGTTGGTACCCCCATGTTACTCCAGCAAATACCACTTTCAATAATCTCGTCTCCACCGTCATCTAAAATGTCCCCTCCGCAGGATGCCGTGGTGTTGGTGATATCTGTAACTTGTAATGTGTTGACTGTTGGAACAGTATCTTTTTTACATGAAGTTAAAATAATTAAAGTTCCAATTACAAATAATGTTGTAAAACGAATAAGTTTAATTGTTTTCATTTTGGAGTTTTTTTTAGTTAATGCTTTGAAAATCGTATAGTTTGTGCAAGTTATATTGATAAAACTATTTCTGGAATTATTTTCTGTTTTATTTATATTTATTATATACTTTCATATTTCAACAACTCAATATACGGATTGCCTTCCAAACCTAGTAAAATTGCAAATGCAGGTTCTGTTTTAAAGCCTTTTTGCTTTAATTCAATGATCTTTTGTCTGAAATTTTCTCCACGTTCAATAATCAGTTTGTGCTCTATCAACATGTGGCGATATGCATTTTGTCGCTCACTTGGAATATTTTGCCCGAAAATCTCAATTTCAAAACTATCGACTTTAAAGTTGGCAACCATAGAAGGTGGAGAGATCTCATTATTTTGATAAACTTAAAAGTCCTGATAATTGCCAAATTCTTTTATGACGATTTTTTCAAAATTATCAAGGTTTTTAACATAACAGACAATATCAAGATCGCTTTCTTCAATATCAATGTTTATTGGAATTGTCCCGACAAGAATTGGGTCAAATCCTTTTAGTTTTAAGAGAATTTGATAATCTGTCAGAACTTTATATGCTTTTTTCTGCCGTTTGTTACCGTTTTTGAGGTATGATATGTTTTTAAAATTGATAGGCATTGTTTATGATTTGGAAATTCTTTACTTTTTCGTAAAATATCAATTGCAATAAAACCTGTTATCAAGATAAATGAAATTCCGATAAAATGAGAAATCCACATCCGACTAGATTCTCCAAGAGCATTAAAATCGTTCATATATCCTGTCAAATAAGCAAAGTAGTTATTAGCAATATCAAAAAGCGGACTGAATATCATTATGATAAGTACCAAACCAAATGTAAGTGGTCTTTTAATGCTTGTTTTCAGGATTAGAAAATAACCAACAATTGACAAGATTAAATCTCTTGCATAGGGTAGAATAATAATTATAAAATCTTTAGAATCTGCCTGGTAATCATACTCAATATGGGCAGAACCCAATTCTCCGGCCCAGAATCGGGGAACTAATTTGATCTCATATATAGCTTTATCAAAAACCCATACACCTAGCAGGTGCATAAATTCATGAAACAGGGCATAAGTTAAATACCAAACAAAATAACTGATAATTATTGCCGGAAGATATTGTTTTAAAGTCCATGTGCTACGCTGATAAAACAGAACCATCGGGAGCATTATAAGTAAGGCTATTTCTAAAACTGTGAAAAACATAGTCTCTTATTTTAATGTGTTATCAACTTTAAATCTCAGTACTGTCTTTAATTTTTCCGGTGCTGTTTTTCTGGCATCGGTTAAATATATTTCTCTATGAATTTTTGTTAAGCGTCTCAAGCCATTTGATTCTGCATACTCTTCCATTATTTGGAAAGTTTCAGGCTCATTGTCATAACTTCCGAGATGTAACATCTGAATGCATTTTTCTTCTTGAATTTCCTCAAAAATAACTTTATCTAATAATTCATGCGGTTTATTTACTTTTGTAATATTACGAATTTGTTCAACAAATTTAATATTCACAAAGTTGGGTTGACGAATCATTAAATTAAAAACAAGCTGGTCTTTATTTATTGTTCCATTAAAATTTTTCTTTGCCTCTTCTGAAATATCCCATACTCCTTCAAGAGGATAGACGGTGTAATCATAAAAACCATCTGGTGTAAGTCCCTTTTTATGACTCATTTTTATTCCATAGGATAGTGAGTACAACACACTAATATATTCTGCAAATTTTTCGCTGTTCGGATTTCCCTCTCCTTTAATTGTAAGAAATCTAAAAGTTGGAACATCAATTATTTCGGGTTTGCTTTTTGGTAAGTATATTGACTTTTCTTTTTTTCGCCATTCGTGTTTCATGTCAGTTTTTTTAGATTAATTAAATTAGTCAATATCTATATGATAAACAGCTTCTAAAAATTTAGAAGGAGTCTTACCTTTTTTATTATCTGTTCTTAATTCTTTTATAACTCCTCCAAAAATCATTTTTTTTGCTGGAAATTTTTCGGATTTTTTAAGATGTGCAATTATAAAAGTTTCGGAAGTTTCTTCGTCTCTTAATTCGTAAACATCATATTCTTCGATAATTGGAATCATTGTAAATGTCGTAACACTTCCAGCCATAATTGGGAACATAATAAATCCTGTAAAATCCGATTTCGAATCAATTTGCTTTGGTATGCCTGTAATTATTGCATTTGAGGATAAAATTCCTTTTGATTTTGCTTCAGAAGGTAGTAATACCTGAGGTTTATATTTTTGATAAGTCTTTAGTAAGCTATTGTCCAGTTTTGATATAATTGATTCTTTTTCACTTTTAGTTAATTTTAGAATGGATAATTCCAAAAAAAGTATCATTTGTTGTTTGCTACTAAACAAACCTCCTATTTTGCCAAGTTCTGCCTGATTTATTACACCATCGTCAGCCTTCGTCATTAGATGATAAAATCTACCTCCATTGTCGAGAGATTTGAGAGCTTCTAAAACATCTTTATAGGGTTCAATCTTTTTCATATTTGTTATATTATTACTTCAAATTTAAGATAATTTGAACTGGAAACAAAAAAGCCGAAGATATATGTCTTCGGCTTTGACTTTTTTGAAATAATAATTTCTAATAATGTAAGACTGATTTAGTCAATCACAGTTTCTTTTACTAAACTTGCGTTCATCATGTTGTCAGCGATAGGGCATCTTTTTGTAATTTCAGCAAGATAAGCTTCTTTTTCTTCTTTTGACATATCTGCATCAATTTTAACAAATGCTCTGATTTCAGTGAAACCTGCACGACCTTCCTCAGTTTGTCCTAAAAGGAAATCTTTATCAATATCCCCTTCAAGACTAACATCAATACCTCTTACATCTAATCTTTTTTGGTTAGCAATAATTCTACCAATAGCACAAATACAAGCTGGAAGTGATGATAGGAAAATCTCCATTGGATTAGGTCCTAATCCTTGTCCACCCATTGCAACTGGCTGATCAATGATGAAATCTTTTGAACATTTAACATCTGTTTTAAAGCCTTCTTTCATGCTTGCACTTAATTTTAGCGTACTTATAGCCATCTTTTTAAATTTATTTAATTAATAAAATGTAAATTTTGATACTTCATAATGATTAAATACAAAGTAATTTTATAATGCTACAAAGATAATGTTTGTAACCAAAATTTATAGTCGAAATCCTTAATTAGAAGTAATTTATAATCAGATTTATTATGTTTTTTTTTAGTTGAATACTTGTATAAAAATGTGTTACAATAGTTGGCTTTATAGCCCTATTTAAAGAAAGTGAATTTTGGTGACTTATTTTGAGAATACTTTTTAGTAATTCTTTTTTCTTTAATTTTTGATAAAAATGAACTCTCTCCAATTCTCTTTTCCTTTATAAACCTTATCTATTTTATAGCCATGAGATTCAATATGTTTTATGAAATTCTTTTCTGTTTTATAGTATCCTCCATATGAGCAATGTTTCCAGGTTTTTCTATCCCATAAAGTAACGTATTCTCCAATAATTAGCGTACCATGATCAGTTAAAACACGACTACATTCTTCTATCATTTTTTCAGGCTTAGTAAAATGATGATAAGTGCGATTTATGTAAACTTTATTTACAATATTCTTTTTTGTATTAATCGAAGTATCAGTTCCAGAAATATATTTGTAAGTGCAATTGATTGGTTGGTTTAATCTAGAAGTAAATAAGGTATCATTCATTTCATATCTGAATATTTTGTTTTTCTTAGTGTACAGATTGTAATATCTTATATCTTTTTTTATGTTATTATATTCAGGTAAATATATATTGTCAATTCTGAATTGACTCATACATAAAGTGTCGATATCTTCTAAATAAAATTTTACACTATCAACGAAGAAAGAGGCCATAAATTCAAAAGCACCATCTCTTGCTCCAATACTCAAAATAGAATCATTTTTTGAAATAAATTTATAGGTGTTGTCTTGAAAAGTTGATGCTTTAAATGGGTATATTTTGCGATTGTCTTTATAGGTTAAGAGTTCTTCGTCGTTTATATTATATGGGATAAAACAATCATAGGCAGGAATAATTAGTTTCCCATGTTTTGCTTTTTGAGTATAAGTTATATTACATGAATTTGATAGTAAAAGTAGTAATGTAGCGATTATTAGGATTGTGCTTTGATGTTTTAGCTTCATACTTTGTTTACATTTTTTAAGAAGCACTTTTTGTTGTATGTATTTGTGCTCAATGTTTTTGTGAAAATAGCTTTTTTAGATAATATTTTATGATTTTGAACTTGAATGTTTTACACCTTTTCTACTTTCAATAAAACTTCCCGAGAAAATTAATCCTCCAATTATTCCCATAAAGATGTATAGAATTTGTTCGCCTGTATTTGTAGCTCCTGGAGCAGCAGTAATTAAGATACTACTAAGACCAATAAATGCTTTACTACCAGGAACAAGCATGATAATTCCGGGGACCAAAAATACCAGTTCTGGTGATTTTGTAATTCGTCCGAAAAGTTTGCTAGCTAAAACAGCTACTATTGTCCCAGTAAAAATGCTAATCATCAATCCTGAAAATCCCATAAGAACAGTGGTGTAATAACTTGCAAATCCTGCAATAACTCCAAAGATAAGGTCTTTTGGACGAACTTTAAATACTGGTAGTAAGCCCAAAGCCAGAAACGTAACGGCAATATAATTTACCCATTCGGGGACATCTCTTATTACATCGTTAGGAACAATATCAATAAATTGAGACATTACGGTAAGACCGAGTACTACTCCAAAAAACTGTTTGAATAAAGAGACCAAAGCATCGAAAAGTTTTGCTGTTCCTGACACTAAGCTTCTGGATGTAATTTCTTCTAAAGCAGTGGTAATTGATAATCCTGGAATAAATACGATGATTGATGCTAGGATTGTCATTGAAATATTGATTTGAGCTACAAATTGAGCCACTATTACAGTTACGATTGTAGCTAAAAATGAAACTAGAGATTCTAGAGTAGTTTTAATATATCTGGATTTAAGAGACCAGAGTGTTATTCCATATATAACAGCCCCGTTAAATGCAGCTAAAGCAGCAGAAGCCCAACTTGCATCAAGAATCACACTAAAGGCTCCAGCTGAAGCCATAAAGGCAATAAGTTCAATTAGTTTTCCATATCCCAGACGCTCAGTTTTGATTTTTTCGATTTCGACTTTAGCATTTACAAAACTAAGTTTGTTGTTAAGAACATTGTTCGTAATTTCAACTATCCTAGAAAGAGCCCCAAGGTTAAGTTCCCCAGGAGGAACGCATTCAACATGGTTATATGTGTGATCATCTTCTTCGAAAAATGCGTAGTTAATCCAAGTAGGAGTGTCCATAAAACTACCTTTTATACCTTTTTTTTTGGCAATTTCACTCAGATATATTTGAGATTTATACGAGGGAACACCATAGGTGTGCAGAGCTTTTCCAAGCTGCACAATGAATTTATATTTATCCGGTACTTTCATGTCAATTTTACCTAAACAGGTTTAATGGCAATATGTTTTGTGTGCTCGAGCAAAGATAATGAATTTAGCTTTACAGGAGCACACAATAGTATTTATCCGGATTTTGAGCTTACCTTGGTATTCCATTTTAACCTGCAGCAAAAGGCTCAGAAATCAACCATTTGCCATCAACTTTTTCAAATCCAAATCCGTATGAAGAGTAACCAGCCTCAAATTCGAGGTTGGCGCCTTCGTAGAAGTGTTTATAATAAATGAGCTTTCTGTCATCTATTGTTTCAACTTTATCGGCAGGAGTTTCAGCAATAACTTTTTTCATTTCTTCAGTTACATGATTTTTGTAATCTTCATCGTAAAAATCGAGGATGTATTCTGAGCTAATACTCTTTAAACCTTCGATATTATCTTCAGTAATGAAATTTTGAAAGTCGGTATAAAAAACTTCAAAATCTGAATAGTCTTTTTCTTCAGATTCTGTTGTTTGAGTAGTATTATTATTGCATGAGAATAAAAATACAGACAAAGCAATAATCGTCAAACTTAATATTCTATTTTTCATTTGGTTAAATTTTTATTTTTCAGTTCTTACATTACCACAAGCCTGTTGTTTGTACCCATCATTAAATTGATAGTAAACAGTATAATCATATATGTTTTCAGACATTCCATCAGAACACTCACCTTTACTAATAGTTAGTCTTGTGATATCTGATGTTCCCTCTGCTTGTATGCGAATCGATAATGATCCGTCATCTTCAGGCTCAATTGATTCTGCAAGATTTCCAAAGCCCATATCTTCATCATACTTGTATAGATAATACATTTTAAGATCAGTAACTTCAGGAGAGTTGAAAATAGCATGAAATTCATATAATTCTATTGTCCAGAATGGCTCTGTACCATTTAGGGTTAAGGTAGAAAGAACTTCAGCATTTAATTCTGTTGAAATTGACTTTTTTGTTAAGTTTTTAGGATCTTTGATTTCAATTAATACTAACTCTTCACGGTCGAAATACTCTCCTGTACTTCCATCGTAAAATTCTACCATTCTGTTTTCAAAAGTTATTTCAAATAATTCATTTTCCAAAGCATGCATTGGATTATTAGGCTCAATGTCACGTATTAAATCCATGCCTATAACATCTGGATTTTTGTCATAAAAATCATATTCGTTACCATCTTCATCTTCAAATGTTATTATTGCTCCAGAAGTAGATAGTGCTACCATCCCAAAATAACCTTTTACAGTTTTTTGTTGAGAGACAAAATCCTTTTCTGTGTTTTCTGCGTTTGGGTTGTCCTTTGATTGTTCGGTTTTGTTGTTATCAACCTCATTATCTGATTTAGAGTTTGCTCCGCATGATATTATTAAAGAAATTAGCAGCACTAAACCAGTTCCATAAAAAAATCTTTTCATATAAAATATAAATTAGTTGTAAAAAAATAAATTGTTAAAAGTTTGAGATGTAAAATATAAAATAAGTAAACAAGTGTAATGTTGATTTAATTTTAGAAGTTATATATGTTATATTCTGTAAGATACCATTTCCCATCTATTACTTCATAAGTTAAATCTCCACCAAATCCAGAATTTGGAAGTTGAATTTCGTGAGTAACTTTAGTGTCCTTTTTTTCTGTGAAAACTTCAAATTCTTCAAGGTCTACTGTACGAATGTCCTGAATCATATACCAGTCATCTTTTGTCCATTCTATTGTTCCGTCCTCTGAAATATCACCACCTCTAAGTGGAAAGTTTACTCTTTCTAGTTGAAATTCTTCATCAGTTACAAATTTGTCGTAGAATTCATCAAAATCTTCTGCAACTTGTGTCTCGTTAGACTCTGTGTTAACCTGCTCTTTATTAGAATCGTTTTTCTTTGTAGTATTATCACACGAAGCAAAAAATACAACAATCATTAATCCTAAGATAATACCTGATGTTTTTTTCATAATTGTTAAAAGAATTTTATTAATAAAAAATATTGTTTGAATATTGTTAACTATTGATTATTCATCAAAATCTAGCATAATAAAAACATGGTAAAATTCTACTTCCTGAATTTTATTGTCGTCAGCATCATACCACTGTCCTTGTAATGGTCCTTCTATTACTTTGTTATATGTAACTGCAGCTCCTTCTTCATTAAATGCTGAATTTACTTTTTGGATTTTTCCGTTAGAGTAAACAATCTCAGCTTTAGGTTTTCCATTTGAATAATATGTTTTCCAGATTCCATTTTTTTGTCCATTGTTATAGCTTCCAGAAGCAAGTGCTTTTCCGTTTTTTAAGTTAGCCGTAAATTCACCTGTTGGTTTACCTGCATCAGTAAAGCTTAAACTTGCTTGTAGAGTTCCATCTTCAAAGAACATTTTCCATTCTTTAATGGGTTTGCCATTATTGTATTCGCCTTTATAGTAAAGTTGACCGCTTTCGAAATAAGATTCCCATATTCCAGTTTCATAACCTTGGTTATCATAATATTCTTTGAATTCGATTTGTCCGTTATCGAAATATGTAGCCCAAAGTCCAGCAGGCCATCCGTGATTGTAGGTTTCGATCATTTCTACCTGACCATTTTCATAATAATACTTCCATTCTCCATGCTCAAGACCGTTTTCGTCGTACTGAATTGTGTATTCAGTTTGTCCATTGTCATATTTGCTGGTTTCTGTTTGAGCCTGTACAGCTGTAGTGCTTACAAATATTAATGCAATTGCTGCGAAAATAAATAGATTTTTGTTCATATTGATATTTTTTGCTTTTGTATTACAATTATCGTACCCTAAAAGTAATAATTTTTTTTAAAATTAATTGTATGAGCAACAATAAATTTTTATGTGTGTTTTTTGCCATGTACTTAATCCCAAAACATGAATAGTCAGTATTTTGAAATACAATTTGGTAATATAGGCTTAGTTCAATTTTATTAATCCTTTTGTTTGTGTCTCCAAAGTTAGTTTTTAATAAATTAAACACTAACTCATGCCAAAAGTAGTTGTGAGCATATAATCACACCCATAAGTTTACAAATAATAAGCTTTACGCTGAGCTTATTATGAATTATTTCTCAAATCCTAAATATTGAGCAGTTTTATTTCTATCGAAATTACTTTTCATAAAAGGATGTGCCTCTGTATTGAACATGTATTCATCAAATTTATATGTTTCTTGATTTGAGAATGTTAGGTAAAGATATTTAAGTGTTTCTGCAAAGAAAAACGTAGGCATATAATCTTTTTTCTCCATTGTTTGTACATCTTCTATTGATGTAAATGCAACATCTGTACGGCAAAACTCTTTAATGTCTGACCAGTATTGTTCGTTCATTTTATGATATGTATCTTCGCCAGTAATCTTAGATAAATAATATGCAGATTCAATTATTTCGGGATTTAGATCATAAACAGGCCAGTTTGGTGTTTCATTTTTGTAGTCGTAAATCATTGGTTCTAAATTATATTTATTCCATAACCAATCCCATGTTTTTTGAAACTCTTTTGCTCTGTCTATATCACCAGAAATTGCTAGAATTGCAGGGAAAAATGCATCATACAAAGTGACAACAGAACTTTCAAGTTCTCCAGTGTACATATCGGCTCTACCATACCAAAGTTTGTTGTCATAATCTTCTGCTAAGAATTTATTTATAACAGTTATACTTCCATCCCAAATTTCACCTAGTTCTTGGTCACCAAATAGTAAAAAGCTTTTGTATAGGTATTCGTAATATGAATCTACTCCGGCACAGATGTGGCTTTGAGTTGATACCCATTCTCCGGTTTCGACGTTAATAATATCACCAATCAAACCAATTTCTGATCTTCTTTCAAAAATTGCTAAAGTCGCTTTCTTTCCTGCCTGATAATATTTAGTATCCTGGGTATAATAACTTAGGATTCCCATTTCGAATGTATAAGATGCAGCTTCGGCAACATTTACCTGATTACCTTTTACTTCACCTGTTTTAAGGTTAACCCAGTAATATGGAATCCCTGTAGGTGAATCAAAAGCCGGCATCATTCTGTCTGCAAAATCCTGTGCCTTGTCAAGTATAAGTTTATTCCCTGATAAGTCGTACATAGAAAGTAACCCACCTAAAATTCGAATGTTAACTTCAAATATTTTTGCGTCAATATCAATATTAAAATCAAGAGAATCAATTACATATTGCTCAATTTCTTTAGCTTCCTGAGTAAGTCCCATAACATATAGAGTGCTGTATGCATCAATAGGAGATATGTATAGAGGTTTCTCATACCAATCGCTATGCGATTTTGATAATGGGCTTAGAACATCATGTCCCCAGGCATACTTTTTATAAGATTTCCATGATCGTAATGTTTCGTCAATTACTTCTTGTGCTAGTTCTGTTTCTTGCAACTTTTCGGAAGAGTTGTTGCTTCCGTTTTTTGATGAAGTTGAATTACAAGCAGTGAGTATTCCTGCAAAAAAGATAAGTAAAAAGATGTTTTTCATAAGAGTGATTTTGTTGAATGTAAATATATGAAAATTACACTAATTTTCCCATAATATTTTCAAATCGAGTATTGCTTATTGGATGATGGCTAATTACTTTTCTGTTGAATATAATACAGAATGTGCCAAATGCACAAGGAGTGTTTTGCACTGATTCGTGATCTTTAAGGTCGATCAGATTAGTTTTGACTTTATACTTGTCTTTAGCAGTTTTGATTATTGCATTAACGTTTTTTTCAGTATAAGGACACTGAGCAGATCTTAAAATTATTAAACCATCCTGATATTTGCTCATATCAGTAAGTGCATCTGTATTAAATTTAGGATTAGCAAATTTGTTATCAAATTTGAGCACAAGCAAATTAAAATCAGGTTTGGCTTTGTCAATAATTTCAAAATTTTTCTTTATGAATATTTTACTGTCAGCCATAAATGAGCCTTTTCTTGTAACAACTGCAACTCCTGACATGTTTTGTTGCTTAGCATCATTTATACATTCATCAAGTAAAGCAGATGCTAAACCTTTACCTTTAAATTCTTTTTTGAAACCAACAAAAATACAGTGAATAAACATAAAACCATTTGAATTTACAGGACGATGTGCAAATTCCCCTGGAATGTATTCTATCATACCCTGATATCCGCCATCCTCTGATAAAATAATTTTAATTTTTAATCCTTTGGGTGAGTATTCTTTAATCCACTCAATCTTGTTGCGTAATTCTTTATGTTTTTTAACGTCTTTGTAACCACATACACCATAATCGGCAATGTTTTCTGGTGTAAGGTCTATAATTTGAAAATTATTCATAAAAATGATATTATGATAGGTGTTAAGAAATAATATGTTTAGCGAACTGGTCTTAGTTTTAACCCTGGATAATTGCCCGTGGTTTCTTTTTTTAACTTTCCATTCTTTGAATAGATTTTAAAAGTGCAATCCGATCCATCTTTTTTGCATCTGGTTTCTTTAATCAAATTCCCATTTTTGTGATATTTTTTTTCAGAAATGCGGATGCCTTGGATGTTTTTTGACTCCATTTTAATGCTGCCATCATTATTATATATGATATAGTCTCCATCATCCAAATTGTTAACTTGTCGTTGGTATATAATTATTGAGCCATCATTTCTATATTGTTTGACAACCACAATAGTGTCTTTTTGATAACTAAATTCTCGGAGTTCAAATAATTGGCCTTTTTCTCTAAAAGTTTTCATTGTTTTTAATGTGTCAATATCATAATTGTATTCAATCATGATATTGCCATTTTTATAGTAATCAAACGTTTTACCATTCAATTTCCCATATTCATATTTTTCTTTTGAAATAGTCCTACCATTTTTGTCTAGCCAAATGAACTCCCCATGTTCTCTCCATGTTGTGTCTTCAGTATATTTCCCGTATCCCAGAGGTTTAGCCTTTGAATCACAAAAAATGCAAATATCTTTTGGCACACCTGCTTCAAAATAAACTAAAGTGATATCAGTAGCATCTGTGTAGTTCGAGATAATGTCCCCTTTGTCATCATAATAATAAGTCCAATAACCGGATTTTTGGGAGTTAGTAACTTTATTCTCAGTTATAGATTGACCATTGATAATGTATTTTTTACAAATAGAATCTGCTTTTTGTATGTTTTGACAAAATATTGAAGAAAATGATAGTAAAAGCAGAACTGTAAAAGGGGTTTTAATGTCCATGATTTGATTTTTAAGTTTAGTGTTCTTTTAAATTGTTTCTAATTGTATATCAAAATGATTAGATAAAGTAAACTGATGTATTCCATATAATACTATTTGTAAATTTAGATATTATTAAATTAATACAATGGAATTCAGAAGAATTTTTGGTCAATTTTGTTGATTTGCTAATACGTAAGTGCTTGAATTATCCATTGTGATATAATTTTGGATGTGTGTAGAGTTAAATTTTACAATTTCTCATATATTTATCTAGATTTTCCATGACTTTAATTGATAAGCGTTTTTTTGCCTCACTAGTCCATCCTGAAACCTGATCGGTTGAAATGATATTTTGATACTTGTCAAAATCTTTTTTGTGCTCACCAATACCCTCTCCATCGAATATTGCAAAGTTTCTTTTGTCAAAAATCCATTTTTCAAATGCTGTTTTGTTGAAGGGTAACCCGAGGGAAGTATTGATGAGAATCTTACTATTTCCAAAAATTTCAAAATCGGAGTCTTTTAGAATATTGGTGTTTTTGGGTAAGTGAAATGAAATGATCTCGGTTTCTTTTAACAACTCTTTTAATGGCAGAAATTTGATGCCATTTTGTTCAGCCTCGGGTTTGCGATTGCGAGAATAATAAAATATTTGTGCTCCAAATGCTTGTAATCTGTCAGCGAGCATTTTCCCTGTTGTTCCAAGTCCAATTATTCCGACTTTTCTGTTAGTTAGCTCTACTGATTCAGGTTTCCATTTTAGGTCTCCAGTTCCTTTGAGTAATCTTATGAGTTCCGAGATAATGTATTCAGCAACTCCATCATCACCATAGTCACGAATTCCGGTGACAGTAATTCCATGATTTGTTGCATATTCAATATCAACATTTGCAGAATTGTTGTCAATCAGGCTGCAACACATTCCAATATATTTCAAATCTTTTGCATGAGATAGAACATTGGCATTTAGCAGAGTATTCCACGATACAAAAATACAGTCAGAATCTTTGATTCTATCGATTATTTCATCGTCGGATTCAGGGATGGTATTAAAAATCTTAACCGTTTTTTCGGAGAGAGAGTTTAGTTTCTCAATTTCTTTATCTTGAATGCCTGTGTAGTCGACTATAGTGATTTGTTTGAACATATTATCAGTATTATTAAGAGGTAAAGATATTAAGTATTTTGTGATAATTGTGTGATTAGAAGGTTTGTTTTTGTCATGATTTTTGGGCTTCGTCCAAAAATACATGCCAAAAACTACTTTGATACAGGTTGTTGACCCAGCACTTCGCTATGCTTCGTACTGGGTTACAAATATTCGACCCACTTCGGGGTCGTAACTGTATTAATTGTGACTTCGACTTCGCTAAACCACTTTACAAAAATATACGCCAAAACAATGTGTGGTGGTTATTTGTACCCCGCACTTCGCTTTGCTTCGTACGAGGTTAATAGTATTCAATCCGCTATTGGGGCGATAGTTATGGTGTTCACAAGGAGTAAATTTTTATCTCTATACTTGGAAATAGTATTTATAAAGATTTGTAACCCAGTGAATCAATTGTCTCTTTTACTTTTTTTAGGTCAATATTATTACCCTCAATTGTTACTGATTTGTCATTCAAGTCAACAGTAGCAGTTTCAATAAATGATAATTTTTTAAGGTTGTTTTCTACATTTGCTTTACAGTGATTACATGTCATTCCTTCTACTTTGATTTTGCTTGAGTTCATATTATCTGTTTTTAATTGTTTTACCGAATTGTTTTTTGATTTTCTGTACTTTTGAAAATATCCGTTTATGATAAGTGCACTAAGTATTATTGCAGATGTTATTTCCCACCATGTAGATCCGGTAACATGAATATGCCCGGCATGTTGATTAGTCATTTCAACAAATAAATGAGCTGGAAGTAAATAGTCGATTATCATTCCAAAGCCCAAAGCTCCAGCAATAATCGTAGACAGATAGGCAAACAGGCTTTTCTTTCCAAGGACTTTACCTATCATTGTTATTGTAGCAGCATTGGTTGCAGGTCCTGCCATCAGTAATACAAATGCTGCGCCAGGACTTAATCCTTTAAGAATCAGGATTGCAGCAAGAGGAATTGAACCAGTTGCACAAATGTATAAAGGGATAGAAACAATCAAAACTAATATCATCTGCAGAATTGGCGACAGACTTAGTATTGCAAAAAAATTATCTGGAATTACAACAGAAATAATTGCAGCTAAAACCAGACCTATAACCAGCCATTTAGAAATATCCTGAATGAAATCAACAAAACCATACTTAAAAACATCTACGACCTTATTTGAAAATGATTTTTTGGTTTGCTGTTCATTATCTGTTTCGAATTGTATGTTTTCTTTTTTTGTGACCACACTTGTAATCATACCACCTGTAATTCCGGTAACCAGTGCTGCTATAGGTCTTACTATTGCAAATGGTAGTCCCATCAGGGAAAAGGTTGCCAGAATTGAATCAACTCCTGTTTGAGGGGTTGATATCAGGAATGAAATTGTACCTCCTTTTGATGCACCGTTTTTGTAAAAAGCTATTCCGGTAGGGATTACTCCACATGAACAAAGTGGTAATGGTATGCCAAACAATGATGCAAGTACAGACGATCTAAGAGGATTACCATTAAAATATTTTTCAATCTTCCTTTTTGGAATAAAAGCATATAGTATTCCTGCAAAAAAGAATCCCAATAAAAGATAAGGAGACATTTCACTTAAAATATTTGCGAAATCTCTTAAAAAAGTTATGATATATTGTCCTGCGTTCATTTTATAAAACTGTTTATAATGCAAAGTTAAGCAGGTTTTTCCATGCAGGTATTACATGTTTTTGGAAAAGATTTATATCTTTTTTGTTTTAAGTAAATGATATGAAAAGTATAGCTGTATTAAACTTCGTCAAGGGGTTTTCTTTTATTTGGTTTTAGCTTTTTGAAGTGTGTTGGACTTAGTCCTGTAATTTTTTTAAACTGATTTGAAAGATGCTGAACACTACTGTATCCAAGTTTGTATGATATTTCGTTAAGAGTTAGTTCATCGTAGACAAGAAGTTCTTTAGCTTTCTCGATTTTTTGATTGATAATATATTTTTCAATAGTTATACCTTCCATAGATGAGAAGAAATTGCTCAGGTATGAGTAGTCATAACCTATTTTTGAGGTAATATATTCTGAACTTTTTAATGTGTCAAAAGGATTATCTGAATAATGAATTTCTTCAATTATTAATGTTTTGATTCGGTCTATCAGACGACTTTTTTTATCATCAATTAGTTCAAAGCCATTATCATATAATAAGGTTCTAATCTGATTTATCTTCTCCTCATTAATGTTTCTTTCCAGAATAACTTTACCAAGTTCAATTTCCTTGATTTTTAATCCGATCTTTTCAAATTCTTCCCTTATAACTTTTATGCAACGATTGCATACCATGTTTTTAATATGTAAAGTAGTTGTTGCCATTTAACAAATTTATGGTATTTTCTGATAAGGATGAAAATATCTTATTTCCACTCTTTGTTTAGTAATGCATAAACAACATCATCAAACCATTGTTCATTGATGAAAAGACTTTCTTTGAAATGGGCTTCTTTTCTGAAGCCGATTCTTTCAACAAGTCTTATTGAGTTAGTATTGTCAGGATCGATTGAGGTAAAAATTCTGTGTTTATTTAATGTTTTAAAAAGATAGTCGATTATACATTTTAGAGCTTCAGTTGCATAACCTATATTCTGGAAATTTTTGTTAAGAGTACATCCAATTTCAATCTGCATATCATCATCAAGAAAATGAATTCCGATATCACCAACTATTTTTTTTGTTTCTTTTTCTATGATAACAAGTTGAAACCATGTGCCGGCAATGTTTGCTTTTATTGCAGATTTTTCAATGAAGCTTTCAGTATCTTCAAGAGTTTTTGGAATCCAGCCCTGATACTTATTGGTTTCAACATCAGAGCGATAAGAGAATATCGCTTCTTTATCTTCGATATTGATTGGTCTTAGGGTAAGTCTGTCTGTTTGTATAATCATGTTTGTAAAAGATTAGAGATTTTTTATTTGCTCAATTCTATTAGTTTTAAAACAAACTCCTTTTACTTCCGATGTATTCACTGCCTTTGAAAAACATGAATCTTTTATAAAGTTCATCTTTGTTGATTTTTTGTCCGTTAAGCAGGTCATAAACGAAAAGATCATTAAGTTTTATAGCATAGTATTTATCATAATAGATGTGATTTGCTATGAGTATGGGAAAATCTGAATTATTCTGAGCATCCATAATTTTCATATTGTAATAATCAGCAACTACATATAGTTTGTAGTTTTTTGATTTACAATAATCCTGACATGCAGAAATTAAAATACAGTTACTACTTGAACAGTTAGGTCCCCACTGATAAATCACACTTGTGTCATTACTTGCAATGCATTTCCTTAGTTGTTTTCCGCTTATTGCATAGATTTTATAATCGTTTTGTAAAACACAAATTGAAGAATCCTGATTTACGAATACAATATTTTTCTTTTCTTCTTCACTAAGCTTTTTATATCCATTGTAGAAACCTGGAGTTTCTATTATTACACAACTAAACATTAAGAGAGAAAAAAATGATATAGTAATTATTGATTTCATAGTTTGGAATAATATTTATAGATTTTTTGATATGCTATATCAGTGGTAGTTTAACCATAAATTGATTTTTATTTTCTATTATTTCAATGCTTTTATTGGCAAGTAACTGATACTGTCCTTCCAAAGAGCTTAAGCCAGAAAGGGTAGAGTAGGTAGTTTCTTTTTTGTTGAGATTGTTTTTTACAATTATATTTTGGTTTTCAGTGAAAATCTCAATACTTAATGGATTACTTTTGTTTGCAATATTGTGCTTGATAGCATTTTCTACAAGTAATTGTAATGATAAAGGAGGTATGCAGAATTGTAAATCATTTTCTTTTATGTCGAAAGAAATATTTAATCCTTCGCCAAGTCTTTCTTTGTGTAGAGCAATATATGAATTTAGAAATTTTATTTCATTACTCAGGTTAATAGTTTTTTTGCCTTGACTGTCCAATACGTATCTATAAACATCAGTGAAGTTTTCAGTGAATTTTTCCGCACTGTCAGGATCGTAATGAATAAGCGATTTTAAAACACTAAGATTATTAAATAAAAAGTGAGGGTTTAGTCTGTCTTTTAGAGAGTTATAATCGCTGATTATTTTTGCGCGTTTAAGCTCTTCAATTTCGTCGCGGCTTGCCATTTGTTCTTGAGTGAGAACTGAAATTGCAGCAATTAGCCAGTGTATTATTAGTATTAAAAGAGCAATTACTATGATAATCTGAACAACTTTGTTTTCAAAAAAATGAGCCTCTTGGAATGAGTTTCTAATAACTAATAACCAAAAAGTTACGAGACAAACAGAAGTTGCAACTAATGCAAGCATTTGAAGATATATGCGATGTCGAAGTTTTTTGAACTTGCGAAAAAGCTTTATTATTATCAGATTTGCTTCAGAGACGCTGTTGAATGCTAATATTGTTAAAAAATATACTTTAAAAGGTGAAATGTCTTGCTGGAATTCTCCAGGACCAATTTCTCGTGCAAGTAAAATCAAGCAAATAGAAACTACAGATATAATTGTTAATCTTATAAGAATTGAGATTGGCTTGTAAGAAGCAAAATTGGAGAGTCTGGATATTACTTTTGGTTCTTTCATAATAATTAATTCCCAATCCAATTTTTAAAATCACTCGCTTTTAGTCTACTGATAACAATTTCGAAATTAGGACTTGGGGATATTTCGAGTAATAGTTTTCCTCCATGATCACGCTTTAATTTTACAACAGAATTGATGTTTACAATTGTTTTTCTGTTTGCCCTAAAAAAGTGCTCGGGATTTAACTCTTGTTCAAGTTGTTCAAGGTTAAAGTCAAGATTATGTTCTTTTTGTTCAAAATCTACTGCAAAAGTAAGCTTGTTGGTACTGTAGAAATATGCCACATCTTTAACTTCGAGTTTTGTGAGATTAGTTATTCCTGATATTAGAAACCGCTTTCGATATTCCTTCTTTCTTTCTACTATCGAATTGGCTAATTTGAAAAAGTTTTCAATTTCTTCATTGGAATATTGATTAGTATTTTCAGTTTGAGTATACAATTTTTCAAACTTTTGAAAAGCAATCTCTAATTCATCTTCTTTGATTGGTTTTAAAAGATAGTCGATGCTATTTACTTTAAAAGCTCTTATGGCATATTCATTATAAGCTGTGGTGAAAATAATTCTACAATTTAGATCAATCTCAACTTGCTTGAAAATTGAAAAACTTGTTCCATCTGATAATTCAATATCAACTAACATAAGGTCAGGAATTGCATTGTTTGAAATCCAATCAACACTCTCTTGTACACTTTCGAGAATGGCTTCAACTTTCCAATCGGGACGAAGTTTAATTACCATGTCTTTTAACATGCGACTATTGTGAGCTTCGTCTTCGATAATTATAACCCTGATAATATTTTTGCTGATTGTTTTCACGTTTTTTATCAATGCTTCAAAGATAATAAATTCTTTTTCAATTACCTTTACTTTATCGTCGGGCTCAAACTTGTCGTCGAGTTACTCGGACGATAAAGTAGTGGTATTGTTACTTATTCTATTGTTTTGTTCATTACTTTTAAATAATACGATTCTTTGATTTTAAAATCTGTTTTCGCATCAATGAAATTGCTGTATGCTTTTTGCCATTCTGCTTGAGCTTCGAGAAGATTTGTGATGTTTTCCATTCCAAGTTTGTAGTTTTCGCTGCACACTCTTACATTTTCATCTGCTTGAATTAATGCATCTTTAGTCATGTTTATTCTAGTGTATGCATCAAGTAAGTTTAGTTTGGCTTGTTCATATTCAAGTTGTAAGAGTTCAGATGCTTGCTGTAACTCCATTTTTGATATCAAATACTCAGATTCTGCCGAATTCCTTTTCCCAATTCCTTCTCCAAATTTTGTGATAGGAATTTTAACATTTACTATTGCTCTAAATCCATCAGTATTATAATTATCTTGATCTTCAAGATATACATTTGTGTAGTTATATCCCATAGAAACTCCAGCTGATGGAAGGTAGTCGCTTGCTGCCATTTTAATATTTAATTCAGACATTTTTACTTGATTTTCTAATAGCTGATATTCTGGTCGGTTACTAACATCGTATTTAATTAAAGTTGCAGGATCAAAAGTTGATATGATAATACTGTCGTTAATATTTAATTGAGTATCGAAACCTGTTCCAATTATTCTACATAAAGACATTCTGCATAGTTCGAGTCCGCTTTCTGCTTTTTGAAGTTGAAGACATGCTTCGTTATACTGTACTTCTACTTTTAATTTGTCGTTTAGGTTTGCCATACCAACATTGTATGAGTTCTCAACCATTTGTGTTGCTTCTTTGAGTAGTTCTTTATATTCTTTAGCAAGTTTTACTTTTTCTCGAACAGATAAGTACATATAGTATGCCTGATCAGTTTCATAAAGAACCTGAGATTGTTTTAATACTTTATTCGTGTAGGCCATGTCTTTGCCAACATTTGCCATTTTGTTGCCATTGATAATTTTCCCACCAACAAAAAGGGGTTGATCCATTGTTACACCAGCTGTAACACCACCTTGGATTGTCATTTCAATAGGCAAGTATCCATACATGTTAAAAACGGGGTTTCCATTAGGATCGGCTACTGGCATTCCAGTTAATGGATTGATGTATATGTTTGGAACTAGTTGACCAGTAGATGGATTAATGACCATTGTTGGAATGTAGACTTCTTCGTCAATTTCAAATTTATTGTAAATCCCTGTAGCTGATGCATAGACATTTGGTAACCATGCAGATTTTGCTGCTAGTTTTTCGGCATTTGCTTTATCTATTGTTGCATCAGCAATTTTTATGTTTTCGCTGTTTTCAATTGCTCTTGCTCTGCAATCTGACAAATCTAAATTTAATACTTCCTGAGCTTTAATACCGTAAATAGATAGACTAGCAATTATTATTAAAATTGTTTTTTTCATTTTTCGAGACTTTATTATGATTTTAAACTGGCTTTTACTTTTTTCTCAACTTTAATTTTAAAGAATAATGAGTATAAAATCGGAAGAATAATCAGTGTTATTACTGTTCCGGCTAATAATCCTGCAATAATTGCTACTGCCATTGAGCCGTACATAGGGTCTATTAGTAATGGAATCATCCCCAAAATTGTAGTTAAAGATGCCATAGTAACAGGACGGACTCTCGATATTGTAGCATCGATAACTGCTTGGTAGGGTGATGAATATGCCTTTATTCGTATTTGAATTTCGTCAAGTAATACAATCGCATTTTTAATTATCATACCACAAAGTCCTACAACGCCTACAATAGCTATAAAAGTAAATGGTTGACCTGCAATTATTAAGCCTGGTATTATTCCGATAACTGCAAGAGGTAAACATAAAATTACAATCAGAGGTTTACGATAATCATTAAAAAGCAGGAGTAAAATTAATACTATAATTGCACCAGATAATGGGAAATAACTGAATATTCCAGATAAGGCTTCTCCTTTTAATTCTGAAGCACCTACCCAACGAAAACTATAGCCTTCAGGTATCTCGATTTGGCTGATAATTTCATCAAGTTCCGATTGAACCTGAGCAGGACTGTAACCTTTTAATGGTTCACACTGTGCCTGAATTACTCTTTGTCCGTTTCTTCTTCTGATAACTGGTTCTTCCCAATCAAGTTCAATATCTTTTGTAACAGAACTAAGTGGTACAGAAGTTAAGTTTTCATTTATTAGATCTTCAGGAGTTATAGAGCCAAGATATAAGCTCATTATATTTTCTTTACTTATTGAATTTTCAATATTCGGAATTGTAGGCCATACAGGTATGTCGCTAAGGTCTTCGATTCTTTTTCCATCTTTATCTCTAATCATATACTTGACAGGATATGCAAGTTCGCCATTATAGATTTCTGTAATTGGCAATCCGTCGGTAGCAGCAAGAATTGCATTACTAATGTCGCTGCGCGTTACAGAAGCTCTGTTGCCTGCAAGAGGATCATATATAGCTGTCATAGTTTTTGCTCTTGGATTCCAGTCATCACAGATTGTATAATTGTCTACATGTTCATTTTGCAACATTAATTGCTTTGCTTGTTCACTTAAGTCTTTTAGTACTGTAGGATCTGGACCTGTAAATTCTGCTTCAATAGAGTGAGATGATTTAATCGAGAGGCTGTAATTCCTGATTCTACTTGTAGCTTCTGGGTAATTATTACGCAAATAACTTTCCAATTCAGGACGCATTTTTTGCATTGTCTTGTAGTCTTTAAAATTGACAATCAGTTCTCCATAATTATCTGCATTTTCAGTCATCATCCCACGAACTAAACAATATCTCATTGGTGTCATTCCATGACTGGTAACAACCATCTCTACACCATCGAGAGTGTTGAAATAATCAGATATTTCGCTTAGATTCTCATTTACCATTTCTGGAGTACTTCCGTTTGGTAAAGTGTATTCAATATAGCATTGATTGTAATTGAAATCAGGAAAAAAAGTCTTGTCCATATTAGGATAGTTCAATGCAGTTATTACTAGGAGAACTAGTAAAAATATTATTGTCCCTGTTCTGTGACCCATTCCGAATTCAAGAATTCTTCTAACAAATCTGTAAAAAGGTTTTTGATAGATTTCTTGTTCACTTAAGAGCTTTTTCTTCTTTTTCTTTTTATTGTCATTTTTGTAAATGATTGCAGAAAATAAAGGAACTTGAGTAAGTGCGAGTATCCAGCTTATTGCCAGAGATATTGCAAGAACTAAGAATAAATCTTTTACAAATGTACCTGCGATATCTGTTGATAGATATACTGGTAAGAATGCGCAAATAGCTATTGCTGTTGCTCCAAGTAAGGGGATTGCTGTTTGCTTTGCAGTTTTGGTGAATGCTGATTTTCCTCTGTGTTTACGACGTTGTAGAAGTATCCCATCAAGGATAACGATTGAATTATCAACTAACATTCCCATAGCAACTATAAATGCACCCAGAGAAATTCGCTGAAGAGTACCATCAGCTATTAACATAAATGGGAATGTTGCAAGAATTGTCAAAACCAATCCACTCCCAATTATTGCGCCTCCACGAAATCCCATAGTAAACATTAGAACAATAATTACAATTGCAACAGAGATTATAAGATTCATCATGAAATTATTTATTGCATCATCTACTTTGTCGGGTTGGTAGAAGACTTTTTCGAATGTTATTCCATTTGGGATTTGGATCCTAATTTCATCCATTTTTTTGTCAACTCTTTTCCCAACTTCAATTATATTTTCTCCACTTTCCATGGAAATGCCAATACCAATAGCTTTCTGATTGTTTACATACATTGAATTTCGAAGAGACTCGTTATATCCCATTGAAATGTCCGCAATATCACCAAGTTTAAATGATGAGCCACCTATGCTTGAAATGATTATGTTTTGTACATCTTCCACAGACCTAACGCTTCCATCAACATTTATTCGTAATTGATCTTGGCCAGTTTTCAGATTTCCTGTATATAGCTCTTTGGTGTAGTCATCAAGAGCCATGAAAATCTGCATAGGCATAATGCCTGTTTCACTTAGTTTGTCTGGAGAAATTACTACTTGTATTTCAGGTGTTTGTTTTCCGTAGATACTTACTTTTCTTACTCCTTCAACGTTTAGCATATTTCTTTGGACAAAATCAGCATACTTATTCATTTCATCATAAGAATAGCCATCATCAGCAACTAGAGCGAAAAACATCCCATAAACATCACCCATGTCATCATATATGATAGGAGTTTGAACTCCATTTGGAAGATTTGGAATTGCGGCATCAATTTTTTTTCGTAAAAAATCCCATCTTTGAGGAATCTCATCTTGTGGAACATCCATCTCTAGTTGTACTTGAATTATAGAAACATTTGCCTGAGACTTAGATGATATTACGGATAAATCAGCTAAGTCAGCAATTTCATCTTCAAGTACACTCGTGACTTTTAGTTCTACATCGTGAGCTGAAGCTCCAGGGTAGATCGTTACAACATTAGCAGACATGATTGTGATTTCCGGATCTTCTAACTTGCTGAGTTTGAGAAATGAAAATACTCCACCAATAACTATTGCAACTAAAAGGAAGTAAAATATTTTCTTTTTGTTAAATACTAATTCTGAAATATGCATGATTTATAAATTATAAAATGTTACCTACGTTTGTTTCACTTTTTTGAGGCATAGTATTTACTACTTCATCTTCTACTAGCAGATTTAATCCTCCAATAACTACTTGCTCATTTTTTGATAATCCATCTGAAACTCCAATGAAGCCATTGTTAATAAGGTTGTTTGTCGTTATTTTGCGGGCATTCACTTTACCATTTTTAACTACCCATACATAGTTTTCATTATTTTTGGTAAATACTGCTTTGACAGGAATACTAAGTGTACTTGAATTATTTGTAGAATAAGTTAAGTTAACAGAGATATTCATTCCTGGAACCAAGTCAGAATCATTTTCAGGATTATACTTCATATATAATTTATATAGTCCGTTTGAGTTTGCTTTTTTGTTGTCAGCATATAGTTCTAGAGGAAAAACCTTGTCAGGCATACTTTCTTGAGTGAATTCAAGTTTGGTGATTTTATCTTTATTCAGATACATGGATGTAGGAACATTTATCTCGACCTTCAGCATACTGATATCAATTAAGCTAGCTATTGGAGTCCCGATGTTTACAAGCTCACCTTCTTCGTACATTACTTTTGTAATATATCCAGAATAAGGAGCATATATTTTAGTATCATTAAGTTGGTCTGTTGCATTTTGAAGTTTTACTTCAGCCATTTCTTTTCCAGCTTTCATCTTTTCATAATCATTGTCTGCAACGGTTTTTAGTTTATTGAGTTCTTCAATTCTTGCATATTCGGATTGTATCTGAATAACTTGAGACTCTACAGCATTTTTTTGAATTATGTAATCGCGTGGATCCATCTCAGCAATTAATTGCCCTTTAACTACGTATTGACCCTCAGTAACATAAATTCGCTCAATTGGTCCAGCAACTCTGAATGCAAGGTTTAATTCTTCTGCTTCTTCAATAATACCAGGGTACGTTTTAAGTTGCATTGAAGAAATTTCATTCACATTTGCAGTTTTTACTAGTTTGATGTACTCGTTTTGGTTTTCTTTGTCGCTAGAACCACAGGAAACAGAAAATAGGATAAGAGTTGCAGATATTGCAATCCCTAGATTCACTCTCCAAAATACGCTGAGATGTTTCATAATTATTGTTTTTACTTTTTTACAATTATTTTCTTGCAATATTACGATGAAAATAATGTTTAAGGTGCTTGATTTGAGTGGTTTACTACCGAAATGGGGATTTGTAGGAGTGAAGTGATTTGAATGTGGAGTGAGTGAGTGAGTGAGTGAGTGAGTGAGTGAGTGAGTGAGTGAGTGATTTATTTAACATGCTCATTGACTAATTTCGAGACTTATGCTTTTAACATGATGTTAGAAGTGGAGTGTAACCTCATACTTAAATGGATATTACTAATTTGAGCTTAGTTTTTATTATTAGTCTTAAATGATATATGATTTGTAATCATCTTATCGCTATTACTAATGTAATAGTCACTACACATTAGAGATTTTGTATCTAAATGTGGTATTCATGAAGTTACATGTTAAGACTAAAAGATTAGACAATATATAAGACTAAAAGATTAGACAATATATTTGCTGGGGAAGGTCAAATATTGATAAAGATAGCTATGGGGGGATGGTAGCCTTTTAGTTGATAATCTAGAAGTGTTATATTAGGGGATATGAAGTGTAGTAGTATTTTGTAGATGTTACTCTTGTGTTTTTAATTAATTAAAAATACTGCAAAAGGGGCATTATTTTAATATAATAGCTGGGAGACTAAAAGTTAATTTCCCAGCTATTAGTAGTATGTTTGAATTAGATACGATGAATTCCAGTTATGTAAGGAGTGCCAGAAGGAGGGGCATATATATCAACAATAGCTTCCCATATCACATTTGAAGGAGGCATGGTTGCCTTACATTTGAATCTGTAATTAATTCCAGCAACTACTTGTTTAGATACTGCAAACGGAGAATATTTTACTCCTACAAAACCTTTCAAAGCTTCGTCAAATACTTTTTTGTCATTTGCGTCAAGATCGTGATAGGTAGTCCAACTACCAACAATGATTTCGTCTTTTGTTTTTGCTTCTGTTGTCATAATATTCAAGTTTTAATTTTCCTACTCATAAGGCTTTTCGGATTTCGCCTCCTGACATTCCCCACAGGACTGGGCGTTTAATTTCCATGGTATAGTGGTTTCTGCTCCACTCTTAATTTAGCTATAGCTAATTAAGGTAAAGTAACAGGAAGTTATTGGATGTTTTTAGAGTATTTCTTGGGATTTGTAAATATCAGTATTTATACGGAATCAATTATAGAACTTAAAGTCGGGGCAGTAAATTTCATTACAAATTGCATATACAACTAATCCTACTGTGTTTTTTGTTCCAATTTTTTCTTGTAGCCTAAGTCTATGACTTTCAACAGTACGTTTACTAATAAATAGTTTGTTGGCAATTTCCTGATTAGTATTTTCGGCGCATATTAGTTGTAAAACTTCTATTTCTCTTTTAGATAAGTCATCTTTGGAATGAAAGTAAATGTTTTGGGATTTGCTTTTTACGTATTGACTCAGCATTTCATTATCATTATTTGTGAAAAATACCCCGGTATTATATACATTCTCGATTGCTTCGAAAAGTAATTTTTGTGTTGCATTTTTTGGTAAAAAAGCTGAAATTCCAAGCTTTATCATATGACCTAACATTGCAGCTCTATAGTGTGAAGACAAAACAATTATCTTTAAGTTAGGATGTTTATTCTTGAGATGCTCAACAAGTTCAAATCCATCCATTGGTTGCATACAAATATCGACAATAATTATTTCAGGAAATAATGAATCAGAGAGTCTGTTTAGTTCCTTCATAAAAGTATGACCATCGGTAGATGTCAAAACAATAGAAACGTTTTTATTGCTTTTAAATAGTCCTGATAAGCCTTCAAGAAAGAGATGTTCGTCATCGACTAAAGCTATTTTAATTTTATTTGTCATTTTTTGGTATAGAGATTATAAGTTTACAACCTTCGTTAATTTTGCTTTTCCATTTATGGGAAGCATTTAGTGATTCAATTCTGAATGCTATGTTTTCAAGTCCCATGCCTTTGTTTACGTTTTTTAAGTCAAACCCTTTCCCATTATCAGACAATATAATATTTAATAACAAATCAGAATCCTTGATATGAATAAGCAATTCGGTAGCTTTTGCATGCTTAATTACATTGCTTAAAAATTCTTGAATAATCCTGTATATCTGAACTTCTTTTGAAAGCTCGAAAGGTGAATATTTATTTAAAAGTATTATCTTAACAGATAGGGAAGATTCAATATTTGCGATCATTTCATCAATAGTGTCAAGTAATCCAAAACGTTCCAGATTTGATGGATACAAATTATGTGATATACTTCTTGTTGTTTCGATAATTTCAGGTATTTGTTTTGAGATTATATCTTTTGATCGTTTGTTATTCCAGTTTGCCGGATTGTTAAACCATACTGATAGTATATTGAGTTTACTCCCAACATCATCATGTAAAAGTGAAGCTATTCGCTTTCTTTCGTTTTCCTGTACTTTGAGACCAAGCTCTAACATTTTTTTTTGATGTTGGATTTCGAGTAAATATTGCGAATGTTTCTCTTTGATAATGCGTTGAGTGAAAGTTTTGTAAGCCAACAATATAAATGTGATTATTATGATAATGACAATAAGTAGGCTCACAAAAAAAGTAAATTTTATCTGTATCATTTTAGTTTAATAAATGTTAATAAAGATATTCCGTATAAAACAGACGATAATATATTGTTTATCCCCCATGCAATAGATGCATTGATTATATCTAAGTTAGATAATTGGTTAAGAGAAATAAAAAGAAATAACGATACTGAATAATATAAAAATAAGCATGCATACACTTTAAGAAATTTATTTTGCTTTCCGTAATCAAAGTTTTTTAAAGCTTTTATGAGATAAAAACCTGTTAGGGAGATTATTATTGTATTTGATACTATGGTGCTATATCCTGATACAATGTCTTGGCCTAATAACCAAAGTATAAATGTTTCTACAAATATGCCTCCTGATATCAGTCCTGTGACTATAAATATCCAATGTGGTAATTTTAGACCGATAATAAATATCCCAGTTAGCAAGAAAAATTCACCTGTTAAATAAAATGGTAAAACAAGCATGTTTTCATAGCTTATTTCTATCATTATATTTGTAAGTATTTCTGTACAAAAAATAAATGCCAGAAAAGTATGAAACCATTTTTGTTCTTTGGTGAGTGTAGAGAATCTTATAAAACCAAACAATACTGCCAGTCCTAGTATGCTAACTGCCAGTATTGTTGCTATATAGTAAAAAAGTAGATGTTCAGTTATCATGCCTTGTTAAATTGTTTCTGGAAATACTTTTTTATCTCTGCAAAAAGGAGGGCAAGGACTTGAAAAGTCTCCAATGTTAGAGCTTTTAGTGCTTAAGTCTGCTTTTGTGGTTTCAGTTACAGAGATGAAATTTAAAACTGGAATTAACATGTTGTGAATATCCGATTTTTTGAGTCCAAATAAGCAATATGCTTTCTGAATATTAGGATTTAGTTCAATATCAAAAGATGGAACTTTGAATGAATTAAAAATTCTTTCCCCATTAAATTCTGTATCTTCATAATAAAACCAATCCATTCCTTCATTTAACCAAGATTGAATACGAGTGAAAGCTGTTTCTTTGTTAATTGATGTGTCCTTAGTGTGATCAAGATTTATTGTCTGAGATGTATTTTCAAGCAAAATGTAATCTTGTGTTAGAGTGGTTGTTTTTTCAATATTAATTGTTTCATATATCTCAAGGTTCTGATCGAGTGCCATAGGAGTTATATAATGATATGACTCAAGACTTTTGATGTTCCCGTCGCTGTCAAGAGGAGAAAGAATAAAAATAAATTCTTCGTTGTGTATTCCTGCGAACATATAGAAATGATTTTGATCCTTGAAAGATTCTATCCAAGTAAGGTTTTCTTTGTTGAAGCAAAATACATTTCGAGTGTCAATATATTTTTTAATTTCTGAGTACTCTGTTTTTGCTAATACCCACTTTTCGATAGCTGATGTACATTCTTTTGATGTAAGTTGACTTGTTTCTTTTGTTTGTTTCATAATTAATTTGGTTTTAGTTGAAAATATTTATGTATTGTTGTTTTTCTGGGTTTCTAATAAAAGTGCTATATAGTAATTTGCTAAATTTGATTTGTATTGTCGTAACTGTAATTAATATGCAGCTTGTTCTAAAATGGTTAACAATATGTGTAACATGTATAAAGTTTATTTAAAGTTGTGAATATAGAAAATGTGTATTATAAAAACAAGTTTGTAAGGGATAAAATGCAAATTGATAGTTAAAAAAATGGAATATTGACTAAAGATGATAGTTGTGACGGATATATATATAATGAGTTCTGTGTAAATGAAATGAGAGCAGAACAGTATGTAATGAATATCAAAATTATTTTTCCATCTGATAAATTGGATATTAAAACAGATTTTTGCAATTTTTAGAAATTAATCCAGCCATCTACAACAATTCGTCGCTAAGATTGTAAATGTGCTTTATCAAATGCAGTCTTATCATTCATCGAATAGGAACTGAAGGATGACCTATTTCTCAGGAATATTCAGAAGGCTCTTTTTTAATTGTATCCCAATTTATCTGTTATGCATAGTATGTGCAATTCTTGCTCCATATTGATGAACCTTTTAATGGAGTATTTTAAAAATACTTAGTTGTAGAGTCTTGTCTTGTTTTCCAACCTTATCTTAAAGTTTTTTTTGCTAAATTTTATATTTACTTGTAGATATAATTGTTATAATACATTCTTTATTGATTATCAATAATTTTATGTGCTTTTAAGAATTGACAAACTAACAAAAATTTGTAATTTCATTATTGTTATATCTTTCCACCAAATTAGTTTTGTATGGGCTATGTTGTTAATGTAGAGTTGTTTATTTTAGTGGAAATGAGAAGGATTTTAAAAATCAGTTGATAATGACAAGTAAAATATTCTAGGTTGAATAACATTGTTTTCAATACCCCAAGCCCAGTCTGCACGGATAAAATATCCAAAGAGTTTGCTTCTGACACCGAATCCATAACCAGAAACGATTGGGAAATTTTCATTGTGTATGATAATGGAAACTGGGTAATTGTCGTAATAATCATTCTCGTATGCATTGTTACCACTAAAAGGACTAAATCCGCTCCATGCACTGCCAATGTCAAAAAAGCCAATTAGTTGTAGATTTTTAAGAAAATCGTTGTTGATAGGCTTAGTGTATAAATATGAAATTATAGGGTATCTTATTTCAGCGTTAAAAACGGCAAAGTTAGTTCCGTTTCTAATATTTTGGGGGAAACCTCTGAGGTTAGTGGCAACAGCCTGATAAACATAGTTTACAGTAGGGTCAATTCTAACATCATAATTAAATATTGGATTTTTTGACGACAGGTTTATCCAGTTATCAATACCACCAAGATAATATATTAGTTTTGCTCTTCCGAAAGATGAACTAGTGGCAAAACGAGCAGCAAAAATTAGATTCTTATGAATCGGTTGATAATATCTTAAATCTGCACCTGTAACAAACATATCTGTCTCTTTTGTGTTGAGTTGCTTAAAAGCTTCCCCAAAAATCTTCATACGAACACCTGAAAGGATATTTGTACTGATAGTTTTTGTATTGTCGAAGATATATTCGGCTTTAAAACTAGCCCAATAATCGTATTGTTCAGGTTCCATTAAACTCTCTAAATCGACCGATAAAATTGAATTGTGATTTTGTCGCAGATTTGTTGTAAACTGAAATGCATCTACTTGAGATAATGGGTAGCGCATTATGTAAAATGTTTCGTGGGTAAATGTTTTAATATATTTGTCGTTAATATAATTATTTAAAGCCTGACGATGAAAAATTAGTTGTTTGTTCCAGCGTTTCTTTAGATTTTCAAAACTCAATAAATATTCATTGCTGTCGAAATTGCCTGCAAAGCGAAATCCGGCAGTTATACGATAATCTTCGAAGAGATCCGAAGTTGCGACTTTAAAAATTAGATTAAACCCAGGGTTAAAATAAAATGCAGAGCCTGTAAATTCCTGATACGAATTGCTTAAGAAACCAAAGTCAACTTGGCTAACGAGATAGTTAGTGTAAAATGTAGTAAGATGTTTTGCTGTTCTTGGTTCTTTTGCTCTGCCATTATCATCAAATTCTTCGTCATCGGTGTTCTCATTTTCAAGTAAATCCGGCTCAAATTTATATTTGTCAATATCTACAGTTTGTTCTGGGTCTTTTTTTATTACTTCAATTACAGAGTCATTTTCAATTGTCGATTCAGTTGTTTTGATTGTAGTATTAGGCGCTTTTTTGTCGAGATCTGTTTTGAATAATGTTTTTGGAGATGAGTTTATTTTTAGTGGGAACTTGTCGTTATATAACAATTTAAATTTGTTCTTATCTCTGTACAAAAATACATTTTCATCAGAAAATTTTGTTAATCCAAGATGATTTATGCTAAACGGATAATTGGTAAGTTGTGACTCGTTAAGAAAAAAACGATAATGTGTAGTTGTATCAACAAAACTAATTGCAGAATCAATTTTTGCAGAATAAATATTATTCACCCCATTTGCGTCGGATAGATATATATACGATTTATTTACAAACCCTGGTTGAGTTTCGGAACATAAGTTGGATTCTGTAATTCGTTTCAGAGTTTTTGATTTTACATCGTAGATGTAAATATCATTGTGTTTTTGAGTTGGAACAATATTGTTTCTTCGTGTTCCAGTAGCTTCTGAATCTCGTTTACTACTAAAAATTATCTGATTTGATTTGTTGATATATAATGGATTGTAATCATCTGCATTATCTTGAGTGATATTAGATAAAGTATTTGCAGCTATATTAAAAATAAATAAATCGGATTGACCATTGTTAAACCCAGATAAGACAAGTTTTAGACCATCGTTAGAGTAATCAAAAGAATTCATCTTTTCGAGAGCAGTCATCTCAATTTCTTTAATCTCTTTTGTTTCAAGATTATATGTCGTGTAATATATTTCGCCTTCTTTTTCGATTACAAATCCAATCATTTTCCCAGTGGGGTGCCAACGAACAACAGGATAAGTAAAGTCTGTTATTTGTTCGAGTTTATGTTCTCTTTTAAAAACAGTGTTTGTTTTTCCAGTATCCAGATTTTTTATTTTAATCCAGTATTTCCCAAATTTGTTTTCAACCCATGCAACACTGTTTGCATTTTCAGAAAACTGAAGTTGATAATATTCAACATTTCTGCGATTCTTTTTGAGGAGGTCTTTTCCTTCAGGGGTATCAGTGTTTAAATCAAAAGATTGATACTGCATTCTGTAAAAGTTGTTCCAACTAAGTTGTAACATACTTAACGAATTCCCTAATACATAAAGAAAACCACTTTCCAGATTTTTAGTAACTCTGGTCAAATATACAATATTAGGAATTACCTGAGGACCATAAGTAAAAGCGATATAATTCCAAATTGCATGTCCTGCAATTTCTGCATCTTTACCTGTAAGCTGATTAAAGTTTTCAAAATCGTTGGATAAAATTCCTCTTTTCACATCATTGTCTGTCTTAGTATCCCAATCTTTAGCTATATAAGCTACTAATCCTTTTAAATACCATTCTGGCATCGTGATTAATGTGTTATTGGCAATTTTATTTTTGATATCTACACCATATAGCATTTCGTTGAGAACAATATTCGCAATAGCAGCTTTGATTTGTTCCTCAAGAGTAGATTGATCTCCTTCAATATATAAAAATGCTGTGTTGTCAATAACTTTAGTTACTCCACCAATATTGTAAGTTTGGTCGCCTGTATTTAATCCAATATTACTTTGTCTGAAATCTGAAAGATTTTGATAAATAACAAATACAATTCTTTGATTAAGTTGATGCTCAAAAAAGTTCTCAATATCAGCAAGGTGCTTGTTTGCTAGTGTTGCTGTTTCAAGAGCAATGTCTTTACTTCCTGCATAAAAATAAGTATCGAATTTTTGATAACGAAAATAGTACCATTCAAAAGTGTCAAATTGGACTCGGTTTTTTCCAAATTTCATTTGATGCCCGTTATAAAATTGAGCATTAAGAGTTAAACTGAGGGAAATTCCCAGAATCAGACACAATATTTTGGTGGTTTTCTTCAAAATTTTTACATACAGTTCAACGCTGCAAATTACTAAAAACTTGCATGCAGAACAAAATAATTTTTAAGACATTAGGAATAAATAGTCATAATTAAAACATTATTTTTATTTTTGTTACTCAACAAAATAAATAAGCATGCAAAAAATCAGTTTGTTATTAGTGTTTACTTTTATTATAGCATTTGTATTTGCTCAAGATGAAACTAAAAAGCCAGAGAATGTGAAAACTGGATGGAACTTTGGCTTATTACCAGTCGTTTCGTATAATTCAGATTTGGGATTTCAATATGGAGTTCTTACAAATTTCTACAATTACGGAGATGGCTCAAATTATCCTCAATATAATCATTCTATTTATGCTGAAGTGAGTAGATATACAAAAGGTTCTGGAATTTATCGTCTTTTTTATGACTCCGAATATTTAATTCCAAATATGAGAGTCACAGCTGATTTATCATATTTACCAGATCAGGCATTGGATTTTTATGGATTTAATGGTTATGATGCTATTTACAATTCTGATTTTAATGATGAAACTGCAAGTGATTATAAAACACGAATGTTTTATAAACATCAAAGAAATATTTTAAGGTTTAAACTCGATTTTCAAGGAAAAACTCCTGTGAAAAATTTGAATTGGGCTGTGGGGTATAACTTTTTGAATATCGAAATAGGATCTGTACCAATTCAAAAATTAAATGAAGGAAAAGATACTGTTGATATGCTTCCAGATGTTAATGGCTTATATGATAATTATGTTGATTGGGGGATAATTACCCCAAACGAATCAACAGGAGGTATGCATAATAGTTTGAAAGTTGGACTTGTTTACGATACACGAGATAATGAGCCTTGTCCAATGAAAGGATTATGGACAGAATTAGTTTTGTTCAATAGTTATAGCAAAGATTTTACTTTTGGGAAGTTTGCATTAACACATCGTCAGTATTTTACATTAGTGAAAGATAATCTTTCGTTTGCCTATCGACTTGGATATCAAGGGGTTGTTTATGGTGATATCCCATTTTATTTATTGCCATACATGGTGTATTCTTATATGCCTTCATCAACAGTTGATGGATTAGGTGGAAGTAAATCTGTTCGTGGTATGATTCGTAATAGAACAGTAGGAGAGGGTGTTGGTTTTGCAAACATAGAATTGAGATATAAGTTTGCAAGGTTTCGTTTCATCGGTCAAAATTGGTATGCTGCTTTAAATCCATTTCTAGATGCTGGAACTGTATTGCAAAAAGTTGATATTGATAAATCAAATATTCCAGGAACAGTTGACCAAACACAATTTTTTAACGATGATGCAGAAACATTCCATTTTACTTATGGTTGTGGATTGCATTTAGCTATGAACGAAAACTTTGTTATTGCTGCTGATATCGGATTGCCAGTTAAAGCTGACGATGGTAAAATGGGCGTTTATATTGGTATGAATTGGTTGTTTTAATAAAACTTTAAATAGAAGACATAAAAAAAACGATTGCATGCAATCGTTTTTTTTATGAGTAATATTGTGATCTTATCTGTCTTCAGTTTACAAACTTAATTAACTTTAAAAGTTTCGTCTCCTTTTTCCAAGAAGTTGATAATTTGAGTGATACCTGCTATTCCAGCATTAATATTAGCTTCTGCAGTTTGAGCACCCATTTTCTTTGGTGTAAAGAAGAAGCGTCCTTCATGTTTTTCGTTGAAAACATCTTTGCAATCTGGTGCAATATCAGAGATGTATTTAAAATCAGATCTTGAATCCATAACTTCTAATAAATCTTCTTCGTGAATTACTTCTTTACGAGCAGTATTAACTAAAACACCATTTGCAGGCATGATGCTAAGTAAATCTTTGTTGATAGATTTTTTAGTTTTATCATTTGCAGGTATGTGTAATGAAATGTACTGGCATGTTTTGTAAAGTTCTTCAACTGTTTTTACAGGTTTAACACCATCAGCTTCAATTTTGCTATCATCGATAAATGGGTCAAATGCATAAATATCCATATCAAATCCTTTAGCAATTTCAGCAACATATCTGCCAACATTACCATAAGCATGAATTCCAATAGTTTTACCTCTTAATTCAGTGCCTGCTTTTCCGTTGAAACAACCTCTTGCAAGGAAAGTCATCATAGCAAAAGCTAATTCAGCTACAGCATTTGAGTTTTGACCAGGTGTGTTCATTGCAACAATATTATTTGCAGTTGCAGCTTCAAGGTCGATATTGTCATATCCAGCACCAGCACGAACGATTACCTTAAGATTTTTAGCAGCGTCTAAAACTTCTTTAGTTGCTTTGTCACTACGGATAATCATAGCATCTACATCTGCTACAGCTTCTAGAAGTTGAGACTTTTCGGTATATTTTTCCAATAATACTAATTCGTATCCTGCTTTATCAGCAATTTCTTTAATGCTGTCGACAGCAGCTTTAGCAAATGGTTTTTCAGTTGCGATAAGTACTTTTTTCATATCTGTTATATTATAGTTTTGACATTTAATTTATTGTTCAAAGATATCTAATCGGGAAATAACTACAAAATCAAAATATATATTGTAAAACAGGTTTGGGATTTTAGCTTATAAAGTACTCTAATAAATGATGTTGATAAATTAATGTCAATTTTAAAATTTAATTTGTGAATCTGCTAAAGAACAAGTATTTTTGTTTCAAATCTTTATAATGATTAATTACACCAAATATTTTAAATCTGATTCTGTTCCATGGATAACATTTATTCATGGTGCTGGTGGGAGTTCTACTATTTGGTTTAAGCAAATTAAAACTTTTGCTAAAGATTATAATGTTCTTCTAATTGATTTAAGAGGGCATGGTAATTCGAAAATGACTGTTATTCAGGAAATTCGTGAAAGTTATACTTTTCCAAATGTTGCAGAAGATGTTGTTGAGGTGTTAGATCATGAGGGTATCGAAAAGTCACATTTTGCTGGTATATCTTTAGGAACAATTATTATCAGACAAATTGCTGAGGATCATCCTGATAGAGTTGCTTCGATGATTATGGGGGGAGCAATTATGAAAATGAATACTCGCTCACGAATATTAATGTGGCTTGGCGATGTTTTTAAAAATGTGCTTCCATATCTTGTGATTTATCGTTTGTTTGCTTTCATCATGATGCCTAAAAATACACATAAGCAATCTCGTAACTTATTTATTCGTGAGGCAAAGAAACTTTATCAAAATGAGTTTCTTAAATGGTATAAAATGACAGCAGATATAAACCCGTTGTTAAAGCTTTTTAGAAATGTTGAACTTCCTATACCTACTTTATACATAATGGGAGAGGAAGATCATATGTTTTTACCATCTGTTCAGGAGTTAATGAAAAGACATGTAAACCATTCACGATTAGTCGTTTTTGATAATTGTGGTCACGTTGTTAATGTTGATGAACCAGAAAGATTTAATACTGAAGTTTTTCAGTTTCTTGGTCAGGTAAGGTAACTTATTTTTAATTTCCCTTTAAATAAATATAAAACTGGTCGCGGAATTACTCAACGATCATTCTTTTTTGCTTTAAAATTAAAAGAGTAAGAAAGAGGTGTAAATAATTCACAACTGGTCGTAGAGATACTCTACGACCAGAATGTTGTAGTTGCTGGAATAAAGCGTAAATATTATAAGTCAATTATTTAATGATATTAAATTTATATAATTGATTTTCAATTACTAAAATGTAAGTCCCATTAGCAATTTCTGGTAAAAGGATTTTTTCGTCTATTATATTTGTTTCTTTTATTAGTTTTCCATCAATACTATATAATTTACATAGCTTGTTGTTTTGTTTGGGGGCATAAATAATCCCATCTTTTACAGGGTTAGGATATAATTCAGGCATTGATATTTCGGTGTTTTGTATTCCTGATGGAACAATATATACGTTTTTACAAATACTTTCCGATTCGCAGCCTTTATATGCAGTAAGGCAAACGTCATAATAGTCAATTGTATTGTAATCATGTATCATTACATTCCAATTATTATCTGCGAATGGATACTGCCATTCTGAATTTCCATCTCCAAATTCCCATAGGCAAGAATCTGCATTTTCTGTGTAATTTGAAAAATAGCCTTCGAAGCTTTTTGTTGTGAAATTTTGTTCAAAATCAACTCTTAAAGTAGTAGTGTCAATTTGCCAGATGTCCAAACTGTCCATTACAACATTCCATGCTGCATTTTGAATAATCCCAGCTGTAGACTCATCTATACCATCAGGGTAATATGCACCAACAGGACTTTTATTAAAGATTGAAGTGTAAAATGTACATGCTGCAACGTAAGTACCATAGGTCGAAGGATGGCTTTCATCACTATAATATAAATCTATTTCAGGATTATTTTCCCTAAGAGATGCCCAAACCATTCCAACAGGTGCAGCAAAACCATCATTAAGCTCTGCCATTTCGCAATAACTTTGTCTGAGTCTCCATTGCATCCCTTCATATGTGCAGATTGTAGGGTAACCATCGCAGTTACTTGCATCGCCATTTTCATATCCCCAAGTCATAAAGAATACAGGAGTTGAACATTCACTATTATTATGAATAGAATCACAAAGTATTTCGGCATATGGATAAGTTTCGGCAGCTACTTGCCACTCAGGAAAAGCTGGTTTTTGACTTTGTTCCTGTAGAACCACATAATCCCATTCACGTGATTGGATTAGGCTTAATGATGTTGAATTAGTACTATGATCTTCCATAGTATAACTCCCGAGAGTATTTCTTTCAACTTCTATGATGTCGCCCATAGAGTTAGCAACTTCTTTTAGTACCTGATCTAATCCATCGTTATAATATGTATAGCTGTTGCCTAAAAATAAAATTGATGTTGTTTCTTCTGCTTTTTCTTGTGCAAAGATTGATAAGCATATCAAAATGCTTAAAGTTAATGTAGTAATTTTTTCCATATCTGTTGTTTTTTGCTAAAACGTTAAATACTAGATATGGTTGCTAAGTAAAAGTGTAATCAATTTTATAATTTCCAGTAATTAAGAAATGTATGTACTATATTTTTTTATCTTCTCGTATTCTTTTGTACATCATCTTTCTTGTTTTAAGAAGTTTATTGCCATTTCTTGCTATTGGATTTTCATATAATATGTATATTAGGTATGAAATAAATGTACATGTAGATAAAAATAATAGATACTTTAGGCTAGCATGTCCAGACATGAATTCTGGAAGATTTTTATTAATTATCTGAATTAATAGCATGTTTGTCAGATAAATTGCATAAGATAAAATGCTAAAAATAGTAATCAATTCTCCTAGTTTTGTTTTATATGACTTGTATTGATCAATCAGAGGGAACCATAAACATATACTCAATGGGGAAATGCTTAGATAAATTACTTGAGTGAAAAAACTATTCGGTTCTTTGGGGATGCTAATATTTATTATGTATAAAGTGATACCCAGTGTAAAGAATAGAACTGCGTTTTTATTCCAGAATTTTGGGAAATAATATCTAACCCATGCTGCGATAACTCCATAAAAGATACTGTCAATACGAGAAGCGGTAACTTTTCTAAAGCTAACATCCCACCAGAATTGGTCATAATTTGGACCACTTATACTATGTCTGTACCAAATTGAAAATATTACAAATGCGATTGAAAATATTATTACTCCATGTTTTACGTTTAAAAATCTTGAAGAAATTATAAGTAAAATCGGGAATAGTAAGTAAAACCACTCCTGAACTGCTAAACTCCAAGACTCCCAAAAGAATTCATAAAATGGATAATAAAGGTTTTGCGTAAAAGTTAGGAATTTTAACATAGGAAACATTTCTGTATTTCCGTTTATTATCCCAGAGTTTACAAAAATAAAATTTACTGCAACTAGCAAGTAATAATTTGGGAAAATTCTTAAAATTGATCTTTTCCAGAAGTTTAAAACAGTTCTTAATTGAGTCTTTCCATTGCTTTTATTGGAATTTACAATAAAACTATAACCAATTAAGAAACCAGAAAGGACAAAGAATATATCAACTCCATGTGGTAATTTGAACCATGGAGCTCCTTCAAACATTGTTCCACGTAATAGGTGTCTGCCATGTCCATGTATTACAAAAAATATAGCTAACGCTCTTAATAAATCAAATCCGAAAATTCTTTTGTCCTTTTCAACTCGTACTCCTAGCATAATAGTGTTAAATTTTTTTTATGAAAATACTTTTTTTTTGAATTATATCTAAATCTAATAATAAAACTATTATTGCCAAAATTATCCATGGGATAAAAGTGCTTGATAGTTCTTGTGGAATAACTCCTTGTAGAGCAATAAAAGCTGTTATAATAAGTATGTAAGCTAGTTTGATATAGTCATTTGCTTTTTTCTTTCTAAAGAATAATACAAAAAAGGCTGGAAGTGTCCAAAGAACGTTAAGATTATGTCCCAATGCCGGATGTAATGAGTACACATTCAAAAACAATATAAGAGATCCCATCAAGGTAAAAAGGATGCAAATCAAATATAAAACTGTTAATCGTGATTTACCCCAAAGGCTTAATCCAATAAGTAGAGCTACAATCAACCATGGAGCTAAATAGGAATAATCAAAGCTGGATTTCTTTTCAGGAGATGCATCTAGTATTACAACACTATCTTCTGCACAATCGCATTCTTCCAGATAAGAGTGTATATAAATAGGTAAAAACATATAATCAGATGGACTTGCCATTTTGTCTGTTTCCATTCCCATCACAAGATTAATACCAAAATCTGCCCAATAATTTTTTGCAACAAATGGTTTTAATAATTGTCTGAACGACATTCCAGTATATCCCGAATCGTTGAAGTCGATATTTTTATTGGTTGCATCTTCAATTATATCTCTGATTTTTGTAGCACAATTATTTTTTAAAAAATCGTAACGGTAATATTTTTCTGAAGTAGTGTAACATGTTTCTAACGCAGTTACAAGATTTATTTTTTCTTCTAGTGTTAGGTTTAGTTCTTGCTCGCGAATTGTTCTTTTTGTTTCTTTCGAAAAATACACGAAGTAATCAAAATCATCTATGGAAAGACAATAGTCAAGGTCTCCTTTAACAAAACGCATGTAGAAGTTTGGAGTATTAAAATCGAATGTACCATAATTGTAAACAACATCAACATTCAAAGAATCATCTGTAACTCTAATTGCTGTATGTCCGAAATATGCATACATCTCGTCTCCTTCGTCTTGTGTGAGTAAAGAAACCCTTAAGTTTTCAGTAAATGCTGATAGAGTTGTTGAAATTAGGATTAATAATCCTAAGGAGAGGACTGATTTATATACTCGTTTTAATGTCATAATTATTCTTCTGTATAAATTCTTTTTACTCTTTGAGAAATTCCAGTTATAACCTCGTAAGGGATGGTTTCTAAAACTTCTGCCATCTGATTAATATTGTTTTCTGGACCAAAAACAATTACTTCGTCTTTTTCATTTGCATCAATATTACTGATATCAACCATACACATGTCCATGCAAATGTTCCCTATAGTTGGAGCTTTGTGCCCATTAATTGTAAAACTCCAGTTCCCGTTGCCTAATCGTCTGTCAATGCCATCGGCATAACCTACTGGGATAGTTGCTATTCGACTGTCTTTATTCAATATCCCAGAACGATTATATCCAATTGTTTCGCTGGCTTTTACATCATTAATTTGAGAAATTATTGATTTGAAAACAGAAACCTGATGTATCTTGTCAGTAATTTCAGGCATGAGTCCATATAATCCAATGCCAAGTCGAACCATTTCGTACTGATTGTTGGTAAATCTGATTATGCCAGCCGAATTTAAAATATGACGAATAGGTTTTAGCTTTGTCTGATTTACGATTAAATCATACGATTCATCAAAAAGTTCAATTTGTTGTTTTGTAAAATAATCTAACTCTTTATTGTCGCTACCAGACAAGTGAGAAAAGACACTTTTTAATTCAATGCTTTTTGTTTGATTTATTATGTTGCAGAGTTCGTCAATTTCGTCTTTGGTAATTCCAAGTCGATTCATCCCTGTATTGAGTTTTAGATGAATTGGGAATTTATCAAGTTTTGCAACTTTGATTTCCTTATCTAGCTGTTTTAATAAGTTTATGGAATATATTTCAGGTTCAAGATTATAGGCAATCATCTTACTAAAATCTTTTGCCGATGGGTTCATTACCATGATTTTGGTGTAAATCCCATTATTTCTAAGCTCAACACCTTCGTCGGTATAAGCTACTGCCAGATAGTCTATTTTATTATGTTGAAGAAATACAGAAATCTCACGATAACCACTGCCGTATGAGAAAGCTTTAACCATTGCCATTATTTTGGTTTTTGGTTTAAGTATTGAGCGGAAGTACAATAGGTTTTCACGCATCATATTCATATTGGTTTCAAGATATGATTCGTGTGATTTTGCTTGTAAACGCTTAGAAATATCTTCGAATTTAAAATTCCTGGCACCTTTAAGTAAGATTGCAGATGAATTGAAATCACTAAAACTTAGATTATCTAAAAAATCTTTTGTGCTGGTGAAGAACACAGAGTTTTCCATGAATTGATTCTGATTCTGGATTAAAGCATCACCAATGCCAATAAATTTATCGACTTGCTTTTCCTTTATAAGCTTGCTTAAATCTGAATAGAAGCGTTTTGAATTTGACGAATTTTGTAAAATATCCGACAATATCAAAACTGACGAATTATTTCCTTTTTTCTGATTTAGATAATCTAAAGCAATTTCAAGAGAATTTATATCAGAATTGTAACTATCATTAATTAAAATGCTGTTATTTACAGCTTCGAGAGTTTCAAGACGCATTTTAACTCCTGGCAGGGTTTCGAATCTTTGTAAAATATCTTCGCTCAGATTATCAATAAAACAAATGAGAAAGCCAAAGCAACTAATAGCATTTTCAATAGAACCATTATCTATAAAAGGAATTTTTATATTATAAGCTTGATTATTGTATTCAAGCTTTATTTCTGTATTGTCTTTATTGATTCTTACCTCAGAATTGTAAATATTAGCATTTTTCCCATCTTGAGACCATGAAATTATTTCGCCTTTAAAATCAATCTTGCTCTGAAATTCTTTATTGCAGACAAGGTATTTACAGTTAGAAAATAGTTTAATTTTTTCCTGAGTTTTGTGATTCTCATCTTTAAAGTTACTTTGATGTGCAGCTCCAATATTTGTAAGAATTCCAATATTTGGCTGTATGATTTTTTCGAGTTTTCCCATTTCTCCTGGCTGCGAAATGCCAGCTTCGATAATAGCTAAATCTGAATTTTCGTCAATCATCCATAATGATAGTGCAACTCCTATTTGAGAATTATAGCTTTTAGGACTTTTCGAAACATTGTAAAAAGGTGCTAGTATATGATATAACCATTCTTTTACAATAGTTTTTCCGTTACTTCCTGTAATTGCGAGAATTGGCTTCTTAAATTCTTTGCGCTTATATAATGCAAGTTTTTGTAGAGCCTCTATAGAATTTTCAACTTTTAAAAATGATGCTTCAGGGAATTTTTTGTAATCCAGATCTTTGCTGATTATAAACGATCTTACGCCTTTTTGGTAAAGTTCTGGAATGAATCTGTGAGCATCATGTTGGGCTCCATCTATTGAAATAAACAAACTTTCATTAAAAATAACAGTTTTTCTACTGTCTGTAAGAATTTTGCAAAAATCATTTTTAGGATTTCCATAGAATTTTGCTGCTAATTCATTTTCAAGATATTTTAGTTTGTATTTTTTCATTCAATTTTAGATGAGATTACTCTTTATGTTGAGTTTCGTTATAACATCTACGGCAGAGAGGCTCGTAAATATCTTTTTCGCCGAGTAAAACAACATCCTCACTTGCCGATTTTCTATGACTGTATTGAGCTAGATCTCCACAATGCATACAAACAGCATGTACTTTTGTGACATATTCTGCTACTGCAAATAATGCCGGCATTGGTCCAAAAGGTTTACCAGCAAAATCCATATCAAGACCAGCAGCAATTACCCGAATTCCCTGATTTGCTAATTGAACACAAACATCAACAATTCCTTCGTCAAAAAATTGAGCTTCGTCAATTCCTACAACATCAACATCGCCTACCATTAGTAAAATGTTTGATGATGATGAAACAGGAGTAGAACGTATCGAAGTAGCATTGTGAGAAACAACCTCTTCTTCGCTATATCTAATGTCAATACTGGGTTTGAAAATTTCAACATTTTGTTTGGCAAATTCAGCTCTACGCATTCTACGAATAAGCTCTTCAGTTTTGCCCGAAAACATTGATCCGGCAATTACTTCTATCCAACCTTTTTTTGGTTCACCTTTTCTCGATTGTTCAAGAAACATTCTGAAATTTTTTTCTAATTTTGTAAAAAATATTTATCACAAATTTAGAAAATTTATCTGCATGGAGAAGCTATTATCAATAAAAGAAAAATTAAAAAGCATTAATTCCTCAGTTTTGAGAATCGAAGAAGTTGGTATAAATGAGATTGAGAAGGATATTTTAATGGCTGATTTAAGAGATGTTTATGTTTTGATTAGTAATTTAGATATTGATAACAATCAATCAATAAAAAATGATGCTCATGAGGAAAAAGTTGCAGCTATCCCTGTAGATAAAAAGGTTGAAGCACCTAAAATTGAAGATGTCGTAGTGGAAGAGCGCCCCGATATAATTGATTTTGTAGATGACCCTATTGTTGAAGAATCTGTTGTAGAAAAAAATGAAGAGTCTATTGCCAAAACAATAGTTGAACAAGCTGTAGAACCAAAGACAGAGATTAAGTCTGAACCTGTAGTTGAGGAAGCCCCTCAAGTTGAAGCCCCAAAACAACAGAACTTGTTTGGTAATGGAAACGGATATTCTAACGGCAATGGAAATGTGAAAACTGTAGGAGAGTCATTAGGGCAGAATAAAACTTCGTTAAACGAGAGACTGGCAGAACAGTCAAAAACAAATGATATTGCATCGCAAATTAGACAAAAACCTGTTTCTGATATTAAAGCTGCAATCGGAATAGGAGATAGATTCCTTTATATAAGAGAGTTGTTTAATGGAAATAACGATATTTTTGAAAGTACGATTACTTATTTAAATTCTTTAAATTCTTTCGATGCTGCTAGTTCTTATCTTGCTGATAATTTTAATTGGGACAGCTCAGAAGAAACAGTTACAAACTTTGTAAATGTTGTTAGAAGAAAATATTTATAATCATGAGAAAATATTACAGTCTAATTTTAGTATTCTTATTTATTTTTTCAGATATTGCATTTTCTCAAAATCAGGAAAAAACAAGAGAAAGAATCGAAGTCCTTTCATCTGAAAAAATGCATGGACGTGGTTATGTAAATGATGGATGTAATAAAGCTGCAGATTATCTTGCCGATGAAATGGCAGAAATTGGACTTAAAAGTTTTGGAGATAATTATTTTCAGAAGTTTGATTTTACAGTAAATACTTTTCCGGGACAGTTACAGGTTAAGATAGATAAACAAGAACTAGTTCCAGGATACGATTATATGATTGGTCCTGCAACTCCTTCAATAAAAGAGTCATATGATCTTTATCGCCCAGATTCAGTTTTGTTAAATGATACATTAGCTTTTTCAAAAGAGGTTTTAGATAAGGATTTCTCAGATAAAATGCTTGTGATAGATTATGCACAGACAGAAAATAGGGAAATAAAGGTATTTTACATAAATATCATGAAGTCTAATGAGCATTTTGGAGGAATTGTTGAACTTATACCTGATGATTTGATGTGGGCAGTAAGACAATTTCAACAAGAATATCCAGTTGTAAAAATAAAACGAGAATCATATCCTCAAAATGCCAAAATTCTTGATTTAAAAGTTAAAGCAAAATTCCTTGATGATTATTCAACAAAAAATGTTATAGGATATATTGAAGGAGAACGCGATGAGTTTATTGTGTTTACAGCACATTATGATCATCTGGGTAGGATGGGAAAAAAGGTTTATATTCCTGGAGCTCAAGATAATGCAAGCGGTTCGGCTATGATTCTTGATATTGCGGAATATTATAAAAATAATAAACCCGAATATTCAATTGCAATTATGTTATTTGCTGGCGAAGAAGCAGGATTGCTAGGTTCTATAAATTATGTTTTGAATCCATTATTTGATTTGAGAAAAATCAAAATGGTTATAAACATGGATATGGTTGGAACAGGAGATGAAGGGATTACAATTGTTAATGGTGGAAATCCTGATTATAAAGATATTTGGGATACTTTTGAGTCAATAAATATTGAAAAAGAGTATTTTACAACGATAAAGCCTCGAGGGGAAGCTGCAAATAGCGATCATTATCCATTTCATGCAGTTGGTATTCCAGCAGTTTTTATTTATTCAATGGGAGGTAAAACATATTATCATAATCCTGGAGATAAATTAGAAACACTTACTTTTACCGGGTATGAAGCTCTTTTTAATTTACTATTAAATTTTGTCGAAGAATATGAGTAAACTATATCTTGTGCCAACTCCCATAGGGAATCTTGAGGATATGACTTTTAGAGCTGTAAAAGTTTTAAAAGAGGTCGATTATATCCTTGCTGAAGATACCCGTAAGTCAGGATTTTTATTAAAACACTTTGAAATAAGTACAAGAATGTTTAGCCATCATAAATTTAATGAGCATAAATCGGTTGAGCATATTGCAGAAAAGATACTTGGAGGAGAATCATATGCTCTTATTTCTGATGCTGGAACACCAGCAATTTCAGATCCTGGATTTCTTTTGGTTCGCACATGTATCGATAAAGGTGTAGAAATAGAATGTTTGCCAGGAGCAACGGCCTTAATCCCAGCGTTGGCTGTTTCTGGATTACCATCTGATAGATTTTGTTTTGAAGGATTTTTACCTCAGAAAAAGGGTCGCCAGAAAAAAATGCAGGAACTTATTGAAGAAAATCGAACTATGATCTTCTATGAGTCGCCTTATAGATTAGTTAAATCACTAGAATTATTTAAAGAGTATTTTGGTGCCGAAAGACTTGCATCTGTTTCTCGCGAAATCTCGAAAGTTTATGAAGAAAACAAGCGTGGAACAATCGATGAGCTGATTAAACATTTCTCCTCTAAAACTGTTAAAGGTGAAATTGTAATTGTCGTTAGTGGGAAGTCTTAAAGTATTGTCTCTATCATATAAAGAAAAACTTGATTTTAGTCCTAAAAAAGGCTATATTGTAGGTAAACTTAATGTTTACAAATATGTTTTTTATGAGGGACAATTACAAAATTGTAATGTTGAAGAAGTCGTGCAACTTTAATCTAGAAGTGATAGAGTTGTACAACGAGTTGCTGCTTAATGGGAAGAAGCCTATTGCAGACAGAATTCTTAGTTCGGCAATTAGTGGCTCAGGAAATTTGCAGAGGTTATTGCATATTTCTAAAGGCAGAGAATTGAAGAAAGCAACTGAAGAGGCGATTGTAAACTTCAAAAATGTAATTTACTGGATTGAACAATGTGTTAAGTCTGGTTATTGGTTTGATGAAAAATTGCTTAAAGATGCTTTTGAAATTCTCGATTTTTGTCAGAGAAAAGAATTTGTGTATTAGGATGTAAGGACATCTTCAATATTGCTGTTCAGGGCAAGGTTTAGTCCTGAATCGGTTATTCTTTGGACTTTTCGTACATGTAATTAGCATCTATAAATAACATCTCTTCCAAAGTAATACCACGTTCTGCTGCTTTTTCTTCGACTTGTTTTAACCATTCCGGACTATTCTTTATCTGATTAATATATTCATCAATTTTAGATTGGAAGTTAGAATCTATATTGTTTATTATTTTATCAAAAAAACCGAAACCAAAGTTATTTAAGCCACCATCGGTTTGTAAAATGATAATATATTCAAATTTGCTTATTTCGTCAATATAGTTAAAGTTTTTAGTCTCATTATAAGGAGTTGCTGTTCCATCGTTATAACATTTGCTGTTATAATACCAATATTCTAGACTATTAAATACATTTGAAGGAATTCCACTATAATACATATTCCAGTAAAAACTGTCTCCAATTACAAGAACTTTAGGTTTATATTTGTTTTCAATATGGTATGAGATTGATGGATATGCTAAATCATATGTTTCAATAGGGTAATAAAGGTTTAATAAATTTCCAAGATCATATTCGGTATGTCTCTGTTCTGAGCTTACTTCAAGTTTTGCTAAACTAATTTCAGGAATATCTTGATTTAAGTCTGTCTCGACTTTACTAATCAAGCTGTCAGCACATAAATACATGCCATAATATGTCCAATGAATTCCAGCTTTAGGGAAAAGAGGATGGGGAGTTGTATCCTTCATGTTGAGAAACCATGAATTAAAATCGATGTAGTTTATTCCAGCTTTTTTACATGAATGTAAAATTTCCTGATAATTTGTTTTTGAGCCTTTATTTGCCATATATCTATCAGGAATATGTTCTTCAAAATAGGTTGCCTTACCTGGAGCAAAAACAAAAAGCATATTAATTGACATACTATCTAATATATTCTGACATTGTTTAGCTTCATTAAGCAAATTGTTAATCTTATCATCCCCAATGTAATCTTGTCCTGTAGTAGCTAAAATATAATTGACCTCAAAGAGGTAGTTGTCTTTACCAATAACAACTTTTTCTGCACTGGTTTTTTTGTAAAGCGAAAAGTTAAGTTGGTTATTTACTCTTATTAAAGTAGATCTTAATCCAAGATTTTCGTTGATGTATTTTTCCTGATTTTTTTGATATGATCCATTAAACCAAGTGCTGTCATTTAGAAATGGCTTTTCAGTAGGAATGCTAACACCTCTAAGTGGTTCTTCGTCAAATAAGTTAAACATTTTTACTGACATTGGCACAAATAGAACCAATAATAAAGTAAAAAAAAGTCCTCTCTTCCAATATTTTTTAATGAAATCCATTGGTGCAAATTTATGATAAAATATTTAATTTTTAATTATTTTTTGAAACTATGCTTAAAGTCTGTCAAATCATTTACTATTAAATATGATTTATTACTTATAATGTCTGACAAGAATTGTTTTTATAAATATTTTTAGTAATTTTACCTTTAATAAGTCAACTATGAAAAGGAGGGCGATTTTACTAATATTATTTACAGTTATATTATTCCCTGTGTGTTATGTTAATGCGCAGGATATTCATTTTAGTCAATTCTTTTCAGCTCCATTAAATACAAATCCTGCGAATACAGGTAATTTTATAGGTGACTACAGAGGTGTATTAAATAACAAAAACCAGTGGAAGACATTCACAAATGCATATAGAACCTTTGCCGGGTCTATAGATGCTTCTTATAATAATGTTTTTATTGAGCAGTCAAGAGCAGGTGTAGGACTTGTAATAAATAATGATATTGCAGGTGATGGGCATTTAGGAACAAATCAGTTTTATTTGTTAGGGGCATACTCAATCAGAGCTATGCAAAAACATGAGCTTAGATTTGGTTTTGGATTTAATGTAGGGTATGTTTTACATGGAATAAACTTTAATAATTTTTATTTTGGGGATCAGTTTTCCGGAGAGCAATTCGATCCATATTTGCCAACAGGGGAAACATGGTCTTACGATAGGATAAATTATTTTGATCTCGGTTTTGGGACTAATATTGAATATAGCAAAGATACTCTTTTTGATGTTTTTGCAGGTTTCTCAGTATCCCATGTTACTACACCATGGAAAAGTTTCTCTGAAAATCCAGATACATATCTACCAATAAAATGGATTGTAAGTGCAGGTGGAGAATATCATGTGCAAGATGATTTGTTTATAGAACCCGTATTTATGGCTATGTTTCAGCAAAAGTATACCGAGTATAATTTTGGAGCGCTAGCACGATTTGATTATAATCCAGCAAACTTACAATCAATTTATTTTGGTGGAACAGTTAGGACAAGTGATGCCGGGATTATATGTTTTGGCTTTAAATATCATGATGTTAAATTAATGATTAATTACGATATAAATTTGTCAAATTTATCGACAATAAGTAGAGGTAAAGGAGGTGTTGAGTTTTCATTAATTTATATATTTCTTAAACCTCGACCTTTTGAAACTCCATATTATCGTAAATGTCCTGACTTTATTTGATTTTGAAAAAAACTATTGTTTACATATTGTTTTTACTATTTAGTGTAAGTATTTTAGCTCAAGAGAGAGAAATTACAAACTTAATTGCTTCTGGAGATCAGGCATCTGAAATGAAAAATTTCTATGGTGCAGCAAAATTGTATGAAGATGCTTTAAAATATAATCATAAAATGTATGATATCGTATGGAAAGCTGCTGAAGCATATCGATTAGACAATGATTATATTCGAGCAGCAAAGCATTATAGGTATCTGGCTGATAAAATTCCGGAAAAATATCCAGAATCAGTTTTCTATTATGCTGCAATGCTTAAGGCAGATGAGGAGTTTATAAAATCACAATATTTCTTTCAAAAATATCTTGATATTAACGGGATCGATAGTGTGAATTTAAATGTAATTAAGGCAAGAGAGGAAATCTTAAATTGCGAATTTGCATGGAAAATGTTTAATAATCCAAATGGAGTAAATGTCTTGCAATGCGATTCGAATATAAATTCTGTATTTAGTGACTTTTCTTCTGGAATTTTAAATGATTCAATTTTGGTTTTTGCATCTATAAAACCATTACATGATTCAATTCGAGAATTTAAGTCAAATTTGTATGAAACAGATTTCTTTAATGATAATAAAACTGTTCAGCTTTTCGATTCAATAATCAATATTGGAACTAAGGATGTCTCTAACCCAAATTTTACTAAGGATGGAAACACAGTTTATTTTACAATATCTGATTATTTTAAAGGAGGGAATACAAATATTTATAAATCTGATTACGTTAATGGTCGTTGGACAGCTCCTAGTAAACTTCCAGAAATAATAAATTATCCAGAATATAACTCTACACATCCATTTATTGCAGAGAGAGAAAATAAAACGGATGTCTTGTTATGGTCTTCTGACAGGCCTGGAGGAGAGGGGGGGTATGATTTATATTATTGCGAACTTTTGTCTGATAATTCATGGGGATATGTAAAAAATCTTGGACGTCCAATTTTCGAAGATACTAGATTTCTCGACTTCTTTGATACAACATCTAATATCAACACAGTTGGTAATGAAATTACACCATTTTATAATGTCGAAGATTCTTTACTTTATTTTAGTTCGGATTGGTATCAGAATATGGGAGGATATGATATTTTTAAAGTGAAAGGGAATTTTCGGGTTTGGGATAGTATGAAGAATTTAGGTTATCCTGTAAATAGTGCTCAAAACGATATATATTATAAAGTCTATCCAAATTCATATAAAGCATTTTTGTCTAGTAATCGTAAGTCATCTTTTGCCCGTGAGCACCAATCGTGTTGTAATGATCTGTATTATCACGAAATAGACAAAGTTATTGACGAAGAAACTATTCATGATCAAAAAGTAGAATTGCTGACTACTCGAACCAAGTTATTAGTGCCAATTGCATTGTATTTCCATAACGATGAACCAGTTCCAAACTCATGGGATACTATAACCGAATTGAATTACACAACTACCTACATCGATTATATGCAACGTCATGACGAATACAAAAATAGGTATTCTAAAGGATTGTCTAAACGAAATAGGATTGTCGCTGTTGATAGTGTCGATTATTATTTCTCATATTATGTAGAAGAAAATTATAATAAGTTATTAGAGTTTACTAATTTAATGAAGGAGCTTCTCTTGAGTGGTCAAAAAATAGTTATTACTATCAAAGGATATACAAGTCCGTTAAATACAGTCGAGTATAATAATAATCTTGCTAAAAGACGTATTTCGAGTTTGGTAAATTATTTTCATGAATGGGAGAATGGCTTTTTTCAAGAGTATATCGATTCTGGTATGATTGATTACACTTTTGTTGCCTTTGGTAAAACTTTATCGGATGGAAAAGTTAGTGATGATCCAAACGATCCGAGAAACTCAATTTATAGTCCGGGTGCTTCCAGAGAACGTAGAATTGAAATTATTGCAGTTTCTGTAGAAGAGCTTGAACAAAATCCAGAATAGATTGTCTTTAGATTTATGGAATTTTTAAATATTAATTGGAAAGGTATAGTGCAGGAGACATTAATGATTACAAGTTTTGTAATTATAATGATGTTATTAATAGAATTTATTAATGTTATTACTCGAGGAAGATTGAGTAAGAGATTAAGTAAAAATCCATTTTTTCAAGTGGTTACGGGTACGCTTTTAGGCTTGATTCCTGGTTGTATGGGGACATTTACTGCAGTCTCTTTATATACTCACAGGATGCTTTCTTTTGGGGCATTAGTAGCAACAATGATAGCTACATCAGGTGACGAAGCCTATTTTATGCTTGCATGGATACCAAAACAAGCATTATTAATATTTGCAATCCTCACTGTTTTAGCTTTGTTTATAGGTTTATTAGTTGATAAAGTTTTTAAAAATCGAAATTTTGCAGAAAAACATAAGTTTTCTTTTGATATACATGATGATAATTGTGGAAAAAAAGAAAGGGGCCTTTTGTCAATTAAGAATTTTAGTTTATCAAAATCCAGAATTTTTCTAGTTGGTGTAATTGGACTTATATTAGCACTTAGTGTAACAGGTTGGATTGGACATTCTCATTCTGATAAATTAATGTTTAGTTTACCAGATAAGAATACGTCTGAGTTGGTTTCTATCGATGATATTGAAACAAATGGAGGAGATGCTCATTCTCATGAGCATCATGAAGACTGTGAACATAATCAACATAGTGATCATCAAGAATCTCAAGAGCATAGTCATGATCATGGTATAGATTGGATAAAGTTGACAATAATCATAAGTGCAATATTATCATTATTTATAATTTTGTTTTCATCAGAACACTTTGTAAAGCATCATTTAATAGAGCATGTTCTTAAAAAACATCTACTTAAAATTTTCTTATGGGTGGCAGGAACTTTAATTGTTATTAGCTTGTTGTTACATAATTTTGATGTTGGAGTGTGGATTTATAATAATATGTTTTTTATTTTGTTTATTGCAGTTTTATTAGGAATTATCCCTCAATCAGGTCCACACCTTGTATTTGTTGTGTTATTTATTCAAGGAGTAATACCAATGAGTGTTTTGTTGGCAAGTAGCATTGTTCAGGATGGACACGGTTCTTTACCATTGTTAGCAGAATCGAAAAAAAGCTTTTTATTTATGAAAATTATCAATATATTAGTAGCAATATTAGTTGGCACAATAGGCCTATTGTTAAACTTCTAAAACTATATTTTTATGAAACTGGGTGAATTTACTTTTACAATGATTAAACCTACAGCTGTTAGACTTGGTAAACTAGTTCCAATTTTACACGAAATTGATGAAGCTGGCTTCGATGTTATTGCAATGAAAATGACTAGAATGTCGCGTGCTCAGGCAGAAAGGTTCTATGGGGTACATAAAGATAAACCGTTTTTTGATGAGCTTGTATTTTTTATGACTTCAGGTCCTGTGCTTGCTGCTGTACTTCAAAAAAATAATGCTGTTGAAGAATTCAGAAAGCTAATTGGAAATACAAACCCTGAGAATGCTAAAGAGGGGACTATTCGTAAAAAATTTGCTAAATCTTTACAAGAAAATGCAATTCATGGATCAGATTCCAACGAAAATGCCCTAATCGAAGCTAACTTTTTCTTTAGTCAGTTCGAAATTTTCCCACATGATGAGGATTTTTCTTAATTTATAAACACTTTTTTTTAGTACTCTAAGATGCTTGGTATAACATGAAATCAAGTATCTTTTTTATTTAGAATTAGTCTTAATAAAGAAGTGAAAAGTGAAATTAATTTGGATTGTACTCATTAATGTGTTAATTTTGTATACAAATACTAAAATGAAATTTTTAACTAAAGAAACCAAAAATATGAGCACATACGAATTCAATAATAAATTAATGAGCCTTGAAAGTAGCCTAAGCTATTTTGCTCTGAGCCTAACAAAGGACGTAGAATCTGCAAAAGATTTAGTCCAAGATACCTACCTAAAAGCAATTCAATACAAAGATAAGTATACTTCTGATAACAATATTAAAGCTTGGTTGTTCACGATTTTAAGAAATACATACTTGAATCAGGTAACAAGGTTGTCATATAGGAACACTATTAACGATGAGTCTGAGGATGAGTATATTATAAAAAATACTCTTCCACATATGGAAACGGCTGAGTCAATTATTAATACTGCTGATATATCATCAGCCATCAATTCACTTGATGAAGATTACAGAGTCCCATTTCAGATGTTTATAGATGGTTATAAGTATAAAGAGATAGCTGAAGAGATTAATTTGCCAATAGGTACTGTCAAAAGCAGGATTTTCTTTGCAAGAAAAATCTTAATGGAAAATTTACAAGATTTTAAATAAAACGAAAAATACATACGTATACAACCAATTAAACATGTAATGCCACTTTAAGTCGAAGTGGCATTTCATTTGCATAATGTTTTTGAAATGTTTGTGGAATTTGTTTATTTTACATTTTAATAGTACTTGTTATGCATAAAATATTTGTGATTATAATATTATTAGGTTTTTCTTTGGCGACAATGTCGCAAAAAAGAATGAAACTTGGTATTGAGGAAATGGAGAGGGAGCAGTTTGCACAAGCTATAGAGTACTTTGAGTCGCAAATAAAACGCACACATAAAAAGAAATCTATTTTATCAGAAGCTTCATTTTATGCTGGATACTGTAATAAGAAATTATCACTTCCAGAAAGAGCTTCATATCATTTTCGTAATGCCATAAAATATGGATATGATGACCCATTGGTATATTTATATTTAGGAGAATCTTTACAAATGATGAGAAGATATGATTCTGCTTTAGTGTACTTTGAAGAATTTCAACGTGTTTCTCCTGAACATAAACTTGCAACTAAAGGAGTAGAAAGCATTAAATATACTTTTGATATGCTGGAGAATCCTACAAGATATGAGGTAGAAATAAAAGGTCGTTTCAATTCAGGAGAGTATGATTATTGTCCATTTTTTGAAGCAAGAAACAATAAGAAAATATATTTTACATCAACACGATATGCACCAACTCATGTGTCATTGAGTCCCGAATCAGGCGAATTTTGTTCAAATTTATTTTATTCCGAAAAAAATAAAGAAGGTAGATGGTCTGATCCTTTGATTGTTCCAGGTTTAGTAAATACAAATGATGAGGAGGGAGCTTCGTGTCTAAATCATAAATCAAGTAATCTGTATTTTACGAGATGTAAATACGATAAAGAGCACGATAAGGGATGTCGAATATATGTAGCCAAAAGAGTTGGTAGCTATTGGGGACAAGTTAAAGAGGTAGATATTCCAGGTATTCCTGAAAAAATTTCGATAGGTCATCCGGCTATTAGTAATGATGAGCTTACATTGTACTTTGTTGCTGATAGTTTACTTGGTGGATTGGGGGGGAAAGATATCTATAAAGTAACAAGAATCAAGAAAAATCAACCTTTTGGAGCTCCTCAAAATTTGGGAGATATCATTAATACTGAAGCTGATGAATTACATCCATATATAAGAAGTAATGGAGATTTATATTTTTCATCAGATGGGCATCCAGGTATGGGAGGCTTGGATATTTTTAAAGCTCATCATATTGAAGGGATAAATTATCAAATTTCTAATATGGGAAGTCCTGTAAATAGTTCACACGATGATTTTGGCATAGTATTTATGGGAATGAATGAGGAAGGTTTCCTAACCTCACGCAGAATAGGAGGTATGGGAAAAACAGATTTATACCATTTTATATTACCAGAAATAAAGTTTACGGTGTCAGGTACAATATGGGATAAATATTCAAACGAACCAGTTTCTGGTGTCGATATTCAAGTAATGAATGACGAGTATGTTCTAATGGATAGTAAGATCTCTGATGAATTTGGAAAGTATGAAATTGAATTAAACCCTGAAAATAACTATATTATTTATTATAAATGTAAAGGTTATCAGGTTGAAAAGGCTGTAGTAGAAACAAAATTACTGACTGATTCAAAACATTTTGTTAGAGATGTCTTTTTAAAGAAATAAAGTTATTATATTTACAAATCTTAAGAAAACTAAAAATTATATACTATGAAACGGATTGTATTTTTATTATTTGCTTTAATTTTTCCGCTTTTAATGCTAGCTCAACGCTCTTTGATTGACAAAGGAGATAGTTACTATAACACTTATATGTTTGATCTGGCAAAAGATTACTATGAAAAATCCCTTGGTAGTATTACAGCACAAGCAGACAGGGCAGAAGTAAATTATAAATTAGGATACTGTTATAAAATGTTAGGTAACTCTGATAAAGCTGAAATGTATTTTGGTGTAGCTGTAGATAATTACGTTAGAGGTGTAATTAAACCAGATGTGCTTTTATTTTATGCTGATGCATTAAGAATGAATGGTAAGTACGAAGATGCTATAGATATTTACAAACAGTATATACAAGTTTCTCCTCAGGATCATAGAGCAACTAGTGGTTTGGAGTCTTGTGAACTTGTTCCTAAATGGATAAATAGACCAACTAGGTATAAAGTCGTTAATCTATCTAAGTTTAATACATTGCAATTAGATTTCTCTGTTGTTTGGGCTTCTAAAGATTATAGAAATTTATTCTTTACCAGTTCCAGAGAGGGTTCAATGGGAAGTAGAGATAACTATAAATCAGGTCAGAAATTTACTGATATTTTTCAGGTTACACAGGATCGTAAAGGTAACTGGAGTGAGCCTGTTCCACTTTCTGGAGGAATTAATACAAATGAGGACGAAGGTGCTTCTACCGTTTCTATGAAAGGTACCGATATGTTCTTTACAAGATGTAAAGCAGGAAAGCAAGTTGATGAACCTTGTAAAATATTTTATTCATTTAAAAAGGGTAATGCTTGGGGAGAACCTGCTTTGGTAAATATACCAGGATTTGATAATTATGAAGTTGGGTATCCTGCTTTATCTGCAGATGATAAAACTTTGTTTTTCTCTGCTGAAGCTCCTGATGGATATGGTGGTATGGACTTGTATATGTGTGAAAGAATTGGAAAATCAGGTAGCGAATTTGGAAGACCTGTTAACTTAGGGCCAAAAGTAAATACTTTAGGTGACGAAGTATTTCCTACTGTAAAAGCTGATGGAACTTTATATTTTGCATCTGACGGACATAAAGGTATGGGTGGTTTAGATATTTATAAAGCCACAATGGATGAAAATGAGAATGTTACTGAAATTGAGAATATGAAGTATCCTATTAATTCATCATTTGATGACTTTGGTATTATATTTAATGGTAAAGAAGAGTCTGGATATTTTAGTTCAAACAGAAAAGGTGGTAAGGGTAGTGATGATATTTATTCATTTGTTTTACCTCCACTTGTAATTACTCTTAATGGAATGGTTAGAGATACTACAGATATTGAAAATGTAAAAAACATTAAAGATGCAAAAATTACTATTCAAAATGATGCTGGTTTAGTTGGTGAAATACTTTCATCATCAACAGGTGGTTTTACTTATAAGCTTGAGCCAAATCAAAACTACAAAATTAAAGCAGAGGTTAGTACAGATTATTTCTCAAACTCAGCTAGCTTTTCAACATTCAATGTAGAATATGATACAGTAATCAATGTAGTGATAAATCTTGCACGTATTCCTAGAATTATTACTCTGCCAAATATTGAGTACGAATATGATAAAGCAGATTTAAGACCAGAATCAACAGTTGCATTAGATGGACTCGTGAAAACACTTGAAGATAATCCAAATATTACAATTGAATTACGCTCTCATACAGACTTTAGAGGAAACGATGATTATAATATGGAATTATCTCTTGCAAGAGCTAAGTCGTGTGTTGATTATTTAATTGAAAAAGGAATTTCTGCTGATAGATTAACTGCTAAAGGTCTTGGAGAATCAGAGCCAAGAGAAATTGATGAAAATTTGAATAAAGCTTTTTTAGCCTTTGCTGTAGGAGATATCTTAACTGAACCTTATATCAAAGCTTTGGGTGACAATAAAAAAGTTGAAGATGCTCATCAGTTAAATAGACGAACAGAGTTTAGTGTACTTTCAACCGATTTTGGTGTTGATGCAGAAGCAGAAGCAGAAGCAGAAGAAGAAACACAAAAAGGTGCAGGTAGCGCAATTATTGAAGATACAGGAAGCGGAGACTTCTAGATAAAATAGAAATATATAAAACAGCAGTCCTTTGGGGCTGTTGTTTTTTTATTATATAGTTTGACATAATTATTGGAATTGATAATGCTTATAGAAGCAATTCTAACTATATGTAAGCTATGATAATTTGATTGTAGATTGTAATAATTTTAGTTATTTTTGCAAAAAAAAATATGACCGATAGTTCAAGATATAATGCACGAGGAGTTTCAGCCTCAAAAGAGGATGTGCATGACGCTATAAAGGATATTGATAAAGGATTGTTTCCAAAAGCATTTTGTAAGATTATTCCAGATATTCTTGGTAATGATACTGAATATTGTAACATCATGCATGCTGATGGTGCTGGAACAAAATCATCTTTGGCATACATGTATTGGAAAGAAACTGGAGATTTATCAGTTTGGAAAGGCATTGCAATTGATGCTATTGTTATGAATATTGATGACTTATTATGTGTTGGTGCAACTGACAATATTTTGCTTTCTTCAACAATTGGAAGAAATAAACGTTTAATCCCAGGTGAGGTCATATCTGCAATAATTAAAGGAACTGATGAGTTTTGCTCAGATCTGCAAAAGCTTGGAGTTAATATTCATTTAACTGGTGGAGAAACTGCTGATGTTGGCGACTTGGTTAGAACTGTCATTGTAGACTCAACTGTTACATGCAGGATGAAACGTGATGATATTATCACAAATGAAAAAATTGCTGCAGGAAATGTAATTATTGGACTTTCCTCTTTTGGAAAATCAGACTACGAAGATGATTACAATGGTGGAATGGGAAGTAATGGTTTAACATCTGCACGTCACGATGTTTTTAATAAAGATTTGATTGAGAAATTCCCAGAAAGTTTTGACGATGGTATTCCTGCAGAATTTGTATATACAGGAAATTATGAACTAACAGAAAAAGTTAAAGAACTTAATATTGATGCTGGGAAGCTTGTGCTTTCTCCAACCCGTACTTATGCGCCTGTAATAACAAAGGTTTTAGAAAAGTATCGTAGCAGAATCAATGGTATTATTCATTGTAGTGGTGGAGCACAAACCAAGATATTAAACTTTGTGGATAATTTACATGTTGTTAAAGATAATATGTTTGAAATTCCAACTCTTTTTAAACTGATTCAGGAGCAAAGTGAAACAGACTGGAAAGAGATGTATAAGGTCTTTAATATGGGCCATAGAATGGAAATTTATACAGATAAGGAAATAGCTGCTGACATTATTGAAATTAGTAAAAGTTTTGGAGTCGATGCAAAAATTATAGGCCACTGTGAAGAATCTGATAGCAAAAAGTTGACTATCAAAACAGAAAAAGGCGAATTTATATATTAAAGATGAAAGGTAATTATGGCAAATAATTTAATATTAGATAAATTAAAAGGTGTAAAAACTAGATTTATAGAAGTAGGAAAACTTCTCATTGATCCATCTGTAATTTCAGATATGGATAAATACATTAAGCTTAACAAAGAATATAAAGAGTTAGAACCTATTATTGAATCTTACGAAGAGTATAAACTTATTATTTCGAATATAGATGATGCTAAAGAAATATTATCTACTGAGAAAGATGGAGAGATGCGTGAGATGGCTAAAATGGAACTTGATGAATTGCTTCCAAAAGTTGAACCATTAGAAGATAAAATAAAAGTTTTATTAATTCCAAAGGATCCTGAGGATGAAAAATCAGCTATTTTAGAGATACGTGCAGGAGCTGGCGGAGATGAAGCTAGTTTGTTTGCGGGAGAGCTTATGCGTATGTATGTGAAATACTGCGAAGGCAGAGGATGGAAAACAGAAGTAACAAGTTCTACAGAGGGTACACAAGGTGGATATAAAGAAATTGTTATCAATGTTAATGGTCATGGAGTTTATGGTGTATTAAAATATGAATCTGGTGTACATCGTGTGCAACGTGTGCCTCAAACAGAAACTCAGGGTAGAGTTCATACATCTGCTGCTTCTGTAGCTATTTTACCTGAAGCAGATGAAGTAGATGTGAAATTAAATCCAGCAGATATTAAGCGTGACGAATTTTGTTCTTCAGGACCTGGTGGACAATCTGTAAATACAACTTATTCAGCAATTAGATTAACACACATTCCTTCAGGTTTGGTTGTTATCTGTCAGGATGAAAAATCAAAACTAAAGAATCTTGATTCAGCAATGAAAGAACTTAGGACTCGTTTGTATAATCTTGAGTATCAGAAGTATATGGATGAAATTTCTAAGAAACGTAAGACTATGGTTTCTACTGGTGACCGCTCTGCGAAGATTAGGACATATAACTTCCCACAGGGGCGTATTACCGATCATCGTATTAGTTACACTGCATATAATTTGCAAAACTTTATGATGGGTGATATTCAGGAAATGATTGATCGACTTACGATGGCTGAAAATGCCGAAAGATTAAAAGAATCTAACGAAGAATAATAATGAGCCAGTAATTTTTACTGGCTTTTTTTTGCATTTTTCTTAGATAAACAATATTTTAATTGTAATTTTGGTTAAATCTAAAACCACTATTATGATGAAAGCAATCTATTTAATCTTATTCCTAGCTATTAGTGCAACTGTTATAGGTCAAAATTATTATTGGGTGTCGTTTACTGATAAGAATGATACTGAGTTTGATCCTTATTCTTATTTTGATGATAAAGCAATTGAACGACGTGTACAGAATAATATTTCAATATATGATATTAGCGATTATCCATTAAATTCAAATTATGTAAGTCAGATAACACAATTATCAGAAGAGTATATTGGTGAAACCAGATGGTTTAATGCAGTTGCTGTATATGCTGATGATGAGTCGATTAATATAATAAAATCTTTGGATTTTGTAAGAGAAGTTAATCAGATTGTTTCTGATCCGATTTATTGTGAATACGAAAACGAGACTCAATTTAAGCAGCAATTTGAGCAAGCTTACAAATATGGAATTCAGCCTCAATTAACAGTGATGGGAGGAGAGGAGTTTATTAAAAATAGTATTGATGGAAAAGGAATCAGAGTCGCAGTTTTTGATGGAGGATTTCCAGATGTTGATACTCACGATGCTTTTGCTCATCTTAGAGAAAATAATCAGATAAAATTGACATATAACTTTCCTAAGAAACAAGAAGATGTATATGGTTGGAATAGTCATGGAACTTCTGTTTTAAGTTGTATTGCCGGAATGGATAGAAATGGGAATAAGATGGGACTTGCAACAGGAAGTGAGTTTATTTTAGCTCGTACAGAGATAAATTCAGAGCCAGCAAAAGAAGAAGTCTATTGGATGATGGCTCTTGAGTGGGCTGATAAAAACGGAGCAGATGTTATTAATAGTAGTTTAGGATATGGAGCAGATCGTCATAATCCTTCTGATATGGATGGCAAAACATGTTTAGTTTCCAGAGCTGCAAATACTGCTGCATCTAAAGGGATTTTAGTTTGTAATGCAATGGGTAACGAAGGAGATCAAAACTCATGGAAAACTCTTGGAGCACCTGCCGATGCAGATAGCATTTTGTCCATTGGAGGAGTTGAACAAAATTCAGGTTATCATATAAATTTTTCATCTTATGGACCTACTGCTGATGGTAGAATGAAACCCAATGTGTCTGCATGGGGAAAGGCAAATGTTGCTGAACCAGATAATAAATTTGGAACTGCATACGGAACATCATTTGCAAGTCCTCTAGTTGCTGGATTTGTTGCATGTGCTTGGCAAACAAAAAAAGATTTAACAGCTATGCAATTAAAGACAGAAGTTGAAAAATCTGGTAATATGTACCCATATTATGATTATGCTGTAGGCTATGGCGTTCCTCAGGCAGGATACTTTACTGACAGTGAAAAAGATAGTCCTGAGAAAATATTCGAATTAGTCGAAGGTGAAAATGAGATAATTATAAGCGTGGCTAATAGAAGTCTTTATGAAAAAGTTCTTGTACTCTACCATATTGAAAACGAGAACGACCAATTAGAGTATTACGCTCAAAATGAGTTTTGGATGTCGTCGGGTGATGAAATTACTATTGATAAGCTTTCTCTTGCTGGAAATAAAGTCTTACGTGTATATTGCAAAGGTTATATGGAAGAGTTTATGCTTAAGGATAATATTGCCTCCACTGATGATGATAAGCGTTATAGAGATTATATTGATACAGATCATCAATATAATATTTACTCGAAGGATGTTAAACGAGATAAACCTTCAAAGTTTGGTGTGAATTCAAAGTATTATATTATGCCTTATGTAGAGTTTGGGCTTATAACACCACCAGATAACGGTAATCTGGATTTTATATATGGGAAATCACGAACTTTTACTTATGGCTTGAGATATATCAATAATGTGAGTAAATGGTATAGGATAGGAGTTAATTTAGACTATAGTAGTAGTAAGTATTTTATTAATATAAATCCTGTTATTAATTATGTAGATTCTTTTGAGGGGCAAACAAAAATTAACGCATTAAACTTGGAGCTATTTCAACGTTTTAGATTGGTGCCAGGCACTATGACAGGCTTTGGTACTTATTTGGATTTGGGCGTTTACGGTAGCTTTGTTACGAAGTTTTCAGATATTAATACTACTGAATATAATACTGGAGTTATAACAGAAAGTGTTTATGTTAGGCAAACATACAATAAATGGAATTGGGGAGTAAAAGCGAGCTTTGGAAAAGGCATATTATCCGTTTATGGAAAATATAGAATGACTGATATTTTTGATGGTGGATTAACTATAAGTAGATTGCCAAAATTAGAAGCTGGAATTGATTTGGCTCTGCCTTTGGTTATGAATTAAAGTCTTATTTTCTTTTTTTGATATAAGATATACCCATTATAAAGAAATATTAAGGGGCACATTGAAATTCTTGTTGGTAAAATAACCTAATTGTTTAGATATTATTTTATTAACCCTAAGCTCAAAGCTCTGCATAGTCAATCTTAAGCTAGACGAAGTCAATTATTCGTTTTTACTCATTGTAAACGAAGTGCCATAAATCTGGCGTTAATGCATGAGCGTTGGCATGATTAGGTAGACAGTCACTCTAGCAGTGAACCAGGGCAAACGCATCTAATTAAAAATATCGGCAACAAATAATTCCATTTAACATGTTGAATATCAGTCAAATAGGCTTGTTTTTCTGTTAAAATATTTGTATATTTACTTGATAATCAAATAGATACAAGTTATGAATATTTTGTCGTATTTTTCAAAAATGAAAGACCCAAGAGTAGAAAGAACAAGACTTCACAAGTTAGAAGATATTATTTTTATTGCCATTGCATCTGTTTTAAGCGGAGTTCAATCATGGAATGAAATGGAAATGTATGGCAACACAAAAATATCATGGTTAGAA
>PPCM01000236.1_pt1 | contig 68348 bp, 50 predicted proteins | sample 1555541 | NCBI WGS metagenome assembly PPCM01 (sample SAMN05284479, study PRJNA326546) | Marine sediment metagenome, whole genome shotgun sequencing project. | isolation source: marine sediment | place: Germany: Wadden Sea | collected 2012-09-05 | reverse complement strand
TTAAAAAGGCTGACAGGAGGATTGATCATCACGGCTCTACTTATGCCAATCTGCTGTTTCTGATCATCCATATGTGATAAGAAAGCAGAGTGCAATCCCCCAAGACTGTATCCAGCAACCATATAATCAGTCACTCTCTGGGTCTTCTCAACTTCTCCTTTAATAACAGTCATCACTCTATACAGATCAGCCACGTCATAGGGTATATAACCTGAAACACCATGTTCAGACATGGAGATGAGAAAATTGATATGAGTTGGAGACGACAAGGTCACAACATGAAAGCCAGCCTCCCAAAAAAGTTGGCCTAGAAACAGGTTTTTTTCGGAGTCATACGCACCTCCTGTACCTGCAACAAGAAAGATTAATGGAGCCTCCTTCATCTGCATAGCTGTCATATAACGCATCTTTTTACTATAACTGAAAATCTCAGGTATACTTCTTTTGCTAGCAACCATTGACCTTTCTTTAAACGGTGCCTTATGACCAGCAAAAACATACCGTTGTTTTAAAGGTGTGCCATACACAGTTGCTTTGTAAGGATCCTTATATTCATAAGATTCAGCTGCAACTGTAACGACAGACAACATCATTAACGTCACTGTACACAGCAATCCAAACAAATTACTTTTTAAACCAATTGCCTTACTATTGTTGACCAATGTAGCAAAGATGCGGTTATAGTTCATAAAGACCTGCCATTTATAATTAATTTAAGGTAAGAGATAGCGATTAACATATTTTTTATGCTAGCAAATATTACTGTTTTTTTTATACAATAACTATCGTCTTTTTCATCATTCTCTATTTCCATTGAGAATGTAGTATTTTGAAAAAGGGCGTCTGACTATTACTTTGACAATATACTTTAAATATGCGTCCTCAAAACAATGAATTTCTTGTAAAAGTAAATAAGAACAACTGGCTCTACTTTGATAAACTACAAGAGATTATTGTTGCACACACCATAGATCAAATCATTCCATCATTATTAAAGGTTGAGCAACTCACAACTAAGGGCTCATATAGTGCTGGTTTTATCTCTTATGAAGCTGCTCCAGCTTTTGATAATTCATTACATTGTAATGATAAAAACATTTTCCCTCTTCTTTGGTTCGGAATTTACGAACAACCTACTCATATAACAACAAGTCAGCTGCTTAAGTTACAAGAGGAAAACAAACGCTTGGTCAAATGGGATTTGAACTGTGACTTCAAGCAGTATGAGCATAAAATTAAAACTATCAAACAGAGAATTGCCGAAGGTCAAACGTATCAGGTTAACTACACAACTAGGCTGCACTGTGACAACACTAACATAACTCCTTATGATTTCTTTTTGAACCAGATAGCACCACTGGATAGTGAGTACTCTGCCTTCTGGCAATCGGAAGAATTTGCTCTGGCCTCGGGTTCACCTGAGCTCTTTTTTGAGAAGAAAGGACATGTTTTAAAATCTAAACCAATGAAAGGCACGAGACCCAGAGGTCTTTACCCTGAAGATGATAAAACTCAAGAAATATCACTGAGAGATTCTCAAAAAGATCGTGCTGAAAATGTAATGATTGTCGATATGATTCGAAACGACATGGGAAAAGTCGGATCAGATAAACCAATAACCACAGAACTTTTTGCTCTTGAGAAATACTCAACAGTCTGGCAAATGACCTCTACTGTAGAAACAACCACCTTAGCCAGTTTACCAGAAATTTTCTCAGCACTTTTTCCTTGTGCATCTATAACAGGGGCTCCAAAAGTTCAAACGATGAAGATTATCAAAGAACTTGAAGACGAGCCTCGTGGAGTTTACACGGGTTGCATTGGTTATATTACGCCACAACAGGATGCAAGATTTAATGTGGCAATTCGTACTGCTACTTTTAATAAAGAGAATAAAACCGCACTCTACGGTGTTGGTGGAGGCATTGTCTGGGACTCAAAAGCAAAAGACGAGTATGCAGAATGTAAAACGAAGGCTGCTATTCTAAACAGGAATGAACAAAACGACTTTCAACTTCTTGAAACAATGCTCTATGAGCCAAATAATGGGATTTTTCTTCTTGAAGAGCACTTGAGAAGACTTGCCAGCAGTTGCAAATATTTTAATTTCCCATATGACCAAAAGGCCATTATGAGTGAATTAAAACAACTCAGTTCAACGACCAGGCTTCGATTAAGATTGCTATTCAATTCCGACGGAACATGGACCTTAGAAAAAAACAAGTTTCCAAAACAGAATCCCATTAAACCAAAAAAATGGTTACTCAAGCTCGCCCATGAGCCAATTAACAGCACAAATATTCTACTCTACCATAAGACCACAGCACGAGATATTTACAATCAAGCGAGGGCTGATCATATAGATAAAGTTGATGATGTTGTCTTATACAATGAAAATAATGAAGTAACAGAAGCAACCATTGCCAACATTGTTATTTTGCATAACGGGAAATATTATACTCCACAACAGAAATCTGGTTTACTCAACGGCACCTTTCGGACACATTTGATAGAGAGGGGGGAAATTGAAGAACGAACTATCACAGTTGAAGAGTTGAAGGGTTCAAAAAAAATATGGCTGATAAACTCTGTAAGAAAGTGGATACCAGCAAAATTACTATAACTCTCTCAAACGTTGATAGGCCGTTATTGATTTAATAACTTCAAAGCTTTTTCAAAGTCAAACCTCTCTACTAATTTAATCAGTTGAGAGGTTCCCGGTAAAACAGTCTCATTTAACCCTTCCTCGACTAACTGCTGTATTTTCGCAATGGCCTTCGGATCACCGTTATTTAGTAACCTTTTAAGCTCTGACAATTCAGTCGTTAACTCTTCTGGGGAAATAGACTTCAACTCATCAATATTTTCTATTGTCTGGGTATTGAAAAACTGTTCAATCGCATGTACAAGGAGATCGACCTGACCCTCTACGAGCAGAAGATATTCCTCCACATTGTCGCCACTGACTTTGATTGCATTTTCCAAATGATTTGTAACACTTCTCAATTCTGTGGCTTCAATAGTTCCTGCAAGACCTTTTAAGCTATGAACAAGGCTCTCAGCCCAACTCCTATCTCCACTCTCTAGTGCTGACTTTATTTGGTCTACAACATCAGCTTTATCAACACTAAACTGCTTTAACAACTTAACAAATAACTCCTCTCGACCATCCAGTCTTGCTATCGCAGTCTTGGCATCTAGACCTTCTATATGCCAAGCTATTTCCTTTGCTCTGGATACAGTCTGAGGAATATTTTTAGCACCTGTCCAACGTACAATTTCTTTAAACATTTCTGTAGGTGACACGGGCTTATCAATATGTCCATCCATTCCAGCAGCCTTTGTTTTTCTATGATCTTCAGAAAGTACATCTGCAGTAATTGCCAGGATAGGTAAACGTTGTTTCCCTTCAGCTAGTTCCCAAGCACGCATTTTTTGAGTCGCCTTCAGGCCATCCATAGTACTCATCTGTACATCCATAAGAACCAAGTCGTAGATACCTTTTTTCATTTCATCCAACGCCTGCAAACCATCTTCAACAGCAGTTATACTGCAACCAGTATCCTCTAAAAGCCCTATAATCACTTCCTGGTTAAGAAGATTATCCTCAGCCAAAAGTATATTTTTAGAGTGTAGGTCAGGGACCAAAGTATCAACAGTGTTGACGGGTAACCTCGTTTCTCCTACATCAAAACTGAGTTTTACTATAAATTTTGACCCTTGCCCTTTTTTACTTGTAACCTTAATTGAGCCTCCCATCATTAACACCAAACTATGCGTGATAGATAAGCCAAGCCCTGTTCCACCAAACCTTCTGGTTGTTGATTCATCTGCCTGACTAAATGCCTTAAAAACTTTGCTTATCTCATCTTGAGCTATACCGATACCTGTATCAGATACCTCAATTTTCACTTCCACCCTGTCATTCAGATTTTTAATGAGCTGAGCTTCTACAACGACCTTACCTGTCTCAGTGAATTTTACTGCATTGCTGATAAGATTAGTAAGAATCTGCTGTAACCGATGAGAATCCCCTCGCAAAACAGGTGGGATTTTTTTATCTATATCAAATTCAAACGCCAACCCTTTAGACAAGGCCATATGTCCAAAATAACTATTGAGCTGACTAATAATATCTTCAAATTCAAAATTTGTATGTTCTAGAGCGACCTTCCCTGCTTCAATTTTTGAAAAATCGAGAATGTCATTAATAATTCCTAAAAGTGATTTGGAAGATGAATCGATTTTGCTTAGGTAACTCTGCTGTTTTCTGTTTGTCTCCGTTTTTCCCAATAAATAACATAAACCGATAATGGCATTCATCGGAGTTCTTATTTCATGACTCATATTTGCCATAAACTGCGTTTTTGCAAGGGCTGCTGCTTCGGCCTTATCCCGCTCCAGATTCAACCAAGCTTCCATCTCTTTTCGCTCACTGATATCAATTGTAATACCTGCAAGTTTCAATGGACTACCAGATTCTGTTCGCTCAACGACACGTCCAATATCGAGGTTCCAAAACCATTTTCCGTCTCGAGCTTTAAATCTATATTCTGTTTTGAACAGTTCGAGCTTACGTTCCACATGAGCTGTAAAAAGCTCATCCACTTTACCAACGTCTTCAAAGTGAATAAACCCTCTATAACTACTCATATTAGTAGGGATTTCACTTAATGTATAACCAAACTGAGAAAAATAATCTGTTGAATCATATACCAGTTGATCTGTTAAAAAATTATACTCCCAGTAATATGTTCCCATAGAGGCAAGTGAAAAGCGTAATCGTTCTTCACTTGCTTGTAAAAGATCCTGAATTTCTTTGATTGGAGTAATATCTGTTGCAATGCCCCCAGTACCATTTATTTCACCATCTTCATCATAAATGATGAACTTCTCAAGATACATGGTCTGAGTAATACCAGTTACCGGGCTTTCAATGGTGTTCTCCATACTCAATGTACTACCAGATCCAATTACCTCCATATCGCTTTCAAGGTAAAAATCAGCTAATTCATCCGAAAACAGCTCTCGATCACCTTTCCCAAGTGATTCCACAGGATCAAGCCCCCAAAAAGAACAAAAACTGCCGTTCATCATGGTGTACTCTCCGTCCATATTTTTTGCAAAAACCATAGCCGATGAATTATCCATAATGGATTTCAAAATTGCTTGCGCCTTACGCAACTCAATCTGGGCTAATCGTTGTTCAGTTATTTCTGTACTGATGTGACCAATGGCTTGGAGGTTATTCTCACTATCACGAATAGGAAAGGATTGATTCTGGAAAAAATGTTCCTCTCCTGAAAAAAGATGAACTATCTCCCAAACCTCAGATTCCTCTGTCTTTAAAACACGATTAAAGGTACTTAGTAGCAGTTCCGCCTCTCGCTCATGAAATATTTCTTCTACTTTTTTGCCAGTAAGCTGATGGGCTTGCAGCCCTAGATATCCTGCCCAAACATCGTTTGCATAGAGAAATTTTCCATCGAGATCCTGCATACAAATAGCTGCTGGGGTATTTTCAAGGATTGCATTCAAGCGACCTTGTAAGATCTCAATACTCTTACGTTCTGTAATGTCGACAAGCATACTATGACTACGAACAAACTTACCAGACACATCATACTGAGCTCTTGAGGTGAGAATAAAGTTTATGAGAGATCCATCCTTGTGAATCAGGTTTGACTCACCTTCAAATACACCTTTTCGTTGAAGATAATCTAAGCGACTCTGAAAAGTACCCTCATGTTCTGGGGCATAAAAATCACTTATTTTTTTCCCTAAGGTTTCTGAGCGACTGTAACCCAAAACATCTGTGAACATATCGTTACAATCTTTTATAATCCCTTCTTGATTGATAGAGTAATACACAACAGGAAAGTTCTGGAACATCGCTCTGAATCTTTGTTCGCTATTCCGGAGGTATTGTTCAACATTTCTGGTTTGAGTAACATCATGTCCGCTTAACAAGATTAATTGTACAAGCCCGTTTTCATCTCTAATTGGAGATACGGTCATGTTAAAGACAAAGTTACGATTGCTAAAGGCAATCATTTCACGTTCAAAACTGATCTGAGTACCCTGCAAAACTTTTTGAATTATTTCTTTGAAATAATCTGACAGACCACTTGAGGCTAAGACCCACGGACAATCCCAGATAAGGGTTCCAGCGACATCTTCAATCTTCTGACTTGTTATTCTTTGTGCATAATCGTTGAATTCAAGAATCCTACCTTCAGCGTCTAATATCCCAGTAAAATTTACAGATTGATTAAAAACAGCACTAAACTTTCTCTCTCTCTGCTTCAACTCTACTTCTGCAACCTTTCTTGCTGTTACATCTGCATGGGTACCTGCAAGACGAATAACCTTACCGTGTTGATCTTTAACGTGAATACCTGTCCCTTGAAGCCACAACCAGTAACCTTTTTTATGGCACATCCGAAAAACAACAGAAATTTTCGGTACATTTCCTTCAAGGCATGGTGTGAGTTGATGATGAACCATAGAACGATCATCTGGGTGAACAAACCTCATCCAATCATCAATATCGGTTGCAAACTCATCATGGGAATACCCTAGTATTTCAAGATATCGATCAGAAAATGTAAGCTTGCCTGTTTCTATTGACCACTCCCAGATACCATCATTAGTACTATTTAAAACCAAAGAATACAGTTCTTCATTTTTCTTAAGTTCCTGCAAACGGCTATCTGCTAAACTTTCTAAATGGTCACGGGATTTTCTTAGTGCTCTACTGCGATATTCACCATGGAGAAAAATGAGTGAAAAAATAGTTCCAGCAAGAATTGCACAGACAATAACAACAGCCAGTATAATATGACGCTGACCTTCTAAAAGCCCCCCTAACTCTTCAAGACTTATTTCAAAAATATATCCAATACTTAAATTTTCGTCCCAGAGCCAAACCCCAGCGACACTGTTTCCAAGGTAATTCTTATAATTCGTAAGTACATTACTAGACTTACCGCCTGCAACTTCCCTTGCTGCAAGAGATAAATGTGTTTCTTTATTCAAAGCTCCAGGGGTTACACAAACAGCTTCCTTTGAAAATCTACCTGAAGTCAACATTTGGCCATCACTGTCCACCAAATATATTTCACCTTCAGTTCCAACCCTGGAACTTTCACATATAAAAGATAAGTTTTTTAATGTTATTGATGGGATTAAAATTACAGCCTCAATTGCAGCCTCTGAATTATAAATCGGGCTTGCAACAGCGAATCGATCTCTTCCAGTACATCCTCCAATCAGACTATTATGGGCTTCTGAGGAAACAAGCAAATCATTACGAGATAGAAAAACTGTAGTTTCTCCAGCAAAAGCCCTGTTGACATGCTCGAGTGCGACACCACTCATCTCAATCTTTTGCCCAATTAAGGATGAAAATACTGAACATAGAACAATATAGTTTTTTGATATTATCTGGATATCAAATCTGCCATTTAACAGATTATTCTCAAACAGATATTCATGCCAGCGCTTTGCAAGAGTTGACACTGGTAAGTCTTGTGAAAAAAGAGGGAACTCAGTTGCCAACAGAGCAATTTGTTGACCAGTCTTTTTCTCCCGATCAAGATAGTTTGTAATGGCAATTCTTGTAGAGTCAAGCATACTGCTCAAAAGTGTCGCAGTAACCTTGCTTTGCTTTTCCTTTAGTACCTGAACTGAATAAAAGCCAAATCCACTCATTGCTAGAATAGACACTAAAGCAAAAACCAAAACCACACGTCTTCGTTTACTCAGTGCTGATAACCGAGCACGATTTTTCCCATCAAATTGTAAATATAACCAGACCACCAAGACAAAGCAGAGAAGACAAAGAATGATGATTACAGAAACAATCAAAATTTTTTCAACAGGACTCTCAATTGTTGTTAAATGCAAATGGGGACCACTGTTTGGACAAGGCACTTCATGAACACCATTTACATCATAAGTCTTTAGTGGGTCTATACTATCAGAGGAAATATCTGTTGATTTAGCTGGCTCTAATGAATCTTGAAACGAATAGAGATATGCTGGGGAGAGAAAAGAACAACCAAAAATCACCAACAGTATATAAATAACAGTATATTGTCTTTTGCCAATCAACTAAACACCTTCACTATATCCAGATTCAGAGAGAACAGTATTAAGACTTTGCTCACTGTACTTTCAGCAAGGTCAACTGCAGTTTCACACCTTTTTTCTTCTGTTGATTATCAACTGTCAAACTACCACCATAAAGTGACACTATTCGCTCTGCAACAACAGGACTTAAGCCCAATTCCTCAGCATACGTGTAACTGCGAACACTACTAAAAACATCGAAAAAATTAGCAATAACGTCAGGTTCCAGTTCAACTCCTTCACTTCTAGAGCAAAGATTCACCTGCTTATTATCCTCTGAACAATCAACAGTTATTGTTGTCCCAACTCCAGCGAATTTAATAGCTGTTTTCAAAAATGTTTCGACGGCCGTTTCAAGCAACTTATCATCCCCAGCAACAGATATAGTATCAATAACTGGAAGATTTATACTAACATTATGTTTTTCGGCAAAGTCATTAACACTTAATCGAATAGAATCAAGAATTGTGTTTAAACGTACCTGCTGAGCTTGAAACTTTTCTTTAGTCACATGTATTCTGGCAAGTAAAAGCGCATTATCCAGAGTTTCTATCATCCTATCTCTGGATTGTCCGAAAAGTGGGCGCAACTCATCTAGCTCTATCGCTGAAACACTGTTATCGAGAATCATTTCTGTCAGACCAATAATTCCATTTGCCGGTGTACGTAGTTCGTGAGCAATCAATTCTAAAAATTCGTTTTTTGTAGAGTTAGCAATGGTCATTCGCTCATAAGCCTTTGCTAGTTCTTTGCTTTTTAATTGTACTTGTAGATCAAGTTCCCTGTTGTGAATCTCAAGCTGTTTCTGTAAATCTCTAAGTGATAAATGCGTCGAAATTCGCGCTTCAAGCTCTTGCACTTGGAATGGTTTGCTCACATAATCCACACCACCAGATTGAAAGGCGATAACCTTACTATCAACATCGTCGGCAGCACTAATAAAAATTACTGGAATTTCAGCTAACTTTTCTGAGTTTTTAAGAGCTTCACAAACCTCGAAACCACTCATCTTTGGCATCATAATATCGAGGAGAATCAGGTCGGGTGGGTCATCGTTGGCTAATTGCAAGCCACGCATACCATTATTGGCAACTCTAACGGTATAATTAGGACTGAGAATTTCGACAAGAACAGCTAGGTTTTCCTGATGATCATCAACAACGAGAAGCTTTGGAGCACTCATAGTATACCTCTATAGTGAGCAAAGAGATTTGACTAACCTAGGTTACTGAACTGTAATGAATAAATGATTATTCATGAGTTACAAAAATAACAATTATTTACAATAGTTTTCTTGATAATTAAGACTTAACTAAAGAAAAACCAATTAAAGAATAAGATTACTTGCTACCAGACTGCCCCTCTATGAACTCTTCCCATTCGAGGGGGAGCATAGATTGCTTTTTAGTGTTGCAGGCTTTACATGCAGGTACCAGATTATCTTTGGTTGACCTTCCGCCACGCGCAAGAGGAACCAAGTGGTCCATTGTTATATTTTTAAAAGCAACTTTATTGCCACAATAATAACAAATTTTACTGGCTGTTTTCTGTTGCCACCAACGAGTCTTTCTTAAATCACGAGCTTTTGCCCGCTCTCGTTTTATAAATGCATCATCTACTCCGTCAAATTCGAAAAAATCCATCATGAAACCAACTCCCCTGCAAGTTGTGGTCGAACTTCACCTATGAGATATAATGAACCTGCAATGAGTATTAAATCAGTCTCCTCAGCAGTTAGACAAGCTTGTTCTATTGCTTGAGTAGAGGTGCTACAGCAAAGAATTTTTCCTCTATTGTTTTTATCCACAAGATTATACATATCTGTTGCATTTGCAGCACGATCACTATTCACATCTGCTAATATCATTTGATCTACATATGGTATTATTTCATTAAGACCATCTACGAAGTTCTTATCGGCCATTGCTCCCCAAATACAATACAGCTTTTTATAGGAATAGTACTGCAAACTATGGATTAAACTCTTAACTCCAGCAGGATTATGAGCGCCATCTAAAAGGAAGCGACAAGATTTATGAGCAATTTCTCTTTCAATATACTCAAGTCTTCCTGGCCATTTTGCTGCTGTAATTCCTTGTCGTAAAACGTCTTCAGCAACCGTTACCCCATTTTTTCTTAAAAGCTGTATAGCAGTCACAACAATTGCACTGTTATCTGCCTGATATATCCCTGGTTTTGAGTTTTTAATCTCTTTTATAGGAAAAAGTTCATGGTTATAAGAAACATAATCCCACGTCAGATCAGAACAATTAGCTGTGTCAAAATCTTGCTCCAGACAAAACAGGGGAGCATTCAATCTTTTAGCAAAGTCTTCCACCACTGCAACAACATGACTATCCCTACTACCGCATATAACAGGTATACTTTCCTTGATTATTCCAGCCTTCTCAGCAGCAACAAGTTCTATCGTGTCACCAAGATACATCTCATGATCCATACTAACACTTGTTATAATCGTCAAAAAGGGCTTTTCAATCACATTTGTTGCATCTAACCTGCCACCAAGCCCCGTTTCAAGAACCACGAAATCAACTTCTTGTTCAGCAAACCACATAAATGCAAGAGCTGTGGTAAACTCAAAATATGTAATCAGACCACCGTCAAGTACTTTGCGTATTTTGCCAGTTAGACGACTAAAATCACTCTTACTAATAAAACTATCATTTATGCAAAACCGCTCGCGAGGGGAACTAAGATGTGGTGATGTATACAGGCCAACACGATAGCCAGATCTGCTCAGAACAGAGACCAGCCCAGAGCAGACAGAACCTTTACCATTTGTACCGGCAGCATGTATTATTTTTAATTTTTCTTCAGGATGGCCAACCTTCTTCAGAAAATCACGCATAGGCGCTAGCCCAAGCTTAATCTTATGAAACTGTAAACTATCAAGAAAGGCTATAGAGTCATTGTAGTCAGCATCACTCACTTGCTGTATATTTTCAGTTAACAACATAAAAAACCTTAGTTAAACAAGCTCAAGCTTGGCATAATCGAGATGAAGAGTTTTAATACCATGACGATCAAACATTACGTCTACAGAAGAACCGCCAGACATTTTTTTCACACTCCCTTCACCAAAAAAAGGGTGTTTCACCTTTGTGCCAACACTGAGATCGGCCTTTTTAATTTTCTTTGTTCGTTTTTTAAACGTTTTAGGTTTACCACCAAGCAAGCCTGTCGATCGCTCTGGAGTTCCTCCTGATGGTCTTGAAAAAGAACCAAAGGATGAAGAAGGAGCATTCTCAATACGTTCATAGTAGAGACTTTGCAACTCGACAAGATAAGGAGACATGCCCACCCTTCTAAACTGGCGATCAGCGGACATCATTTGTCTTGGGTACGTGAGGTAGAGATGTTGCTTTGCTCTTGTGGTCGCAACATATAAAAGGCGTCTTTCCTCTTCCCACTGCTCACCAAATGAAGCAGAACCATGAGGAAAGCGTCCTTCTGCAAGCCCCATAACAAACACTGCATCAAACTCTAACCCTTTGGCTGAATGAATGGTTGATAAAACAATTTTATCACTATTTTTTTCTTCATCTCCACTAGGTTCTGGTGGATCCAGAGTAGTGTCATCTACAAATGATTGTAAATCCTGATAGCCAGACATAATTGACTTGAGCTGATCCAGATCTTTTTGTCTCTTGGGGTAATCGTCACTATACAACCGCTCAAAAAGTGGTTGATAATATTCGAGTACAATTTCACAAAGCAAAGTTGGTAGAGGCTCAACACTTTGCAGTTTAGTAAAAAGCTCAGCCAAGCCACTAATGACTGTCTGTGAACTTTTTGGAGCCGCATAATTCATTAAGCCAAGAAACGGATCTGTAGTTGAGACAATTTCAGCGGTAATTTTTTGAGCGGTTTTAGGTCCGATACGATCAAGTTGCAGTAAAACTCTATTCCATGAAAGATTATCACGAGGGTTGATGAGAAGGCGTAAAAATGACAATACATCTTTCATATGAGCAGCCTCAGTAAGTTTCATGCCACCACGTTTCTCAAAATCAAGATCAGCACTACTGAGTGCAATTTCAAGTTTATAAGAGTGAAAAGCAGACCTGAAAAGAACTGCAATTTTATTATGTTCAATGCCGTCCTGCAGGTGACTTTTTATATTTTTGAGAATAAACTCCGCCTCCTGTTGCTCGTCACGCCCCCCAAACACTTGGGGTAAGAGGTCCCCCTCAATTGAAGTAAACAGTGTTTTGGTATATTTTTCCGTGGCATTTTCAATGATGTTATTAGTCAGCGACAAAATTGGTTGGGTTGAACGATAGTTTTCTTCAAGTTTTACTATTTTTGTAGCCTCAAAAACTTTAGGAAAGCGCATGATATTATAAAAGTCAGCACCTCGAAACGAGTATATAGACTGGGAATCATCCCCCACAACCATTACATTATCATGCGCTGTAGCAAGTAATCTAATAATTTCCGCCTGAATATGATTAGTATCCTGATACTCATCAACCATCACATAGCGAAAGCGCTCTGACATCATTGTTCGAACTTCTGGTGATTCTTTCAATAGATTCTTCCAGTTAACAAGCAGGTCGTCATAGTCCATCAACCCGTTATCAACCTTGAAGTTTTTATAGTGACGAGCAAGAGTCAAAATATCGTCAACATATTCACTCAGATGAGAATACTGATCATAGATAAGATCTTCTAGATCCAAAGATTTATTCACAGAGCCACTAATCATGTTGATAATTGCTCTTTTCCCTGGAAACCTCTTATTGCCCTTACCAAGCTCAAGTGAAGACTTTATAAGGTTTACAATACCTTCCGCATCAGCTCTATCGATAATTGTAAAACCGCTTCCCCACCCTATATAGCTTCCGTATCGCCGCAGTAGTGTATTAGCAACACCATGAAAGGTACCACCAGTTACACGTGAACAGGTATCGTTGAGTAGTTGACCTGCTCGCCAAAGCATCTCCTGCGACGCCTTTCTAGTAAAGGTCAGAAGTAAAATCGATTCAGGTGGAACCCCTTTTTCAATCAGATGGGCAACTCTATACACCAAGGTTCTGGTTTTTCCACTTCCAGCCCCGGCAATTACTAAAACAGGCCCCTCAGTTGTAGTAACAGCCTCATACTGTGAAGGGTTTAAACCTGTTAAGTCAACCGATGAGTCCGTATCTGTGTCGTCGAATAATGTGCTTTGAATAGTCATGCCATCAAATGTAACACAGCCTCCTTGGAGGGCGCAACCACAGCAAACATATTTCATAAAACAGGTAACATAAAAACAAAATTGTTCTCATACTAAGAGTAGTTAGATACAACTAGAACATCTTCAACAATCAGAGCAACACCATTAGCTCATAAGCGACCTATGTTAGTTGACAAAATATTCCCTAAAGATATAATATCGACGAAACTTACGTTAACATCATAACGTAACACTAAGATTAACTTAAATAAATTAATACTATACGACTATGACAGTTGCAGATTTCAGAAACGTACTAGATAAAGAAACACTCTCGAAACTTTTCCCGGCAGCACGCGCAAACGATTTCTTTGACGCTCTTTTTGGCGATGCGAGTGAAGGTTCCTATGACATTGCCTTAGGTTTTAATGACGCTACAGAGAAAGAGCTTACACTTGAGTTGATCTTAACAGAACGACCGGGTTGTTGCCTTGCATGTAATTTAACCTACGGTTTACCACAGGTCTTTTCACGACACCCTGTTATCAACATTAATGGTGTTGTACAAGAAGTTGACAATCTGTTGGGCGACAGTTGGAATTGTGGTGAATGGCAATTAGCTGCTACTCAACAACGTTCTAGCTCTGAACACATCATTCCATTAAAGGTTGAACTTTCTCAAAACTAATATTTATTAAGCAAATATCTTTAAGGATCGCAAACTAAAAGGGGGCGTGCTTTCAAAAAGCACGCCCCCTTTTTAATTCAATTATTATTGATTAGGCAATAGCTACTCTTGCTCGTCCTTCAGCTTTTGCATGATACAATATATCATCTGTACGCTCCTGCCACTCACGAAGCGATTCACTTTCACCAAGCTGAGTCAAACCAATACTTACACCAAGCTTTTTCGTGTCACTCACACGCACATCAAGTCTATCAACAGCAGTACAAAGTCTTTCAGCTAACATACGACCACTGGTGAGATCGGTATTTTCAAGAACAACAATAAATTCATCACCACCCATACGTACCAAAAGATCTGTAGTGCGCACACAATCGCGAAGAACATCTGCTACAGCACAAAGAACTTCATCACCGCGCTGGTGACCAAAATTATCATTTACCTCTTTGAAATAGTCAAGATCCATGGATATCATGCTGAGAGGATTACTATATCGTCTCGCACTATCCAGCATAGCTTGAATACGTTCTTCAAAAACACGACGATTAGCAAGGCCAGTTAAAGCATCACAACTGGCTTTTTCGAAAAGTTCTTCGTATTCAACTCCACGCTGTAAGGAATCTACCAATACTTCAAGAGAGAGGTTAATAAGTTCAATATCATTGTTTGTGAGCTTCTGCTTTCTTTTCAAAATCAGAAGAACACCTGCATCTTCAGAAGTCTCAAAAACCCATCTATGAGCGTAATGACCACAGTCACTTGAGAATTCTCCTGGAACAGGTTTTTCACAATCAACCAATTTTTCAGCAAAGTCTATAGCCTGACGTCTTTGTGGACCATGACTTGAACAAAAGAAATGTTTTTTATTTCTGGTATTATTGGAATAACCAATCAATTCATGTGAAACAAGTGGTGTTAACCAGACAGAATAAGCCTCAATCATTCCACCTACATCTAGGATACCAGCAAGTCTTCCATGTAGACTGTTAACCAACCTAAGACGTTCTGATTGTCTTTTCAGTTGATCAAGCTCTACCATTACCTGATCGTAATTTCTGTCCTGAGCCTGTTTTGTTAAATTCATAGTCATGGTAATCCTCACTTTACTCTCATTTACTACCTTGAATCTGATTCTTATAGATAATATCGGTATACGAAATCTAATTCTTTAGTTCTTTATTTCACTTTTCTATAGCATTTGCCATGCCACTTATAAAAAAACAAACCAACCCACACATACTTTATCTATATTATCAAGACGTTAGAGAAATCTCACATCACAAGCAAACTACCTAAAATCGCCTGTCAGCATTTTGACAGACACCATTTAACCATTTGACGGTTAACAGATCGCCGAGTAAATTGCCTATACATGAAATAGGAGGCAAAAAATTGACTATGAATATAAATGAAAAACTTGGTGGCCTTTTAATATTAGGCTTTGAAGGTGACAGTGTCACGAGCCATCATCCAATAATACAAGATATTGAAACATATAAACTTGGGGGGGTTATCCTTTTTGATCGCCTGTTAGCCAAAAAATTAGATTCAAACAACATTGTTTCAAAAACTCAGGTAAAACAGCTCACATCAAACTTACAAGCTAACTCCTCTGACAACCTACTTATATGTGTTGACCAAGAAGGTGGGATGGTCAATCGATTTAAAAAGGAACGAGGCTTTCCTATAACCGAGCCAGCACATGAACTTGGCAGTGATGAGACGCTCACCAAAACAAAACAAGCAGCCACTGCGACAGCAACAATGTTGAGTGAACTCGGGATTAATTTTAATTTAGCACCTGTAGCTGATCTGAACAGCTATCCTCAAAATCCAGTTATTGGCAAATACAACAGAAGCTTTTCTGTCGACCCTAATATTGTAGTAAGTCATGCAAAGATCTGGATTCAAGAGCATCGCAGACAAAACATCCTATCTTGTTTAAAACATTTTCCAGGGCATGGAAGTTCGAAAGCTGACACCCATGAAGGATTTGTTGACATCAGTAACAGTTGGTATGAAGATGAACTCATTCCTTACCAACAACTCAACAAACATGACATGGTTGATGCCATAATGACCGGACACCTTTTCAACAATAATCACGACCCTCAACTTCCGGCCACACTTTCTCATAACACAATACAGGGTCTTTTGCGCAGTCGCATTGGTTACAATGGGCCACTACTCTCTGACGATATGCAAATGGGTGCAATAATAAAACATTACGGTATTGAGGAGGCCTGTTGTAAAGCAATTATTGCTGGAGTAGATTTATTAGTAATTGGTAACAATCTCATTGCAGACCCTGACATTGCCTCCAAACTGATTATTGCTTTAAAAGCAAAGCTTGATGACGGCACCTTGACTGAAGAAAGAGTTAATGAAGCCTGGAGACGAGTACAAACCTTGAAGAATAGAGTCAGTGAATCATAAAATATAAATAAGGAGAAAAAAATGAGTACAAAAAGAGGGCAAACCCACTCAACGCTGATGGGCTACATTATGTGGGTGTTTGGTTTTTTAGGCATTCACCGATTTTATTACGGTAGACAAATTTCCGGCACCATATACTTTTTCACATTTGGACTTTTGTTGATTGGCTGGATTGTTGATCTTTTCCTCATTCCAAAACTCTGCAAAGAAGCAGATTTACTATATAATGATGGCGAGATTGATTATAATATTGCTTGGCTATTACTCGGCTTTTTAGGCCTGTTTGGCATTCATCGGATGTATATTGGCAAATGGCTCACCGGTATTCTGTATCTTTGCACTGGTGGTTTTTTTCTTATCGGTTGGATTTATGATCTCTGGACCCTTAATGACCAGATTAGCTTGAAGAACGCACGAAACTAAATATGATTTTCTCCATATCTTATAAAAGAAAGATATGGAGAAATTTATAAAACAGAGCTCACTGCTTCAGCAAACTCTTTCATAGCTACAGGTTTTACGCAGTAGCGATCGATACCAACTCTACCAAGAAGCTCTGTCGTTACTTTTTCACTGTAACCTGTACATAAAATTACTGGTAAATCAGGACGTACTTTTTTCACTTCGCTGCAAAGCTCAATACCTGTTAAATCTGGCATTGTTAAATCAGTAATTAACAAATCAAAATCATCAGGTGCTTCAATAAAAAGTCGTAACGCCTTTCTTGATGACGCAACGCCAGTAACATCGTAGCCGAGGTTTCTCAGTAACTCTGCGGCAACATCAACAACTTGCTCTTCATCATCAACTAATAATATTTTCCCATGTCCATGCTGCAACTCACTCAGATCGACGACCTGATCAAGTGATGTCTGTTCCTCACAAATTGGGAAGTAAATATGAACTGAGGTGCCTTTTCCTACCTCACTATCCACCTCTAGTCGACCACCTTGATTATGTACAACACCATGAACAACAGCAAGCCCCATACCTGTGCCCTGCTCTTTTTCTTTCGTTGTAAAATATGGATCAAAAATCTTCTCAAGAAGCTCTGGCTCAATCCCGTGACCAGTGTCTGCGATGGTTATTTTAATCCAATCACGCCCGGCATCATCACGTTCATGCTGCTTTAGTGAAAGGACCAACTCCCCATGAGTATTTTCCATTGCATGTCCACTATTGGTACAAAGGTTCACCAAGACCTGATGCAGGTGAACAGGGTCAATAGAAATACGTTCACACTTATCGTCTATATCCTGATTAATTTTAATAGTTGATGGTAACATCGTACGAACCAATCGTGCGACTTCTTTTACTATTGGCTGCACATATTGTAGTGATTTTTTCTGTTCTGTGGATCTTGAAAAAGTCAGTATTTGCTCAACCAACTGCTTAGCTCTTCTTGAAGCTACTAGAATTTCACCAAGATATTCTTCAGTTAAAGGATCAGATACACCATCCTGTTTCATCTTAAGACGAATAATTTCAGAATAACCAATTATGGGCGTAAGTACATTATTGAAATCATGAGCAACGCCACCTGCAAGGGTGCCAATAGCTTCCATTTTCTGGGTTTGACGAAGACGTTTTTCTAGTTCAAAGCGCTCTGTAATATTATTAAGAATTATTAAAACCCCAACAACCTTTCCTTCTTCCTTGATAGGTGACGCAGTTACCTCAAAAATTGCTTTTCTGCTTGTCTCACTATCGTCATCATCATAAGATATGAAACCTTCGCGCACGCCTGTTTCAATTGTTCCCTGATCAAAACTTCTCCGTACAAAGCAGGAAGCACATTCACTCTCTTCTATGCCCAGAACTTCACAACATAAACGCCCATGACTATAGTGAAGGTGTTTTTGGGCAGCTTCATTTGCCCAAACCACCTTTAGATTTACATCTAAGTGTAATAAAAAGCCGGAAAACCCAGCCACAAGTGCCTGCAATTGGCTACCTGCTTTAAATAAGTCTTCGGATATACTGGCTACATCATTTTGTTGCTGACTCATATTTATCCTGTTTTCTGGCTGATGATCATTAGTACCTTACAGATTTAATTTTCATTTTATCTAACAGTAAACCAATCTGTCAAAAGGCACTTATCCAGCTCAGCTGGGTTAGCCTTTTACTTGACTAGAATAGACACAATAGTTATTAGTGCCAATGCAAACGGGTTATTATAATAAGTACTCATAAGTATAACAAGAACTCATCAATATGTTAAAAGCAAAAATGGATCCTAGTAAAGAAGAAAAACTAATAATTGAATATCCCTGTTCCTGGGACTATAAAATAATAGGCGAAGATCCTACACTGCTAAAGGATGCAGTCAATCGTATCTGTGCGCCGACAACACCACAAATCGCCTATTCTCACACCAGTTCAGGCGGCAAATATCATAGTTTTAACGTATCACTTATTGTAGAGAGCGAAGAAAAGCGGCTTGCAATTTTTGAGGCACTAAAACAAGCTCCTGTAATTAAAATGGTTCTTTAACAGAGTATAAAACATGGAAAATAAACAACCACAAACAGAAGAAGAAAAGGCAAAACAATCTAAACTGATTGAATCGCTGCGTGAAGGAGTAGCTGTCGTTCAAATGATTGTTTTCAAAGAGCTTCGACAACATATCTCAGAGAAGTACCCTCAAAAAGATGCTAAACAACAATCGATGTTAGCTGGTGCTATTATCAACGAAATATTTGGCACTCCAAACCAGGAACCTCAATTTGTTGAATTTCGCAAGACAAACAAGGCTGATATAGAGCAGGTTCTTCTCAGTGTAAAAGAACTTTTCCCTGGGCTGCTCAGAAATTTAACCGATGCCCTTAGGATTCAAACACTTTGCGATAGTCAAGAAGGAAACGACAGCTCTCCTGTTCTTCTGCATGCAAAAGAATTTGGTTACCTCATAGAAGATCGTGATATTCCATTGCCATCTACTTTCATGACTCTCATCCGAATTTTAGGAGAGCAACACAACCTAATAGTAGCGCCAGTACAGATTACTCCAGAGCAGGACAACCAAATAGTTCATTAAGCCTGAACTTTTTTCTTCAATCTATCTTATATCCGGAACAACAATTACTGTTCGTTCCGGATGGCCTAATATCCCTTATCTGATTGCCAGACAACACAAAATATCCTATAATGCTTCTTTCTGAGGATATCAAAAGAGAGGTTTAACCTGTAGATTTTTTGCATTCTTACATAAAATGCACTTTTCACCTCTTGAGATTACTACTCTGTCAATATTCACCTTACAAATAAAGGAGATGCACATATGTCCCGAAAAATGGTTACAATTGACGGCAACCAGGCATGCACGCACGTTGCCTATGCCACCAGCGAGATAATTACAATCTATCCCATCACCCCGTCCTCACCCATGGCAGCTGATGCGGATACCATGTCAGCGAACATGAAAGAGAATATTTGGGGTTCAGTACCAAGTGTTACTCAACTTCAATCTGAAGGTGGTGTTGCTGGTGCATTACACGGTTCCCTTACAACAGGTGCTCTTTGTACAACGTTTACAGCATCCCAGGGACTTCTGCTGATGCTCCCAAATATGTACAAAATTGCCGGAGAGTTAACTCCTACGGTATTCCACGTATCAGCACGTGCTCTTGCATATCAAGGTCTTTCTATTTTTGGTGATCACAGTGATGTTTATTCTGCTCGTCAAACTGGCTGGGCGATGCTCTGCTCTCAGAATGTTCAAGAAGCAATGGACATGTCATTGATTGCAACTCAGGCAAGTTTAAAATCACGTATACCTTTTATGCACTTTTTCGATGGTTTCCGTACCTCTCACGAAATTCAAAAAGTCGAAGAGGTTTCTTTTGATATCATGCGTGAGGTCATTGACGAAGATTTGATTACAGAGCACCGCGAACGTGCACTTACCCCAGATCGCCCTACCATTCGTGGTACAGCTCAAAATCCCGATGTTTACTTTACTGGTCGTGAAACAGTTAATAAATATTACGATGCAACTCCTGCCATTGTCCAAGAAACCATGGACAAATTTGCAGAACTTACCGGACGTCAGTATAAACTCTTCGATTACTACGGAGCACCAGATGCAGAGTCTGTAATCGTAATGATGGGCTCTGGTTGTGAAACTGCAGCCTCAACGGTTGATTACCTTACAGCTCAGGGCGAGAAAGTTGGTTTAGTACTTGTGCGCCTCTACCGTCCTTTTGATGCGACAGCAATGGTTAATAGCCTGCCAAAAACTGTTGAGAAAATCACAGTACTCGACCGCAGCAAAGAACCCGGAGCTCTTGGCGACCCACTTTACCTAGACGTACGTGCTGCTGTAGGTGAGGCGCTTGAAGCAAACCCAGCTGCAATTCCACCAATCATTGTGGGCGGACGGTATGGTCTTGGTTCAGCAGAATTCACACCTGCAATGGTGAAAGCTGTTTACGACAACATGGATTCCATGGCACCTAAGAACAAGTTCTGTGTTGGTGTAAACGATGACGTGACCTTCTCAAGCCTTGATTATGATGCAGATTTTAACATCGAAGGTGATGATGTATATCGTGCAATGTTCTATGGCCTTGGTTCTGATGGTACCGTTGGTGCAAACAAAAACACTATTAAAATAATTGGTGCTGAAACTGATAACTCTGCACAGGGTTATTTTGTTTATGACTCTAAAAAATCTGGTTCTATTACAACCTCACACCTGCGTTTTGGTGAGAATCAAGTTGTAGCACCATACCTTATTAATAAAGCAAATTTTATCGCCTGTCATAATCCAACATTTCTTGATCAATATGACATGCTTAGCAACCTTGAGGAAGGTGGAACTTTTCTCTTAACAACAGGTTACAAAAAAGACGAAATTTGGAACCACCTACCAAACTCCGTTCAGGCTGATCTGATTAACAAGAAGGCTAAATTCTATATTATTGATGCTGTAAGCCTTGGACAAGCTCTTGGCCTTGGTGCAAGAATTAACATGATCATGCAAACAGCCTTCTTTCTTATTTCTGGAATTCTGGAAAAAGATGAAGCTATCAAAGCTATTAAAGATGCGATCAAAAAGACTTACGGTTCTAAGGGCGATAAAATTGTCCAGATGAACTATGACGCAGTTGATGGTGCTGTTGAAAATATTGTCGAAGTTAAAATTGGCGATACTGCTGACGGTCATGAATTGCCTCCTACTGTTTCTGAGGACGCTCCTGAGTTTGTTAAAAATGTGACAGCTAAGATTACTCAGGGTAAAGGTGATCAGGTTAAGGTTTCCGAGATGCCTGATGATGGTACTTGGCCAACCGCAACCACCCAATATGAAAAACGAAACATTGCTGTTCATACGCCAGAGTGGCTTGCTGATAACTGTATCCAGTGTGGTCAGTGTGCACTGGTTTGTCCACATGCAGCAATTCGTACCAAGATTGTACCAAGCGTTGAAGGCGCACCTGAAAGTCTGCAATCCCTTGATGCAACAGGTAAGCAGTTCAAAGATTCCAAATTTGTTATACAGATATTCACTCAAGATTGCTGTTCTTGTACTCTTTGTGTAAGTGTGTGCCCAGCAAAAACCAAAGCCCTTCGCATGGTGGCGAACACAGAAGAGTGGAGACTTGAACAAGCTGAAAACGTTAATTTCTTCCTTGGTCTTCCTGAAATTAACCCTGCTGACATTAACCCAGCAACAGTTAAGGGCAGTCAACTTCTCCGCCCACTCTTCGAGTTCTCTGGAGCGTGTGCAGGTTGTGGTGAGACTCCCTATGTAAAACTCGCCAGTCAGTTGTTTGGTGACAGAATGCTCATTGCAAATGCTACAGGTTGTTCTTCTATCTACGGTGGTAACCTGCCTACAACACCTTATGCACAGCGTGGTGATGGTCGCGGACCAACTTGGGCAAACTCGCTTTTCGAAGATAATGCTGAGTTTGGCCTTGGTATGCGTCTTTCTGTAAATAAACTTGCGAGTCAAGCTACAGAGCTTCTCGAAATTGCCGTTAAAGAAGGACTACTCAGTCAAGATACTGTTACAGCAATTACCGATGCTCCTCAAGCTACTCAGGTAGAAATTGAAGAGCAACGTGGCCGTATAGCTGACTTAAAAACAGCCCTTGAAGGCAATAGCAGTGCCACTGCAAAACGCTTACTCCCTGTAGCGGATTATCTTGTGAAGAAATCTGTATGGATTGTAGGTGGCGATGGCTGGGCCTATGACATTGGTTACGGTGGCCTCGATCATGTACTTGCATCTGGTGAGAACGTGAACGTACTGCTTCTTGACACTGAAGTATATTCCAACACTGGTGGTCAGATGTCAAAATCTACCCCTCGTGCTGCGACTGCACAATTTGCTGCTGGTGGTAAGAAAATGGCCAAGAAGGATATTGGCATGATCTTCTCAACCTACGGTAACGTGTATATTGCCAAAATAGCCATGGGTGCTAATCCCAACCAGACAGTTAAAGCTATTGCTGAAGCAGAAGCTTATGACGGGCCATCCTTGATTATTGCATACTCACACTGCATTAATCATGGTATTAACATGGCGAATGGTCTTGAGCAGCAAAAGAAGGCTGTTCAGTGTGGTCACTGGCCTCTGTATCGCTATAATCCTGACCTTGAGGATGCGGGTAAGAATCCACTCACTATCGATTCTAAAGAGCCTACTATTTCTTTTGCTGACTATGCACTTGGAGAAAACCGCTATCGTATGCTCCAGCGTGTAAATCCAGAAGAAGCTGAAAGTCTCATGAAGCAAGCTGGACAAGATGCTCTTAAAGGTTGGAAACTCCTTAAAGGTCGTGCAGATGCACTAGAACCAGAAAAAGAAGAAGAGTAAAACGTATACATTACTTGGTGTGATTCTATTCTGAATTACACCAGTAAAAACAAAAAAAAGGGCTTGAGTAAGAATCTTACTCAAGCCCTTTTTTGTAGGTACTAACTAAAGGATTGTCAGTTTTTTTCTAATCCTTTTTAAGAGAAGCAATATCTGCCTTGAGTTCTTCATACTCTTGAACAGAACTGAGGACTGTGTCGTCCTGCTTTTGTTTCATCTGCTCAACTTTTGCCTTAAGTTTATCTTCCTTAATATCCATAGTCTGAGCTCCAAAAAGAGTTGCAGCAAGAAATTTAAAGGAGAAAAGCATTAGTTCAACATCGTCTTCCTTGATTTTCTTAAGAGTTTCGTCATCAAGTATATAGGTATCAAGGAATGAGCTTTCAAAAACGAAACGGCGAAAATGAGCAAGGTCAGTTGAGGCCATAAAGAACATGCGCTTTGCAGACTCTGACAATGTCGCCTGATGCCCATAGGACTTACGACGCATAACCAAGCGTAACCATTCTTTGTTCATCTCATCACGAACATCAACTCCCTGGTCTTCACGCCACTCACGCACTGTCCACTCTTTGTCTTCTTCAAACCCTTTACAGTGATCTTCTTTTACAACAAAGAAAAACTTATCTTCTTCACCAATAATATCCTTATCGCCTTCCTTACGATTTCCTTCATGAAAATCCGCCATACCAATAGGGTAATAACGACATGCACTTGGGCGATCTGTATACACGGTACAACCTTCTGGTGTAACAAAAGGACATTTATTATCTTCCTCACGAAGTTTGATCATAACGCCTGGCATATCTGTTTTCTCAAGATATGTTGGCTGGGTATAGGTGTGAAGAAACTCATGTGCAGGCATGTCCAGTCTTTTGGTAAGCTGGAGAATGTCGTATGGAGTAAGAACAATCTTAATTCCACCACAACAAGCTGTAAAGCATCTTACACCAGGATGACATCTGAATTTAATAGTACTGTCCAGAGTTAACTTCTGAGGAAGAACAGCCGAAGGGTTATTCTCCTTGCCAAAAATCACTTTTTCTTTACTCATATTCTGCTCACTGCTCATTTAAAACACCTTCAGTAAAATATTATCTATACCCCGATTTAGGGTCATTTTTCTCAGTTCGAAAGGATAGCATTCTAAACATCATAACCGAAAGTGTCAAACCAATTTAGGCACCTTCATTATTCAAGCTACTCTATTAGTCAACAGTTTACTCAAAACCTTAGCTAGAAAAACTTACATCCTCATTAAAACAACCATATTAAACGTTACAATCTGTTTCCTGAGACATTGATATTTATACAGATATTTAATTATCATTTTGATTGTCTACACCCTTACCTCTTTGCCCTTGCGGTTTTCATCAAATAGGCGTATCTTTGCCGCAACAGATTTATTTAGTTTTTAGTAATTATTATTTTCTATTTGCATAGTGGAAATGGTCTGACACATTAGTCAGGCCTTATTTGTTTGCAGTAAAGGATTTTCATGAAATTGTTATCACCACCGATTGATCTGTCTGATGCAGATACTGTTATATATCACCTGCCAGATGGCCCAGCACTATCGCTTAGCATAAATGGTATTGAGGCTTACGTTGACCTTGAACTTGAAGTTGGTCATGTATGCGATACTTCTGCCATAGACGGCACAATTCATTTCTTTCCAAAAGGAAATGCATAACCGATAAAACATATTTAAAGGTCACAAGATATGAGCAATCAAAATCTTAACAGGTTCTCAGATGGTCATGTCCACACCAAACTATGTCTCCACGCTACAGGAGAAATGGATGAATATGTTAAAAACGCGATTGCCAAAGGATTAGATGAAATAATCTTCCTCGAACACATGGAGGAAGGAATCGACGCTCCTTACCGTTCATGGCTTACAGAGGACGATTTTGATCTCTATTTTGCTGAAATAGATCGCTTAAGAGAATTACATTCACATCAGATTATCATAAAAGCTGGCGTTGAGCTTGGCTACAACCCGGCTTGTCATGATAAAATAATAAGTCGACTTAATTCTCGTAAATGGGACAAGGTGGGACTTTCGTATCACTTTTTTGCTGTTCCTGGTGAACAACATATCAATTTACTAAGCAGAATGAAGGACAATCATGACCGTGCCAGACAAATCGGTTTAGATGTCATCCTCAAAAAATATTTTACTGATATCATCAAAGCTGTTGAACTTGTTCCAGCAGATACATTATGTCATCTTGATGCACCGCTCAGACATCTACAAGAAGTAAATATAGCTGATCAATATATCGACTTATCGATAGAACTGTTACGAGCAGTGAAGGCTAAAGGGATGAATGTAGAGATTAATACATCTGGGTTCAAATACAGGAATGATCCTTTTCCTTCTAAAAGGATACTACAAGCTGCAAAAGAGATCGATGTTAACTATGTACTTGGTTCCGACGCCCATGCCCCAAAGGACGTCGGTAGATTTTTTAAAGAAGCAGAAGCGCTATTAACTGAAATTAAGAACTAACCTCTTATCTTCCTAAAGCCTTATTCATTGCCTCGCCAAGACTTTTTGCAGTAAACGGCTTATTCAGAATGTCTGTAACTCCAGCCGATGTAGCAGCTGTGTTATCATTTTGCTCGTTCTGAGTTGTCACCATAAGAATTGGTAGCACATTTTTGGGATATTTCTTTCTTATTTTGGTAGTTAGTTGAATCCCAGTCATCACTGGCATATTTAAATCAGTCAAAACCATGAGCGGCTTTTCATTCTCCAACCACTCAACAGCTGATGCTGGAAATTCGAACAGCACAGGCTCGTATCCCAAATCATGCAAAGTAGACTTGTAAATATTTAGAATCATACGTGAATCATCTACAGCAACAACCTTTTGGCGCACCTTCTCTTCCTGTTGCCCTAAGATCTGACGTGCAATTTCACTGTGCCCATTATCCATTAGCAGCTTGTAATAACGCTGTCTAATATCCATATGTGTTTTTGGCAGATACTTCATGGCAAAATCTTGGAACACATCATCTTCAACAAGAGCTAGAAAAATTTGCTCCACTTCAGCATAAACAATCGTTTTTACAATACGCTCAACCTCTTCTAGAGGACCACGCAGCAGATTCCTGATCCCAACACCAAACAAGTCAGAGTAATTTTTCTCAATTGCTCTAGCTGCAGCAAGCCGAACATGTTCTTCCGAATCACTCAAACCAGCAGTAAGCGTATAAGCTCCTTGTTTCACAGGAAGCAAGGCTAGAGCTTCATAAGCGGCAAAACGCACATTCGGATTAATTGGCATTGTTGAAAGCAATTGTCGAATTGGAAGAACAGCTCCCTCATCACCTAGATCACCTAAAACGTTCAGAGTATGAATCAGACAATCTGGATCATCATCAGAAAGATTGGTAATAAGTGCAGGGACAGCCTTAGCTCCCATTACTGTAAGTTTCTGCTTTGCATAGGTACGCATCTCTGCGTAGTGAGATCGTAGAGCACGGGTAAGTTGCTCAATTGATGTTTGATCCTGGATCTCAGCAAAAATAGAAAGAACAATCATATCTATTTCGTTATCTGTATCCATTCGCTCAGCAAGCGGCCTTGTTGCTTCAGGAGTTCCGATTTGACCAAGTGACTGTACTGCCGCTAAGATTAGCTCTCTAATCGATGAATAGAGATAATCAGTGAGCACCGAGACAGATTGCGGATCACCAATTGAGCCAAGTGTTTCGATAATCATATGGATCTCAGCAGGGGTCTCAGCCTCACCTAGAATATCGAGTAACACCGGAACAGATTCAGTACAATGCAGTTCACCTGCAATCCTGATCAAGTCTATCTTATCTTCAATTTCATTTGACGAAAGCAGCTCAGGTAACTTCTCCGGAAAAGCCATCAAACAGGAAAAGAGAGCATTTCTCACCATTCCATTCTGATCTACCTCACCATGCTCGGAAAGTAGATATATAAGGAGTGGTAATTGAAAATCCACTTCAGCTCTAGACAGAACATATAAAAGCTTACCCTGTGTAGCGCTATCAACTCGGTCAATCATTGCTAATACAAGACGTGCCTTGAGAGCATCTCCGGTCTTGATATTTTCCTGCAATTCTTCAATCATATGATTAGGATCAACTTTCACTGCGACTCCTTATCTTTCTTCTGATTTGTAAATGGTTACTTCAACCTCTTCACATGACTACTGTGGTAACCAATCAGCACCAATGCGTTTAATAAAATTAAAGCCACCGGCGAGAACAATGTTATTTTCCAATCCTACTGAATCTAAGAATACCTGAATTTCAAATGAACGGGAACCAGCATTACAAAAAATTACTATTTCTTTATCTTTAGGTAACTCTTCATAACGATCACGAACCTGCTCATAAGGTAGTGACAACCACTTATCACCAAATTTCTCAACAAATGGTGCTGCCTGCTTTGGATGCCTTACATCTACCACAACCCAGTCTGGATTAGTTGCAAAATCATCCATCCATTTATAAAATGGCTCAAGCAACATTTGACGCATACGTCCGTCAATTAAGTTTTCTGCTACATAAGCTGCTGCATTAATTGCATCAATGGCTGTCGCAAAAGGAGGTGCATAGGCCATTTCAATAGTCGAAAAATCCTCAACAGTTGCACCAGCACTAATGGCAACAGCAGCAGCGTCAATTCTTGCTGACAAGCCATCATTCATTGGACCTACTCCTTGAAATCCTAGCACTTTTCGGGTCCGTTTGTCAAAAACCAACTCCAAACATATAATTTGTTGAGTTGGAAAGAAATGCGCTCTATCTGAAGGACTAGTCAAGGACACATCTGCATCAAAACCCTCAGCAAGAGCTGCTTCCAAACTTAGACCAGTCGAACCTACCGATAATTCAAACGCTTTTAAAATAAAGCTACCAATGCCACCTTTAAAAGTTGACGGAATTCCAACCATATTATCTGCAGCTACTCGTCCTTCCTTATTTGCCAGACTGCCAAAAGGTGCAAAAAAGCGCTTACCTGAAACCAAGTGTGGGATTTCGACACAGTCACCGGCTGCATAAATATTGACATCTGAGGTCTGCATTCTTTCATTAACAACTATTGCACCATTGGCAGATACGTGAAGCCCAGCATCTCTAGCAAGATCTGAACGAGGTCTTACCCCTGTGGCCATAATCACTAGATCGCATTCAATAATTCTACCTGTAGTTGTTTTAACACCTGAAACCTTACCATCATTTTCAAGAATTTCAGCAGCACCTTCATTGAGGAAAAGCTTTACTCCATTATCCTGCATGTGTTGAGCAAGAATTTTTGCGGTCGGCCAATCAATAATTCTAGGTAAAAGTTGATCTTGAAACTCAACAAGAGAGGTTTCAAGCCCCCATAGATCTGTAAGGGCTTCTGCCATTTCAATACCTATCGCACCACCACCAATCACCACTGCTTTACCTACCTGCCCTTTTGCAATCCTATCTTTAATAGCAATTGCCTTATGCATGTCACTAATTGTGAAGACACCATCAAGTTCAGCACCGGGTATTGGCAGAGTCAAAGGTTGACTTCCCATTGCCAATAAAAGTTTGTCATATGGTAGTGTTTGTTGTTCACCTGTTTTTACACTTTCGACAAGAATGGTCTTTTTTTGCCGATCAACACTCAAGGCGCGAGTTGAAGTCATTGTTTTGACTCCTTTTGCCTTTTCGAAGAAGAATTCATCGCGTAACATATGAAAACTGGTAGAGCGTAATTCTTTTTCATCCGCTACATCACCAGAAACATAATAGGGAATACCACACCCGCCATAAGAAATGAGACTATCCTGATCAATTACCGTTACATCTGCACTTGGATTTACTCTTTTTATTCTACAAGCAGCTTTAGGGCCTGCGGCAACGCCACCAATTATTAAAATCCGATCACTCATCTTTTTCTCCTGCAACTCTCATAACAAACAGATTATTTTTTTATCAGTTAGTTTGTCAAAATATAGCTAGAACCTTATGCTTTAGGCAAACTAATAACAATACACGTTCCTTCCCCTACCTTACTTTCTACACTGATGGCACCACTATGGCTATCAATGATATTAGCGGTGATAGCTAAACCGAGTCCTGTTCCTTTATGTTTATCAGTAACAAAAGGCTCAAATATTTTTTCCTGTTGTGCCTCATCAATTCCACAACCATTATCACAAATGCGTATCACTGTTGAAACATCTGTCTCACGCAATGTTGTAACTTTGAGCTGTGGTTTTTCAATCCCTTCCATTGCTTGAATAGCATTCATTATGATGTTAAGCAGGGCTCTATAAAAACTTTCAAGATCAATTACATTATCAACAAGGTTTGGCGCAAAATCTGTAACTAATTTAATATTCATTTCCTTCAGTTTGGGAGAGACAAACTGAAGGACTTTGGTCACGGATTCATCTACTGTTGCTAGAACAAAATTCATCTTTTGTGGTCTAGCAAAATCAAGAAACTCGACAACAATACCGTTTAATCGGCTCGTTTCATCAATAATGATTCCAGCGAGCTGTTCATTACCTGGTGCAACCTTAGCTATTCTTTTCTGCAAAATTTCTGCGGTTGAACGTACAATCCCAAGTGGACTTTTAATTTCATGGGATACAGTTGCTACCATAGTACCAAGATGTGCAAGTCTCTCAGACTGATTTAATTTATCTTCCAATCGAAGACGCTCGGCAGTTCTCTTCTCCATAATCCTGTCGCCTCTTGCAACAATCATTCGGAGTACCAAAAAGAGGATAACCATCACAAGACATGAAACAAGAATCAAACGCCCCTGCAGGCGCAATATATTTCTATATTCTTTACTTAAATCTCTATCAATTTGAATAACACCCATAACTACACCATCTGTTTCGCCGCTCTGTCTTACCTGACGAAAAGGGATATAGGTGGTGAGCTTACAGTTGACTGGGGCATCAACAACATCAAGAAGACTAAAAACTGTTCCTTCAATTTCAATGTGTGAGTTTGAATCGCCACTTAAGGCAAGTTTATATGCTGAACCACCCAGTCCTTGTTTTCCGATTATATCCTTCTCTGTTGAATAAGAAACAACGTTGAGGCTCGAATCATAAATTGTTACAGCATTTATTGACATACCATCAATAAGCCCATTCACAATCTTATCTATGAGCTCGTGCTGTTCTGGTTCTCTAAGTGCAATTTTACCGTATCGAAGAATGGTAGGTAGAACAAAACGGAGAAACACCTGTTGATTGATATTTTCTGCAAGCAGCAAACTATACTCCTCGCTCTGCTCCAACATAACTTCTTGTGAGTGATTAGAGATAAACCATGATAGAAACATGGTAAAAACTAGAATAACGCCTAGGCTTGAAAAGGAGAAAAATTTTACTAATTTAAAGGGTTGAAGCCCTTTATTTAATCGTTGTTGACGAATTACATCAAAAGTTTCTGTTTTACTTTTGCTCTTCACCACAAACTCCGCATCTTCTACAGATATCTACCCTACAGGCAGTTGTTAATTTCTCATCAAAAGCACGTATATATTCCTGCCAGAGATAACCCTTTTTCAAATTATGATCAATGATTTCCCAAGGTAGAAAGCTATTACTATCATAACCTTTTATTGCATACTCTTCAGCAGTTAAATCTACTTGTTTCATTGCCTGTTTCCAGCTTTTACCCTGAGCTGCCATCATAAGTAACACTTCTGCCAACCTTCTATCCCCTTTTGCCAGCACAGCTTGGAACAATACATTCTCAGGTTTATCTGTATTAACAGTTACATTAGAATATATTGCGAGTCCTTTTTTTAAGAACTTCAGACGGTTTTTTAATGTGTAGACAGCATCAGCAACTGGTCGTATTTCACCAGATCCTAGTTGCTCACTTACTCCAAAGGCATGATACTGGAAGGGAGTCCACGGTTTAGGTGAAAAACAATTTACAGATACCACTATTTCACACAGTCTACCACGTTCTCTGCCAACAGGATCAACTCGATCCTTAATTTTACCTACGAGTTCAATTGCTTCCTGTAGATCTTCTCTACTTTCAGTTGGTAGTCCAACCATCAGATACAACTTAAGTTTAAATATCCCAGCACCAATCAATTTTTCAGCTGCAGATAAGATGTCATCTTCGGATAAACTTTTATTTATTACTTTTCTAAGCCGTTCCGAGCTTCCGTCAGGTGCTATTGCAACACTTTTCAAGTTACTCTCTTCGAGTAAGGTGATAAGGTCTGAATTTAAGCGATCTGCTCGAAGTGATGAAAAAGACAAGGCACATCCACTTTCAGTCAGATAATTTGAAATGGTGGCCAAGTCTTCAGCTTTTGCCATCTCCATGCCAAGAAGACCTATCCGTTTGACTCCTTCAAAACGCTGCTTCAATCCCTTCACAACGGCATCTGCATCCCATAATCGTGGTGGCCTATAAATAAACCCGGCAGTACAGAACCTACATCCTCTTGAGCAACCTCTACCAAGTTCTGTCAAATAGAGATCTGCAAACTCAGTTTGACTGGTTAATATTTGAGAGTGAGAAGCACAATCACTTTTGTTAAATACATTTTTTTTAATTTTGGTTGGAAGACCTTTTGTTTTTTCCCAACCAATCTGGCCTCCATTTAAGTCATACTCAGGTTTATAGAAACACGGTGCATAACAGCCAGCAATATCCTCACTCACTTTTCTTAAAACATCAGTTCTTTTAGTAGAAGAAAGGTAAGTGAGCAAAGTATTTGTTACAGACAAGAGTTGAGTTTCTGCCTCGCCAACATAAAAGAGGTCTATAAACTCTGCCAGTGGCTCAGGGTTTATCATGGTCACAACACCACCACATACAACAAGTGGTGAACCCGACTCAATAACTTCTGATCGCTTATTTGCGATTGGTTGAATACCTGCTGCGAGAAGCATACGAACAAGATTCACATAATCATGTTCAAAACTAACGGAGATATAAATAAGAGAAAAATCGCTCAGGGGTCTACCTGATTCGAGAGAAACAAAAGAGTCATTTCCGTCCGGCAGGAAAAAGCGTTCACAAACTATATCATCCTGACTGTTCAGCAAGTGATACACTAACTGAAAGCCAAGACTGGACATACCAACGTGGTAAGTATTGGGATAAAGTAAAGCAACAGGTTTACGCCCTGTCCACTTTTTAAGATAACTTCCCCGTTCTTGATCAAGAAGACTCTGCCGTTTATTAATATGTAAAGCAGCAGTTTTTTTCTGATATCCTTTTTTCTTTATCAGAGCATCCTCAAATCAGACTGCAAACAGAGGCTAATTAGCCTTTTTTCGCAGATAGGTAGGTGTTTCTAGAAGATCGTCGTTTAGCTTCACACCGCCACCGACAGCAATATTACTAACACCCTCAAGCCCAGAACCAGGTCCTAGATTTTCCATTGCTTCATCAAAATTCGAATTTGGCAATCTGGTAACATTAGAAGGAGGATTTACCGGAGCTGGTGAACCACCGTGACTCACGACATCACTAGTATCAGAAACAACTGCTTTTTTGACAGATTTGATAATTTCAGCTTTTGGTGGAGCGACAACTTCCTTTGGACCAATAACATCTCCAACACCTGTTGCAATAACAGTTATCTGAATCTCGTCACCTAAATCATCATCAAAAAGTGCACCGATTACGACAACAGCATCTTCATCTGCCTTATCGTGAATAAGTGTAGAAGCCTCTTCAAGCTCAGAAAGTGAAAGCGACTCACTTGATGCGGAAATGTTAACGAGTACTCCTCTGGCACCATCAACACCAACATCTTCAAGAAGCTGATTATCAATAGCTTTTCGTGCAGCTTCTCCTGCTCGATTTTCGCCACTGGCAAAACCAACACCCATAATTGCTGGGCCAACTTCTTTCATAATGGTTCGTAAATCCGCAAAATCAGCATTGATAAGGCCAGGTACGTTTATCAGACTGGATATACCTTTTACAGCCTGCAACAGTACTGTATCTGCCATAAGCAGCATATCAGTCAATTTACTGTTCTTCTGTCTCAATGTGAGAAGACGATCGTTTGGAACTGTAATAATTGTGTCAACATTGTCGCGGAGCTCCTGCCAGCCACTCTCAGCATTCCTTCCACGAGCTCGACCTTCAAAGTTAAAGGGTTTGGTCACGACAGCAACAGTCAAGGCACCCATTTCTTTGGCAAGTTTGGCTATAATTGGAGCAGCACCTGTTCCGGTACCACCACCAAGGCCTGCGGCGACAAACACCATATCACTGCCTTTGAGAGATTTTTTAATCTCTTCCAGGGATTCAATTGCTGCAAGCTTTCCAGTTTCAGGATCAGCACCAGCACCAAGTCCTTTTGTAATACCAGGACCTAGCTGAATTACAGCATCAGCTTTAGATTGATCAAGAGCCTGCTTGTCGGTATTTGCAGCAACAAACTCCACACCTTGAAGCCCACTGCGAACCATACTGTTGACAGCGTTTCCACCACCACCACCAACTCCGATTACCTTGATGACTGCAATACCTGTCTGCTCAGCAATTCTGAACGACATCCTTACCCCCTGATTTATCGTTTAACCAGTAAATAATAGACTGGGTTTCACCTTGACATTATCTATCAAAATTACTCACTAAAAGAGTAACTGAAATGCAAATATAATAACACTCAAACTATAACATAAAGAATTCAAAAAAACTTCTTTTACATTATATTTTTGAAAAATTTAAAAAACTTACTAACCACTGAATTATCAACAACTTTCTTATCCTCAAACTCATCTTTTCCAAAGAAAACCAAACCTACACCTGTGGTACATCGAGGTGTATAAACTTCATCCACACGACCTGTTATTCCAGTCGGATAACCTATGCGCACAGGTAGATCAAATATTTGTTCCGCAAGTTCAACAATATGAGGAAGGAGTGCAGTTCCACCAGTAATTACAATTCCGTGGCTGATATTGCTTTTCTGCCCTGAGTCCAATAGCGCCTTATCCATAATCTCAAGAATTTCTTTTATGCGCGCCTCCAGAATATCTACCAGTACCTTCTGAGCAATTTTCCTTGGTTCACGATCACCTACAGTAGGAACTTCAACCACATAATTCGGTTTAATTACAGATGCAATTGCACCACCATAATTTTCCTTTAATCGCTCGGCTTCATACAAAGGCGTACGAAGACCAACTGAAATATCATTGGTTAAGTTATGGCCACCAAGGCCAAGTTCAATAGTGTGACGAACAGTACCATCCTGAAAAACTGCAACATCAGTGGTTCCACCGCCAATGTCAATTATAGCAACACCATTATCTTTTTCGTCTTTAGTAAGCACAGCGTTTGCAGATGCAATTGATTCAAGAACAATGGACTGTACATGCAGACCTGCCTTTTCACAGCAAGTTACAAGATTATGAATAGCACCAACATCAGCAGTAACTATATGAACGTTTGTCGCTAAACGCACACCAGTCATACCAACAGGGTTTTGGATACCGACATGATCATCCACCATATACTCTTGAGGTAGTACATGGATAATACGTTGGTTCTCAGATATTTTTACAGTTTGAGCGGCTTTACGAACAGCTTCAAGATCAGCTTTTTTAATTTCCCGATCATTTATAGCGAGAATCCCAGGACTGTTAAACCCTTTAATATGACTACCTGCGATACCAACATAGACTGAAGCATTCTTAAGATCGCACTGAGACTCCTCCTCTGCAATCTTAACAGCCTCAACAATCGACTTCACTGTTGACTCAATATTGACTACAACACCTTTTCTCAGCCCCCTAGAGGGTACAGTACCAACACCTAGTATCTCTACTTCATTCTCAAACAGCTCACCAACAACACAACAGATTTTTGTAGTACCAATATCTAGGCCAACAACTATATCCCCAGCCTCTCGCTCTTCGCGTTGGGCAGCAACAGCCTCTATTTCAGATGGTGTCTCCTGCTCAATAGCCACTTCAGCAAGATCTTTGTCATCTATCTCTACTTCACTAATCTCTTTTTTATCATCCATGAATATTAACCTGAGCTGTTTTCTGCGACCAGTACCTGATCTTTCATATAATCGAGCTGTATGTAACCAATTTTCGAAATCTCAGTTCCACGAGAGCGCTTACGATACACATCTTCTAAAATTCGTACTAAATACTTATATGCTTTGTCAATACTGCTACCACCAACGTAGATAGGAAAAGCATGGTCAACAAGATAAACAACCAGTTGCCCTTTTTCATCTACATGAATTTCCGAGACTGAATGGATTGGCAGCACCGGGTTATTCCTCGCAACCTTTTTCAGAAACAACAGCACCTGTTCTACAGACTCATCATAATGATCGGAGTCCAGTTTTTCCAAACCAGTTACAACAGGAAAATCCATATCTGCACCTTTACCCACTACAGTAAACAGTGCTCCTTTTCTGTTCAAATACTTGAATTTTTCGGAATCATTTGGAGTATGAACAATAGCCAAAGGTAACTGTTCTCGAATTTTAACCTTGAGGGTTGAGGGCCACTCAACACTTACCTTTGCATCTTCAACCCATACAAGTTGCTCTATCTTCTTCTCAACATCTTCACTCTCAATATTGAGCATACTTGTCTGAAAACGAACTACTCCAGATGCCTGATACACCTCTGCAACAGCAACCCTATCCAATCCTTCTATTTTTACAGTCTCAACCTTTGCAAAATAGCTCTTAGAAAGAAAACCTTGAACATAATCACTTCGAAAGCCTCCAATTACGAGCAGGCAACAAAAAACTACTCCTAAGGTTAATGCTAAGCGATTGAAGACTAATTCTTTTTTAGTTTTATTACTTCCAGAGTAAACCTGATCCTTAATACTTTTCCAGGCCAGTCTTTCTCGAATAATTTTATAATGCTTTACCAACCGGCAATCTTTTTTTGAAGCCATGGAGGTGATGGTATTAAAAGAAAAATTAGAAAAAGATGTTTCATGCTTTTTCCTTTTCCTTCTAAAATCTGGCAATCGTAATCTAAACTTTTTCATAGTCAGCTTCCTGCTAATGTTGATTACTACGCACTAGAAACATGATTCCCTAACAACCTAAATAAAATGCACTTCTGGTTTAAGTGCAACTTGATATTTTTCTACTACCTTTTTCTGAACATATTTCATCAATTCTTTTACTTCTTTTGCGGTTCCACCACCAAGGTTTACAAAAAAATTAGCATGCTCCATAGAAACCATCACATTACCAATTCGATACCCTTTCAATCCACACTGATCAATTAAATAACCAGCACTGCCTTCAGCTGGATTTTTGAAGAAAGAACCAGCGTTTGGTAATTTTATTGGCTGAGCAGCTTTTCTTTTTTCCAGTATCTGACGACAATTAGCTTCAACCTCTTCCTTGGTTTTTTTCACACAGTTCAAAACCACACTAGTAACGACTGAATTTTTAAATTTACTATAATAATCTGACCAAAGACGATACTTAAAATTGAGTTCATCGCCGCTTAGGGTAATTCTACTCTCACTCGTTACAAGTGAAACAGATTCTACAATATCTGATATTTCACCACCCCAAGCACCAGCATTCATAACAGTGGCTCCACCTACCGTGCCAGGGATACCATAGCTAAATTCAGCACCGCTCAGTCCATTCTTCATGCAAAATTTATTAACTGCAGTTAACGAAGCTCCGGCCCCAGCAGATATCTTAGTGGTACCTTCAGAGCAACTATCCAACCGCTCAATATTCTGTAATGAACCCTCTAGTAGCAAAACAATACCAGTGAAACCATCATCACTGACAATGAGGTTGGTACCTTTTCCAATCACCCTATACTGAACACTCTCCTGCTCACAAAAACTTAAAACGCTCTGTACCTCATCTTCATTTACAACAGAAACAATTGCAGTAGCATTTCCGCCAATACCAAAAGAGGTATAGGATGCCATAGGGCATTCCCATAAAACTGGTTGGGTTACCAACTCTGTTAGTCTTTTTTTGGTATCTGCGCTTAACATAAACTCTCTATTTCTTAACCTTGAGTAAATTTACAAGTTCTTCCCCAGCTCTTACTATATTTCCAGCACCTAGGGTTAGAACGAGGTCTCCAGTTTCAAGATCATCGACAATTGCAGAGGAGAGCATACTTACCTCTGGTACATACTGTGTATGTTTTTGTCCGTGTTTTTTTATAGCATCCAATAGATTCTCTGTTGATATACCTTCAATAGGCGTTTCACTTGCAGCATAGATATCTGTCATGACGAGCTTATCTGCCATATGAAAACATGTCTGAAAATCTTCAAACAGTGCTTCTGTTCTAGAGTACCTATGTGGTTGAAAGAGAACAATAAGTCGTTTTTCTGGCCATGACTCTTTAATAGCTTTCAATGTTGCTCTTATCTCTGTCGGATGATGTCCATAGTCATCGATAACTGTTACACCACGCACTTCTCCTTTTTTCTGCATACGACGCTGAACACCCTCAAAACTACCAAGGGCCATTGAAATATCGTCAAAAGGAATTTCAAGCTCAAGGCCCACAGCCACTGCTGCTAGTGCATTATAAACATTGTGTCTTCCTGGCGGTGCAATTGACACATCACCTAATTGTCCATCCTCAGTACGGACGGTAAATGAAACTCGGCCATCCTCGAAGGTGATGTTTTCTCCATAGACTGTCGCCTGCGGAGTAAGACCGTAAGTAACAACTCTTTTGGTTACCTCGGGTAAGATAGAAGCAACATTTTCATCATCAAGACAAACAACAGCTGCACCATAAAAAGGGACTTTATCAATAAAGCGCAAAAAGGTACCTTTAATATGATCAAGGTCTTCGTAGTAATCTAGATGTTCAAGGTCAATATTAGTTACAACTTCTAGCACAGGAGAGAGCTTTAAAAATGACCCATCACTTTCATCAGCCTCCGCTACAATGAAATCACCCTCTCCTAGCTTAGCATTACCACCGAGACTATCAACCTTACCACCAACAACAATAGTTGGATCGACACCTGTCTTAGAAAGCATCCAACCTATCATTGATGTGGTAGATGTTTTTCCGTGACTACCCGCAACTGCAATACCAAATGTTTTCAACCTCATTAATTCAGCTAACATCTCAGCTCTCTGAATAACGGGAATATTTTTTTTCTGGGCTGCTTGTACTTCCGGGTTATCAGCAGAAATAGCAGAAGATGTAACAACTACACTTGCATCACCACACCAATCTGCATGATGACCGAGATATATTTTCCCGCCAAGTTCTTCTAAATTCTTTGTAATTGCAGAACTGTTCAAATCAGAACCGGACACAGAGTATCCAAGGTTAAGTAAGAGTTCGGCAATACCGCTCATCCCTATACCACCGATGCCTACAAAATGAATATGATGATTTTTTCTATACATATCTATTAATTACCACCCATCAATTTATTACAAACAGCCACTATTTTTGAGGCGGCCTTGGGTTCACCAAGTTTCACTTGGCACCTACTCATCTCATTAATTTTTTCTTTATTAAAAACCATCTCAGCAACAACCATTGCTAATTGCTCTGATGTGAGATTTTTTTCTTCAAACAAAACCGCACCTCCACCATCGACGTAATGTTCTGCATTTTTTTGCTGATGATTATCTGCAGCATATGGATATGGCACTAGGATTGCTGGCTTTCCAAGCACAGCAAGCTCTGCCAAGGTTGTTGCGCCAGCGCGTGAAATTAAAAAGTCTACCTGCTGATACACTTCATCCATATTCTTTATGAAGGCATGTACTTCAACATCGCGTCCGGCAGTTCGATATTCAGTTGCCACCCATTCTTGATCCTTTAAACCTGTTTGATGAATGAGTTTAACTCCCTTTAGCTTATCTGCATGTTCTCCAGTAAAAGCATCAACAACCACTTTATTTAACCCGGTTGCCCCCTGACTGCCACCAAGAACCAGAACATTTACTGAATCTTTATTATTAATCTCATTATTAACAGATAAATCAATCAGGTTCTCTCTTACAGGATTTCCTGTTACTACAATTTTCTCTGAAGGAAAAAACTTTGCACTTTGCGGAAGAGACAGACATATTTTATCTACAAACCCACCTAACTTTCTATTTGCCAGTCCTGGAACTGAATTTTGCTCATGAATAAGTGTTGGAAAACCTAAGATTTTAGCCATGGCTACAACTGGGCCTGTCACATAGCCTCCAACACCAACAACGATATCTGGTCTAAACCTCAATAAAACCCAAAGTGCCTGCAAACACGACAAAGGCAAAACAAGAAGAGCCTTCAAAAGTTCTATTATTCTTTTTCCCTTTAAACCGTAGCACAGTATTGCAACACTTCTAAATCCATATCTAGAAAGAGTTGAACTATCCATTTTACGTTTAGTTCCAACAAATAACACATCAGTATTTGGGTAGGTTTTACAAAATTCCTGCGCTGCTGCAATTGCCGGGAAAAGATGCCCGCCAGTTCCACCACCTGTAAGAAGAAGCTTTTTATATTCAGTTTTTTTCATTCTTCTCAAACCTCTTCTGATTTACTTGACTCAAGCGCCCATACAGCATCACGGAATTGATTACCACGATCTTGGTAATTCTTGAACATATCAAAACTTGCACACCCTGGAGCCAACAACACTGTTTGTCCTGGAAGCGCTACCTGCTGAGCAAGCAACACTGCTTCGTTGAGACTTGCTGCCTCAACAAATGGAACTGATAAACCTGCGAGTGCTTCAACAATTAACGGTGCCGCCTCACCAATACAAACAAAGAATTTAACTCTCTCTGAAACGACACTGCGCAAGAGCGAATAATCATCACCCTTATCCCTGCCACCTACAATCAGAATTACCTTCTCAAATTGCTCAATGCCACTAATTACCGCACCAGTGTTAGTCGCTTTGGAGTCATTGTAATAACCTACCCCATCAATGGACCTAATATATTCAAGTCGGTGTTCACCTAAATCAAATTCTCGTAAACCTTTTTCAATATTCTCGACACTACAACCTAACTCTCTTGCAGCATAAATTGCAGGAGCACTGTTAAGCATGCCAATATTGTTATTTAAGACAGTTCCAACTAAGCTATAATTCTCATATTGTCCATTACGGTAAAAGGAAACATGTCCGTTTTCAGCCATGACATCAAGGCCATCACTAGTGCCAAAGAGGACCTTCTTACTGGTTCCAACTAGCGGGGCATCTGCGCAAAAAGGATCATCTCCTAAAACAAGTGCTAAATCAGCACCACATTGATTTACAAAAAGATTTAACTTAGCACTTCTATATTCTTCCATACTGCCATGCCGATCAAGATGATCTGGAGTGATGTTTAATACAATACCAATTGATGGACAAAAATCCCCTGCTGTTTCCAGTTGGAAACTTGAAACCTCAAGCACCACAACATCAACATCTTCACCTGACAAAAGCCAGTCCAGCACTGGTGTACCAATATTTCCACCAATAAAAACATTTTTACCTGAGGCAACGAGAAGCTCTCCCACAAGTGAAGTAACAGTGGTCTTCCCATTAGTTCCTGTAATTGCAACAATTGGTACATCAATTAAGTCAGCTGCAATTGCAAGCTCACCAACAACTTTGACGCCTTTCTTTTTTATTTGCTTTATTCTTTCATCAACAGGAACACCTGGGCTAAGGAATAAAACATCGGCTTGAAGCAGAAAATCATCGGTATGGCCGTTTGACTCAAATTGAACTGCCGCTCCACCTTCAACAAATTTCAACTTGTTCTCAATATCTATTTTGGAACCAGTATCAGACACCGAAACCTTCGCTCCGCAAGCAAGACCATAGCGAACAGCAGCAACACCAGACACACCAAGACCCACAACAATCATGTGAACACCAGGGTGCAATAATGGATGCAATTTAGCCATGAGTTACCCTTAACGAAGTTTCAATGTTGCAACTGCAAACAAACCTAAAATGATCGATACAATCCAAAATCTCATAACAACTTTGGGTTCTGACCAACCTTTTTTCTCAAAATGATGATGAAAAGGTGCCATCAAAAATATTCTTTTCCCCTTTGTTGCCTTAAAATACCCAACCTGCATTATCACAGACAATGCTTCCATCACAAAAACACCACCTACAATTGCCAGTAAAAACTCCTGTTTAATAATGATTGCAATGGTACCTAAGGCGCCACCGAGTGAAAGAGAACCAACATCACCCATAAACATTTGTGCCGGATAGGCGTTAAACCAGAGGAATCCCAAGCAGGCACCAAAAATGGTACCACAGAAAATAGCTAGCTCACCACTTCCTTCTACATAAGGCAGCTGCAGGTAATTGGCCATGACAACATGACCGGCTAGATAGGAAAACATCAGATACACAGCAGCAGAGACAACAGTTGGGCCGGCTGCTAATCCATCAAGACCATCAGTTAGATTAACTGCATTGGAAGAACCAACAATTACAATTATTGCAAAAACGATATAAAACCAGCCAAGATCAGGTTGAAAGTTTTTAATAAAAGGAATACTCAGCTGGCCATCATAGATTGGGTGTAAATAAACAAACAAACCAACCGCTGAAGCACCTGCAATTTGCAAAAGCAGTTTGCCCTTTGCACTTAGCCCATCACTTGATTTCTTAGATACTTTCTGCCAATCATCATAGGCACCAATCATGCCGTAAAACAAAGTAACGAGTAGTGCCAACCAGACAAGAGGATTATCTAATCGCGCCCACAACAGAGTTGAAATAGTTATTGATCCTAAAATCAACAAGCCACCCATTGTTGGCACACCTTGTTTTTTCAAATGAGTTTCAGGCCCATTATCACGTACCACTTGACCAATTTGCATTTTCTGCATTGTACGAATAAACATCTGGCCAAAGATAAGAACTAACAGAAATGCTAGCACTGCCGCACCAATTGAACGAAAGGTGATATAGCGGAAAACGTTGAATCCCGCAAAAGTTGTATGTAGTGGGTATAACAGATGATAAAACATAATAAATAGCCGTTTTTTTTATATTTTTACTTTTGGTTACAACAACCCACTTTTCAATTTATAAAAAAAGGGATAACTGTTTCCATCTTCATGCCGCGGGAACCTTTTACCAGTAACACATCCCCTCTTTCAAGCTCATTATCCAATGCACTTTGAGATAAATATTTATGGAGTGAATCTTTGTCATCAAAAGCAACAACTTGCTCTTCATTAAGCCCGGATGCGATTGCAGATTTTTTTACATAGTTTGCATATTCACCAGTAACCAACAAAAGGTCAATTGACAGATCAGCAGCCACTTTGCCAATTTGCTCATGAGCATCCACAGCTCCACTACCGAGCTCAAACATATCACCAAGCAGTGCAATCTTTTTCCCTTCGGCAGTAGCTAATGCTTGCAGTGCGGCAACCATAGAGGCTGGATTTGCATTATAGCAATCACTTATAAGTGACCATCCTTTATCCGTACTTATACATTCCATACGTTTTTCTGGAGATCTGTAGCTAGCAAGCCCTGTCACAATATTTTCCGGACTTGCACCAACAACGGATGAAATTGCAGCAGCCGCTAGACTATTGGCCACATTATGCTCACCCAGAGTATGCAGTACAACCTCATACTCCTTTCCTTTTAGATGCAATACATACTCAATTACACCAAAGCGAGGTGAGTTAATATGAGAAGCCCAAATATCAGCCTCTAAATCACCTACACTTTCTTTTAAGGAAAATGTGATTTTTTGTTGATTATATTTCTCAGCAATTTCTCGAACACGATTGTCATCAAGATTTACAACAAGAACACTACTCTCATCAGCATTCTCAAAAAGCTCGCCCTTTGCCCTTGCCACTCCATCTATTGAGCCCAAACCTTCAAGATGTGCACCTTGTGCATTGAGGATACAACACACATCAGGCTCTGCTATTTTGGTCAACTTTGCAATTTCGCCCGGTGCATTCATTCCCATTTCTAAGACAGCGGCTCGGTGATGAACAGAAAGTGGCAAAAGTGACAGTGGAAGACCAATTAGATTATTGAAGTTTCCTTGGGTTTTAAGCACTGTATTTCCAGGATATTCTTCTCCTTTAGGCCACACGTGCGAAAGAATTGTTGCAACCATTTCTTTAGTGGTAGTTTTTCCTGAGCTGCCAGTTAGTCCAATGATTTTAGGTGCAACACCATCTCTTTTAGAGGAAAACTGCCACCTTCGATAATTTGCAAGGTTACCAAGTGCTACAGTTGTATCTTTAACAACAACCTGTGGGCAACTCACGTCAGCTGGTTCTTCAACAACCAAACAACCAGCCCCAGCCTCACACGCCTGAGTTAAATAGCTATGCGCATCGTGATTTTCTCCGCGAAGGGCAACAAAAATATCACTGTTGCCCACTTTACGGCTATCAGTAATAACATCTGCTAGCAACTCATTAGCGCCACCTGCACCATATAACTCACCACCGACCGCTTCCACGACTCTATCAACAGTCCAAGCTGACAATGCATCCAACACTTCTAATCTATCATCAAAAAACTTTTTACCTTCAGCACCTAATTGATAAGATTCATGGCCTTTACCGGCTATTGCTACAATATCCTTTACGCCTGCAAGCTTTACAGCTGCACGAATGGCGTCTCTTCTATTTGAGACAACGATACAACCACGATCTCCCTTCGCCCTTGTTTCTAGCCAGGAAGCATCATAAATTGCCATACCGCTATCTTTTACCCCCTGAGTCACTTGAGTTAGAATTCTTTCAGGGTCTTCTGTACGGGGATTATCGTTTGTAATAATTACAACATCTGCCAAATGTGCTCCGACACTGCCCATTACAGGACGCTTGCCATTATCCCTATCACCACCACAACCATAAACTGCTATTATTTCGCCATGAGGTATGGATTTTAAGGTCTTAAGAAGTTTCTCCAGCGCATCTGGTGTATGTGCATAATCAACAAAGACAACAGGTTGCTTTTCTGGTAAACGATGTCCATCTAGAATTCTTTCTATTCGTCCTGGAGCACCTTTAATTTGAACTATATTATCCTTTAATTCCTTATTGCTTATTCCCAATCCTTTGCAAATTGCCAGAGTTACAAGAAGGTTATCAATATTAAATCTACCAACAAGATTAGTTGATAAGACTAACTCATCTGCTTGATCGCAAACGACCTGATAGTCGGTACCAGATAGCTTTACATCAAATTCCTTAAGATTTACTTCCGCAGCACTTGCAAGCCCCCACCTTACTACTTTACGCTCTGAAACCACGCTATCCAGCTTCTCAAGATAACCGTCTTCAAGCTGCTCTATATCTGCTGGAATAATCGCTACACCTTCATCCTTTAAATATTTTGTAAACAAAAGACTTTTAGCAGCAAAATAATCCTCCATATCACCGTGGTAATCTAAGTGATCTCGAGTAAGGTTGGTAAAAGCTGCAACATCATATTCAATACCTGTAATGCGTGCTTGAGCAATAGCGTGTGACGATACTTCCATAATCACATGGCTCACACCATTCTCTAGCATTTCTTGAAACAATCTTTGCATTATTTTCGCATCAGGAGTGGTAAGTGATGTTGGATATATTCTTTGCTTACCTTCTTTATCAAGATATCGGTTATTGACAGTACCGATGACACCTACCTGGAACCCAAGCCGACTTAACATATCCTCAACTAGATAAGTAATAGTCGTCTTACCATTTGTGCCAGTAACACCAATAAACTGAAGTTTTTTTGCAGGATTTTGATATAGATTTGCTACTATTTTTGGGTAAGATGTTGAAGTTTCATCTACCTCAAGAATAAGCGCTTGGCTATGTTGGTACTGCTCTGGCTGGGCAACTCCTTTTTGAACCACTACAACAGGTGAACCTTGCTGAATCGATTTCTCAATAAATGAATGCCCATCAACCGTAGAACCAACAACGGCTACAAACAGTGTCCCTTCGTTGCATTGTCTTGAGTCAGAACTAACATCTTCCAGAACAACATCGTTTATTTCTATAGAAACGGCTGATGGAAGAATAGTATAGTCAATTCCATGCATGAGTTGTATTAGTGTAGATTTAACACTCATTAGTTATCCCTTCCATCTGTTACCAAGTTTTTCCCAACCATTCTGTTTTCCAACATCTGAACACTAACCGACTGAGGTGACTGCAAAGTAATTCGACATGTTTCAATATCTTTCATGGGCGATCCTTTTGGTGGATACTGTGAATCTACCCAACCAGTTCCCTCTACTTGAATAGCACAACTATAGCCGGCTAAAAGTTGTATGCTCTTTCTAAGGCTCAACCCACTCAAATCTGGCATTGGCGAATGATTTTCCCTGATTATTTGCTTTGAAGGTGCACTACCAAGAATATCTGAAGTTTTATCTGAAACGATGTGTTCACGAGAAATTTTCTTTGGAGAAACTACTCCGGCAAGACTCTCTGCAACATGTTGAAGTGAGGAAACACGTTTTACAACTGAAGCGAGGCCATTCATAATTTTATTATCCACATCTCCCGGAACATCAATTCTTTTTTCAATAACGATCAACATTGAAAGATTCTCGGAGTTACCTGCAAAAGGAACAAAATAAGTCTCATGGTTGATTAGTTGCTCGGTGCCGTTTGCGGCAGTACGACGTAAGAGCTGTTTACCTCTAATCAAATGGCTTGAAGCAGACTCTGCTGGAGTCTGCATTTTTATTAGATGCATGACCTCTGCTCTCGCAAGAGCAGCAGCGGAATTAAGGTCATTGTTTGATTGAATATGTTCTACAGGTAAGAGATATTCATCTCCTGTAGAATCTGCGACCTTGTTGACTAAATGAGCACGAATAGGCTTTCCGTTCCCGGTAATTGCTGATAGGGCTGTCAACAGCTGTAACGGGGTTAACTGTTCTGGCAAGCTAATCGATTCGTTTACAGGAGCAATTGCTTCAGTTTTGCCAATATCATCAAATCCATTTTGCATTGAGGAAAATTCTGCAGACCAATCACCTTCAAGCCCAAGCCAGTTCCATAACATAAGCTCACTAGCCATATGTTTTTTATCTGCAGTAAAAGACCAAGGTAAGACCTGTTTATCTTTCTTTGCTCGTTGATATATGCCAGCGACATCTATCAGAATTTTTTGAAACTCAGGAGACACAGGGGAAGGTTGCAAAAACATATTGCCAAACGCCGTATGCGGATACTCCCTATATTTATTAGGGTTGTAACTTGGTAATTGAACTCCAGCAATCACGCCTCCATCATCACCGTGTACGACATACCCAGAAGCACGTATGACACTGTCATCTGCCATGAAAGTTGACAGGAAACCATGCAAAACCCTTTGCACCTTTACATCAAGGGTTAACACTAAGTCATGAGTACCTTTAAGTGAATTGACTTCTAGTTTCTCGTTTAGAGACCCACCCATAACCCTATCATAATAGTACTCAACCCCGGTTAAACCGATGTCATCTTCTGTAAAACCTGTAAGGTGAGCAACGAGTTTATTCTGTGGATAAAAACGAACGGGGTGACTATCAAAATATATCCCCTTGATGCCTGCCCGGCGAATCTGTTGTTCCTGTTCTTCACTGATTCCTTCAGCAAGCCAACTTCTTAAAGAGTGTGACTCAAGGCGAGATCGTAACTGCTTAGCATCTTTTCCTAGAATAGCAGCCAACACCTCTGCTGCCTCTGTTGGACTTTGTATTTCTCTTGTGCGGCAGTAGACAGATATTTTATCTATATTTGCTGCAAGGGTTGCGTAATGACGATCGTAAATACGGCCACGTTTAGCGTAAGTGCCCCCTTCTCCGGCATTTTCAATTTGTCTGTAAAGCAGCACTACTTTCCCAATGACTCCATAACGGAGATCAAATTGGCGTCCAGCAAAAAGTAGCAATGCAAAAACAATAAATAAAGCTACATAATTGCGACGCCTTCTTCTGGATACACAGAGTCGGGATTTTTTCACTATTTAAACCATTATTGGTATCTGAAATAGTTCTTATTGATTTTATAAACAAGGCGCTGACCACGTTCATGCTCATAAAGACCTAAAGTCTCCGCACGTACAGCTACAGTTTCATAAGCAGAATATTGTTTCGTTTGACTACGTAAATCAAGATTGTTAGTCAGCAATTGATAATTCATATTTTCAACTTCTGTTACATCCTGATTCACACTACTCACCATTGCACAAGTCGCTGAGTAAAAGAGAAACAGACATGGCAAGACAATACACCACACTCGCCCAAGAGCCTTAAGCAACTGAACATCGAAGGTAAAAGATACAGAAGATCGTCTAGTTCTAGTTCGCGGACGAAGTGTAGTTCTGCGAACTTTGCCACCACCAAGGATTTGTGCCGGGCTGTATAAAGTCATTTCTCATTCCTCTCTCAATTCTCTTTTCTACGCCACTCTCTCAGCTACTCTCAAAAGAGCACTACGTGAACGCGGATTTTGTGCAACTTCTTCTGCACTTGCTTTAATAGGCTTTGAGGTGAGCACCTTTAGCCTCTCATCATCTCTGAATTTTCTTTTCACTATCCTGTCTTCGAGAGAGTGAAAAGAAATTACACAAAATCTGGCTCCAGGTTTTAGATACTGAACACCGTCTTCCAGAATTCGTGCTAAATTTTCAAGCTCCGTATTCACTGCAATACGAAGAGCCTGAAAAACCTTAGTTGCTACATGTATTTTTTTCGGGTGAAAACGTTTTGGTACTGCTTTAGCCACTATATTGACAAGTTGCTTTGTTGTTTCAATTGGCGTGTTCTTTCTCGCTGTAACTATTGCTGCTGCAATTGGTCTTGCCTGTCGTTCTTCTCCGTAATAGAAGAAAATATCGGCCAACTGCTCTTCACTACATTTTGCAAGAATAGAGGCAGCGGTCTCTTCTTTTCGTTCATCCATTCTCATATCAAGAGCGTCATCTCGCTGAAAACTAAAACCCCGTTCACCAAGATCAAGCTGAAGAGAAGACAATCCAATATCGACAAGCAACCCATCAATCTCAGCCACACCTGTCTCTTCTAAACCAAGAGCAATTTCAGCAAAATTTCGACGGACAATTGTTAGTCTCGAGCCATAAGGAGCCAACCGTGTTCTGCTTGCCTCTATCGCATTTTTATCCCACTCAAAAGCGACAACTCGACCTTCAGGCCCGGATTTTTCTAAAATAGCAGAAGTATGACCACCAAGACCCATGGTGCCATCTACATACAACCCATTATTTTCTGGGTTTAAGTAGTCAATTGTTTCATAAAGAAGCACTGAAGTGTGTATTTTGGTTGCATCCACGTCATGCCTCTTTACATAATTCCGATTTTTGCAAGACCTGCGGCAAAGTCACCGTAGCCTTTCATTGCTTTATGTTGATCGGCCCATATGGCGGCATCCCATATTTCGACACGATTTACAACACCGTTGAGAACGATCTCTTTTTGCAGGCCAATTTCAGCACGAAGTGATTGAGGAATAAGGATACGCCCCTGCTTATCAAGGGTGCAATCAACAGCACCACCAACGATACTTGGAACAACTCTCAAAACTTCTGGCTGTTCACCACCATTCTCGAAAAGTTTATTCTCAATATTTTCCCATTCCTGAATTGGATAGATACGTAGATGATTAACCCAAGGAGAGATGATAATCGGAGGATTATCCAGTTGCTCAAGCACATCACAAAAACGCCGAGGGAAATTTAATCGTCCCTTAGAATCCAGTGTATGTTCTGTTCTGCTTCGAAATCTACTCTTAAGCATCCTCTCTCCTCAGAAAAACTACTTAGCACCCACTTTGCAACCACTTCATAACCTTTACAACACCACGACACCACCTGTCAAGTTCCAACCTAATGAACAGAAACAGGTCAAAGAAACATAGACAGTACTATATATAGACAGCAACAACCGACAACAACAACATATAGAACAAAACCCTCAATACACACCATAAAACCCTAGGAAATTTTAATTTGAAAAAAGTGACTTTTTTATTACAAGCCCGCAAAAAAGACCAGAAAAACAGAAGAGATAAGCAAATATCAGCACAGGTGGTGAAAAGTGGAGTAACAAGACAAAACCGAGCAAAACCTATTCGAATACTAAAGGACAGTTAGCCACAACATGTGGTTAGAAAAACAAAAAAAAGGCCCTGTGGAATATCCACAGGGCCTTTTATAAATAACTTGGAAAATTTTTAAGATTACTCAACCAGTTTCTTGTAATCACATTTACTTGTAAACTGATGTTCTTCAGCTGGAAAAGCGCCAGAGCGAACCTCTTTAACATACTCTTCTACCCCTGCACGTATTTGAGGGGCAAGCTTTGTGTAATGTTTTACAAACTTAGGTACAAACTTTTCAAATAAACCAAGCATATCATTGGTAACCAGGACCTGACCATCACATCCATCTCCAGCGCCAATACCGATAGTCGGGATTTCAAGCTCCTCACTTACAACCTTAGCAAGACCTGTGGGTACACATTCTAGCACAATACCAAAAACCCCTGCCTCTTGAAGAGCTCTGGCATCGTCCAAGAGTTCTCTTGCAGCCTCCATATCACGGCCTTGAACCTTGAAACCACCTAGTGCCCCAGCAGTTTGTGGGGTTAGTCCAAGATGCCCCATTACTGGAATACCTGCCTCAACCATTCGATTAATTGTTGGGCAAATTGGTTTACCGCCTTCAATTTTAACAGCGTCACAACCAGCCTCTTTCATCAGTCTATAGCCATTAGCAATAGACTCAGCTTCACTGACATGGCACGCACCAAAAGGCATATCTACCACAACAAGGGCCTCAGGAGCGCCACGTCTTACAGCACCTGAATGATGAAGCATATCATTCATAGTTACAGGTACAGTTGAGTCATAACCAAGCACCACCATCCCTAAAGAATCTCCCACAAGCAGAAGATCAGCACCCGATTCATGTAACAGTGAGGCCATTGGCGCATCATAAGCGGTGAGCATGGCAATTCTCTCACCATTTTTCTTCATCGCTATTATATCTTTTACAGTCTTACGCATTTATTTCCCCTACAAGGTAAATTAGTCGTCAAACAATGAGGGCTGTTCTAATTGGTGCCCTCGTGGAATCTTTTTATTAAAATGTTCATAGGCTGTAACTGTAGCAACCCTGCCTCTTGGTGTTCTTTTTATAAAACCGGACTGTATTAAAAATGGCTCATACACATCTTCAAGAGTAGTTTTTTCTTCACAGACAACTGTTGCAAGGGTATCCAACCCAATTGGCCCACCATCAAATTTTTCCAAAATGGTTAGCATGATGCGTCTATCCATCTCATCCAAGCCAAATTCATCCACTCCTAGTAAATTAAGCGCATCACCTGCAATTTTTGCATTCACCACAGGGTGTTCACCTACTTCTGCATAATCACGAACTCGCCTGAGCAGCCTGTTGGCAATACGTGGAGTTCCACGTGAACGCTTGCCAAGTTCCAAGGCACCCGAATCATCAATCGTCACTCCTAAAAGAGATGCAGATCGCTTTATAATAGCAACCAGTTCATCTGAACTATAAAAATCAAAACGAAGCGAAAGACCGAATCGATCTCTTAACGGTGCAGTTAAAAGCCCGGTTCTTGTTGTGGCACCAACAAGGGTAAATTTTGGCAAATCCATCTTCACAGAACGAGCACCTGGCCCCTGTCCGATAATCAAATCAAGCTGAAAATCTTCCATTGCAGGGTATAGTATTTCTTCAACTACATGATTTAAACGATGAATTTCATCAATAAAGAGAATATCGCCTTCTTGCAAAGAAGTCAGAATCGCAGCGAGATCACCTTGTTTCTCGATAACGGGCCCGGAAGTAACCTTAACTCCCGCTCCCATCTCTGCTGCTATAATATAAGAAAGTGTGGTCTTGCCAAGACCTGGGAAGCCATGGAATAAAACATGATCAAGTGTATCACCACGCTTAAGAGCTGCCTTTATGGCCATACTCAGGTTATCACGAACCTGTTTTTGACCAATATACTCAGAAAGTCTTTTTGGCCTGAGAGCACTATCATTACCACTATCGTTCACCACTGGCTCTGGTGAAACAATGCGGTCATTATCTTCAAGTCCATCACCGCCAAGCAGTTCTTCTTCTAATTTCATGCCAGCACCTTCAAGCCTTCACGAATAAGAAACTCTACCGATACATCACCAGCATCATTCTGAGCAAGAGCTGCTTTTACTTGAGCTAAAGCCTCACGGGCAACAGGATCACCATATCCTAGGTTGGTGAGCGCCGAAAGAGCGTCAGCAAAGGCAGCGCCATCGACTTGGGCTACAGGTTGATTCTGCGCAACACTACTCGCTGAAACTGTTCCAACATAATCTGAAACCTTTTCCTTCAACTCCACACAAATACGCTCAGCAGTTTTCTTACCGACGCCAGGAAGAGTGGTAAGACGCTTTATATCTTCAGAGCTTATAGCTTCACAAAGGTCGGCTATTTGCATACCAGACAAAATACCCAAAGCCACCTTAGGACCAATCCCAGAAACAGTCCTTAGAATGAGAAAAACCTCTTTTTCTTCAACCTCAAGAAAACCAAAAAGAGTTATAGCATCTTCACGGACATTGGTATGAATGTGCAGGAAAACCTCTTCTCCTTCATCACAAACCCTTGCGACACCATCTGTGGAAAGAAAGACTTCATAGCCAACACCATTAACATCTAGGACAACCCGGTCAGCAAGCTTTGCTAAAACTACTCCTCGAAGAGCTGCAATCATAATCTTTCTGCCACCTATCTAAAAACCACAACTACTGTGTTGAGGCTTCATTCCCGGTTAAGACTCAACCAATGTTAATCGAGTCATATTGTTTTATTCGAGTATCAATTGATTGGCATGACATATTGCCACAGCCAAAGCATCTGCGGCATCAGAACTTGGTGAGCCTTTCAACTTCAACAAGATTCTCACCATGTGCTGCACTTGTTCTTTTGAAGCCTGGCCATAGCCAGCCACACCCTGCTTTACACTTCTTGGGGTATAATCATAGACCTGCAAGCCATTGTCCATTGCCGCGACAATTGCCGCCCCCCGTGCTTGACCAAGTTTCAAGGCTGTGCGCGGATTAGAGCTAATAAACACATCTTCTACCGCCGCAACAACAGGATCATGAACCTGTATCACTTCATTCACACCAACAAATATCTCGTGTAACCTGTGAGAAAACTTTGCTTTAGTTTCAGTTTTTATCACCCCACAAGCTACAAAGCGCAGGTTACTACCATCTTTTTCAACAACTCCGTAACCTGTTATACGACTACCAGGATCTATGCCTAATATACGCTCCACCAATTACGAGAGCTTCTCCATCAGAGCATCATCGATGTCAAAGTTAGAGTGAACATCCTGCACATCTTCATGCTCTTCAAGCATTTCAAGAAGCTTAAGCAGACTCTTTCCAACTTTTTCTTCAGTTACATCAACAGTATTCTTTGGAATCATAGCAATTGATGCTTCTAAGAACGACAAACCATCGCCTTCAAGTCCTTCTCGAACCGCACCAAAGTCTTCTGGCTCTGTGAGTACCTGAAAAACTGAACCATCCTCAATCACGTCTTCAGCACCAGCCTCAAGAGCTTTATCCATCAACTCGTCTTCGGAAATCACTTCTTTTTCAACGAGAATTTGACCTTTTTTCTCAAACATCCACGCAACACAGCCAGACTCACCAAGATTACCGTTATTCTTAGCAAAGGCGTGACGAACATCAGCAACAGTTCGATTACGGTTATCGGTCATACATTCAACAAGTACAGCTACACCACCTGGCCCATAACCTTCATAGAGGATCTCTTCATACACTTCACCCTCAATCTCGCCTGTTCCCTTCTTGATTGCTCGATTGATGTTATCTTTAGGCATATTCTCGGCTTTTGCTGCGGCAATTGCAGTACGCAAACGAGGATTGCCATCAGGATCACCACCACCGCCTCTTGCAGCAACTGTAATTTCCTTAATCAGGCGGGTAAATATTTTACCACGCTTGGCATCCTGTGCCCCTTTCTTATGCTTAATATTAGCCCATTTAGAATGTCCAGCCATAGTGCACCTACTTGTTTATAATTATTAATTATTCAATGATCAAAATTCTTCCAACGAATCAAATTTAAGTGAGCTTATGAAAAACAAAACACCTATTTTTTCTTGTAGCCCATGCCAATAACAAAGACTTCCCGGCTCTCTATACGTGAACTATCCGGTTTAATTGTCTTGGCCATTTCGAAACGTTTCTTTACCTTATTAAAAAACTCAGGAAAACCCTCTCCCTGAAAAACCTTACATATGTAATGTCCTTTATTCAGCAAAAGCAGCTCTGCAATCTCAAGAGTCATATCACAAAGAGCAACAGATTGTTGTGAATCTGTCCACCTATTGCCTGTTGTTTTTGGTGCCATATCTGAAACAAGCACTCTAAATGAGGGCCGAATCTTGCGTACTGCTGCAAGCATGTCTGGTTCACGAATATCTTCACAAATCCAGTGAATAGGTGCACCACCTGGTCTTGCTACCCCTTCCGCCTGCTGTAAATCGACACCAACAACCACTCCCTTAGGCCCTGCTATTTCTGATGCATAAATAGACCAGCTTCCAGGATAACAGCCTAAATCCAGAACTGAATCGCCCTTTTTAATGAGCTTATACTTCTTCTGAGCTTCTTCCAGTTTGTATACAGATCTAGCTGGGTATTTGTCTTTTTTTGCTTTTTTTGAGTAAAAATCGTTAACTTTACGCACGCTTTTTAGTCCATTTGTTATTCTTTGACAAGATCAAACAAGTTACCCTGTGAGACCGTCATTTTGATTTTTCTTTATATATTCCTCGACCCAAGCAAACGCTTCCTGCCTAGTTGAAATATCACCTTCTACCTGAGCTTCCTGCATCGCCGTTAACACTTCCCCAATAAATGGCCCTGAAACAAGATTAAATGTAGCGATCAAATCCTTTCCTGTCAGCAACTTTTCACCACCGACCACAGGAAGAATGTATTCTTTATAGTAAGTAACTACAATTTCATAAAGCTCTTTCAACTCATTTTCCATACCACTTGGTTTTTCTTCGCCTTCACTTGCAAGACTATCTGACATAGCAAGAACAAAGAGTGGAATCAATAAATCCTCTGCACGACGATAAAGCTTTAAAGCTGCTTTCTTACTAACTTCACCTTTTTGACGCACAGTACAAAGATGGAAAGGGTGCATATGCATACGTACCAAATTCTGTACTGCTATTCTCCTATCATTACTCCAGCGAAGACGTGTGCCAATTTTCTCAACAACCTCAGCACCAACCTGATCATGATTATAGAATGTCACACGATTATCAGATTCTCTTACACCTCTGCAAGGCGGTTTACCTATATCATGTAGCAGTGCAGCCCAGCAGAGCTTCAGTCTCATTGAGGGTAAGCATACCAGAGCAAACTCTTCTTCACCAAGAAAAGCTTTTTCCGAGAGTGGATTTAACAAGTCCGTGATTTTTTCAAGTGCTGTTAATGAATGATTAAAAACATCCAAGTGATGAAAACCTGGTTGCTCTACATTTTTACCCGCCACAAGCTCTGGTAGTAAGATGTCAAGTAAGCCAACTTTATCCATCTCTCTAAAAATATCCGCAGCAGAGCTTGAGAGTAAAATCAAATCTAACTCGACACAAATTCTCTCCAAAGCAACCTTTTTCAACAAGTTCTTCTGCTGAATAATTCTCTTTTCTACACCCTCGGCAAATATAAAATCATATTTTGCCAGCATACGATAACCACGCAAAATTCTAAGAGGATCGCTTGAAAAGGCATCAGGGCAATCTTGCAACCTACTTACTTTTAGATCCTCTTGCCCACCTAATGGGTCTATAATTTCATCAGCAGCCCAAGAAAGTTTTTTTAGAGGCAAGGCAAGTGAGTTAATCGTAAAATCACGAAGACACATATCTTCTTCAATTGTTTTAGCACCTCTTCTAAAACTTGAAATATCTACTTCAAAGCCGCGCCACACCACCCTACAAGCTTCTTCATCCTCTGTACCAAGTTGCACGAGAGTGCCCTCACCTAACTCACGAACCATCATTTTACAAAACAGTTCCGCACTAACATTCACTGTCATATCTAAATCTTTTGGGGTCAATCCCAATAAAAGATCTCTTACAGCTCCTCCAACCATCCAACAGTTCGCTTGCAATTTATCACAAACTATATGAACTGCCTGAATTACCTTTGGAGGAACTATTTTTTGCGACAATGTATAGATCATTTTCAACCAAATACTATTATTTTTTCATACTTTCTACCAACCAGAACAAACATTTACCATAACCTTCAATTTTCTGCACTGAGCACCCACCACAAAGGCAGTAGGATCAGAACAAAAACACATTTAACCACACCTAAAGTTAATTTTATTAAGAAAGTTAAGGTTTTTTTTGGATATTTAGCAGGAATATTCGTATCTACTATTGATATAATCTCAGCTTCATATTATTAAAAAGGATTAATTTTATTGATACCTTTCTAAAGGTGCATTTTTGTATAAGTTTTTCAATTTTAAATGGGAGAGTAAAATGAAAAAAATATCATTATTGTTTCTTGCCATTGTAACAGCATTTATGATTGCTGGCTGCAATGACAGTTTAAACGATGAAGCTGCTCAAAAAGCAGCAGCTGAGGTAGAAGCACTCAAGCAGGAAGTTGCCAGCTTAAAAGAAGCTCAAGAAGCAACCAAAGAAAAGACCGTAAGATGGAAACTTGCTATGACCTGGCCATCTACCCTTACCCCACTTGCATCACCTGCACCTAAGCTTGCTAAGATGGTAAGTGATATGACAGATGGCAAGTTCGAGATCAAGGTAGACGGTAAAGAGAAGCACAAGGCTGCTCTCGGTATTCTCGACATGGTAAAAGGCGCTCAGTATGAAATGGGTCACAGTGCTTCTTACTACTGGAAAGGTAAAGACATCACCACCACCATTTTCACCACCGCACCATTTGGTATGACAACCGCAGAGCAGAACGCATGGCTCTACTACGGTGGCGGAATGGATCTTATGCAAAAGACTTATGACAAGTTCAACGTACTTGCTTTCCCAGGTGGTAACACTGGTGTTCAGATGGGTGGTTGGTTCCGTAAAGAAATCAACTCTGTTGAAGATCTCAATGGTCTGAAAATGCGTATCCCTGGTATTGCTGGTGAAGTTTTCGCAAAGCTTGGTGTTAATGTAACCAATATTCCAGCAGGTGAACTCTACACCTCTCTTGATCGTGGCACCATTGATGCACTTGAGTGGGTTGGACCTGGTATGGATATTAAGATGGGTTTCCACAAGGTTGCACCTTTCTACTACACCGGTTGGCATGAGCCTGCATCTGATATGCAGTTCCTTATCAACAAGAAAGAATACAACAAGCTTCCTCCTAAGTTCCAAGCTGCTCTCCACACTGCAATGCAGGCAGTATCTGCTGACATGTATACAGAAAACTTTGCAATGTGTGCTGATGCTTGGACTAAGATGAAGACCGACTTCCCTAATATCCAAGTAAAAACCTTCCCAGAGGCTGTTCTCAAGTCTATGAAGAAGGCTAATGACGAGGTAATGGAAGGATATGCTGCGGAAAATGCTGACTTCAAAGAAGTTTACGAGTCTCAAAAGGCATATATGGCCAAAGCTCGCCAGTGGACTAAGATGTCTGACTACTTCTATATTCAGACTTCTGAAATGGTAGAACAGCAATAAGCAATTTAGCTTGAGCTTATTTGTTAACAAAGCCGTTAACCCCACTTGGTGGGTTAACGGCTTTTTGAGGTTATAGACTTTGCAAATTCTCTGTCGCAGGGTTTAGTTAACAGTAATTTCAATCACTACGTAGCATGCATTATTACAGTAATTTAATTTTAGGGAGCAAGAGATGTTGGTCAAGCTGGAGAGCTTCTTCAATTCGGTTTTAAAAATTGTCGGGCGTATTACCTCAATATTGTTGTTACTCATGATTTTCAATGTCTTTTATGATGTTATCATGAGATACTTTTTCCATAACAGTTCAGTCGGTATGCAAGAGCTTGAATGGCACCTTTTCTCACTAGTTTTCCTGTTTGGAATTTCTGTGGCTCTATTAGACGAGGGCCATGTTCGTGTTGATTTTCTTTACGAAAAATATAGTGTCAAATCAAAGGCTGTTATCAATATCCTTGGTACAATCCTCTTTCTGATCCCTCTTGCCTTGTTGGTAAGTACTGGCTCATTTGATTATGTAATGGATGCTTTCAATAGTGGTGAGATTTCAGAAGACCCGGGTGGACTTACCCATCGTTGGATCATTAAATCCATGATTCCATTCTCTTTTTTCTTTCTGATTTTTACGGCCCTTGGCTACATTGTTAAAAACATCAATATTTATAGAGGCCCAACAACAGGCAACTTAGATGCAACCGGCGCCTGTGCCCAGCCCATGAAAGATGCTCAGCAAGGAGGTGCACAATGATTGGTATTGTCATGTTCGTTGCAGCTCTTTTAATGCTCATTATTGGTTACCCTGTAGCCTTCACCTTTGGTTCTGTATCTATATTTTTTGGTATTGCGGCAGCAATTATTGAACTCATGCCGGATGCTAGCCTAGTTGCTGTTTCAGAAGAGTTTTTTTTAATGTTCTCTATGATGCCGTTCAGGATTTACTCCATCATGAACAACACCATCTTGATGGCAATTCCACTTTTTATTTTTATGGGAATTGTTCTACAAAAATCTGAACTTGCAGAAAGACTACTTGAAGCCATGGGCTCACTTTTTGGTAAGATTCGTGGTGGTGTAGCAATCAGCACTGTACTTGTTGGGACGTTACTTGCAGCATCAACTGGTGTTGTAGGGGCTTCCGTTGTTGCCATGGGTGTTATTTCACTGCCTGTAATGCTTAAGTATGGTTATTCAAAAAAACTTGCCACAGGTACTATATGCGCTTCAGGTACACTTGGTCAGATTATTCCACCATCAATTGTTCTTATTATCTTAAGTGATGTTTTTGGTGAGGCGGTAGGAGATCTATTCAAGGCTGCACTTATGCCAGGTCTTATACTCGTTGGTGCTTATATCTTATATATCCTTGTGGCGAGCTTTCTTAATAAAGACCTTGCTCCTGCGGTATACGACACTGAGTCAACAGAAAAACATCCTATTCGAAAAGCACTTTTTGCTATTATACCACCACTTACACTTATTATTTTGGTACTTGGCTCTATCTTTCAAGGTATTGCAACCCCTACTGAATCAGCCTCAGTGGGTTCTGTTGGCGCTGTGGTTCTAGCTGCAATGTACCGTAAACTCAATTGGAAAATTGTTGAAGAGTCCGCTTTTGAAACTGTGAAGATTACTGCTATGGTATTTGCAATCCTTGTTGGTGCTACAGCATTCTCCATGGTGTTTGTATACAGTGGAGCTGACTATATCGTAGAAGAATTTATGATGGGACTACCTGGTGAAAAATGGACATTTCTTCTTCTTTCCATGCTTGCCATCATGGTACTGGGCTTCTTCATTGATTTTATTGAAATTTCCTACATTGTTGTACCTATCCTCTTGCCTATTTCGGCGGCTATTGGTATCGACCCAATCTGGTTTGCAATCCTCATAGCCATGAACCTTCAGACCTCGTTTTTAACACCACCGTTTGGATTTTCTCTGTTCTACCTCAAAGGGGTTTGCCCACCTGAGGTAAAAACCATGGATCTATATAAAGGTGTAATACCCTTTATCATCATTCAAGTACTTGTATTGGTCTCAATTGTTGTAATGCCACAACTTTACGGCTTTTAGTAAAAAAATTCTTTTACCAAGTTGCCAAGGTCTTTTTCTCATTTTGAAAAAGACCTTTTTTATTTTTAGCTCTGTTTGTAATATGTTTTAATAATTATTAAATTCAGTCCAACACACAGGCACATAACAATGACAGAGATTGGTATATATAATTCCCTGACAGAAGCAGGCTTCAACAACGTTACAGCCCAAACCATAACGTATAGCATAACCTTTGTAGCCATTCTTTTTATTGCCTTCCTCACAACACTGATCGTTAAACGCACCCTCTTAGTAGCTGTTACCAGACTCTTAAAAAACAGTAAGCATTCATGGGAGATAGCCTTACTCGACCATGGAGTTCTCAATAGGTTGAGTTGGTTTGTCCCTGTTACAATTGTTTCACTTGCACTGGATGTTATTTTACCAGCAAACTCTGCTGTATATGTTCTCACCAAACGACTAACAATGTCGGCCTTTGTAATGGTTGCAATATTCTCTGTTACCGCCTTACTTACATCACTCAACGACATTAAAAGCCTTGTCAAAGGTGAGAGAAGGCAACTTCTTCGCAGCTACACAGATGTGGGTCGCATACTTGCCTATCTTTTTGGCGTTATCTTTATTATTTCTATTTTCACAGGTAGATCACCCTGGGGTATAATCTCTGTGCTTGGTGGTCTAACTGCTATCACACTACTCATTTTTAAGGATGCAATTCTTGGCTTTGTTGCCTCTATCCAAATGTCGGCCATGGACCTAATCAGACTTGGTGACTGGATTGAGATGAACCAATATGGAGCTGATGGCGAAGTAATAGAAATTTCTATCCACTCTGTAAAAGTGCAAAACTGGGATAAAACTATTACATCTATTCCAACCTATAGTCTTGTTTCCAATTCGTTTCGTAACTGGCGAGGTATGAGCGAATCGGGTGGACGCAGGATAAAACGTTCCCTGCAAATTGATCAACAATCAATTCGTTTTTGTGACGATCAAATGCTGACAAAACTTGAAAAGGTAGCGCTTTTAGAAAAGTATCTCAAAACCAAAAAAGAAGAGCTTTTACAATATAATAAAGAAAAATCCGTAAGCAATAATATCCTCAACGGTAGGAATCAAACAAACATTGGGGTCTTTCGAGCCTATATAATTGCTTACCTGAAAAGCAATCCAAACATTCACCAGAACATGACTTTTCTTGTTCGTCAATTGGCACCTGGTGGACAAGGACTTCCCATTGAAATCTATGTGTTTTCAAAAAATCAGGTATGGTCTGAGTATGAAGCAATTCAAGCGGACATTTTCGATCACCTTTTGGCTGCAGCCCCAGAATTCGATTTACGGATTTTCCAAGAGCCAACAGGCTATGATATGCAACAGATAGCTAAATTTACAAATTAATCAGATGCCTCACTACAAATTATCTCTTGCCCCAATTCGGGGGCTTACCGACGCACCATTTCGCACACTCTTCGCTGAACATTTCGATGGTTTTGATTTCAGTATAGCCCCTTTCATAAATCCTCAGAAAAAGGCACAGCTAAACGATAAAATTTTAAAGGATGTTCTTCCAGAAGCAAACCCAAAGCTCCCAATCATCCCACAGCTACTCCACAACAATGCTGATGACTTTATAGCACTTGCTAATAGACTTGAGGAGTTGGGATATGATGAAGTCAACTGGAATCTTGGTTGCCCTGCCCCCATGGTTACCCGGAAAAAACGTGGTTCTGGCATGCTTGCACAACCTGAAGTAATCATCGACTTGCTCGAAAAGATCATTCCAAAAATTAATATTAAGCTCTCTATCAAAACTCGACTTGGTTACACCACAACGGAAGAAACAAAGACTCTTCTACCAATGCTCAATGATTTTCCTCTCACAGAAATCATCATTCATACACGACTTGGTAAACAGATGTATCGAGGCGTCACTGACCCTGATACATTTGAAGAATGTATGCAACTCACAGAACACAAGCTCTCTTACAACGGGGATATTGTGTCGGTTGAGGCCTTCCAGGATCTCTATAAACGTTTCCCTAAAATAGAACACTGGATGATTGGGAGAGGGGCAATTGCAAATCCTTTTTTGCCTGCTGATATAAAAGCAGGAAAACAGGCTATGACTATTGAACGCTATGCAAAGCTAGAACAATTTCATAATGACCTATATGAAATGTACAAAGGACAACTCAGTGGCCATAGCCATATTCTCGGTAGAATGAAACAAATATGGGTGTATTTGGTCCATTCTTTTCCAGAATCGAAAAAATGTTTTAAGAAAATAAAAAAAGCCTCAACAGAAGAAAAATTTATTGAGGCTGTTGATACTATTTTTAGGTCTGTGAAATAGACCTAGAGTAATTACATAAGTATTATTGGGTATTGGTTCTAAGCAAGCCTTTTCAACACCTTTTCCGCAAGGGAATTACTTTAAAACCCACTCTCGAAATGATTCATCTGCTGGTGCAGTTGCATTAATTATGGATTGATTACCAGCAAAATCGCAGATCACTTCTGCGGGAGGAAATCCACCATCGACCTTACGACCATATTGTACAACCAAAGATGCAGCAGTTTGTAAAACTGTATCAAGCTGAGCTTTAGTTACGGAGGTCTTTGCTTTTCGTACAATCACCACAGGCCCTGGTCGCTCTTCCATATGAAGCACAGCATCACCTTCTTCTGCCAGCTCTTCCATACGGTCATTTTCACCCTCATCGCGACCGACAATCAACCAAACACCTTTATCCTGAACTTCACTATCTAAAGGCATGAGTAATTGACGACCAACTAGCATTAACTCAATGTCATTGACACCAACGTCATCTATACCGAAGGTAAATTCCCCTTCATACAGTTTCTGGATTCGTTTTGATAGGATTGGATCTGCAAGAATACAACCACCCGCTGGCGCCGGATAATCAGTGATTTCATATTCTTTAGCCAGAGCAATCTGTTGCGATCGACCTCGGCCACTAAATTTAAATAATTCATCACGATTTACCCAACCTTTTAACTCAGCCTCAGTTTCCTTCATCAACTTTGCGCTCAGTGGCCTGAGTAGAATAGTCTTACTATCAGAGTCACGTTCAATAACGTTTAAAGTGTCACGGCGTTGTGACATTGGACGTTGCCCGAGCACTTCGCCTGTAACCAGAAAGGAGGCACCAATTTCAGCCATAATTTCCTTAGCTCGCCTGAGCATGAGGATCTTACAGTCTACACACGGATTGAAGTTTTTACCAAAACCGTATGTGGGCTTTCGCAAAAGCTCCATGTACCCTTCACTGATATTTTCAACTCGAACATGGATTCCATATTTTTCAAAAGTCTTTTTCTGGAAACCCTCAATATCACGAAGAACACTATAGTTAAAAAATGGAGTTACGAACTGAACAGCCGTAACATCAACACCTTGATTCATCACAATTCTGGTTGCTAGAATTGAATCTAGCCCACCTGAAAAAAGCGATACCGCCTTTATATTACTCATATTATCTTCCTATCACCAAAAAACAACGGATGAGAATCTAATGTATCTATTGTTAAACACATTAAACGAGCCCTGTCTTTGGATACAACTAACTTTTTCCTGCCTCAAGCAACTGTTTAGCCCAAGCATTGGTCTGCTCTGTTGCAGAATCACCCGCCAACATACGAACTAATTCACCTACCCGTTTGTCCTCTGTTAACGGCTGTACCGTTGACAGAGTTCTATCGTCAACCACTTCTTTTGCGACAAGGTAATGCAGGTTTCCACGGGCAGCAATTTGTGGAAGATGTGTAATACAAAACACCTGATGATGCTCAGCTAATTCCTGAATTTTGCGGGCAACAGCCTCTGCCGCCTCACCACCAATCCCTGAATCCACCTCGTCAAAGATGACGGTATCTACCATATCTTTTTTGGCAAGGATACATTTTAATGCAAGCATTAGACGGGAAAGTTCACCACCAGACGCAACCTTTGCAAGTGGCCTTGCCGGTTCACCAGGGTTTGCCGAAAAGAAAAACTCACACCGATCAAAACCAAGTATCCGTAAACTATCGACAACTGGCTCAAACTCCTGCCAACACACCTCGATACGAGATTGATTAAAGGCGAGTGAAGACAACTCTTTTGCCATTGCCTCTTCTACCTCTCTGCCAATAGCTTTTCTTTTCTCAGAAAGAGATATACCGAGTGTAATTAATCCTTTTTCAAGAACGGCAACTTCTTTTTCCAGTTCTTCTATCTGCTGATCCATAGAATCAAGATCGGCAAGTTCCTTTTCAGCGTCATCTGCATACTGGAGAATTTGTACAATCGACTCACCATACTTACGTTTAAGGCTCATCAAAATATCTAAACGCTCAGAAACCTGATCAAGTCTATAGGGGTCATCTTCGAGTGAGTCACGATACTCACGAAGTGCCTGAGAGTAATCATCGGCGAGATATGTGTAGCTGCCCAAATCTTCAGCAAGCTTCTCCACCTCAGGATCTAGTTCGACCAGTTGTTCCATGTTACGTCTCATATTAACCATGGCTTCAACTATGTCATTTGACATTAATCGATATGTTTCCTGACTTATCTTGATAAGAGCTGTGAGGTTTTTTAGGCGTTTTTTCTCAGCAGCTAGTTGCTCATCTTCATCAATTTGTGGATCGGCAGATCTAATTTCATCCACCTGATATTGGAGAAAATCTCTTCTCTGCTCTTTATCTTGTTCTTTTTGTTTGAGTTCAGTCAAAGCCCCACGTTTCTCCTGCCACTCATTGAAACTGACACCAAACTTACTTCTCAATGACCACAGATCTCCAAGTGTATCAATAAAATCAAGGTGGTAAGGTGGCTGCAGTAATTTTTGATGATCATGCTGACTTGCAATACTGATCATTTCAGAAGTCAGCTCTGTCACAAGTTTTGCCGTAGCAAGGGAACCGTTAATATAGAGTCGTGAGCGACCACTGTTACTGATAATACGTTTGATTATAACACTTTCTTCTCGGCCAAAACCACTCTCCTCAAACTGATCAAGTAGTCGCTCATGCGACGATGACAGCTCAAACAGTGCCTCCACCTCACAACTCTCAGCACCAGTACGAATCCAGTCTGAGGATGCACGTCTGCCTGTTAGAAGGTTAATAGCACGCAACATTATTGATTTACCGGCACCAGTTTCGCCGGTCATCACAACTAGTCCGCCACTACTATTGTGATCAAATTGTAATTCCAGTGATTCAATCAGTGCTAGGTTTCGCACTCTCAGTTCGCAAAGCATAAATTTGTTCGCACCATCTTATTATTTTTGCCTGTCCGGCTTGACTCCAAGCTAAAAGGGCTGTAGTTTGATCATCAGCAACAGAGAAAACGGTATATAATAGCTTGAAAAGATAAAATTTCAAATAACTCACCAACAAAACACGATAAAATATTATGAAAGAAAATGAAGCGCTCAGTGCCAGCTTGGAAGATTATATAGAGACAATATACCATATTATTCAAGAAAAGCTGGTTGCTCGTAGTAAAGAAATTGCCGCGAAAATGGATGTAAGTCGTGCCTCTGTAACCGAGGCTCTTCGTGCCCTGTCCAAAAAAGGCTTAATTAACTATGCTCCATATGAAGCCATCACCCTTACAGAAAAGGGTAAAATTGTAGCCGAAGATGTGATCTTTCGTCATGAATCACTCAAACAGTTTTTCGTTGAAGTTCTAGCAATCGATAACAATATAGCGGAAGAAGCTGCATGCAAGGTTGAACATTCAGCACCGCCAGAAGTTATTGAAAAGATGGTCAGCTTTATCGAATTCATGAAAGTCTGTCCACGTGGAGGAGAAGAACTTATTAAAGGCTTTTCCGACTTTTGCGAAAAAGGTAAGCAAACAGATAATTGTGATGACTGTATCGCCGGCTGTGCACCAACAATACAGCCAAAGAGTTGAACTGCTATTTATTTTAACATTCCAATTATTTCACCATCCCTTGGAAAGCGCTTAAGCTCAAGCTTGGAAAAGACAGTTTTTTCATCAACTGTTATCTCATAAGCGCCTCCACTGGATGGGATCAAGGTTACATCAGCTTCCACTTCTTTTATAATCTCTGCTTCCAAACTGGAAGCACGGGGTAAATAGTTTCACTTTGTGCAGTATTCAATTGTCACTTTCATAGTTCACCTATATATTTTCTTCTTTCTCTGTCTCATCTGTTGCCCCAATCATAAAAAACAGTATAAATACTAACAGTTAAAAAATCATCTTAGTTACGCTGTTTTTAACGAATTAACCGAGGCATGAGAACGCTATGGAAACAGACCCACTATTTGACAGACTCGAACAACTCAATAATCGTGAAGATTTACTGCTCTCACCATATGCAACGAAAAGCAGTGATGCTATTAGAAGAGTAACTGATCGAAAAACTGGATATCGCCAACAATTTGCAATTGATGCTGATCGCATCCTTCATTCACGAGCCTATACAAGATACATTGATAAAACCCAGGTTTTTAGCCTCATAAAAAACGACCATATCACTCACCGGGTACTTCATGTGCAGCTTGTGGCTCGAATAGCTAGAACAATAGGTCGCTTTTTACACCTCAATGAAGATCTCATTGAAGCTATTGCTCTTGGCCATGACATTGGTCACCCACCCTTTGGCCACGACGGAGAACGTCAACTTTCTAAGCTTTGTAAAGAGCACGGTCTTCCGTCATTTCAACATAATGTCCAATCAGTTCGTTTTCTGGACAAACTTGAAAAAAATGGCAAAGGTTGGAATCTCACCTTCCAAACACTTGATGGCATACTATGCCATGATGGAGAAAGTCGTTTTAAAAGACTCATCCCTGAAAAAATTACAAGTTTTACTGATTTTGAAAACAAGCTGCAAAAGAAAAGTGATGACCCTCAGTTTAAAGCAACACCTGCGACCCTTGAAGGGTGTGTAGTTAGAATTGCAGACACCATCGCCTACCTTGGCCGTGACATCGAGGATGCAATAACCCTTGGTGTGATAGAAAGAGAAGATTTACCTGTTGAATGCACAGAGCTACTCGGCAACACTAATGGTTCAATAGTTTATGGTCTTGTAACTGACCTTATAAGCTCAAGCAAGGTGCCAATGAACTCCGCTGATGGTAATGGATATATTGATTTTAGCCCAGAAATGAGTGAAGCTATGTATAGACTTAAGAGCTTTAACTATAAAGATATATACCACAGGCCAGAGCTTAAGATTGATATGCCCCTTATTGAAGAGTGTTATAAAGCTTTATTTGAACACTATATGGTGCGCCTTAAAAATGGGGATGATGTAGAGCCGCTTTTTTTTGACAATAGAGTAATTGATCAGCAAGATGCAATTACAGTGCGAGACTTTATTGCCGGAATGACTGATGATTTTTTTCTAAGCCAAGCGAAAAAGATTGGTTGTACAATTCCAGTAAAACGCTCACTCCTGTCAACACAATCTCAGAAAGTTTAACCCATATTTCAGTTGACCTGAAAATAATATCGTGGTATTCGTGTTGCACGCTGTGCACCCGTAGCTCAGCTGGATAGAGCACCAGGCTTCGAACCTGGGTGTCACAGGTTCGAATCCTGTCGGGTGTACCAGGAAACGCAAGGACTTACAGGAATCTCCCTGTAAGTCCTTTTTTCGTTTTTACTGTTTGGGCAACCCATGGGCAACCTTTTTCGGGTCATAGAGGGAAGTTTGAGAGCCCCTTTAATAAAATAAAGGAAACCGAAAAGACTGACCTGAAAGTCGCGCATCATCAACAGAATATTTGCTGTACAAATCTTTTTGTAACTTCATATACTCTTTCTTTTTGTCCTTGATCTTAACTTGTAACGTTTGATTGTAGATTTTCTTTACCCCTGCATAACTAACATCTTGATCGGCTTTTAGTTCACTTCTTGCTGCTTTAATTGCAGCATCAATAGTAATCTGGCTCTACACCAAAGAAGGGGGATATACTGTTTTGTGTCGTAACTCAATGGAGCAAATTTCTTATTTTTGATTATCCGCATAGCACCTTAACGCGCATTCGATAATTTTCAAAGTTCCTAAATCCGTAAGCCCTTCTTTGGATCAGTTTCATCTTTCTGTGAAAGCCCTCAACAACACCATTGCTTCTGTCATACCGGAACATTCGACCGATAGGGTTGAGCCAAGCCTTTAAGCTCTTTGAAAGAGCTTGAAGCGGGCGGAATGGCGTTGCTCTCAATATTTCGATCTTATTGAGTAGGTCTTTAACAAATTTCCTACAAGCAGATTTGTTTTTACCTGTGTTTCTGCACAAATCAGCTAACTCCCGCCAGAACTCCCACAGATTTTTAATAATAGGCTGTTTCTCGAAATAACGAGCCATTGCTTCTTTTTTCTTTGAAGAAAGGTTTTGCCTTTTAGAACTCATCGCTCTGATCAATCCACCTCGTCCCCAGGCAAGGTTGTCTTCGTCGATAATCGTACATGTTTTTGAGAAGTGATGATTGATCAGTTTAATAACATGGAACCTGTCTGTTACTATTTTAGCATTAGGAAACCATGCCTTTACCATCTTGCGATAAGGTGAATACATGTCCATGCAAACGACTTTAACCTTCTCACGGCCTTTAAGACTACTAAGAAACGGTAAAAGTTGTGTTTCGCTCCGACCTATTGCAATATCAAATATAGTGTGTTTCTCAAGATTGCAGAATGTAGTAGCAAAACCTACTTTCTTGGTAAAGCGATGCTCATCTATTCCAAGATATCTTGGGCATAGGCGATTACTGCGATGCCTTACTTTCAAATCAACCATCTGGTGGAAAAAGCGTTCAACACTAGCCACACTTACACCACTTTCTTTTGCAATGTCACGATTAGTATACCCGCGACTACTTGTACTGAATATATTGCTTTTCAGAGGTTCTGTAGAACGATTCCACTTCTTAATACCATTCATCCGTGTATTAAAGTAGCGACCACATTTTTTGCAGTGAAACTTATGGCAGCGTATATGCAGAGTTACAGGGTTACCAAGTTGAGGGATGCTTTTTATCTTTCTCCAGAAACTGGCTTTGATTCTACTACTGTTACTACAGCACTCTGGGCATAACGTTTCTTGGTTGTATGTCACTTCAAGGTTTGTAGGCTTAACTGATAGCACTTTTTTGATTGAAAACCCTGTTAATCCAGTTAATAATCTTTCCATAGTTGATCTCCTTTCTGTGGCGGAAATTTGATCAATTATGAGGCCTGCCAAAATGTTTTGGTAGGCCTTTTTTGTTAGGACATATTCAAACATCCCCTTTCCTTGAGGGAGAGCC
>PPCM01000235.1_pt1 | contig 69236 bp, 71 predicted proteins | sample 1555541 | NCBI WGS metagenome assembly PPCM01 (sample SAMN05284479, study PRJNA326546) | Marine sediment metagenome, whole genome shotgun sequencing project. | isolation source: marine sediment | place: Germany: Wadden Sea | collected 2012-09-05 | reverse complement strand
GCTTCACATACAGCTACAGTTCCTGAAGCGAATTGTTCCCATTCAGATACACCCATAGGACCATTCCATACTACAGTTTTTGCATTTAATAACTCTTTTGTAAAGATTTCTTGTGTCTCAGGACCGATATCTAATCCTAACTCACCTTCTTTGACTGAATCCGCTTTACCAGCTCTAGCAGTTGCATCTTCACCGAAGTGAGAACCCCATACAGAGTCTACAGGTAATAAAATTTTACCTTGCGCTTTTTCTAACATTTCTTTCGCATAATCTAATTTTTCAGCTTCTAATAATGAAGAACCAATTTCTTCACCTTGAGCTTTTAAGAATGTATAAGCCATTCCTCCACCGATAATAATTTTATCAGCTACATCGATTAATCTTTCGATTACATCAATTTTGTCAGATACTTTTGCTCCACCTAGTACAGCCACGAATGGTCTTACAGGGTTATCAACAGCATCTCCTAAATATTTCACTTCTTTTTCTAATAAGAATCCGATTCCAGATTCAGCGATGTTAGAAGCGATTCCTACATTTGAAGCATGTGCTCTATGAGCAGTACCAAATGCATCATTGATAAATACTTCTCCTAAAGAAGCCCAGTATTTACCTAATTCCTCATTATTTTTACTTTCTGCTTTACCATTTAAATCCTCAAAACGAGTATTTTCAAACATTAAAGCTTGACCAGCAGATAATGTTTCGATTGCTGCTTCTAACTCAGCCCCTCTAGTTTGAGGAACGAATAATACGTCTTGTCCTAGTAATTCGCTTAAGCGTTGTGCAACTGGAGCCAATGTTTTAGACTTATCCTTCTCTTCTTTAACTCTTCCTAAATGAGAGAATAATACTAATTTAGCGCCTTGTTCTAATGCATATTTGATTGTTGGAACTGCTTGTACAATTCTATTTTCATCTGTGATTTGCCCGTCCTTCATTGGAACGTTAAAATCAACACGCATTAAAACTTTTTTGTCATTTAATTGTAAATCTTTAATAGTTTTTTTAGCCATTTTCTTGACCTCCTAATCCATAGATATTATACCATATAGTAATTTTTGCGCTATTAGAAAGCGATTTCGTAACATTTTTTTAATTGCCTTTTTACGAGTATAGTTTCACATATTAATTTCTTCCCTCCTCGAAAAATTACCGCTTCATCTGTAACCGAAATGATTTCATGATAGTTGATCCAAATATTTTCATATGTTCTAGGAGAATGGGTTGGGAACATCAGTATGTCTTCATTTACTACTATAGGCGTTAATCTTTTAATACCATACTTTCTGCCAATTGCCATTCTTCTACCTTCATATGTTGACATATAATCCACACACAACTGGTTAATAATCGTTTCAGGAATTGAGTTATAAGCAACTAAGCAATCATCAAAGATTACTTGTGAGCCTTGAGGTGTTCTTTTTATATATAACAATTTCATAAAATTAGTTTCCTTTCTTCACAAAATAAAAAGGAGCAAGTTCGCCCCTTTAGTTTTTATTTAATTTTAATACGATTTTCAGTTTCAACATCGAAGAAGTGACATGCTTTCATATCGAATGATAATGTAGCTTCATCTCCAATTTTTAAAGAAACGTTTGTACCTGTCTTAGCTTGTAATTTTTTCTCTCCAATTGATGCAAAGATAATTGATTCAGAACCGATTAACTCTACTAAGTCTACTTGTGCTTTTACTTCACCATCAGCTGCTTCAGATACGTTTTCTGGACGGATACCTAAGATTACTTTGGCACCATCAGCATACCCTTCTTTTGCTAAAGCAGTTAGTTTTGCTTTTGGAACAGTTACAGTACAACCCTCAGTTACGAATTTGTCTCCTTCAATTTTTCCTTTTAAGAAGTTCATTGGAGGCGTTCCGATGAATGAACCAACGAATACATTTTCAGGATAATCGTAAATGTCTTTTGGAGCACCAACTTGTTGGATATATCCATCTTTCATAACAACGATTCTAGAAGCCATTGTCATCGCTTCAATTTGGTCATGCGTTACATAGATTGTAGTTGTTTCCAACTCTGCATGTAATTTACCAATTTCAGCACGCATTTGTACACGTAATTTTGCATCTAAGTTTGATAGAGGCTCATCCATTAAGAATACTTTTGCATCACGTACGATCGCTCTACCTAATGCAACACGTTGTCTTTGCCCACCTGATAATACTTTAGGTTTTCTTTCTAAATACTCAGTTAATCCAAGTTTTTCAGCTGCAGCTTCAACTTTCTCTTTGATGATTTCTTTATCAATTTTTCTTAATTTAAGACCAAATGCCATATTATCAAATACAGTCATATGAGGATATAACGCATAGTTTTGGAATACCATCGCGATATCTCTGTCTTTCGGAGCAACATTGTTGATTAATCTGTCATCAATATATAATTCTCCTGTTGTAATTTCTTCTAATCCTGCAATCATTCTTAATGTAGTAGATTTCCCACATCCAGAAGGACCAACGAATACGATAAATTCTTTATCTTCTACTTCTAATTCGAAACCATAAACTGCTTGATATCCATTAGGGTAAACTTTATCAATATTTTTAAATTTTAATGTAGCCATAATTTTCTCCTTTATTTATTCTACTTTCAATTCAATACTAACAAAAAGTGCAAACCTTAACTATTGTTGGTTTGCACAAATTTAATTAAATAATATACGAATGAACCCTTAAAAGACTTCAAATCCAAGCCGGTTAGTTTTTTTATACGGTCCAATCTGTAATTTAATGTATTCCTATGTAAATATAAGTTCTCAGCAGTCACGTTCACAGACTTATCATATTGTAAAAATGTGTTTGCAGTCAACTCTAACTCCTGGTCTAGCACAATCTTATGCGTATAACCATTGTTGTAAAGATCTAATAGAAAATCTGGGTAATCATAATACCCTACTTGAATATCCTTTATTTTATCTAACACAAAATCAACACCATCAAATACAACAGTCAACGTTGCGTTAAAATCATCCTCAATTAAAGAACAAACACTTTTTGATAACTCGTCAAAAATAAGTACTCCATCCATTAGTTCACAATCAAACAAACTTCGGATTAATGACACGTCGCTATAGCTTACATTTTGTACATAGATATAAGATTTCATTATTCTACCTCAAGCACGATACTTTCATATGGTCTAAGAGTATATTCATTACTCTTATCTACATTATAATTGCTTAAGAGGATTTTTTTAACAGTAAATTCATGTTTAAACACTTTTTCGTCACTACTCAAGTTATTTATAACCAAAATTTTGGTGTCCCCAGTTCTTATATAAGAGAATGTTTCATCTTCTAAAAATTCAAATTCTCCATAAAGAATTGTTTCTTTATATTCTTTACGAACTTCAAACAACTTCTTGTAATACTGTAAAATCGAATTTGGGTCTTTCATCTGATCTTCAACATTTAGCCATGTGTGGTTTTCATTTACCTTAATCCACGGTGTTCCAGTAGTAAATCCAGCATTGTCACCTGACGTCCACTGCATTGGTGTTCTTGCATTATCTCTTGATGTAGTTTTCAAAAATGTCATTACATGGTTTTTAGGATGTTCTTTTAACAAGTTTTCATAATTTTTAACAGTCGCAACATCTCTGAAGTCCGTAATCTCTTCAAAATCCCCATTCGTCATTCCGATTTCTTCCCCATTATATAGGAAAGGTGTCCCCCACATAAAATACAGAATTGTCGCTAAAAGTTTTCCAGATTCTTTGTGATAGTCTACATTCCCATATTGACTCATTACTCGAGGATGATCATGGTTTAGCCAATAAAGAGCATGCCATGACTTCTCATATAATCCCACTTGGAACTTCCCAAAATCATTCTTTAGTTTTTTAACGTCTACTACATTAATAAACTCATCTTTAAAAGAATCAAATCCATCATTTGCCCAATTGTGGTCAAATGTAAATATCATATCAAGTCGTTTGTTATCATACGCTACAGAACGCAACACATCTTCAATAGAAGGTCCCCCACCTAACTCACCTACAGTAAACATGTTCTCCGGTAGTCTTCTTTTTAACTCCTCTAGGTATGTATACATCTTCGGTAAGTTCGAAAATTTCTTCCAATCAGGCTTATACGTTTCACTTCCACCAAAATCAGAATCTTCAAATGGTGCCTTTTCTAAGTGAGATACGGCATCTACTCTAAATCCATCGACACCTAAATCACACCAAAACTCTACCATTTTATATAAGTCTTCTCTCATCGCTTCACATTCCCAGTTTAAATCTGGCATCTTCTTCGAGAAAATTTTCATGTAATATTCATCGCCATCTTTTTCCCAACAGCTTCCACCAAAAAAACTAGCCCAGTTTGTAGGCTCTACCTCAACCCCATCTACAAATCTAGGTTTCTGCCAAATGTAATAATCTCTATACGGATTATCCTTTGACTTTCTAGACTCAATAAACCATGGATGTTCATCAGAAGTATGATTTAAAACTAAATCCATAGTAATTCGAATCCCTCTTTTTTTCGCTTCCTTCATTAAATCTTTAAAATCATCTAACGATCCATACAATGGGTCGATATCATAAAAGTCTGATACATCATATCCATTGTCATCCATAGGTGATTTATAAATTGGTCCCAACCATAAAAGATCGACACCTAAATAAACAAGATAATCTAATTTTTCAATAATACCACGTAAATCTCCGATTCCACTTCCCGTTGTATCATTAAAACTTTTTGGGTAAACTTGATACCCAATCGCTTCTTTATACCACATATTATCACTCCTGTCTTTATTGTATCACATTTTTATGCATAAGTTGTGCAAAATGTAAGGCTTTTCGGTATTTTTTTGCACATAGTGTGCTATAATTTAAACGAGGTGAAAAGAGTGAAAAAATTTATATTAATAGTATTTGCTTTATTTTTATTTGGACTACAAGATGTACAGGCTGAAGGAGAGACATTAGTAGTTCATTATTATCGATTCGATATGCAATATGATGACTGGAACTTGTGGTTGTGGCAAAACGAACCAGATTCTGGAGACGGTCAAGCGTATGACTTTAATGGTGAAGATGACTTCGGTCAAGTTTTAACATTGGACCTATCATCAACAAATATGGCCGGCGCAACTAGAATCGGTTTTATCGTAAGAACAAATAACTGGGACAAAGACGTCGCAGAGGATAGATTCGTGGATTTAGAGTTTGATGAAAACGGTGAAATGCACATTTATTTAGTGCAAGACACTGCTGAAATCTTCTACTCACTAGATACAGTAGATACAACAGCTAAAATTATGAGTGCAAGATTTTTGGATGACAACACTGTTGAATTTGTTACAACAAGAGCAGTCGACAAAGAAGATATCTTCATTTTTGAAAACGGTGTTCCATTTGATATCGGAACAATTTATACAGGTGGAACAAAAAGAAGATTTGATGTTGCAAATCCATTAGACTTATCTAAAACATATACACTAGAAATCGACTTTGGAACATACACTAAAACAGCTATAATTGATATGTCAGGATTATTCACAACGGACATGTTTAACGATGCATTCAATTACGAAGGTGAACTAGGTGTAATTTACACTGAAAGTGAAACAACATTTAAACTATGGGCTCCTGTTTCAGAAACAGCTACAGTGAACCTATATCATTATGGACACGATTCTAACATGGAAGATTATGATGGTGTAGCGGGTGATGATACTCCTTATGCTACATATGAGATGAGTGCGTTAGAAAAAGGTGTCTTAACAGTAACAGTACCTGGAGATTTACATGGTGTATATTATACATTTACAGTAAATGGTCACGAAGTAGTGGACCCTTATGCAAAAGCAGTAGGTGTGAATGGTGACAGAGGTATGGTATTAAACTTTGATTTAACGGATCCAGTGGGATGGGAGAATGATGCAAGACCTGAGCTGGATACATATATGGATAGTGTAATCTACGAATTACACGTCAGAGATTTAACAACATCATCTACATGGAATGGACCAGATGAATTAAGAGGAACATTCCTAGGGTTAGTATATGAAGGTACAGAATTTGAAACTGTAGCTACCGGAATTGATCACCTAAAAGAATTAGGAATCACAACCGTACATTTATTACCTGTATTTGATTACGCAATCGTGGATGAAACACGATTAAAAGATCCTTCATACCAAGATATTAATGATGGTATCTTTAATTGGGGCTACATGCCGGAAAACTTCAATGCCGTAGAAGGTAGTTATTCTTCTAACCCTTATGATGGACAAGTACGTGTAGAAGAATTTAAACAAATGGTACAAGCATTCCATGAAGCAGGAATTAGAGTAGTTATGGACGTTGTTTACAACCATACAGGTTATTCAGCGGATTCAAACTTCCATCAAATATTCCCTGGTTATTACCATAGAATGGATGGAACAAACTTCTCAAATGGTTCTGGTACAGGAAATGAAACTGCATCAGAAAGAGCAATGGTAAGAAACTACATTGTAGATTCAGTAGAATTTTGGGCGACAGAGTACCATATTGATGGATTTAGATTTGACTTAATGAAATTACATGACGTTCAAACGATGAACGAAGTCGTTGAAGTATTACATGCAATTGATGATTCAATCATCGTATACGGTGAACCATGGGACGCTGGTGGATCAATGTTAAACGGTTCAATCGCTGCACAAAAGAGTACAGTAGTAAAAATGCCTGGTGTAGCAATCTTTAATGATTCAACAAGAGATGGGGTAAAAGGATCTGTATTTGATGAAGCAGCAATTGGGTTCGTTCAAGGTTCAACAGGTTATGATTTAGATATTATGTTAGGAATCACGGCAGGTGTTCCGCATGGTCAAATCGCTAGTTCAAAGTCATTTGCATTAGCACCTAACCAAATAATCAACTATACAACCGCACATGACAACAATACTTTATATGATAAATTAATGTTATCAACAGACGCATCATTTGAGGAAATTATCGCGATGCAAAAACAATCAAATGCAATTATCTTAACATCACAAGGTACACCATTCTTACATGCAGGTGTAGAGTTCCTAAGAACAAAACCTTGTATTGATGGTGAGTGTGATGAAAACAATATATATGACCATAACTCATATCGATCACCTGACTCTACAAACCAACTAGATTGGAACTTAAAAGTAGAAAACCAAGATACATTCGCATACACTCAAGGGTTAATCGACTTAAGAGAGGCTCATCCAGCATTTAGAATGGATACAGCCGAAGAAATAGCAACGAATTTGGCATTCGTTGAAGAAACGCAAGGTGGATTCATTCAATACGTGTTAATGAACAATGCCAACGAAGATGAGTGGAAACACATCATGGTAGTACACAACTCTCAAGAAGCGACTAAATTAGATTTATTAGGTGCATCTTGGACAGTGGTAGTAAACAAAGACCTAGCAGGTACAGAAGCAATCATGACAGATGTAACAGAAATAACAATAGGACAAAATGAAACCTTAGTTCTATATACAAATGATGATTTAGATGTTGAAGTACAAGAAGGACTAATTTTAGCTCCTGTAGTGGAAGAGAAAGTAGATACTCCAACAGATACAGAAGATGATACAGATGAACCAGAAGATGATATAGATGATATCACCGATACAGAAAAACCTGAGGATTTAAACTTCTTCCAAAAGTTTTGGAACTGGTTAAAATCATTATTCAGTTAATCTAAAAAAGCACCTATTATTGGTGCTTTTTTTTCACTTTGTAATATATAACATTCCAAAAGACAATAAATAGGATAGCTACGGTAAATATATAATAAGGATGTTTCGGAAATATACTTAACACCTCGGCTGGTGGCTCCATTACAAACATCATATTAGTTTTTTCTCCAGTAATTTTCTCAATGTATACATTGATAGGATAGGCGATTATTGCTTGAAAAGACATAATCAGTACCGTAACCCAAACATATTTCCGTTCCACATTGTGATTAAATATTCGCAACATTATTAATGGACCTAGTATCAATATCATATGGAGGATAAAAAACTGATAAAATCTAAAGTGATTTATCCCCGTATCCCCCAAAATCTGGAACTAAAAGAGATAATATCCCTCCTGTAATCCCATAATAAAGTGACACTTGGAAAACTTTGATATTGTTCGTGATTAAAGCTGCTGCTACAAAATATGTCGCCCATGAACAAATGTGCATCGGAATAGGAAAAATCAGTTGTAATCCAACATTCCACTTCCATACATAGAACGCAAAATCCAGTAATAATAAAAAGACTCCAAGTAATACTCTAAATTGATTTTTATACCTCCATTTTATTAATCGCTCGGTATTTATAAATACCAATATGATAAATGCTATAACTACTGCCAGAGCAAAAAAATGTTGCATATCAAATTGAGTGGTTGTAACTGATGGTTCTTGTGAGAAAAACATAGTAACCTCCTTAATAAGTGAACGTTACTTCTTCAGATTGTACCTCAACTACAATTGATCCATGTGGCGCAATTGTAATTCCTTCCGATAGGTCTACGTAGTATCCCAAGTCATAAACTAGTTCGAAGTCTTGATTGATTGTTGCTGTTTGCTCATTAATACTCAAGTTATGAATAACTAAATAATGTGTGTCTTCATACGAACGAACATACGCAACAAAACTTCTTTGATTTTTTTCTACTTCCAATATATCTCCATATCTTAATACGGGGTCGGTTTTCATTTCTATCAACATCTTATAGTGGTCATACATATAATTATAAGGAAGAATACTCAAATTTTCTCCATTTAATCCTCTGGTTTTACTACCACTTGTTTGATACTCATTATCCCATATAAATGGTTGTCTAATGTTTTCATGTGGGTTTACACCCCACATTCCGATCTCTTCTCCATAATAAATCCAAGATACACCCGGTAGTGTAAACAGCATATTAGCCGCCAACATTGCCTTGCTCTCTGAAGCAACCTGACTCATAATTCTTTCTTGGTCATGATTTGTTAGGAATATACTATCTACAAAATCAGGTCTGATTATTGATACAGTCTCACGATATTCAATTAAGTTCCCAATCATATCGATAGAACTACTGTCACTCGCTTGATTAATTGTGTCTATTATATTTTGAGATAAATCAAAGTTGAATGACGAGTCTGTACCATTATAAAATCTAGATACTGTAGCAGCCTGTGCCCAAACCTCTGTTAATAACATAGCGTTCGGATTAACTGCTTTTACTCTTTCGTTTAAACTCATTAAAAAGTTAACGTTTTCCTTTGATGTTGGAGTTCTATGAGGATACTCATGTACATCAAAGAAATGAAGAGCTGCATCTAAACGGTACCCATCAACTCCTTTATCAATCCAGAACTCGGCAATTTTATAGATTTCTTCTCTTACATCAGGGCTATCCAAGTTCAAATCTGGCATTTGATCCCAGAATGACCCATAATAATAATTGTCGCCATCTTTATGCCAATCAGTGTAGTTATAATGTGGAATACCCGGTTCTATCCACCTATAGTACTCAGGATGCTCTGTGAACCATGGATGTTGTTTTGATGTGTGATTAACCACAAAATCCATAAAGACTTTTATACCTAAAGACTCTGTCTCTTCTAATAGTGCATAATAATCCTCATTTGTTCCAAACAAAGGATCTATTGTATAATAATCTACAACATCATATTTATGGTAACTTGGTGATTCATTTACGGGAGTAATCCACAAACAGGTTACCCCTAATTCAGTGAAATAATCCAGATTTTCTCGTATTCCGTTTATGTCTCCTTGTCCGTCACCATCGCTGTCGGCGAAACTTATCGGAAATATCTCATAACAAGTTCCCAACTCCTGGAATGTGTTGCTCGTTTCTTGAAATTTTGCCTCCTCAAAATCAAAGTTATATTCAGGCTCAAAATAAACTGGTTCTTCAATAACAAGCACTTCTACTGAAACAATCTCTAAAAGCGTTCCCTGATAGGGATAACTCTCCTTTAACGTTCCATCATATAATCCCTTTAATACTCCATCCACAATAAGTGTAATTTCATTATCTTCAGGAATCGTAAACCAGATAAATCCCAGTTCTTCATTTTCAATTAAAATCCTTTGTTCTTCTATTTCTAAAATAACTCCAGTAATTTCTACTCTATCAATAGGTTTCGAACATGCAGTCAACAGTACTACTATAAATAAAATCAAATATTTTTTCATTTTTTACCTCCAAAGAACCAACGTAAAATCATCGGTAACCTAACAGCCCATTCCTGTTCATTATGAATAGCACCAGGAATTTTGACATATAAAGAATCTATATTATCTAGCAAAGTATAGGCTTTATCATTTAGTGCTACATACTCTGCATTTCCTTCTTCTGTACCTACATCCATATAAAATTTTACATCCTTAATCTTCGGTACTTCATCTAAAATTCTTTCGTCAAACCAATAGGCATTTGAAACAGCTGCAAATTTTTTAAATATATGTGAATAGTGAGCAGCCGCATAGGTTGTGATTAACCCACCCATACTACTTCCCATTAATAATCTTGCCTCTGGTTCTGGAATTGTTTTATAGCCTAAATCGATATAATCAACCACTCTAGATAGGAAATCTAGATACTTCACACCTTGACCTTTACATCTGTCACTTTCATAAGGGCATAGTTCATCCCATCTAGCAGTCCCACCTATCGGAGATGAGATTCCTACTATAATTAGTTCTTTTATTGGATAACGAAATGCGTCCTCAACTTGCCACACATCTCCGTACGTTGTAAGCTTCGGGTCTGACAAGTTTTGTCCATCGTGCATATAGACAACTGGATATCTTTTTTCATTATCATAACTCTTTGGCAAATAGATGTAGATGTCAACATCTCTGTCCAATTCACTACTGTGCATTTTGATGTTTTTTCGCATAATAGCCCCCTTTTTCTAAACAGTTCCTTCTATAAAATTATACCTCAATTACTACTTTTTACAAAAAAAAGGCTAGATCACCTAGCCTTTCAAAATGTACTATTGATTGTTTTCTGCTAACCAAGCGTTTGCAGCAGATACGATTTCAGCCTGTGCTTCAGCTGGAGTCATAGTTCCATCCCATACAGCATTGTAATAATCTGTGATTGAGATTGCGTAATAAACACTCATAGCTCTTTGATCAGGATTATTTGGTAATGTTCCTGCAGGTTCCATTTGGTTGTTAATGAATGCTAAAGCGAATTCTGCTTTATTTTCATCCACAACTACCGGATAAACTGAACCAGTTTCTTGTAATGCTGGTAAGTAAGAAGAGTTATTAACCATTAACGTCATAGTTGATGGAGTGTATAACCATCTTAATACTTCTGATGCAGCAGATGGATATTCTGTATAACCATTAACTGCGAACCCTTTAGTTTTCATTAATGGGCTTAAAGGTTGACCTTCGAATGTAGGCATTGGAGCAAATTTGAAGTCAGCAGCGTTGTTTTTCTCAGCACCAGCAACATCCATCCAAGTACCAACTAAACTAAATGGATATGCTTCGTCATTTAAGAATGCATCCCATCTCCATCCCATTGAAGATGCAGCTTTTTTAGTTCCAGTTTCATCAATGTTTACACCTTGTTCAGAGAATGTTTTGATAAACTCTAACCCCGCTAAGAATTCAGGAGTATCAAACCCTGGGTTTGCTAAGTCCCCAGCACCGAATAATGCGAATCCACCAGCTGTAATTGAAGAATAACCTGACCATGGTTCACCTAAAGACATAGGGAATACTTCTAAGATTTGGTTCCCTTTATAATCTAAAGATTCGATATCCATTGCGAAGATTTCTTCCCAAGTATCATATGCATCTGGTAAATTGTCACCATTAGCATCTGTAGTAGATAAACCTAATTCTTCGAACATTGTTTTGTTCCAAGAGAATGCCATACCATCATAGAATGCAGTAACAAATACAGGCATTCTTGAGTTGATAATATCAGTAACACCTAAAATAGCATTATCTTCTACTAAATCAACAAAGTAATCATGTAATGGTAAGAATGAAATTTCATTACCAATCATTTCGTTATCAATTACTAATACAACGTCTGGCGCTTCACCTTGAGCGGCAACTACACCAGTTACACCAGTTGCATCACCATTTACAGAACCATAGTTTCTATAAACTAATTTTCCTGCTAATTCAGGGAAATCTGAATTCCATTTTTCAACTAACATTTCACCCATTGTATCACTATCGACACCGATTTCGATTACAGCGTTATCTTCCCAACGGAATTTGAAATTTTCATTATCCCAACAAGCGTCATTTCCATTTGGAGTAGAACATGGTTCATACCCAACTTCTTCTACGTCAACTGTTTCACCAATAATAACTTCTTTTTCAGGTGTTGGTGGTTCAACACCTTCTCTTGTACAACCTGCAAATGTTAATGCAGCTAATAATACAAGCATAAGACTAAAAACTTTTTTCATTTCTTTTCTCCTTCTTTTCTTTGTTTTTTATTTACATTACATCTAATAATATAAAAATTGAATCATTGTATAATTTTATAAAGTTATCATCAACTTTTTAAAATTCCATAATAAACATACATCATCCTTATTGCATATACAGCCATGAAGATTAATGTAGCGAATGCAGCAAAGACTGTTCCTGCTACAGCTGCGATTAATGCTGGACCTAACATAGCCATTACTGAAACCTTAACTGCTTCAGTGTACGTAATTTTACGTTTCGCTTGGCGATAGTTTGCGATCATCATCATTGCAGCGATTGCCATTAAATAAATAGCATTTTGAATAAACTGTCCTGTGTACATAACGAAGTAATCTCTTCCCACTGTGGAAGCACTCATCGCATACACGATTCCTTCTGTGTTTGCTTTATAATCGGTAGGGTTAAATGTATACCCTTCTAAAAAATCATATGTTCCGACCAAAGCTGTTTCTTCTGGTCTTTCTTGTATTGCCAGTACATCTGTAAACCATATAAATTTATCTGTAGTTGGTTCACCTTCTATAACAATTTCATAACCATTTGCACTTTCAGGTAAACCACATCTAGCATATTCGGTAATATCACAATCTAAATTTGAATCATATAATTCAGCAAATGCTTCTTCTAATCCATCAAATCGACCTAGTAACTCCTCAGCATCAATGTTCGCTCTATTCATAAATAGTGGACTAATGATTAATGCTGTATTTAAGAAGAATAATATAAAGATAAAGAATATATTTACTCCTTTAAACTTTAAAATCGTTTTGTTACTATAAAGTATTTTTCCAAATTCTATCATTATCCTTTATCCGCTCCTGCTGTCAATCCACCAACAATGAATCGTTGGTTATACAACTGAACTAACATAATTGGTACCGCGATAATAAATGCACCAGCCATAAAGGCCAATGGTGAATATGCAGAACTACTTGGGTCATTCATTCTAAACAACCACACTGCCAACGTTGGTTCTTGTGGCATGATGATTGATGGTAAGATGAAGTCCATCCATGGTCCCATAAATGCAGTAACTGCAACGAATCCCATGATTGGCACTGCTAACGGAATAATGATCCTTGTCATAATTTGTAAATTGTTTGCACCATCAATTGCTGCAGCTTCATCCAACGATTTTGGAATATTTTTCATAAATCCTCGAATAATAAATGTATTATACGGGATAGCTCCTGCAGTATAAATTAACGTTAACGCAGTTGGACTATTTAATAATCCAAATTGACGATACATCATGAATAAGGCAATCATACCCATAAATCCTGGGAACATTTGCAAACCTAATAATGTTAATAAGATTCCTTTTTTTCCAACAAACTTATATCTACTGAATGCAAATCCTACTAAACTTGATAATATTACTACTAATACGGTTGTTAATACCGCAATATAAAGAGTAGTCATAAAAGCATCCCAATAATCCGGTAGTACTTGGTCTGTTGATGCTCTATATGTAAATAAATACTCATATTGTTCAAATGATAATGTCCCCCACCATTCTTTAAATAATGGTCCAACTTGAGAGAACTTACCTGTAAATAATGCACCAAATGCATCGATTGGTAATTTTACCCCAGATAATAACTTACCTTTACTGAAACTTGCGATTATCATCCAGATTACTGGAGTAAATACAACTATTAAGTTAACTACTAGGAATAAATGCGTTCCTAACCATACTAAAATTTTCTTAATATTCATACTAATCCTCCCAGAAATTCTTCATTCTACTTAAATTGTAGATACCAAATATACCTACGATCATGAAGATAATTATTGAATATACACTCGCTAAATTGTATCGCTCTGGGTCGTTTGCGAATGCTATTTTATAAATCCATGAGATTAAAATATCTGTCTGACCTGGCGTTGCACCAGTGATACGCATTGTCTCAGGAATTCTTTCAATCGGATAACCTGGTCCCCCAGCTGTTAAGAAGTAAATTGCACCGAAGTTATTAAAATTGAATGTAAATGTCGTTATAATAACCGGTACAGTCGCCCGTAACACCCAAGGAAGAGTTATAAATCTAAACTTTTGTGGAGCAGTAGCACCATCAATTTCAGCTGCTTCATATAAAGATGCAGGAATTGTTCCCAACACACCTACGATTAACAACATGAAATATGGAGAACCTAACCACATATTTGTGACAACAATAATTGCTTTTGCGAGCGGGCCATTCATTGGGTCTGTATACCACAGGATTACCCCTGAATGTTCTTGCCCCAATAAACCAACACCGCGTAAGAATGTTTTTACATTTTCTAACTGACCAAACTCAACTAGTAATGTATTCATTAATCCGCCGTTTTCGCTAAATACATTTCTGAATACCATTAACGATACTAACCCCGGAATAGCCCAAGGTAAGATCATAACGACACGCCAGAATTTTTTATGTTTAACACTTTTGCTTTCGACAACCAATGCTTGGATAAACCCAACTACGTATACCGTAACAGAAGACATAATCGCCCATAGGATTGTCCATCCAATTACTTGTCCAAAGAATTGTAACCATTCTGGTTGGAATAAATAAGTTCCAAAGTTTTGGAATCCTACCCATTCGATTAACTCCCCACCTACACTAATTTTAGAAGTATAATTCGTAAACGCTATCAAGAACGAATACAAGAATGGTACCAATGATATAAATAATATTAAGATTGCTGCTGGAATAATTATTAAATATGGGAAGAAATCATCAAACATTCTATTACGATATTCCTTCCAGTTATTAACTGGTTCTCCTGCCTCAACTTTTTTTGCAGTTTCATAAGCGTCTTTCATTTGGAAAATCCAAATAGCTAATAAGACACCAATTAAAACCAAAATCAAAATTCCTTCACCTAGTAACACAGTTGAAACATCAGCTGAGTTCCAAGGTAATACATTGTCATTTAATCGAACATCCATACCACGGTATGAATCAAACGCTACGATTCTACCTAATGTAATAAATCCCCAAATACCAGAAGTAAATATTCCTCCATAATCTCTAAAGAAATACAATGGTCCATCTCCTGCTGGGTAATACTGCATTTCACCGAATGCGAACCAATATCCACTCGTTAATAATTCTGTTAAAAAATAAATTAAGAATAATATTAACAACGGATATCCTTTAAACTTTTGCTTGTTCTTAAGTTGACCCCAACCCATAAGGAAGAATGAACGCAACATCACTCTAAAAGCTTTTGGGTTTTCCCTAAAGTCATTAATCATTTTACGAAAAGGCAAAATCAATCCCTCCATTTCTTTTCAGTCTTCAAGATAACAACATCCTTGGGACCTAATAAATTTTCTTTATCATTTGTAGAGAATAAAACTTCTCCACTAATATTCACTAATTCATCTGAGAAATTTGCAACTACAACAAACTTATCTTCCAATTTGTATTCAAACCCAACTAAATCATGGTCATCAATCATCTTAAATTTTCCATTTTTTACATAATCTAGTGTTTCGTTTCTAATAATTGAGATTTCTTTTAAAATATCAATCAAATCTGTTTCGTTTGTGTAGTGGAACTGATATTTGTCAAACAACGCTAACTTTTTATAGAATGGATCACTTGTAGGAAGATTCTCATCTTCATTAGGACCACAATCTACACCCAAGTTCATCGGTTGTCTTTCGTATAACTCTTGACCTGAATTTATAAATGGTACCGCGTTCGGTGCAAACATATTCAAGACTGTTAACATTCTTGATAATGCTTCATAACCTTGCACTCTAGCTGCCATACGTCTAGTGTCATGTGTTTCACCACACGCAAATACAGGTAAATCAATATGTGGCATTGATTTATAATAATTTATAGTATGACCTTCTTCGTATCTAGGTAACATCCAAAAACCGTTACCGATGATAAGGTCATAACCCGACTCCTTAGCGAAAGCAGCGTTAGAAGGAGACATTTCCTCTGCAATAAACGCAAAATACTGGTCATTTGCTTTCGCCTTAGAGATAATTCTCTCTGTTAATTCCTTAGGTAATGCGTGACCCATGTCAATTCTCGCTCCATCAACCCCAAATGATTGATAGTACGGAATGATATTAGATAAAACATCCCATAGTGCTTCATTTTTAATATTTCCTTGGAATAGGTTTCCTTTAATCGTGTCATTTAAGATATAAGGAGGATATTCCCTGTTTAAATATTTTTTACTCTCCACCGGATGGTCCATGTATAACCTAAAGAACGTTACATCCGTCCAGGGTGGTTGAGGATCATTAATTTGATCACTGAACGCAGGTGCAACTCTTACACCTAAATGTTTTTTAATCAAATCCATGTCATGTTTGTATTTATCCCAATCGGGATGATTCATCGGATTATCCACAAATAAATCTAAAAACTTTTGTGTTTCGATTGAACCGTATAAATCTTTTAAGTTGTCCTTGTGGGGCATTGTTGAAGGGTGCATACCTTCAATGAATGGCGGTTTGTAATTTTTGTATTCTGAATTTTTAATCCAGTAGAACCAATCTGGATGTGATTCTATTAATTCAGATTCCACTGAATTCGTTCTTGGAATCAAATCGATAACAACACGAATACCATTCATATGAGCTGCTTCAACTAAACAAGCAAACTCTTCTTCTATTGTTAGGGTAGTATGCGCTTTCAAACTCGGGTCAAATTCAAAGAAGTTGCTCACTCCGTAAACTGAACCTAACTCCCCTTTTCTATCTTTTCTTGAATATTTCGAAATCGGTAATAAATATAACATTGTCACACCCATCTGTTTTAAGTATGGCAAGATCATAATTGTTCGAATAAAATTACCCGTTTCTTCGTCGGAGATTGTTCCGTCTTGATTAAAATCAAATGTAGTAGAAGTTCGGATCATCATTGAATAGGCTACGGTGTCTTTAATCCATTCTCCTTCTTCTATTGAACTGTAACTTCCAGAGAAGTCTCCATCTTTATAAAAACTGTTTATAGTCTCTAATAAAAAAGTGTCTTCATTTACTCTTACAATTCCTTTATTAAAATTTTCACTCGGTAAATCAAGACAGTTCCATACCTCGGGGATATGGAAATCTATTTTCCTCGGGTTTGCTCTCTCATTTAGCTCCCTAATTAACTTTTTTAGCATCGTTCACACCTCAACTAAATTATAGCACAACATGTGCAAAAAAAAAGGGAAAAGCCTTACATTTTGCACAGAATGTGAAAATAAATCGCAATTTCCTCAAAATAAAAACCCTTTCAGTATATTTGCAGTCTATTTTAGTATAAAATATACACGTAAAGGAGGGTACATATGAATAAATTTGTACATCGTTATAAAGATGATTTTAAAAATGATTTTGTTAAACGCATAGAGAGAACATATTCTAGAAGTATTGAATATACTTCTGATGTAGAACGATATAGTGTATTAGGTGAAATGATTCGCGAGGAAGCGATGCTTGATTGGAAGCAAGTGAAAAAAGATGTTAAAGACAACAAAAAACAAGTATACTATTTCTCAATGGAGTTTTTACTAGGAAGAATGATGTTAAACAACTTAGTAAACTTAGGTATTTATACTCCGATTAAGGAAGCCTTAGATGAGCTAGGTATGGACTTAACAGAACTGTTAGAGATGGAAAATGATGCAGGACTTGGAAACGGTGGTCTAGGTAGGTTGGCTGCGTGTTTTATGGATTCAATCGCATCACTCGGTTATGTTGGACACGGAAACTGTATTCGTTATAACTATGGTTTCTTTAAACAAAAATTTGAAAATGGATATCAAAAAGAATATCCTCAGCCTTGGTTATTAAACACGTCAAATGCCTGGGAAGTACGTAAACCAAATGACAGAGTAACTGTAAAATTTGGTGGAGAAGTAATAAAAGATGAAAATGGTAAACCACAATTAGTAAACTACATTCCTGTAGATGCTGTAGCGTATGACATGCCTTTAATTGGGTATGAAAATAATATTACAAACAAGTTGAGATTATGGAGTGCTGAACCAAGTATGGAAGTATCTTATGATAACTTCGAAACATATGAAGCTGAAGTAAGAGATATCTCAAATGTGTTATATCCAGATGACTCAACAAGAGAAGGTAAAAAATTAAGATTAAAACAACAATACTTTTTCTCTGCAGCAGGGTTAGCCTATATCTTAAAAAAAGAGTTAAGTGCTTATGGAAACTTAGATAATTTGCACAAACATGTAGTTATCCAAATCAATGACACACATCCATCTATTTTAGTCGCTGAGTTAATGCGATCATTAATTGATGAATACGGATACTTCTGGGATCAAGCTTGGAGTATTACAACACAAACATTAGCATACACAAACCATACAATCTTAGCAGAAGCGTTAGAAACATGGGAAGTGGATGTTATGGAAGAATTACTTCCAAGAAACTATCAAATTATTTCTGAGATTAACAGAAAGTTCATCCATGAGTTACAAGACAACCACGTTGATATCAAAGATATTGAGACTATGACAATTATCAAAGGTGGAAGAGTGCACATGGCGAACCTTGCAATCGTTGGTTCATTCAGTGTAAATGGAGTTGCTGCATTACATACTGAAATCCTGAAGGATTCAACATTGAACGCTTTCCACAGATATTTTGAAGGGAAAATTAACAACAAAACAAATGGTGTTACACACCGTAGATGGTTATTGAACTGTAATCCAGAATTATCAGAAGAAATCACAGATAGAATCGGTGATGGTTGGATTAAAGATTTAGACAACTTGAAAAAGTTAGAAAACACAGATATTGAATTTAAATTAAACACAATCAAAAAACACAACAAACGTCGATTGGTTAAATTTATTGAAGACAAAGAAGGAGTTAAATTAAATCCTGATTCAATCTTCGATATTCAAATCAAAAGACTACATGCATACAAACGTCAGTTAATGAATGCGATGCATATTATGTACTTGTACAATAGATTAAAAACAGATCATGAGTTCTATACGAACTTCTATCCACAAACATTTATCTTTGGTGCAAAAGCTGCTCCTAGTTATGTGTTTGCAAAAAAAGTTATTAAGTATATCAATTCTATCGCAAATGTTGTTAACAACGATGAGTTAGTAAGTAAAAAACTAAATGTATTATTCGTTGAAAACTACAATGTTACATATGCTGAAATGTTAATTCCAGCAGCAGATGTATCTGAGCAAATTTCATTAGCTGGTAAAGAGGCAAGTGGTACTGGTAACATGAAACTTCAAATGAATGGTGCTGTTACTATTGGTACAATGGATGGTGCAAATGTAGAAATCCATGATCTAGTGGGTTCTGAAAACATTGAAATCTTTGGAATGACTGTAGATGAAGTAGCTCCTGCAAGAGAAAGTTATAACCCGATGGATTATTACAACAACGATCCTGCATTAAAAGAGGTTATCGATCAAATGCAAAATGGATTCTTCAAAGATGCTACTCTCGATGACTTTAAACCAATTATCGAAGATATCTTAGGTTATGATGAATACTTCGTGTTAAAAGACTTTGATGGTTATAGACAAGCTCAAGAAAACATCAACAAAACATTCAGAGATCGTCAATTATGGGCTAAGATGGCTTTAGCAAATATCGCAAACTCAGGATTCTTCTCAACAGATAGAACAATTCAAGAGTATATTGATGACATTTGGAAGTTAGATAAAATTGCATAAAAAATAAGAGTTCTCAAGCGAGAACTCTTTTCTTTTATCCGATAGAATCTTCCATCTCTAATTTAATTAATTGGTTTAATTCAACTGCGTATTCCATTGGTAACTCTTTTGCGAATGGCTCAATGAATCCCATTACAATCATTTCCAATGCTTCTTGTTCTGTTAATCCTCTACTCATTAAGTAAAATAATTGTTCATCAGATACTCTAGAAACTGTCGCTTCATGTTGAATCATTACTTCATTGTTTTCTGCGATGTTTAGTGGGATTGTATCACTTGATGAAATATCATCTAAAATAATCGTATCGCACTCTACATTTGATTTAGCACCAGTAGCATTTCTACCGTGACGCACCCAACCTCTGTAGTTTACTTTTCCACCACCACGAGATAATGATTTTGAAATAATCGTACTTGAAGTATTTGGAGCTAAGTGAATCATTTTTGCCCCTGTGTCTTGATATTGATCTTTTCCGGCGAAAGCAATAGAAATTGTTGTTCCCTTTGCACCTTCACCAGCTAAGATACATGCTGGGTATTTCATGTTTCTACCCGAACCAACGTTACCATCAATCCATTCCATGTGTCCACCGGCTTCAACATAAGCTCGTTTAGTTACTAAGTTAATAATATTACTAGACCAGTTTTGAACTGTTGAATAACGACAATATCCACCTTCTTTAACGAAGATTTCTACATTCGCAGCATGTAAACTATCATTTGAATAAAGTGGAGCAGTACAGCCTTCTACGTAATGCACATGAGCACCTTCATCAACAATAATTAAAGTTCTTTCAAACTGACCCATTTGTTCAGTGTTAATTCTGAAATATGATTGTAGTGGTTTTTCTACTCGTACACCTTTTGGTACATAGATAAATGACCCACCACTCCATACAGCTGTGTTTAACGCTGCATATTTGTTGTCATTATAAGGAATTACTTTAGCGAAGTATTCTTTTACTAGTTCTGGGTGCTCTCTTAAAGCTGTATCTGTATCACAGAAAATGACCCCTTGGTCTTCTAACTCTTTGATTGTATTATGATATACAACCTCAGATTCAAATTGTGTAGATACACCAGCTAAATATTTTTGTTCCGCTTCAGGAATACCTAATTTGTCAAATGTTTCTTTAATCTCTTGAGGTACATCATCCCAAGATTTTTCTGTTTTTTCAGTTGATTTAATATAATATGTATACTCTTGGAAATCAATATCACTTAAATCCGGACCAAAGGGTGGATTTTTATGCTTTAAGAAACTATCATATGCTTTTAATCTAATTTCCTTCATCCATTCTGGTTCATTTTTAAACGCTGATATTTTTTCGACTACTTCTTTGTTTAACCCTTTACCAGTAGTTAAAACAGTTTCAGCTTCAGTCGTAAAGCCATATTTGTAATCCTGTAATATGTCATTTACTTTATCTTTAGTTTTTTCCATCTTTTAACGCCTCCTCTGCGGCTTGCCAAGCTACAGTTGCACATTTCATTCTAGCTGGAAATTTCGCCACACCAGAATAAACTATCGCGTCTCCCATATCTAAATCATTGTCATATTCATTACCTTTGATCATTTCAAAATAATTATGAATAATTTTTTCGGCATGTTCTACAGATTCGCCTTTTAATGTTTCGCTCATTACAGAAGCACTAGAACAACAGATACTGCATCCAGTACCTTCATGTTTGATATCTGTAATTGTTCCATCTTCTACTTTTGTCTGTACGGTTACATCGTCTCCACAAGATGGATTTTTAATATGGAATTTCACGTATGCAGGATCCTCTACTAACCCTTTGTTTCTTGGTGTTTTGTAGTGGTCCATAATTACTTGTCTATATAAATTGTTTAAATCACTCATTCAAATCTCCTCCTAAAACTGCGCAAAGAAATCTCTCGCCTCGATAACACTCTCAATAAATCTATCTACATCATCCATTGTGTTGTACAAATAGAATGTAGCTCTTAGAGTCGCCAATACACCTAACCATTTAATAACCAATTGTGCACAATGATGACCCGCCCTTAAACAGACACCATTTTGGTCAAATATACTTGCTGCATCATGTGGATGAACGCCATCAATATTAAATGAGATTATCCCTGTTTCTGCAGTTGGATTATAGACTGTTACACCTTCTATTGTTTGCAACTTCTCCATTGCGTAATTTCTTAGTTTCGTTTCATGTTCCAACACATTAAAATCTAAACTTCTTAAATAATTAACAGCTTCGCTTAACCCTATTACTTCCGCTATCGGCATTGTTCCAGTTTCAAATCGATATGGTGCATCTTTAAATGATGCTTCATACAATTCAACGTTATCATTCATGTCTCCACCAAACTCAATTGGGTCCATTTGGTTCAACAAATCTTTTTTTCCAAACAGTACACCAATACCAGTTGGTCCTAACATTTTATGACCACTGAAACTTAAAAAGTCACAATCAAGATCTTTTACATCAATTTCTTTGTGTGGAATTGCTTGAGCAGCATCAACAGAAACTACAATACTGTGCTGATGTGCTATTTTAATAATTTCTTTTATAGGAGTAATGTACCCCATTACATTTGATACATATGTTAATGCAGCTACTTTTGTTTTTTCTGTAATAACACTTTTAAACGCTTCAACTGTAATTCTACCTTCTTTATCAAGCGGTAGATATACTAGTCTAGCTCCTTTAATTTTCGCTACATTTTGCCACGGTAACACGCTTGAGTGATGTTCCAACTCACTAACGATGATTTCATCACCTTCATTGATATTTGCTAATCCATAACTAGACGCAACTAAATTTAATGCACTTGATGCACCTCGTGTAAACACTACTTCTTCGAAAGCAGCATTAATATAATCAGCAATGTTTTGACGAGCTTCCTCATATTTATCTGTAGCCTGATAGCTTAAACCATACACACCTCTATGAATATTTACACCATATTCGTTGTAGTATGTATCCATTGCCTCTATAACAGAAGTCGGTTTTAAACTAGAAGCACCACTGTCTAAATATGTTAACCCTTCTTTAATAATTGGAAAATCACTTATTTTCACATTCATCACCCTTAGCCTAATTTTTTGTCAATAATAATTCCTAATTGCTCTTTTAAAGCTTCATTATCAATATCCGCTAATATCGGATTGATAAATCCATTTACAATTAATTTTTCTGCATCCGATTTTGATAATCCTCTACTCATCAAATAGAACAAACTTTCATCATCGAATTTACCAATTGTAGCTCCATGTCCTGCTTCAACATCAAACTCATCAATTAACAAGAATGGATTCGCTTGAATTTGCGCCAAACGATCTAAAATAACACCTCTAGTAGATTGGAATGCTTTTGATTCAGACATCCCCTGTTCAATCTTACCAAAGTTATTAAAATAAAGTTTTGATTTTTCTTTTGCAACACCTTGGTTTACTATATTACTTTTACTCATTTTGGCGTTATGATACGTTGCGGTATTTACATTCTGCTTTTGAGTTGCATCGGCAATCGCAATTGTTTTAATTTCAGTTTCTGCGAACTCACCGTTTAAGTCTACTAACGTGTCTGAAATAATGTTCCCATTACTTAAAATACCTTTTGTTGTTTGTAAGTTTGCGAATGAGTCAACTTTACTTCTTAAAGCACTATAACCAACCGTATCACTGTTGAAGTTATCTACACTGAAATAATGTACTTTTGAATTTTCGCTTAAAAACAAGTCAGAAATAATGTTTACATAACACTCGTTTGTATTTGTAAAATATTCTACAAACTTCACTGAACTGTTATCCCCTACATTAACTAATGTACGGTGAATGAAATCTGTATTTTCTTGAACATAGTATAGTTTAATTTCATCTTTTAATGTAATATTTTTTGGAATATCAATTAATATTCCACTATTCATATAAGCACTGTTTAATGCTGTCATCTGATTTTGTCTTAATACATCTTTTTCTTTGTTAAAAAAGTCTATGATTACTTCGGGTCTTTCTTCAAATGCAGAGTTAAAATCGTTTATGTAAATATCTTGATAATTTCCCGTTAAATTTTCAAAGATGATATTTCCATCTTTAATAATAATCACATTTTCACTATCTCTATTTACCAAATGTTCCATCTCTGCAGGAACTTGATTTTGCTTGTTTAAAAAAACATTTTGTAAATTTAAGTCTTCTTTAGAAAAATCCTCAATTTTTAATTTACCCATATTTGGCAAATCTAGTGATTCAACACTTAAAAGAGCTTCTTTTCTAAAGTTTAAAATCGACTTTGGGTTGTGTCCAAAAAGTTTATCTACATCATAACTAAACATTATTCTGTGATTGCCTCTCTAACAGCACAATTCCCTAAAACAACTCTGTCATCTAAATCAAGTGGATCTTCATCAACAATACCTAGTTCAGCTTTAACCCAATCATAACCTTCTTCATCAATTCTTTTGATCAACTCTGCTCCACCAGTTTTAACGATTCTTCCATCGATCATTATGTGAACAAAATCTGGTTTAATATAATCTAGCAATCTTTGGTAATGCGTAATTAATAAACAACCAAAGTTATCATTTACCATTGAACTTACATTTTCTCCAACGATACGCAATGCATCTACGTCTAACCCTGAATCGATTTCATCTAAAATAGCGATTTTTGGCTCAAGGACTTTCATTTGTAAAATTTCATTACGTTTTTTCTCACCACCAGAGAATCCTTCATTTAAGTATCTATGTGGTAAATCTTCGTTCATTTTTAACTCTTTAACTGCTTTTTCAAACTTTTGAAAGAAGCGAACAAAACTAATTTCTTTTCCCTCTTCTTGTCTTTTGTTGAGAGCAGTTCTAACGAAATCAGCATTCGTAATTCCGCTAACTTCTTTTGGATATTGCATTGCCAAGAACAATCCATTTCTAGCTCTTTCGTCAACGCTCATTTCCAATACATCATTACTATCTAATGTAACTGTACCTTCTGTGATTGTATAGTTAGGATGACCCATAACTGCATTCGACAAAGTTGATTTACCGGTACCGTTTGGTCCCATAATGGCATGTACTTCTCCACCTTTGATTTCTAGGTCCACTCCTTTTAAAATTTGTTTACCTTCTACCTCAGCTTTTAAGCCTTGAATAGTTAATGTTGGTTTCATAATATCACCTCATAATTATTATATAATCTCGACCTTATTTAGTCTAACAATACACATATACCGAATGCAAATAAAACACCTATTTTTCGTAGGTGTTTTGTGTAATTATTTTAACGTATATTCTTCACTGATTACGTCGTAGTTTTCAATACCTGTACTTAAATAGATTTCTTTATCTACAGTAACAAAAATCGCTTCTAATCCTTCGTGGGCTTCTACATAAGCCATTGCTTCATCTAATCCCATCGCGAATAAGAATGTTGATAGAGCATCAATCCCAACAATATCCTCTGATAACACTTGAATAACGATTAATTCATTATCAGTTGGGTACCCTGTTTTTGTATCAAATATATGATGATATCTATGATCATCTAATATAAAGTATCTAGTAGCTGATCCAGATGAAGATAATCCAACGTTTTGTAGTTTAAATACCCCTACTGGTGGATTAAATCCCAATAGGTCAAAAGGATCACTTGTCCCGATAATCCAAGGATCATTCGTTACTTCATATGCTTCTACTTGATCGCCATTTGGTCCTTCAATAAATACGATATTTCCGTTCGCATCCTTCACCTTAGCACATCTAGTTCCAATTGGAATTTGTGAGGAGTTTCCAACGTTTATAATCGCATGTTCAACGCCTGAATCCTCAACATATTCTTTTAACAACTGAGAAATATACCCTTTTGAAATACCACCTAAATCTAGGCTAATTCCTTCTTCTGTAAAGAATACAGTTTTTGCCTCTTCGTTTAGAATTACCTTTGTATAGTCTACTTTTAATAATGCTTTTTGAATATCAACCTCAGTTGGAATCCAGTCACGGTCACTCCACTTAGAGTCATCATCAATTGCCCACAATTCAACTAGTGGTGTAATCGTTGGATCGTACGCTCCATTTGACTCTTCAGCCATCAAGATTGATTGACGAATAACTTCAAATAATTCATCACTCACTTCAACAGGAGCAACATGCGCCGTTAGATTCACTTGTCCTACTTCTGAATCATCTGAATGTGAGTCATAAATATTATGTGTTCTTTCTAAAATTTCATTAATACCTGTTCTTAATCCATTAATGTCAAATCCATCTTCGTAATATATTAATATTCTAGTAGCTGTATCTAGAAATTCATCCGTATAAAATGAATAACGATTGATATAAGGGTTTTCTACCTCTTCCACCTTTGGAGTACAAGCACCTAATGTAAACACTAAAATTAGTGTAATAAATAATGTAAATGTTTTCTTCATATAACCACCTTTTCTCAAATCAAATTATAACATATAATGATAAAAAGATTTAAAAGGTTTTGCCTTTTTGCACAAACTGTGCAATAATACAACTGATAGAATAGATTGAGGAGGAACTATTATGATTAAACAAGCACAACTTGACGCGTTTTATCAAGGTCGATGTTTTGATGCATACACATTTTTAGGCGCACATCCTAAAAGATACGGTAAAGCATCTGGAATGAGATTTACGGTATATGCTCCTAATGCTGAGGAAGTTGAACTAGTCGGTGAGTTTAACGACTGGAAAGGCGCAAACCACAAGATGAAACGAGTTCACAATGATTTTTTTACCATCTTTGTAAGTGGTATAGGAGATTATGTTACATATAAATATCACATTAGAACAAAAAGTAACGAGTGGATTGATAAAGCAGATCCTTACGGTTTTTTCGCCGAGAAGAGACCGAATACTGCTTCTAAGACTTTCGATTTAAATGGTTTCGAGTGGACGGATTCTGCCTTTTTGAACCAAAGAACAATCAACAAAAATAAACCAGTACTAATCTATGAAGTACACGCTGGTTCTTGGAAATTAAAATGGGACGGTAATTTTCATAGTTATGATGAGTTGGCGGATCATTTAATTCCCTATGTATTAGAACAAGGATTTACTCATATAGAGTTAATGCCTCTATTAGAAAACCCATTAGATATGTCTTGGGGTTATTTATGTACAGGGTATTTTTCAGCTACATCAAGATATGGTAATCCAAAACAACTAATGAACTTCATCAACAGATGTCATGAAGCGGGTTTAGGTGTTATCATGGATTTCGTACCCGTACATTTTATAAAAGATAATCACGGTCTACACCTATTTGATGGTACCCCACTTTATGAGTACGGTGATGAACATAGAAGATATTCACAATGGGGAAGTGTAAACTTTAATCTATTCAGTGAAACTGTAAGAAGCTTTTTATTAAGTTCTGCAAACTTTTGGATTGAATATTTCCATGTCGATGGTATCAGATATGATGCTGTCAGTAATTTAATTTATTGGAATGGTAATACAGAAGATGGTGCGAATCCAGGTGCGCACGACTATATCACAAGAAACAACCACTTATTACACGATAAACACAAAGGTGTTATGTTAATCGCTGAAGATTCTTCTGCTTATCAAGGTGTAACATCACCAACATTTGATGGTGGATTAGGTTTTGATTATAAATGGGATTTAGGATGGATGAATGATACATTGAAGTTTTATGAACAAGACCCAATTTATAGAAAACACAATCACGATGCTTTAACATTTTCAATGCACTATTTTTATAGTGAAAATTTTCTGTTACCTCTATCGCACGATGAAGTTGTGCATGGTAAAGGATCTATTATTAATAAAATGTGGGGAGACTTCTCTCAAAAGTTTTCTCAAGTTAGAAACTTATATACATATATGTATACACATCCTGGTAAAAAGTTATTATTTATGGGAAATGAGCTAGGTACATTTGATGAATGGAACGAGGCAAGTCAGTTAACATGGAGACTATTAGAATACCCCGTTCATCAAGGAATCCAAAGAATGATTCGTGATTTAAATGTCATTACAAAAGAACATCCTGCATTACACGCAAACGACTACGAACCAGATGCATTTACATGGCTTATAAAAGATGACACTGATAACAGCGTATTTGCATTCGCAAGAGATTTTTATGATGACAAGATTGTCGTAGTATTAAATATGACACCAACAAATCATGACAACTATAAAGTTGGAGTCCCTTGGGAAGGTAAATATGAAGAGATCTTCAACTCAGATAAAGAAGAATATGGTGGGGGTAATGGATTTAATTACCATCATAGATTTACAAACCAAGAACCATTAAACGAATTTGATTATTCGTTTAATCTAAGAATCGCACCATTTAGTGCAAGTATATTATTTTTAAAATAGATATCCAAATGGATATCTTTTTTTATAAAAGAAAAGAGCTACATTTTCATGTAGCCCTTTAGTTATTTTATAGACTAAAATCCATAGCTTCGTAACGTTTGTACATTTTCCAACGTTTTTGAGCTTCTACTTTGTTTGTTTCTAATAACGTTTCAGCTTTTTCAGGGTTAACCATAGTTAACGCTGCATATCTGTTTTGCGTCATTAAGAAGTCTCTGTATTTATCCCATTGAGGCTCTTTAGAGTCTAATTGGAATGGGTTTTTACCTTCTTCAGCTAATCTTGGATCGAATCTAAAGATTGGCCAGTATCCACATTCGTTAGCTAATTTAGCTTGGTTGAATGAGTTAACTAATCCACCTTTAACACCATGTGCGATACATGGAGAATAAGCGATAACGATTGATGGTCCATTATAAGCTTCTGCTTCTCTCATTGCTTTGATCACTTGAGCTTGGTTTGCACCATGAGCTACTGTAGCAACATAAACATGACCATAAGTCATAGCGATTGAAGCTAAGTCTTTTTTCTTACCTGGTTTACCAGCAGCGGTAAATTTAGCAATTGAACCAGTTTGAGATGCTTTAGATGATTGTCCACCTGTATTAGAGTAAACTTCTGTGTCTACTACTAAGATATTAACGTCGTCTTGGTTTGCGATAACGTGGTCTAATCCACCATAACCGATGTCATAAGCCCAACCGTCTCCACCAAAGATCCAGTTAGATTGTTTTACTAAATAATCTTTTAGTTCTAAAATATCAGTTTTGTTAGCAGTTTCTAATGCAGCGATTAATTTAGGTTCTAATTCTTTCGTAACAGCACCTGAATCTCTGTTTTCGATCCATTGGTCTACTAATTCAGCACCAATTTCATTTTTAGCTTCTGCCATTTTGATTTCTAATTGATCTCTTAATGTTTCATTAGAGATATGCATACCATATCCGAATTCAGCATTGTCTTCGAATAATGAATTTGCCCATGCAGGTCCTCTACCGTTTTCATCAGTAGTGTAAGGAGTTGCAGGGAATGATGCACCATAGATTGAAGAACATCCAGTTGCATTAGCAATTGTCATTCTATCTCCGAATAATTGAGTAACTAATTTAACGTATGGAGTTTCACCACAACCAGCACATGCTCCAGAGAATTCAAATAATGGTTTCTCAAATTGAGAGTTTTTAACACTCTTAGTTTTGTCAACTAAGTCTGATTTATATCCTACTTCATTAAAGAAGAAGTCAGCTTTTTCTTGTTGTCCAGCTTCTAAGTTGTCATGGATAGGGTTCATTTCTAATGCTTTAACGCCTTTTTTACCAGGACATACATTCGCACATAATCCACAACCAGTACAGTCTAGTGTAGAAATTTGGATAGCATATTGTAAACCAGCGAAGTCTTTACCGTTAGCTTTAATTGTTACAGTTCCTTCAGGAGCGTTCGCTAATTCTTCTTCTGTTGCCAAGAATGGACGAATTACACCATGAGGACATGCGAATGAACATTGGTTACATTGAATACAGTTATCATCTAACCAAGTTGGAGTGTTAACTGCAACACCACGTTTTTCATATGCAGTTGAACCGTTGACCATTCTACCATCTGCGATATCTTCAAATGCAGATACAGGTAAGTCATATCCTTTGATAGCACTTACTGGATCAGCAATGTTTTTAACGTAATCTGGTCTGTCAGTATCAACAACTTTAGTTTCTACTTCTAAGTTAGCCCATGCTGGATCAACAGTTACTTCAACGATATCGTTAGCTCCTCTATCTACAGCTTGGTTATTCATTTCAACAATTTCCTCACCTTTACGTAAGTAAGTTTTTTTGTTGTACTTTTTCATTAAGTCTTGTGCTTTTTCAAATGGAATAATTTGTTCATTCAATTTGAAGAATGCAGCTTGCATAATTGTATTGATACGATTACCTAATCCAATTTTAACACCTAAATGTACAGCGTCGATGATGAAGAATTTAGCATTTTTCTCAGCTAAAGCTTTTTTAACACTGTTAGGTAAAATATTCGCAACAGTTTCAGCAGTTTCAATAGTGTTTAATAAGAAAGTTCCACCCTCTCTTAAACCACCAACCATATCATATTTATCTAAGTAAGAATCTTGAGAACATGATACGAAGTGAGGAGTGTTTACTAAGTATGTACTTCTTAATGGTTTTTTACCAAATCTTAAGTGCATACGAGTTACACCACCTGATTTTTTAGAGTCATAACTTGAATAAGCTTGACCGTATAAATCAGTGTTTTCCCCAATGATTTTAATTGTATTTTTTGAAGCACCTACAGTACCATCAGAACCTAATCCGAAGAACAATAACTCTGTAGTTGATTCATCGATTACTTCTAAATGTTCAGTTGGTAATTCTAATGATAAGTTTGTTACATCATCATTAATACCAATTGTGAAGTGATCTTTTTGCTCACCTTTTAAATTGTTATATACAGCAACGATTTGGTTAGGAGCAACGTCTCTAGATGATAATCCATAACGTCCACCAATTACCAATGGAGCATTTTCTTTTCCATAGTATAAAGAACGTACATCTAAGTATAATGGTTCACCTAAAGCACCTTTTTCTTTTGTTCTATCTAATACAGCGATTCTTTCAACTGAAGCAGGCATTGCTTGGAAGAAATATTTTTCACTGAATGGACGGTATAAGTGAACAGTTAACATACCCACGTTACCACCTTTAGAATTTAAGAAATCAATAACTTCTTCTGCAGCTTCTGTAACAGAACCCATAGCGATAATTACATCAGTAGCATCTTCTGCACCATAGTATACAAATGGAGCATATTCTCTACCAGTTACTTTAGAAATTTCCGCCATATATTCAGCAGCGATATCAGGAACAGCATCCCAATATTTGTTTTGTGCTTCTGCGGCTTGGAAGTAAACATCATCGTTTTGAGCAGAACCACGAGTGATAGGTCTGCTTGGATTTAGAGAGTTTTGTCTAAACTCAGAAACAGCTTCTCTATCTAATAATCTGTCATACACGTCGTAATCCATAACTTCAACTTTTTGAATTTCATGTGAAGTTCTAAATCCATCGAAGAAATGTAAGAATGGTACTTTTGATTTAATTGCAGCTAAATGTGCAACTCCACCTAAGTCCATTACTTCTTGAACTGATCCTGAAGCGATCATCGCGAATCCAGTTTGTCTAGCTGCCATAACATCTTGGTGATCTCCAAAGATTGACAGTGATTGTGCAGCAAGAGATCTTGCAGCAACATGAATTACACCTGGTAATAATTGTCCAGCAATTTTATACATGTTTGGTAATTTTAGTAATAGCCCTTGTGATGCAGTGAATGTAGTTGTTAATGCTCCACCTTGTAATGAACCATGAACAGCACCAGCAGCTCCAGCTTCTGATTGCATCTCAACAACTTTTACAGGAACACCAAATAAGTTTTTCTTACCTTGTGATGCCCATAAATCTACCCACTCTGCCATAGGTGATGACGGAGTGATTGGATAAATACCAGCGACTTCTGTAAATGCATATGAAGCATGTGCAGCAGCTTGATTTCCATCCATTGATTGGAATACTTTTGCCATTTTATAATAGCCTCCTTAAAAATTTCATTTTTAACGTATAGATTATAACGCATTTAGCTGAAATATACAATTTGCAATTCAGACAAATTTTTGTGAAAGCGTTAACAAATTCACATCATTTTATTGTTTGTAAAGACAATATCGAATAAAAAAAAAACACCCCTTTAGGGGTGTTACTCTATAATACCCTATTCAAAAACTCTTTTGTACGCGTTTTTCTGGGGTTTGAAAATATTTGATTTGGTGTTCCTTCCTCGTAGATTACTCCTTCGTCCATAAAGACAATTCGGTCCGCTACCTCTTTTGCAAACCCCATCTCATGTGTAACTACAACCATGGTCATTCCTTGATCCGCCAACTCCCTCATTACTGTCAGCACATCTCCAACCATTTCAGGGTCAAGAGCACTCGTTGGCTCATCAAACAACATAATATCCGGATCCATCATCAATGTTCTCGCAATAGCAATTCTTTGCTTTTGTCCACCAGATAGTGTTTGAACTCTCGCGTCAGAAAAATCTGTTAACCCGACTGCTTGAAGAAGACGTTCAGCTCTCATAGTAGCTTCAGTACGATCTTCTCCTAAAACAGTTACAGGCGCTAGCACTAGATTATTCATTACATTCAAATTATCGAACAAATTAAACGACTGGAATACCATTCCCATCTTTTGTCTTAACTCATTCAAATTTGTGTCTAATTGCATTAAATCATTTCCTTCGAAAAGTATGCTTCCCGATGTTGGTTCTCCTAATAAATTAAGGCATCTTAAAAAAGTCGATTTTCCGCTACCCGATGCGCCTATTACGCATACAACTTCTCCTTTTTCAATGTCGATATCAATCCCTTTCAACACCTCATTAATCCCGAAGGATTTTCTTAAATTTTTAACTTCTAAAATATTCATTTTATCCTCCTTTAATAACTCTGACTTGTAGGAATTGATAGCTCTTTTGATTTTCCATTTCGTCTGGTCGAACTGGGATTATCAGGACTGTCTCCATCCAGTTTATTGGCCGTATATTCTAACAATCTTGTAGCACTCATTGTTAGAATCAAATAAATTACAGCTGCAACTAAAGCTGATTCAACGTGTAAAAAATATTGACTTGCAGCAGCTCTTGATTGATACATTAATTCAATTACACCAATCACACTCAATACAGATGTATCTTTAATATTTATAACTAACTCGTTCCCAATTGCTGGTATTACATTTTTAAATGCCTGAGGTAAAATTACCTTTTTCATAGCTTGGGAGGTTGTCATTCCTAAACTTCTTGCAGCCTCCATTTGCCCTGGATTAATTGCTTGAATCGCCCCTCTTAGGACTTCAGTAGCATAGGCTGCGGTATTTATCGAAACAATGAATAATCCTGCTCCTAAGAAGCCCATCTTAAATACCGGGAACAGGAATCCATAATACAGGATTATAGCCTGAATCATCATAGGTGTTCCACGAATAACATCGACGTACACAATTGCGGTTCTATTTAGCAATTTTTTTATTAACCTTGCTAGCAAAACATCCCTTTTCGTAACATTTATCAACTTCATTGAAACTAACATCATACCAATCAGTACACCAAACAGTGTACCGATGACTGATATGATAATTGTATATTTAATACCTTCTAAAAACATTGGATAGTATTCTTGAATAATGAAAATCATTCTAGAGAGCGTACCTTGAGGTACCATTAAGAATCAGCTCTTTCTGATGCTGCCTCCATCCAAGCTTGACGAGTTTCGTCATCAATGGTTGCTAACGCTTCATTTAAAGCATCTAATAAATCTTCATCATTCAAACGTAACGCCACTGCCACAGTATTATACGCCGGATCTAGAACAAATCCTTCCGCGAATCGAACAATCGTTAAATCCGAATTGTTTGCGACATGTGCTTCAGCAACTACTAGTTCGGCAATATACCCATCTGCAGTTCCACCAAGTACCGCATTGATAACAGCTGGATAATCTGCTAGGTGGGTTCCTTCGTTCACACCCGGTACTTGTTGTATCAAGTCCACCTGGAAAGTACCTAATTGAGCAATGATTGTCGCATCATTGAATTCTAATAAAGAGTCAGCACCACTAAATAATGAATCAGTTCTTACCACTACAACTTGCTCTGATTCTTCTGTGAAGTATGCTTCTGTAAAACTCATTGTCTGTTTTCTTTCCTCTGTAGGACTCATACCAGCAATAATCGCATCAATTTGTCCTGCCTGAAGTGCAGGTGGTAGACCATCCCACGATATCTTGCGAATTTCTAAATCCATACCTAACTCCTCAGCTAAATATGTAGCCATTTGTACATCGTATCCATCGCAGAACTGACTAGAGTCCGCAATTTCCCATTTATATTCACTATTGTTTGAAGCAGTTACTGTCCAATTATATGGCGAGTAGTCACACTCCATTCCAACGACTAAGGTGTTGTCTTCACTTTCACACCCGACTAGGAATAACATTCCTAACACTAATACTAATAATCTTCTCATTTCTTTTTCTCCTTAATTGTCTTTAAATAAAAAAATACGCCTGTCGGGCGCTAGGCATAAAACTATAGTTTTGTTCAGCACCTCTACTTAAAGTAGGAGTATTATGGGTATTTCCCATAATCCCATATAACACTTATGCCTAAGTATTATATTCGGCGATGGTTACCTTTCTCCACATTTCATTGCTTGCCAGCTCCATGTGATACTCTGATGCATCGCTACCTCTTATTTTTTTATTTGCGAGAATAATAACACATCTGTCATTTTTTTGTCAACAATCTCCAAAAAGAAAACGTTCACATACAAACTACCACTAAAAAAGGGAGAAATCTCCCTAATTCTTAGTCACTATTAGTGCATCAACCGCAACGGATGCTTTTCCTTCTTCATAAATGAATAATGGATTAATATCAATTTCTTTTATTGAATCTATATTTTTCAGCATAAATTTACTCATACTAACAATATCAGTAACCAAGCGCTCAACATTTAAAAGAGGTGCACTTCTATATCCAGTCAGTAACGGATAAATATCCAAACTTTCAACCATCTTTTTAGCATCTTGGATATTACATGGAATTGGTGCATACGCTACATCTTTAAATACTTCACATGTAGTTCCTCCGTAGCCTACCATTACAACAGGACCATAAACATCGTGATTATAGGTACCTAATATAATTTCAAATCCTTTTGGAGAAAACTCACTTACAATAATTCCTTGGATAACTGCGTCTGGACAGTTTTTAGCAATATCTTCTTCCATCTTCACATATGCTGCTTTAAAACTCTCCATATCTTTTATCCCTACAACGACTCCACCAACATCAGACTTATGAGGAATATCCAATGAGTTAACTTTTAATACTAATGGGAATCCAAAGTTTTCTGCTGCTTTTATCGCTTCTTCTAATGAGGTAACATTTAAACTTTTATCAAAACGAATACCAGAGTCCTTCAACATAGACCTACTTTCTAACTCACTCAGTACAGTTCTTTCCCCTAACACTGTATTAGTAGTCAAAGCCATATTTGAAAAATCGAAACTCCTTGTTAAACGTTCAATACATTGATTTAACATTTTAAAAAACACTCTTGAGTTCGGTACAATCAACGAGGAACCAATACATGTATCACTAACATCCATCACTGCATTAGTTAACATTTCATCTACAATGAACGTAACTTTACCATACGATAAGCAATTCCCCATTTGATCTACAGTAGTTACATGAATCACTGATTCCTCTACCGTATCCATTTCTTTTAGCACAACTTTTCTGATATCATCATCCACATTCACTAGTTGAACGTTTGATGCATTTCTTTTTAACTCTTCCATACTAAAAATTTTTGTTGCATAAATTAATTCTTCAAATGTATAACAATTTATAACACCATATTTTTCCATCAGTGAATTAAAGATTTGATAATCCTTAATCAACTTCCCAGTATGCGTTACTGTTCCAAATTCATGCTCAACACGTCTGTTAAATAGAATAATAGGAATGTCTTCAAATAAATACTTTTGGAAAACTCTAATTGCTAAATCAAAATCTTTAATCTTATCTACTGCAATTGAAATGAATAAAGCTTTACTATAATCAGAATTCATTAATTCACTAAGAACATCGTCTCTTTGGAGAGATATAACGCCATCTAATTCCAGTTGCTTAAACTTCTCTTCTTCGTAAAACATAAAACCTTTTTTCATATCCTCACCACCCTTATAAAAAGCATAGCATACATCCTAACCATATGAAAACGCTTTTTTGATATTCAAAGTATATTCGGTAGAAGTTGCTTATGATATACAAGAACAAAAAAGACACCCCTAAGAGTGTCTTAAAATCATTCTACTGTTACACAAAAATCGTTAAACATATCTATATCGCACCAAGTTTGACCAGTCTCATATATATCTGGAATAGTATAACTTCTTATCATAGTAAACTTTTTTGACTCTACTAACTCCAAAAAATCAGATGGATACTGTTCACAAAATTCCTGTAGCGATAGAATACTACCATCTATCTCAACTATGAAATACACATACTCTTCTAACAGTCTATCGGAAACAATAACTTTTCTATCGTACTGTGTTAACACCTCATTATACATCTGATTAGTATAATATACGATGTTTTCAGCGAAATATATTATAAGTGAGTCTTCTTTATAATCTTCTATATATGTGATTCCCTCAAAACAAACGTCTCCAATAAAACCGTCGTCACATATATATTGAGCTTCTGGTTTATCAAGTACTATTGGTTCAGGCTCATTAGATTCAATTACATCTGAATCTAAATTGTCTACATCCTCTAGAGAACCTGAACTAGTGTTAGTTGGTTCTGAGTTTATTGGATGAGAGTCGATTTCACTGGAAGCACAACTTGAAATAACAATTGCACATAAGAAAAAAACAATTAGAACTACAATTCTTTTCATACGTTTGCCCCCTGAAGTTATTTATATTAATTTTAATTCTTCTAAATAAAGTATAACACCGAAAATCCTCTCAAAAAAGTTACATTTTATTTACAATTTCTACTACCATTTACATTCACAAGGCGCAAAAAAATCGACCTAAATGTGTTAATAAATAAATGATCGGGAAGACAGGATTCGAACTCCAGTTGGGAGAATTAAGTACTTACTTTTAAGTTTCCAAAGACCTAAATTTGAAACTGCTAAAGTTACCATCTATTACCATTATACGATTTACAGGGAAGTATATATGTCCAGTAAGAAAAAAAGTGAGAATTTCTCACTTTTTTAACTTATTCTGTTTCGTCAAGAAAAGCACTGGTAGTTTGGTCTAAGACCCTAATCAACTCACTCGGAAAGTCTAGAGTGACATCTTTTCCATTATATGAAATATCGATTGTAGGGTTCGTCTCAAGGAAACTCTCTAATATTGAATACGGAATACTGTTTTCAAGACTAGTTTCACAGCTATATCCTAGTCCTGTCACGTTGTACTCTTCACCCAAATCTACAGTATCAATTGAAGGGCATCCACTTCTTCTTGTAGGAACCACAATATAATCCTTAATCAATTCAGGATAGTAATATACCGATGATAACGACTCAATAGAGTCTGAATATGATTTTGGGAAAATTAAAACTTCGACCAATAATGATGCACTGTCTGGTAAATTTTCATCATAAGCATCTCTAAACAAGTAAGTTACTTCTACAAATACTTCATCCAACTCAGTGTATGTTTGTTCACCTGGTTCTCGTGGTTGATACTTAATTACTTCCTCCTTAGCCGAACAACTTGAAAGAAAGATAAGTAAAGTAAAGCAAATCCAAATTTTTTTCATTACCATTTGCTAACTAACTCCAGTATATATGTACCATTAATATACCCTTCTCTTGCTTTCGCTGATATCCAAGAATCATCATGATAATGTGTTGAAGGTTTCGTGTCTATAGGTAAATACCCTTCACTGTGTATAAAATCTAATTGTTGTTGCCTTACAAATGCATCATCACCTACAAACTGCCCTCTATAATGTTGCCAAGTATATCTCTTATGACATTCTACATAAGATTTCCATTGCCCATTAGTGAATATCAAACCTTCCTTGGCTGTGTAGGTGTAAGAGTAACCTAGTTCTCCTGTAACATTCTCGGTTTTATCGATTTCAATATCATTATAAAGTGTAACAACTGCAATGATTACAGTGGATACCTTTTTAGTCACTATACCAAGCATACTTAGCAATTCATCCTTAACTAGTTCGTAAATACCTGACTTCTTATCTGCCCAATATATCCCACCTCCAGGGAAATGGTCACTTGTGTAAAGGTCGAAGTATCCTTCTTCTGGACCTATTGGTCCTTTAACACCGAAACTAGTCTTTTCCGTATTAAAAAGCGACTCTCTTTCTTTATAATATGCTTTCATCGCAATTTCATAATCCATTCGAGCTATTTCATCATCTGTCAAATCTTTGTAACTTTCATCTTCCTCTATAGTTACTTCATCTAGAGGAGTTTTCGATTCCTCAGCATTAACCTCAACAGTTAAAAATGGTAACATAAAAAGAATTACAACTAATAACTTCTTCATTTTCGTCTCCTTTAATTTTCTAATTAGCCGACCACAGTATATCACAGTTTTTAGTTTATAAAAGTTACAAATTAGTTACTATTCATTTTTTGGTAAATTAAAAAAGCAAGTTCACATTCATTTACAATCAACTCCTACTACAAAAATAAAAGGGTAGTTCATCTACCCAATTTTTTGTAACCATTTCTTTTGTTTAAATAAACTCATACTAACGATAGCATTTAAGACTCTTGTAGATTCAATAATCACTAGCATCCATATAATTTCTAACTCTGTAAAGTATGCTAAATAGAATGCTAACGGTACTTTAACTGCCCACATAAACACACCATCTAATAATAGGATTTCTCTTACACGTCCTCCAGCCCTCATTACAAAGTAAGGTACTCTTGTGAATACTTGTAAAGGTACTGTACAAGCTAACACAACAATCATCCAACGAAGTAACTGTCGTGTTTCCATTTCAAACGCCGTATAGATGTTTGGTATAAACGCCGATAACACAAACAAAATTGCAGTAACCACTAGTCCCATCATCATCACATACCCAAGAATATAGTTCGCATTGGATTCCGCTTCTTTATATTTACCCGCTCCTAAATTTTTACCGACTAAAATAGATGAGGAGGTTCCTGTACCATTTGTAAATATTAATATATAACGTAATATAATCTGAGCTACATTGTAAGCAGAGATTGCGATAATACCTCTTGTAGAATATGCTTTAAAGATTAGTATTAATGAAGAAGAAAATAATAGATCATTGATGAATAATATTCCTGTTTTCCTAAAGAAGTTTAATAAAAATTCTTTCGTAAACCCTAGATAATCCTTTAGTTTACTTTTAAAAGATAAATCTATTTCATTAAACATAATAACAAATAAAATCGTCTCTACAATTCTAGCGGCAACTGTACCAATAGCCGCTCCTCTTACACCTAGTTCAGGGAATCCTAACCTACCGTAGATTAAACCATAATTTAACACAAGGTTTAGTATTAATGCTACAGAAGATACAATCATCGGTATCCTTGCTTTTCCAATTGGTCTAAACATGAATGTATATGCCATTGTAATAGCAAACGGTATATACGATAACAAAATTATTCTTAAATAGTCTTTTGCATAGTTCATCGCAGCAGTGTTTTCTGTATTAAAAAAATGAATTAATTGATCATCTAATACATATCCAACTACTGTATATAGAACACTAATCACAAACAATGTAACAATTGCTAAACCAAATGTAGTACGGAGTTTATCGTATTCTTTACCGCCATAATACTGCGCAATAAATACAGCACTACCAGCACCTACTGCAGATAAAAGAGGAAAGAATAGTTGATAATACTGATTCGCAATCGCAACACCAGCTACCGCTTCTTCTCCTAGTCCTGCAACCATATAGTTATCCACAAATACAACACTAACTTGTACAAGTTGTTGTAACACGATTGGAATAACAATTACTATGATTGTTTTATAAAATTGTTTATCCGCAATATACTTTTTCAAAATAATTTACCACCCTAGTTCTTGATAATAATTTCCTTCTTTCATCGCTTTGATGGCCTCAGCACGATCAAAAATCAAATCCTCAGGCAACTCATTTAAATCAAACCATTGTAACTCTGAACATTTATCCTCTTCCATTATCGAGGCATTACCGTTATATTCGTCAACTACAAAAAATGCATTTACATACGTTAATTGACTTTCCTTTGTAAATTTATGCATAATCGTCATCGGTTGAAAGTTTTCCTTTTTAACATCAATGCCGATTTCCTCTTTTGCTTCTCGAATACCAGCTTCAATAAACGATTCACCGAACTCAACATGCCCTGTAGCACTAAAATCCCAAAAACCATCCATATATCCTGTATTAATTCTTTTTTGTAAAAGAACCTTATTTTCATTTCTTAATAAAACCATCACGGCTACTAATGTGTCCTTAAATCGCATATAACCCTCCTAGACTATTCTGAATCAACTAATATCTTTTCTAAATCAACCTTTTTACCATTAATCATTATAACTGCTTCTTCATCTTCTAACGTAAGTTTAATTTTTTCTTGTCCCTTTTTATTATAGATAACTACTTTTGGTTGTTCATCAAAGTCTTTTCCGAAGAACATTCTTTTTGCATTTTCAGTTTGTAACTTTCTAGCAATTTCGTTTTTCTTTTCCAAATCCTCTTCTGCATGGTAATCTTCCATCATTTGTAAAGATTCTTTAATGTTTGTATTCGGGCGATCAAAAATATTAATTCCATATTGTTGCATCTCCCCTTCTTTTTGAAGAATTAACTGCAGAACTTGGTCTTGCTTATATTGGTCAAATGTCATGCTCATCCCCATTGAAGGTGCACCATTTTCATCTATTTGACTACTGTAGATTAAACCACCACATTCATCACCTTCATTGTTATAGAACATTAATCCTGATATGCCGTCTTCTTGTCTATGTCCTGGTAAGATATCTTCATTGTCTAACCATAGTGGTGGGATTGTTTGGCTATTAAAAAGTGCCAGTTTTACTGTACCATCTGGTTCACAGATATTAATTCTTTCTACGTTTAACTCCTTGATTACATCCTTCATTATTCGTCCTCCTAATTTTTATGTTTGTATTTTTAGAATGTAATGAGATTCAAATACATTTCCACTATCATCTAATTCGTCATTCTCAAAAGTAAATCCTAGTTTTTGAAATAATCTCATCGATGCAAGATTACCTTTTGATATTGTAGTAACAAAGTGTGATATATCCTTTTTCTTTATTATAGAAATCAGTTCTTTCAAAAACTGATGCCCTAATCCTCTTTTTTGATATGTACTTGAGATAGCTAATTGCCATATAAAACAGTTATTGTATTCAGGGTTTTCCCTTACCAAACAATATCCAACAACTTCAGCATCTACCCATAGTAGATACATCTCACTATGAGGTTGTTTCAGTTGAAGCATTAATCTATCATAATCTGAAATAAATGATGATTGCGATTTTTCTACTGTAATATTTTTTACTTTTTCATACTCATTGTTAAAGACAGTAATATCCATAAAGTCACCTCTTCACACTTCATTATTATATCAAAAAAAAACGTCTCCTAAGAGACGTTTAATTTTTATGCTTGTTTTCTTCCTTCAGCGATTGCTTTTGCATTTACTTCAATTAAATGTGCTTTTTCTTCACCGAATGATTTTTTCAAAATTTTTAAGATATCTTCATCTTCAAATTTTTGAGATTTTTCTAAGTATGCACCTAACATAACCATGTTAGCAACTCTCGCAACACCTAAGTCAATCGCGATTTGGTTTACTGGAACTTTAATTACTTCAATATCTGTTCTTTCAACTTCTCTTGATACTAAGTCTGTGTTTACGAAGATTCTACCACCAGGTACAACTTTGTTTTCAAATTTATCTAATGATGGTCCATTCATTACGATTGCTGTTTCACATTCACTGAATACTGGAGAATAAATCTCTTCTTCAGAAATGATAACTTGACAGTTCGCAGTTCCACCACGTGTTTCAGGTCCGTATGAAGGGAACCATAATGTGTTTAATTCTTTGTTTGTAGCTGCATAAGCCAATAATTGACCCATTAACATTACACCTTGTCCACCGAATCCGGCGATAACCATTCTTTCCGCTTTCATTATTCTGCGTCACCATCCTTCACTACACCTAATGGATAATATGGAATCATGTTGTCTTCTAACCATTCAGTTGCTTGAACTGGAGTCATTTTCCAGTTAACTGGACATGTTGATACGAATTCAACGATTGAATATCCTTTACCATCAATTTGGTTTTGGAATGCTTTTTTAACAGCTTTTTTCGCTTTCATTACGTGTTTAGGAGTATGAACAGATACTCTTTCTACATAATAAGCACCTGGGATTTGTCCCATGATTTCAGCCATTTTTAATGGTAACCCTACATCTAAGATATCTCTACCAGCTTGTGATGTAGTTGTTCTTTGACCTGGCATAGTTGTTGGAGCCATTTGTCCACCAGTCATACCATAGATCGCATTGTTAACGAAAATAGTCGTAACGTTTTCTCCTCTGTGTGCTACATGGATTGCTTCAGCTGTACCGATTGAAGCTAAGTCCCCATCTCCTTGGTATGTAAATACGATGTTGTCTGGGTTTACTCTTTTGATCCCTGTTGCCACTGCAGGAGCTCTACCATGAGAAGCTTGCTGCATATCACAGTTGAAATATTCATAGTTTAATACACTACACCCAACTGATGCTACACCAACAGCTTTATCTAAAATGTTTAATTCTTCCATTACTTCTGCCACTAATCTGTGGATAATACCATGTGTACATCCTGGGCAATAATGTGTTTCTCTAGGAGTAAAACCTTCTGATCTTTTGAATACTTTAGTTTCCATTAGTTTAAACCTCCCATAAAGTCTTTAACTGCTTGGGCGATTTCTTGTGGTTCAGGAATAACTCCACCACATCTACCATAGAACCCAATTGGAAGACGACCTTCATTTGCGATTTTAACGTCATCGATCATTTGTCCCATACTCATTTCAACAGTAATTAAACCTTTTACTGTTTCAGGTAATTCTTTAAATGCTTTTTCTGGGAAAGGCCAAATATTGATTGGACGTAAGATCCCAACGTTTAATCCTTCTTCTTTTAACATCTCAACAGTTGAACGACAAATTCTAGAAGTTGTACCGTAAGCAACGATTGCTACTTCAGCATTTTCCATATTAATCATTTCATAACGTTGATGATTTTTTTTCATGTCATCGAATTTTGTTTGGTTATTAATGTTCATTTGTTCTAGTTCTTCTGCAACTAAACTTAAACTGTTAATAACATTTCTTTGACCTGGTTTTCTGCCTTTTGTTCCTGTTCCTGTAGTTGCCCAGTCTTTTTCAGGTAAATCATACTTTGGAGTAGGACGATCAAAATCAACTGGAGCCATCATTTGTCCAATTAATCCATCTGCTACTACTTGAACTGGATTTCTATAATAATCTGCTAAGTCAAAAGATTCTTTCATCATATCTACTGCTTCTTGTACGTCTTCAGGAGCCATAGTGATACAGTTATAATCACCATTACCTCCACCGCGAGTCATTTGATTGTAGTCAGCTTGAGATGGTTGAATACCACCTAAACCTGGACCACCACGCATAACGTTAACGATTACACATGGTAAACTTGCACCAACACAATACGTAATACCTTCTTGTTTTAATGCGATACCAGGAGAACTTGATGATGTCATAACTCTAGCACCAGCACCAGCTGCACCATATACCATGTTGATCGCTGCTACTTCACTCTCAGCTTGGACGAATACTTTTCCTCTTGCAGGCATCTCTCTTGATAAATACTCTGGAATTTCATTTTGAGGTGTGATTGGATATCCAAAGAATGCATCCATTCCACCTTTAATAGCTGCTAATGCAATAGCCTCATTACCTTTCATCAATACTTTTGCCATTACTTCGCACCCCCTTTAGTTCTATATACCGTGATTACTGAATCAGGGCACATCAATGCACAGAATGTACAACCAGTACATTTGTCAGGGTTTAAGTCGATTGCCGGTAAATATCCCTTAACATTTACTTCGTTGGCTACACCTAAAACTCCTTGAGGACATGCATTAATACATAAACCGCACCCTTTACAAGTGTCAGTGTTTATCTCTACTCTTCCTCTTGCCATTGTTTCACTCCTTCTATATTAGAAATTGACTTGATATTGTAAATATCACCGTGATTATTGTAACATACTTGAAAGCGTTTTACACGTTTTTTGGAAATTTTTCATCAATTTGTGAACGCCTAAAAAAAGTAGACAAATCGTCTACTTTTTTTTATCCTTTTACGTTGTGATAAACCTTCTGAACATCATCACAATCATCCAGCATATCTAAGAATTTTTGGAATCTTTTATCTGTGTCCTCATCGGTAATTTCTACTTCAATATGAGGTAACATTGTTTGCTCATCTACTGTAAACTCGATCCCTTCATATTCAGCTTCTAACGCATTTTTTATATTAAATAATTCATTAGCCGCCGCATATACAATAACTTCATCTTCATCTGTTTCGATATCTGTTACGTCGATGTCAGCCATTAATAAAACTTCTAAGATTTGTTCTTCATCAAATCCTTTTACACCAACAACACTTACATGATCAAAACCATGAATTACCGAACCATTTACACCTAATTTTCCATCTGTTTTGGTAAAACAGTTTCTAACATCTGTAACAGTTCTATTAACATTATCACTTAAACAATCAACGATAACAGCACATCCGCCTGGACCATACCCTTCATAGCGATAAAACTGATAGTTTTCACCACCACTTTGTCCAGCTTTTTCGATGTTTCTTTTGATAACATCTGTAGGTACTTGCGCTTTTTTTGCCTTGTCAATTAAATGTTTTAACGCTAAGTTTGCATCTGGATTTGTACCACCATTTTTAGCACAAATATATAGCTCTTTACCGTACTTTGAATATACTTTCGTCTTCGCAGCACTTGTCTTTGCCATTGATGCTTTTCTTACTTCAAATTTTCTACCCATAATAAATACACCTCAATAATAATTATACCAAAATTGGTCTAATCTTCAATACTCTTGAATACAATAACACTTTGTCCTTTATTCATTGTTGGATTAATATGTTTAATTCTAGAACTTCTTAAATTTTGCTTCGTAATCGTATCTTTAATCACAGTACCTCCATGATAACCATGGATTATATAAATACTTTTCACATGCTCAGGAACATGCTTCACAATTTTTCTGATCGAAGCTAATGCTTGATCAGGAAACAAATCGTGAAGATCTACCTCAAATGCTTCATGAGTGATTTCTTTTAAATCCTCAATAGGGATATCAAAATCGATTCTTGGCAAGTTGTAAAAATTAAACATATAACTCTCCTATAAAATAATGTCTTTTAGAAATTGATCTTTCTTTTCTAAGAAGTGACTTGATTGAATTCTTCTAATTGTTCTTGAACGACCTCTTACTAATAAAGATTCTGTTTCAGCAATACCTTTATGTACTGTGACACCTTCTAATAAATCCCCTTTAGTAATTCCTGTCGCACTAAATACTACGTTGTCAGATGCACATAAATCATCCATCACTAATTTTTTGTTTGGTTCTACACCCATTTCGCGACATCGTTCAATCTCGATTTGAGTGATTTCTTCCGTCGCTTCTTTTACTTGATTTCTAGGGAGTAATTTCCCTTGCATATCTCCACCTAGTGCACGAATAACACCAGCTGAAACAACACCTTCAGGTGCTCCACCAATACAATACATAAAGTCTACTTCACTATGTGGCATACAAGTTAAGATACTTGCCGCAACATCTCCATCAGGAATCGCAAATACTTTAACACCCATGTCTTGAACGTCTTTGATCATTTTTAAGTGTCTAGGTTTACTTAATGTAATCATAGTTAACTCATGGACTGGTTTACTTAAAGCAGTAGAGATTTTTAAAATGTTCTCTTTTAGTGGTTTATCGATATTGATAATACCTTTACACTCACTGTTCACTACTAGTTTTTCCATGTACATATCAGGCGCTTCTAATAACGCTCCACGTTCAGCTCCTAATATTACTGCCATTGCGTTGCTTTGTCCCATCGCAACCATTCTTGTACCTTCAATTGGATCAACTGCAATATCTACTTTTTCTCCACCTAATCCAAGTTCTTCACCGATGTATAACATTGGTGCTTCATCAATTTCACCTTCACCAATTACAATCTTAGCATCGATTGCTGTTTTGTTTAGCATAAAACGCATTGCTTGTACCGCTGCGTCATCTGCAAGATTTTTATCTCCTCTTCCAAGATGTTTATAAGCAGCTAATGCAGCAGCCTCTGTTATCCTAGAAAATTCTAAAGCTATTTCTCTTTTCATATCCGTCTCCCATAAAGAAATTTCATACATTTCATTTTAACATATTCATCACAAAAAAATGAGCGAATTTTAGCATTCACTCACTCAATTTACTCTTCAATACAAAACTCGTTATAATAATCGATAAAGGACTTTTTCTCCTCTAAAGTATCGAAAACAAGAGAAAATCCTTTCCCTCTAATTACAACATCATATCCAAACTCAGACTCTGCAAGAGTAACATTTTGTAATATATCATCTTTTACATCAATAAACCCATTAAAGAAATAAATGTACAGTCTTTTTGTGGATAAGATAACAATCTCATCTTTACAAGTATATTGTCTTAAAAGACGTTCTGGGTTTACAAAGTATTTACTTGTCTCATACGCAAACAATTTTCCGTTTGCCATTAAATGTTCTTTGTTCATAATAAACCTCCAAAATCATACACATACATTGTACTATGTTTGTCGAGTTCTTCAAGTCTTAAATTCTGAAACAAAAAAAAAGCACACTTAAGTGCTTATTCCATCCAAGACGAATCGCTTGGATTTTGTTTAAACTTCATTAGTTTTTGAATGTCTGCTTCACCAATATAGTTTTCTTCCGCAGCTACTTTAGCTAAAACATCAAAGTTAGACAACGATACGTTTTTTACATTAGCCATAGCCAATCGATCTAATCCTTTTTGTAAGCCATATGTAAAGATTGACACAATCCCTAATACTTCAGCACCTGCTTCTCTTAATGTTTCTACTACTTCAATAACACTTCCACCTGTAGAAATTAAGTCTTCTACAACTACTACTTTCTGACCTGGTTCTACTTTTCCTTCAATCTGGTTTGTTCTACCATGAGATTTTTGCGAACCTCTTACATAGCCCACTGGTAACTCTAAAATCTCAGCTGTTAATGCTGCGTGTGCAATACCTGCAGTCGATGTTCCCATTAACACATCAACGTCTGCATAATGTTCTTTGATTAAAGTTGCCAATCCATTTTCGATTTCTTTACGTACTTTTGGATAACTTAGCGTTAATCTGTTATCACAATAAATCGGTGACTTAATTCCACTTGCCCATGTAAATGGTTCATCTGGACTTAAGAATACAGCTTTGATACTTAATAATAATTTCGCAATTTTATTTTCCATTATTAAACTCCTTCAAAATCATCTTATATGTTTCTAAAGGATTTTCACTTCCTGTAATTGATCTACCAACTACAATAAAGTTTGATCCTAATCTATATGCATCACTTGGTGTTGTTACTCTTTTTTGGTCATCCACAGAGTTTGATGCTAAACGAATACCAGGTGTTACTGTTAAGAATGCTTCTCCACAAGCTTCATGAATCATACTTGATTCAAGTGGTGAACAAACAACACCATCTAGCCCTGCTGTTTTTGCATTTTTAGCATAAGTCGTAATTGTATTGTTTAATGTTTCGTCAATTAATAATTCATTTTTTAAAATTTCTTCATCGATACTTGTTAACTGAGTAACCGCGATTAAAAGCGGTACTTCTCCAGTTGATCCTTCGATTAAACCTTCCTTTGCTGCTTTCATCATGTTGATTCCACCGGCAGCATGTAAGTTCACCATGTCTATACCTAACTTCGCACAGTTACGCATTGCTTTTTTTACTGTGTTAGGAATATCATGTAGTTTTAAATCTAAGAAAACTTTAAAACCTAATTCTTTAATCTCTTTTACAATACTAGGTCCTTCTCCATAAAAAAGTTCCATTCCGATTTTTAAATACGGGTTCGTACCTTCCATCTTTTTTAAAAACGCAAACGTTTTTTCCTTGTTTTGAAAATCACAAGCAATAATTACATTGTTATTCATGAGCCCTCCCAATAATATCTTCTAAGTTCTTTATTCCATATTTTTCCATTACCTTTGGTAATTCTTCGATAATTGTTTTACATGCATAAGGATTAACTAAGTTTGCACTTCCGACAGCAACCGCAGTTGCTCCTGCATACATAAACTCTAATACATCCTCTGCAGTCATTACACCACCCATTCCAATTATTGGAATCGATACTGCAGAATATACTTGATAGACCATTCTTACAGCAACTGGTTTAATGGCAGGACCACTGAACCCTCCCATTTTTCTAGCCAAAACAGGTTTTCCTCGTTTTAGATCAATTGTCATTCCTAATAGGGTATTAATCATTGTAATTGCATCTGCACCTGCTCCTTCTACTGCTTTGGCAATTTCAACGATGTCTGTTACATTTGGACTTAATTTTACATAAATCGGTTTTGTACTAACTTCTTTACATGCTTTTGTAATCTCTGCGGCTACTTTTGGATTTGTACCAAACGCCATACCACCGTCCTTTACATTCGGACAACTGATATTTATCTCAAGCGCTCCAACTATGTCACAAGCCGATAACTTTTTTGAAGCTTCTATGTAATCTTCTAAGGTACTACCACTGACATTTGCAATTACCTTTTTATTAAATACGCGCGCTAACTCCGTAAACTCTTTTTCAATAACTGCATCGACACCTGGGTTTTGTAACCCTACGGAATTTAACATTCCACCTGGTGTTTCAGCGATTCTTGGTGTTGGATTACCAAATCGCTCTTCAACGGTAGTACCTTTTGTCATAAATGACCCTAATATGTTAATGTCATAAAATTGTGCAAACTCGTACCCGAACCCGAATGTTCCTGACGCAGGAATAATCGGATTATCTAGTTCCATTCCAGGAAGTTTTACATTTAATCCCATTTGATTTCCTCCGTTTTCATCACAGGACCTTCTACACATATTCTTTTGTATCCTGTTAATGTCTCACAACTACATCCCATACATGCACCAAATCCACATCCCATTCTCTCTTCGAATGATAACTGTCCTTTTATCCCTGTTTTCCCCAATGCTTTTAACATTGGTTCAGGTCCACACGCATAAATATAATCTGCATCTTTATCAATTAGGTCTACTACAGTACCGTGATGTCCTATACTTCCATCCATAGTAGCAATCTTCACTTCACCATATTGTTCTAATTCTTTGCTTAAAAAAACATCTTCTTTACTGTTAAACCCTAAAACTATTTTTAAGTTCCCTTGAAGATGTTTTGCTAAATATAATAATGGAGGAACACCAACACCACCACCAACTAAATACGTTGTTTCGTGTGACTGGACTTCAAAACCATTCCCTAAATCTAATAGGCAATCTAATGAGCTTCCTACCTCTTTTTTACTCAATTCCTCTGTTCCTTTTCCAAAGACTTTATAAATGATTGTTAAAACATTTCCTTCGATATCACATACACTAATAGGTCGTCTTAAAAAAGGTTGGATCGTATCATTAATTTTTATGTTAATGAACTGTCCAGGTTGCATATTAAATGAACCGCTCAGTTTCATTCGATATACATCTTTTGCGATCATAACATTTTCTTTAATTGTTAAAATGCTCATCTTTGTATACTACCTTTCCGGAACAAATTGTCATCACAGGCCAACCATAACACTCCCATCCATCAAATGGAGTGTTTTTACCTTTCGAATAAAACTTGTTCGAATCAATTCTTGCTTTTTTATTTAAATCTAAAATTACAATATCCGCTTTTCTACCTTTCGTTACTCTACCGGCATCAATGTTTAATATTTTTGCAGGATTGTAACTAAACCACTTTATCGCATCTTGAAGTGATGCCATATTTGTTTTCACTAAGTTTGTATAAATTAATGGAAATGCGGTCTCAACTCCAACTATTCCAAATGGAGCTTTTTCCATACCCAAGCCTTTTTCGTTCTCTGCATGTGGTGCATGATCAGTTGCGATCACATCAATCGTTCCATCCACCAATGCTTTTATAAGAGCATATTTATCATCCACACCTCTAAGTGGTGGATTCATTTTAAAGTTCGTATTCGAGACATCTCTATCTACCAAAAGTAAATGGTGAGGTGTAACTTCACACGTAACCTTTTGTCCTCTTAACTTTGCCTCACTAACACTTCTTACGCCTTCTTTTGTAGAAATGTGACAAACATGGTATTTTGCATTTGTCTCCTCTGCTATTAAGCAGTCTCTAGCAATCTGAAGCGATTCAGATAAGGAAGTAATTCCCTTCCATCCTTCTAATTCACTTTTTAAACCTCTATGTACGTATCCGCCGTATAGAAGAGATTCGTCCTCACAATGCGCCGCGATTAAAGCTTCATACTTATTCGCTACTTGCATTGCTTCGTACATCAGTTTTGAACCTTGAATTCCAACACCATCGTTACTGAACCCAGCAACATATGGTGTTAGTTTTTCCATCTCAACAATCTCACCGTGTTCTGATGCACTTCTTGTGATTGACGCATATGGTAAAACATTTATAACCGCATCTTGTTCTACAATGTTTAAAAACTTGTTTAATGTTTCTACATTGTCAGGTACAGGTTTGGTGTTTGGCATCGGGCAGATAGTTGTATATCCACCTCTTGCCGCTGCCAATGTTCCTGTTTTTACTGTTTCTTTATGTTCAAACCCTGGTTCTCTTAAATGCACATGCATATCGATAAAACCTGGGCTGATATGTTTATTGGTACAGTCAATTACCTCAGCATCTTCTGCTTCAATATTTTCTGCAATTTCAACTATCAAATCATCTTCTATTAAGATATCTAGTTGAGTTATTTCTGCTCCAATGACACTACCGTTCTTTAGTAGGTATTTCATTGTCTCACCCCTAGTCTAATTGAACTTCTTCGGTCCCATCAATTTCTTCAAATAACACTTTTACTTTTTCACTTCTTGATGTAGGAATGTTTTTACCAACATAGTTTGCTGTTACCGGTAGTTCTCTATGTCCTCTATCCACTAATACTGCTAATTGGATTTTAGACGCTCTACCAATATCCATTACAGCATCCATCGCTGCTCGAATAGTTCTCCCCGTATATAAAACATCATCCACTAAAATTACTGTTTTATTAACAACGTTTAACTGTGGTAATTCAGCTTTGATTGTTTCTTCAATATCATCTCTATATGGTCTAACATCTAAATCACCGTTTGGTACTGTTACACCTTCAATAGCTTCGATATTTTCAACAATACGTTTTGCTAAATTCACTCCTCTTGTTTTGATCCCAAGAATTACAATATCTTCTAAATCCTTGTTCTTTTCAATAATCTCGTAAGAAATTCTTCTTACTGTTCTTTTAATTGTCTGTGAATCAATAATAACTTTCATGTTTGTTTCCTCCTATGCATTTATACAAAATGCGTATTGGAATACTTATTTTGTAAATGCTCTTTTTATAACAGCCATTCTAGTGAACACACCGTTCGCCATTTGCTGCATGATTCTTGATTTATAACATTCTACTGCATAATCTGAAATTTCTGTACCTCTATTATACGGTGCAGGATGCATGATAATAGCTTTCTCTTTCATTTGATTAACTCTTGCTTCTGTCATACCGAATGTTTCGTGATATTCCTCAACACTCAGTGTCATTGCGTATCCATGTCTCTCGTACTGAACCCTTAATAACATTATAATATCCATTTCATCAATTGCAGTATTAAAATCAATATGTTTTGCTGATTGATCATCAAATTCTTTTGGACCACTGATGTAAACTTCCATACCTAAGCGTTTCATCACTTCGATATTCGTGTGTGCAACTCTTGAATGTCTAATATCTCCAACAATGGCGATTTTTAAACCTTCAAATTGACCGAATTCTTCTTTAATAGTTAGTAAGTCTAATAAACTTTGTGTAGGGTGATTTCCTGTTCCATCTCCACCAGACATCATTGGAATGTTGATTCCGTCTAGTTGTAAAAAATAGTTGTTCGCTGGATGACGTACAACTAGTGCATCAAATCCAACCATTTCAAATGTCTTTAACGTATCGTATAAAGACTCCCCTTTTTTAACACTTGATGTAGCTACGTTAAAGTTTGTAACTTCCATCCCTAGGTTTTGCTCTGCTGAGATAAAACTATAGTGTGTTCTTGTTGATGGTTCATAGAAGATGTTTGCAACTTTTTTTCCTTCTACACCATCCCATTTTTTTCCATTCTTAAACTCGCTTGCTTCCGCTAAAATCTCATTGATTTCAGCTACAGATAAATCACTTAGCTTAAATAAATTCATTCTTTCCTCCTAATTAAAAAACCCTTCAGTCCATGACTAAAGGGTATATTGGTAGCAATATATGAATTTCATTTCCCTTTTTAGCCTCTCTGGACTAGATTAAAGTATTTCTATACTCATAATACACGAAAGAAATAAAAAGACAAGTACCATTTAAAATATTTTGAATATTAAAGAATAATCATACACAATTATGTGTGCGAATGCTCAAAAAACATTTTTAAAACAATTCTAGATAAATAATAAAAACCGCATAAAATAGCCGAAAAGTTACAGTGATTTCACTTTTAGCACAAACAGATATAAAACGCAATAAAAAAATGTCCAAAACAACAAAAAAGTGTTCAAAACATATTTACTCTTCACATTCTAGTATATATAATTAATTTATCAAGATTATAAGGAGAGTACTACATGAACGGAACTGTTAAATGGTTTAATGCTGAAAAAGGTTATGGATTTATTGTTACAGATCAAGGTGAAGAAGTGTTTGCACACTTTTCAAATATCGTTGAAGACGGTTACAAGTCTTTAGAAGAAGGTCAAGCAGTAGAATTCGAAATCGAAGTTAATGATAGAGGGCCACAAGCTACTAATATCGTTAAATTATAAGAAATAGGCGAAAGCCTATTTTTTTTCATCAAAAAGAGGCTACACCATAGCCTCTTTGTATAATCTTTCTAATAAGTTTCTTACCGGATAGTATAAAATCATCATAAAGAAGAAATTACCCACCATATGTGCTATATCAAACGGAATACCCGCTAACCAATATTCATGAACCTTTAATCCTAATAATGGCGCAACATAAAACGCATATAATAGACCAAAGGATAATCCAAATAATCCAGATACAATACTCCATCCGACTTCAGAATACACTCTATTTTTAAGAATTTCAGTTACAATAATCAACAAAGGCCACATATATACATAACCCCAGAACCATAAACCAAATCCCCAAATGAATCCCTCATTGATGATAAACACCGCAGCGATTAACATCGTCTTTCTCCATCCAAATACTAATGTATAAATAATAAATAAGAAACTAACTATTTCAATGTTTGGAAGTGCTACTAATACTTGTTTCCCCGCAATCATAATTGCTGCCGAGAGACTTAGGATAACAATATCCTTGGTATTAATATCCAGTCGCCTCAAACTTGTATGTGTCTCCATCTGCTACTGGTTGAGTAGTAATACCTAACATACCGTACTCACCATTTATATAGATAGACCAATAATAACTTAACTCTAATGTAGTAAAGTTATAACCATATAAACCTTCTAGATATGCTCCGAATTCACTATCCTCGCCAGCAGTTTCTACCTTTAACTCTTCTTGGTTCTCCATTAAAACACCATATAAAAACTCAGCATCAGTACAAACTTCCATAGTTTCGTTTACTTCTTCATCTGCATATACGATCTCGAATGTAACACATTTTGCTCCTTGTTGTTCTTTTGTTTGACATGCAGCTAATGAAAATACTGCAACTACCATCAATAATAAACTAAATAATCTTTTCATTTTCTTCTCCTTTTTTTTATTTCGTCCCCTCAAAAAAAACCCTTCAACAGGGCCATGAAAAAACAAAACTAAAAAAAGTTAAATGTTCTTTCTCAAACCCAGGAGACATATTATTTTGGCAAGTCTACCGGCTTAACTTCATCCTCCTTACACCTTCCCGCATTATATGCAGTGGTTATTGTAATTCGTCCATTTTACGGTTGCTGGGACAGCTTGGGATTTACACCCAATTCCTTATTAAGTTCATACACCAAAACTACACTATGATTATACCCTTTAAATCCAATAAGTCAATTAGGACATACCTTCTTTTTCACTTTTTAAATCAAACAATAAAGATAATGTTATAACACCTATAATCAATGCTCCCCCTATGATCTTAGATGCGGTAAATGTTTCATTCAAAAACAGCACACCAATCAAGCTTGTCACTACTGGAACGAAGTTAACAAACATACTTGTTGTTGTATTACCTATTGTTTTTAAACTATATAAATATAAAAACAATGCAACACCAGATGGAATAAATCCTATATACAATAATGCTAAAATACTATGTAGACTAACACCATAAAAGTCAATTGTAAATACAAATGGTAAAAACAATACTAAAGCGATGAATGATTGCATTCCTGATATAAATACTTCTGAATAATTATGTTGAAGTTTGTTCGATTGTAAGATATAAATCGACCATGATACAACCGCTGAAAACATCAATAAAAATCCGAATGGAGAATCATCACCTGTGCCACCACGCACTATCAACCATACCCCAGCAATCGACACAAAAATCGCAAATTGTTTCATTCGATTTATTTTTTCATTCACAAAGAAATAACTCATCACCATAACAACAATCGGTTCAACCGCAATTACCAACGAAGCACTAGAGGCATTTAATAAATTTACACCTGTCCCCTCGAAGTAATAATATAAAACAGTTCCAAAAAATGCACTTAAGAAAAAAGGTTTCCAATCACTCTTTGGAATCCTTATGTTTTCTTTTCTAACAATAAAAAGAACGGAAAACATCATACTTGATAAGATAAACTTAATCGTAATAACCCCAATCGGATTAAATGCTTCTAAGGCTACTTTTGTCGCAACAAAACTAACACCCCAAAGGAATGCTACTAATGTTGCAGATATATACCCTTTGATTGTACTATTCATGTTCTCTCACCACCAGAGTTTTTTCAACGTCATCTACTATTGTAAATCCCATTAACACAACAATTAGAAAGCCACCGATCAACTGAACCCAGTTCATTGTTTCACCTAGGAAAATATAACCAAATACCAATGTGATAATCGGTATGAAGTTGATTGCTAAACTTGACGCTGTACCGCCAATTTCTTTTAATGCAAAATTATATAATCCAAATCCAATCGCAGACGAAACAATACCTAAAAAGAATAAATGCATCCAGTGTTCTGTTTTTACCAAAGTAAAATCAACATCACCACTCAAAAAAAATGGTAAAAAGCATAATGTTGTGATATACGCTCCATATGCTGTAACCTTTGTTTCATCATAACGATGTGTTAATGTAGTTGTAGTAAAACTATATACCACCCAGCTTAATACCGCAATTCCCATAAACAAATATCCCATGAAGTTTCCAGCAGTTGGGTCTCCCCCAACAACCATCGCTACCCCAATGATAGATCCCACAGAAGCAAACTTTTTCGTGTTTGACAATTTCTCTGTTTTTGTAAATCTATTTACTATGATTAGCGCTAAAGGAATCAACGCTAAAATTAACGTTGCAGTAGAAGCTTGTAATCTCTTTAATCCTTCTAACTCTGCTAAAAAATAGACTACAATACCAATCCCAGCACTACCCATAAAAAGAGGAATATCCTTTATAGATATTTTAAAACTCTTTCTTCTAATAACCATTACGATCACAAAAAATACAGACGCCATAAAATATCTTAAAAAGACAATCGATATCGGCGATAACACTTCTAATAATATTTTTGATGACACAAAAGCCATGCTCCAAATTGTTACAGATAATAATACTGCAATATAACCTATTTTTTTCATAAAACACCTCATGAGAAAGATTATATCACAAAAAAAGAACGCAATATACGTTCTTTATAATTTTCTTCCAACCGCTTCTGCAACTCTTCTTAAGTTTTGGATCATGTGTTTAAATTTGCGAGGTTTTAAACTTTGTGCACCATCGCTTAAAGCATGTTCTGGATCATGATGAATTTCAATCATTAAACCATCACAACCAGCCGCGATTGCTGCTTTTGATAAATCCTCGACAAAGTCCCATTTCCCAGATGCATGTGAAGGATCGACAAACACTGGTAAGTTCGTTAATCGTTTTGCAGCGATTACAGCACTTAAGTCTAATGTATTTCTAGTATATGTTTCAAATGTACGAATACCTCTTTCACAAAGAATAACATTGTTGTTTCCTTCTGCGATAATATATTCAGCACTCATTATCCACTCTTCAATCGTATTTGAAAAACCTCTTTTTAACATAATGATTTTATTCGTTCTACCCAGTGCCTTTAACAACTCAAAGTTTTGCATGTTTCTAGCACCAACTTGAATAATATCCACATCAATAAACAGTTCAATATCATTTACAGAAACAATCTCAGAAATAATTGGTTTATGCAATAATTCCTTTGTTTCTTTTAAGATGTTTATTCCACCTTCTCGTAACCCTTGAAATGCATACGGACTCGTTCTAGGTTTAAACGCACCACCACGTAAAATATCAACTTGATCACTAATCTCTTTTGATATATACATCATTTGATCAAAAGACTCTACACTACAAGGTCCACCGATAATGACTAGCTTATTACCACCAATTTCAACATCCCCTGCTTTTAATACTGGAATCTCTTTATGACTCATTTTATTTTCACTCATTTTTCCACCACATACTTTATCGCCTCTTTATAACTTTCAATCCCTAAACCTAAGACAGAAGTTTCAGCTATTTCTTCTATTACGGAAACCGCTCTAAACGGTTCCCTATTTTTTATATCTGTTATATGGACTTCTACAAATGGAATCCCTCTAGCAGCTAGAGCATCTCTTAACGCATAACTATAATGTGTCCACGCTCCTGGATTAATTAATATATAATCCGCTTTTGCTTTTTGAATCCATTCAACCATTTCACCTTCATAGTTTGTTTGCTTCATTTGTACTACTACATTATATTCTACCGCTAGAGTATTAACATACTCTTCTAAGTCAGAATAGGTGAAGTCACCGTAAATAGACTCTCTTGATCCTAACATATTTAAACTAACGCCATTTAGAATTAAGATATTCATATAACTCCTCCTCACTTCTAACGATTTTTGTAGCATATTTTTTATACAAATCTTTTCGTTCAATAAATGTTCTTTCTAACGAACCAGACTCTCTTAATAATGGTCTAGCACTAGAATCTTGCTTTTTTAAAAATTCTAAATCTCTTTCGATATATACAATGTCCCCATTATATATTAAGTTTTTCATATTGTCTTCTGATAAGACAACTCCACCACCAGTAGAGATTATTGTATTCGTCTCAAAACGAATCGAATGGATGACTCTTTTTTCAACATCTCTAAAAGACCCCTCTTTGAACAACGCCTCAATCGAACCAAACTCTTTGATTAAAGAATCCGTTTCTATTAGTTTTTTTCCAAAAGAATCCGACATCCTTTTACCTAGATAACTTTTGCCACTCATTGGCATACCTATTAATACAATGTTTTCTTCTTTTAAGAGTTGCTTGTAAATTTCATCTACCTTATCAATAGCTTTGCCCAAAAACAATTCTTGCGCCTTTACTGCTTGTGCGACTAACATATATAAACCATTAATCGCTTTACACTCCGAAGACTGTAAAAATCTTGTTCTCAGCGGGTTATAGATTAAATCAATCACTACCTCACATGAGAAGGTAGAAACGTCTAATATCATTTCCTCACTAGGGTACATCCCAACCGGAGTCGTATTAATAATAATATTATACTTATCCTCTATATCATCAACAGTCATGCCACTTCTAGAAGAATACTCAATACTCCCGACATGTAAATCTTCTAATACTTTTGTAACTGTTTTACTACTACCACCAGTACCAATAATCAAAACATCTTTTTGGTAGATATCTACCTCAAAATACTCCACCATCTTTTTAAATCCAAAATAATCCGTGTTATATCCTTTTAAACCACCATTGTGAACCACTGTATTTACTGCACCAATTTGAAGTGCATGTTCATCTATTTCATCTAAAAATGGGATAATCACCTCTTTAAATGGGATCGTTACATTCAGACCAGAAAACTCACTTTTTTTCAAAAGTGCTTCTTCTATACTATCGACCTCCAAATAATCATATTCAATATCGCTGATTAATCGGTGGATTTTTTTTGAGATACTGTGTCCCAGTGTTTGACCCACTAAATAATACATTATTGTAACTTTTTACTTTCTTCTATTATTTTTAAAAACACGTAATAAATCTCTTCTGATACATGTCTTGCTTTATCTAATATCTCATGTTCTCTTTTTAAGTCTAATACTTGGATGTTGTTGTCTTTTTTATAGATTCCGATTTCTTTACTTAAGTCATATCTTTTTATCAGCAAGTTAATAATTTCATCATCAATCGAATCAATCATCTCTCTCATCTTTTTTAAATCATCCATGATTTTCCCTCACTTTCAACAATCAAATCTAATAATGCAAATGCGCTTAAATTAGATACAACATGCATCCCTCTAACAAATATAGCTGCATCATGTCTTCCTTTACCTTTTAGTTCTACTGGTTCTTTCGTCTGATAGTCTACAGACTCCTGTGATTTTCCAATCGAGGGAGTCGGTCTAAAGACTGTTCTAAATATAATTGGCATTCCGTTTGTTATACCGCCGTTGATGCCACCTGAGTTATTGGTTCTTGTTTTAAACCCATCTTGATAATAAATTTCATCATTTGCATCACTACCACTCGTTTTACTAAACAAAAATCCTAAACCAAACTCTATTCCTTTAATTCCAGGAATACTAAACATCGCCTCTGTTAGTTTTGCCTCCACAGAACCAAACAGTGGACTACCTATCCCAACAGGAACACCATAGATCCCTGTTTCGATAATCCCACCAATTGAATCTTGATCTTTTTGGGTAAATGATATTCTTTCTTTTACTAAATCAGATAACTCTCCATCTACAGTAGGCTTTTCATACAAGAACGATTCTCCTTGAACTTCACCCACTTCAAATACTTGTGAATAAATTTCAATGCCTTTGTTTTTTAATATACTTCTAGCCACAGCTCCTGCGATAGTAGAAAGAACGGTTAGCCTACCCGAAAAGTTCCCTCCTCCACGGTAATCATTATATCCATCATACTTTTCTTTCGCCACAAAATCAGCGTGTGACGGACGAAGAATATTATCTTCATAATCCTCGCTTTTAACATCTTGGTTTTGTACTAAAAAGGTTAAAGGTGCACCAGTTGTTTTATTGTTAAAATAACCACTGACTATTTCAAAAGTATCTTTTTCTTTTCTTGGTGTTGTAAATTCGAAGTTACTAGAACGCTTTTTAAGTTGATCTTTAATATACTCCAAATCCAATGTTAACCCATGAGCTAAACCATTAATTGTTACACCCATTACACATCCATGAGATTCACCGAATACAGATAAGGTAATATATTTACCAAATGAATTCATCTACAACACCTCCTTTAAAAAGTCTTCTAGTTTCACTTCTTTAATTTTCGCTTTTCCAATTTCTTCTACCGTTACTAAAGAAATAGAATCACCTTTGATTTTTTTATCTGATTTTACAATATCTAAAACACTCTCCATATTTCCTTCATAAAGAGTAGGAAGTGAATATGTGTTCAGTAACTCCACTAAACCTTCTTTTAAACTTGGATGAATCATATACATCATCCCTATAGAAATAGCTTCACCATGTAAAACAGAAAACTGACTATCAATTTCAATACCATGACCAATCGTATGACCAAAGTTTAAAATATGTCTTTTCCCTTGATCTAACTTATCTTCTTTTACTATATCTCTTTTTAACTCTACACATCTAGTTATAACATCTACAATATCCCCAGATAACATATCTAATAATGATGGGTCCATTATATAACCATACTTAATCACTTCTGCCATTCCATTATTAAATTCTCTTTTGGATAATGTCTTTAATGTTACTGGATCAATCAACACCATCTTAGGATCATAAAATGTACCGATATTATTTTTTCTAAAATGATTAATCGCTACTTTACTTCCTACTGAACTATCAACCTGACTCAGAAATGTTGTTGGAATCTGAATAAATGTTACACCTCTTAAATATGTTGCTGCTACAAAACCAGCTAAGTCTCCAACTACTCCACCACCTAAAGCGATGATTTGAGAGTTTCTAGAATAATCTCTTGATGCGATTTCCTCTAGAACATGTTTATATATATCAATAGATTTTGTATCTTCTCCTTGTGGCAACAATAATGTCAACGGATCTTCAAATAAAGCTTCTACTTTTACAATATATTCTTCTGGAATCCCACCATCGGTTAAAATAATTGTTTCCGGATTTTTATCTATAAATTGATCTAACTCATCTAACAACCCATTTTGAATATAAACTGTATATCCTTCACATTTAACTTTGTTCATATAATCCTCCTAATGATACATAATCACTTAAAAATCCTGGATAAGATTTTTTTATTGACTCGATATTTTGTATCGTCATTTCTTTTGCTATGATCGCATACATCATCGCAATACGATGATCATTTTGCATAATAGTACCTGGTTTAAAATTTGCTTTTTTTATTGTTAAGACAGAATCATATCGGATTCTTCCACCAATATCATTCAGTTTTAATATTTCCTCTAATCGATTGGATTCTTTATATTGTAGTCTTTCAGCATCTCTTATTATAGACTCTCCATCGATAAAAGAAGCTAAAACAGCTAACGAAGGAGCTAAGTCAGGACAGTGTTTAATCGATACATCAAACGGTTTAAGTTCTTGTGTTTTAAATATATATCCATCTTTATACTTTATTGAACCGATTTCCTTTAATATTCGAATAATTTCAAAATCCGGTTGAAGAGACTCCTTAGGAGCTTTAACAAAAATGTCTCCTTTGATTACACCAGCTACCGCCCAAAAGGCAATACTGCTAAAATCAGGCTCTACAGTATAACTGCATCCCTTGTATGTCTGATTCCCTTTTATGATAAAAGCGTCTGCCTCTTGTTTAATTTCAATACCAAACTCATTTAAAACCTCTAGTGTCATTAATACATAGTTGATACTAGTGGGATTACTAAAATGAATCACTGAATCACCATCCAATAAAGGTAATGCCATTAATAGTCCACTAACAAACTGACTTGAAACACTACCATCAATTGTAAACTCACCACTTTTTAAAACAAAAGTATGATTCTTCTCATCTCTTTTTAGACCTAATCTAACATACTCAGATAACGGTCTTATATAAAGAGATTCTGAAACAGATAAAGAGAACGATTCAAACAACACGCTTAAAATAGGAATCATCAAACGATACGTCGTACCTGATTCCCTCATTGATAATGGATTATTTCGCATCTTCTTTGGATGCACTACAATTTGATTCCCCATCACTTCTACAGTTATCCCTAGTGTTTTTAATAACTGAATAGTATCCTCTACATCATTTGAAGGAGTAAACCCCTCAATTATCGTTTTAGATTCTGCTAAACTAGCCGCAATCAACGCACGATGCAAGTAACTTTTAGAAGCAGGTGGAGTGATTGTACCTTGTAGAAATACGTCATTCGTTTTTATGTCCACGTACATTCCTCCTACTCACCACTTTTATTATACTAAATGTAGCCTTTTTTAGAAACGAAATGTATGACTTATAACCCAATTAATGGTATATTTATATGGAGGTAGATTATATGTACAAACAAATAATAGAAAAAATAAATCAATTTGAAAAAATCATCGTTATTCCACACGTTAGACCTGATGGAGATTGTCTGGGAGCTGCGTTTGGATTAAAATATATTTTAGAAGAATTAGGAAAAGAAGCTCACGTAGTAGGTGAGCACTCAAAGGACTCTGAATGGATGGGAGAAATTTCTACATTAAAAGATTCAGAATTTAAAAATGCTTTAGTTATATCAGTAGATACAGGTTCGAAAGATAGAATGATTGACGCAAGAGCAGATTTGGGAGATTATTTTATCCGTATTGACCATCACCCACATGTGGATTATTTTGGTGATATCGATTGTGTCGATTCAGAAAAACCTAGCACATGTACAATCGTTACCGATATGTTTAGAGAATTAGAAATCGATATTCCTAAAAAAGCTGCAGAAGCATTATTCTTCGGAACTGTTACCGATACAGGAAGATTTAGACATAAAGGTGTAAATCAAAACACTTATATAAATGCAGGGCATTTATTACGTAATGATATAGACATAACTGAAATTTATAATCATGTGTACCTAAAAGACATCAGCAGATTAGAATTAGATAAATATGTACTAAACAACTTTAAAACAACAGATTTTGGATTTATTTATATTAAAATTACAGAAAAAGATATGAAATCAGTTGGTATCACAAAGGATGACGCAGGCAATGCTATCAGTAAACTAGAAAATATTGATGGATATCCAGTATGGGCTGTATTCTATGAATTAGATGGGGCAATCCGTGGTAGATTAAGAAGTAGAGGTCCAGTGATCAATGGACTAGCTGCAGACTATAGAGGTGGCGGACATGCTCTTGCAAGTGGGTTAACACTTCTTTCATGGGATGAGTTACCAAAATTCTTAACAGATTTACAAAGCACTATAAAATAAAAAGAATGCATCCTTAGGATGCATTTTTTAATAAAATCCATAAAAACCGATTAAAGCAACAGCGATTCCTAACAAGAATCCAAAGAATACCTCTACTGGCTTATGACCAAGCAATTCTTTAAAATGTTCTTCTGGATCTTCGCGCTGCATAATTTGACGAATATCTTTTCCTATTTGATTTAACACAGTTGCGTGTTTTCCTGCTTCGTAACGAACACCCATCGAATCATGAATGATTACTGCACTAAACACAGAACTAATCGCAAACTCTACTGCATCAAATCCTAAGACCATTCCTAGTGTTAACGTTAAAGTAGTTACCAAAGCTGTATGACTACTCGGCATACCACCTGTTGAAAACGTTGCGGAAAAATCCCATTCCTTTGTTACAAAATAATTTGTAAATAATTTAATAAATTGTGCAAGCATCATTGAAATCAATGATATTCCTAAAATATAGTTGTACATATTATCCTCTTACTTTCATCAAACAAAAACCACTCAACCGCTCATCAATAGAACAGAGCATTGGTGCTTTCATTTTAAATCCATTGTGTCTTAATGGTTGTAATTCATCTCTTAATTTTTTACCTTTTTCAAATATAACAATCACACGATTATCTTCGGGTAAATCAAAGGAGTAGTTCATTAACTCCAAAATATCTTCCTTCGACTTCACAAAGTAAAATATTACTTGCGGGTATTCATCGTCTTCAATATCAAAACGATAATCTATCGGCATATTAATTTGTGAAAAACGGTTAAATTTTTCAATCTTTAATTTACGTTCTAGGTCCTTTAACATATGACTGGCGGTATAACTCAAAACTAATAATCGCACTAGCGATTGTTGCTGGTAACGAATATCCAAACTCTCTTCCATAAGAGATATGTACTTGCTCGTCACAAGATTCTGTCGTTTCTCGAGTAATACCTCTCCTTTCTCCACCAATAACAATGGCAGATCTGCGGTTAAAATCGGTATCATATAAATCAGTAGACTCCTCTGATTTCATCGTTGCGTAAATTGTATAACCATTTCTTTTTAACATATCCGCTGTCTCTTTTGAACTATATGAAATGGCGATTGGCATTTTTTCAAAACATCCAGCACTAGATTTTGAAATAATCTTATTAGCCTTCGTCCAATCTCTACTATCAATAATAATAGATTCAACACCACTTGCATACAATGTACGAATCACACTACCAAAGTTATAAGGGTCTTCAATTCCTTCTAACCAATAAATCGTATTACCTTTTACAACTTCTTCCAACGATTGGAATTCTCTTTCATCAACCTCAGCGATAAAACCACCATGTGTTCCACCATTATACCCATCTAAGAATGAAGGGTCAACAAAAGTAACTTCAACGTCTAAATCATTGCATAATTTTTTCATATAAGAACTTTTTCTAGTTCTTTTAGCATTAGATACTAGGACTTTGTTTACTCTTCTAAACTCCGATTTTAATGCTGCCTTTATGGAAATAAATCCTTCTAATATCATTCTTTCACCTCTACATTTAAAGTGTATCATTACTTCTCATTCAATTCAATTGAACGAACCCCTAGGCCGTGTTAAATTTAGGAATGAGTATATCGATTCTGCCTCTTCCTTACATTTGATACTATTAATTATAAGGAGGTCCGTTTATGGCTGAATTAAAAACAAAACAAAACGACGCAAGTGTTATTCAATTTTTAGAACAACTTGAAAACGAAAAACGTCAAAAAGATGCTTTTACATTATTAGAATATGTCAAAGAAATCTCCGATACTCCACCAAAGATGTGGGGAGATAGCATTATCGGATTTGGACATCTTAGGTATAAGTATGCATCTGGTAGAACCGGAGAATGGTTTCAATTTGGATTTAGTCCAAGAAAGCAAAACCTGACACTTTATATCCCCACATATTTAGAAAACATTCCGGAACTTGTAGAAAAAGTATCTACAAAACATGGAAAAGGTTGTATTTATATTAAAGATTTAGAATCTGTAAACAAACAAGATGTATTAGCACTAATCGATTATTCATTTAAAAAGGGTGGACTTTTCTAAGTCCACCTTATTCTTGAAATGCTAACTCTTCATCTGATACAGCCAAGTTCTTAACCCAATGACCTTTTTTATATCTCACAGTCGCAAACAATGCTTTCGGGAAGTCTGTCGCTTGAACTAATAAGAACATTAGTCGAACATCCCAACTTGTAAAGTAAGCCATAACAAGCGCTATCGGTACCGAGACTACCCACATAAATAATGCATCCATTAACAATGTAGAACGTGTATCTCCACCAGAACGTAATACAAAGAATATTCCGACATTGTACGCATACACCGGTATAAACAATCCATTGACTATAATATTAAATGTAACAATCTGTTTTGTACTTTCCGAGATATCATAAATGTTCGGAATAAATGGCGAAGCAATCACCAGTCCAATTCCCGAAATCAAAGCTACAAACACACTGAAAGCAACTAGCTTTACAGAATTGTCTTTTGCCTCTTCTAACTTATTAGCTCCTAGAGTATTTCCAACCAAAACAGCTACAGCTGTACTCATCGCACTAAAGATAACAAAAACCAATTGTGAAATCGTATTTGAAATATTAAACGCTGCCAAAGCTGCGTCTCCTCTTGTAGAATACGCTTTTAAGAACATTGTTTGTCCCGTACTCCACATTAATTCATTTAACATCATTGGTGCGGCTACGATTAAAATACTAATTAAAACCTTACGGTTAATTTTAAGTACTCTCCAAATTTTTGTTGCAAACATTTGGCCTTGTCTTCTTAATAAAACCAACAGCAATCCAAACTCTAATGTTCTAGCAATCAATGTCGCGTAAGCAGCTCCTTCTACACCTAAAGCTGGTGCGCCTAAGTTACCAAAGATCAAGATGTAATTTAATACTGTATTTGTCAAAATCGCAAATATACTGATACGCATCAATGGTCTTGGATTACCAATTTCTCTAAATGTTGTAGAAATCGATAATGACAAATACATTGGTATTACAGTAAACTTCGCAATTGCTAAATAGTCTAAACCTAACTGCACTGTTGATGGTGTATTCGTGAATACCCTGATTAACTGTTCACCAAAGAATGACGCTATTAAAAATGTAACTGCTGCGATAATTGCGGCAAATGTTACTTTAAAACGAAATGTTTCTTTTAGCTTTTGATAATCTTTAGATCCAAAGAACTGTGCGGTATAAATACCCGCACCACCTAATAAACCAAAGACCAACAACATCATAACGAAAAACAATTGATTTACAACTGCTACTGATGATATTGCTGACTCCCCTAGACTCCCTACCATTACATTATCTACTAATTGTACTGAAGCAGTTACTAACTGCTGGATAACGATTGGTAAAGAGACAGCCATTAATTTTTTATAAAATTCTTTTGTTCCAATAAATCTCTTTAACATAATATATACCTCTAAACTAAACCATTATACAGTACACAAATCAAAAAGAAAAGAACTTTATGTTCTTTCCTTTTCATATTCTTCTTTAAGTGAATTAAAGAACACCTTTAAATGCTCTAACGAATCAATCAAAGATTCATCAATATTCGGGTCTTCAATCACGTGTTCGATCATTCGATCATGGAAGTGTGTGTGTATCTCCATAACTTCTTCTGCTTTTATTGTTAGTCCAAGTTTGTACACGCGTCTATCCGCATCATCACGTTCTCTTGTTAAGTACCCCTTTTGAACCAATCTGTTTACAGATGTAGTTAAAGTCCCTTCGGTGATTAACAGTCTCTTAGCAATAGCACCCATGCTTTTCTTGTCATTTAACTTAATTGCTTCAATTACATGAATTTCATTCACTGTAACTTTATCCTTAATTTTTGAAGAAATGTAGGTATCTTCTAAATGTAAAATGCTGTTGAATACATCTACAAATAAACTGTTTACTACTTCCCTTGTTCTCTTCTCATCCATTAGTTGCACCCCTATTCTATATTAATTATAGAGATTTCATTATAAAATGTAAAATGCTATAGACACAAAATGTGACAATGCGCCCAATACGACAAATATATGCCACACAAAATGATGATATTTAAAGGTACTAACAGCATAAATGATTGCTCCTACAGTATAAAAGATCCCTCCTGCCAATAAATATCTAAAAAAGATTGGATCTAGTGTTGCAGATAAATCTCTGACAAGTAAAATACTCAGCCAACCCATAAATATCGCAATAATTACAGTAGCTATTTTAGATTTTGATATCCAAACTGAGTTCATCACAACGGCTAAAATTGTTAATACTGCTAACACGCCATAAATAATATAACTTTCAACTGTATTCAATGCTGTAAAAACATAGGGTGTGTATGTCCCTAATATTAGTACAAAGACGAAACTATGATCTAATCGTTTAAATACGTCTCTAGTTGTTGCATGAAAAATCGCATGGTATAAAGTACTCATCAAAAACATTAATATTAACGAAGTACCAAATATCGCATATACAAATACATCTTTCACTGTTCCTTTAGTTGCTGCTACATATACCAAGTAAATCAATCCAAAGTAAGAAGCAATTGCTGCTACACCATGAGATACGGCATTAGCAATATCTTCGCCTACTGAATATCTGAATAATGATTTATAAGGTGTCATAATAATCATCTCCCTCTTTAATATTATACGTTTAGAAATTCAGCATAGAAATAAACACTTTATTAAAATCGTCCACAAAAAAAGTAGACATTTGTCTACTCTTTATTCAAACTTTTTAAGCCAACCTTCTAATTGAACTTTAGGACGGAATCCTGAAGTTTTTTCTTGAGGTGTACCACCTTTATAAAGAATCATACTTGGAACTCCCATCAGTCCAAACATTTGCATCATTTCTGGGTTATGATCTGAGTTTACTTTCACAATATTATACCCATCTTTATCTAACTCTTCTAACACAGGGTGAAGCATTTTACAAGGCCCACACCAATCTGCATAAAATACTAATAATGAAACACCGTCTTTCATCGCAGCTTCATAGTTTGAAGCATCTTTAAATTGAATTGCCATAACTACCTCCTAGAATTTTTCTGCTTTCGCATAAATTTTATCTAAATCTTTACCTAATAACTTCTCAATCAAGAACGAACTGATTAAGTAGAATATAATTAATACTACGTTTGAGTACAATGTAAACTGTAACCCTAATGTTGAAATTTGGAAAAATACAATTGGTAACTTCGCACTAGCCCAAATAGAGATAAAGAATAGCACATAAGCGTATCTAGCTCCTTTTTTCAACATGATCATCGCAACCGGAAATGCTGCGACCAACGGTCCTGCTGCTAGTGAACCAAATAAGAATGCAATCGCAATACCAATCACACCTGATTTTTCACCCATCATCTTCATCATTGTTTCTCTTGGAACCCATACATCCATTAATCCAATCAATAAGAAGATTGGTGGAACAATTTGTAACATCGTCCAGAATTGACTTCCAATTTGATACCCAGCATCTATAGCTATATTATAATCGATAATAGCTAAAACAACCAATGCTGCAATACTGATCCAAAAGATCTTTGATTTTAATATTTGCTTCATTACATCACCACCCAAATAACAGTAGCGACAACACCAGAAGCCAATACCGCAAATACATTTCTTAAAAGCACTGCTCTATTTCCAAAAAACTTCGTCTCTACAGAAATATAAACAACACCAACCGCCATTAGTGATGTTACCAATGCAGCTACTTGTGGATACCCTGCTCCACTCATCAATAATTCAGCACCTAATGGGAATGTTAGGAAACTCGGAATAAATGCTACACTTCCAATTAACAATGCTGTTATAACTCCTAATACACCTGAGTTATCACCCATAAGTATTCTAATTTGTTCTGGTGTAACCAGTGTCAGAATAATCCCTATCATCATAAACAATGGAACTAGTGTAATCATAATCTTCTTAAATGACATCCATCCTTTTTTTAATGCCATTTTTGTCTTCTTCTTATCTTTAA
>PPCM01000234.1_pt1 | contig 69484 bp, 45 predicted proteins | sample 1555541 | NCBI WGS metagenome assembly PPCM01 (sample SAMN05284479, study PRJNA326546) | Marine sediment metagenome, whole genome shotgun sequencing project. | isolation source: marine sediment | place: Germany: Wadden Sea | collected 2012-09-05 | reverse complement strand
GGGTGCCGAACACCGCAGCGGCAGCCAAATGGGAAAGTCCCTCAACTGGAAATTCCTATCCCGCAAGCCGGGCCTTGATATCCTTCTCCTTGGGAACCTTGCCCGATATTTTCACATCCCCGTCCACCACCGCAGCAGGGGTGCCGAACACCCTGCAGACCGCGGCGGCAGCCACATGGGAAAGTCCTTCACCTGGAAATTCCTATCCCGCAAGCCAGGCCTTGATATCCTTCTCCTTGGGAACCTTGCCCGAAATCTTCACATCCCCGTCCACCACCACGGCAGGGGTACCAAACACCCCGTAACCCGCTATGGCCATCATGTCGGTGACCTTTTCGATATTCGCGGAGATGCCTTCGGCCGCCACCACCTTCTCGATCAGGTCCATTGTCTTGTTGCATTTCGCGCATCCGGGTCCAAGTACTTTTATTTCCATTTTCTCTCTCCCGGGTCGAAGGTTCCGGGTCGGCCTTCGCCCTTTTATCCAACGGTTATTATTATTCCCTGTCCAAGGCCACCCTCATTTCTTGCAGATCTCGTCCCTTGAAACAGAGGGCAGTTTCTTTTGCAACTCCCGGATCTCGGGATCATCCCCGAGCCATCCCTCCATATTTTCGAGAAGGGCCCGGGAATAGGAGTTGCCCTCCGCTTCGGTCAGGAAATAATCCACCCACAGACCGTTCTTCCTGGACGCCACAAGACCCGCCCCCTCGAGTATCTTCAAATGCTTGGACACGGTGGGTTGGGCCACCCCCAGCAGCGAGCGGATTTCACAGACACAGAGCACCCGCTCCTGGAGAAGCTTGACGATCTTCACCCGGTTGGCATCCGACAGGGCCTTCATTACATTGACAAACTCTTTCATCACATCTCCCGTATGAAATTTTCCCGCATCCGGATCTTTATATTTATCCGGCCGATCAGATAATGGCGTTGAACAGGAACCCCACCAGCAGGATGCCGCATCCCACGACCCCGATAAAGGTCCAGATCATGCGAAGCTTGAGGACCTTCCGGAGGATGACCATCTCGGGCAGGGAGAGGGCGATCACCGACATCATGAACGCCAGCACCGTTCCAAGGGCCGCCCCCTTTCCAAGGAGCGCCTCCACCACCGGAATGATCCCGGCCGCATTGGAGTACATGGGAATGCCCATGACAACCGCAAGGGGCACGGTCCACCAGGAGCCCTTGCCCATGATGGACGCCATGAACCCTTCGGGCACGAAACCGTGAATTCCCGCGCCCACGCCAATACCGATGATCACGAAAATCCATACCCGTCCGAGGATCTCCTTGACCGCGTCCCATCCGCCCTCGATGCGCTCACGCCATGTAAGGGTATCGGCATCCACGCCGCAGGCATCCACCCGCAACTGGGTGACCCAATCCTCCACGTTCTTCTCCATATCGAGCCGCCCCATGACCCAGCCGGCGCAGATCGCCACGAAGAGCCCCGTCCCCATGTAGATCAGGGCCACTTTCCAGCCCAGAAGGCCGTAGAGAAGCACGAGGGCGATCTCGTTCACCATGGGAGCTGCGATAAGAAATGAAAGGGTCACGCCGAAAGGCACGCCCGCCGTGACAAAGCCGATAAACAGGGGAACCGCCGAGCAGGAACAAAAAGGCGTCACCACGCCCAGGAGGGCGGAGAGAACGTTTCCGGCAAACTCGGTGCGTCCGGACAGCATCTCCCGGGTTTTTTCCGGGGTAAAAAAGGTGCGAATAATTCCCACCCCGAACACCACCAGCACCAGGAGCATCATCACCTTGGGCACATCGTAGAAAAAGAACTCCAGGGCATGTCCCAGGTGGGAGCCCTTTTCAATGGAGAGAATCGTGTATGTTATGAACGACGAGATCTCGGGCAGACGGGAGTAGAGCACCCACCAGAGGGCAACCCCCAGCACGCCCCCGCCGAGGTAGGTCAATACCCCCGGACCGCTCTCGTCATCCCCTTCCCCCGGTATTGCAATTTTTTCCGTTGAAGCCATTATATCCTCCTGAATCGTTTCACCCCTGGACGTTTCACCCCTGGACGTTTCACCCTTGAATGTTTCACCCGGGAAACAGCCCCTGCCGTCACCTTCGGGAAATTCGTTAAAATAAAAACCTGATATAGCCATATAGCTATTTGGCTATATTGTCAAACAATTTGTTCTCCTCAAAACTAAGATGCTCCCGTAAAAAGCGCGCAGCCCGCGTGTGGTCATATATCCGAAAAGGAACCCGGTCTTTTTTCCCGTGGTCGATGCGACACTGCCTCCTATCCTGATCTTATAAAATCAGGATGTTGATTCAATGCTTCCTTAGAAGTCGGCGGCCGGGGCCCCGGCATTATCCCCCCGGGAAGGGGCCGGCTGTTACACAAGGCGATCCCATTTTCTGCCGCTGCAACTTGATTTGTGCGGACTTGATCACATGATCGGCCGGCCGACTCGACACATTGGCCGCATCTCGGTATTGATACCCCTAATCACAGGGGATTTCGGGCGGCGCGCATCCCACCGAATCCAAAGCGGTCGATGATATGATCGTCCGGTGGGGGAAAACTCCGGACTCCGGCAAAGCGTGACTCGAGAATCGGATGAATCGTTATCGCGCCGGCCCTGCATTTCTTGCCGAATATTTCCACATATGTTAGCGTTCATATAAGCATGAGGCTTAATGAAGAATTTGGAAATCACATGCAAGTTCGGCACCTTGCAAAACCACGAGCCTCTTCGTCGACTTTCCGGGAAGCCGGCTGTCCATGGGTGCCGGGTACGCCCCCCTTTTTTTACGGTACCGGGGGGATGGATGGTTTTGATTTACCGGCACCTGCGGGCCCTTGTTCCGGAAAAACCGGGCCCGGAGAATCAGGTTTTTCACAGCGAATTAAAGGTCAGGGGGTAATGTGAAAAAAAGGGTATTTATTATCTATACGGGCGGAACCATCGGAATGAAACCGTCTCCCGGCGGTTACAAACCGGCCCAGGGTTTTCTTGCGTCGCAGATGGAAACCATACCGGAACTGAAACACGAGAGGATGCCCTTATATACGGTGTGCGAGTACGATCCCCTGCTGGACTCCTCCAACATCACCCCGGACGACTGGGTGAAAATGGCACGGGACATCGCAGCCAACTACGGCCCCCACGACGGTTTCGTGGTGCTGCACGGGACCGACACCATGTCCTACACCGCATCGGCCCTCTCCTTCATGCTGGAGGGGCTGGCAAAGCCCGTGGTGCTCACCGGATCCCAGATTCCCCTCTGCGAGGTGAGAAACGATGCAAGGGAGAACCTCATTACCGCCATGATGATCGCGGCGGATCATCCCATACCCGAAGTCTGCCTCTCCTTCGGCTCCCGCCTCCTCAGGGGGAACCGCTCCGTAAAGGAGGATGCCGACGGGCTCGACGCCTTTTCATCCCCAAACTTTCCCCCCCTTGGCGCCATCGGCGTCAATATCGAGGTGAACGGCGCCCTTCTCCTCGATCCGCCCCGGAGAACCGGCCCCCTCAAGGTACAGTCCATCCAGCGCCCAAAGGTCGCGACCCTGAGGCTCTTTCCCGGCATCTCCATCGATGTGGTGGAAAACCTCCTGAAACCTCCCATCATGGGACTGGTCCTGGAGACCTACGGCGTTGGAAACGGACCGGAACGGAATAAGCGATTTATGGCGCTTCTCGAAAAGGCGGTGAATAGGGGGGTGGTGGTGGTGAACTGCACACAGTGTGCCAGGGGAACGGTGAACATGGGGAGCTATGCAACGGGAACGGAGCTTGCCGGGATCGGGGTGATCAGCGGCAGGGACATGACCGTGGAGGCGGCCGTCACCAAGCTGTACTACCTCTTCAGCCGGGAAATGCCCGTCACAAGGATAAAGCAGCTCATGGAAAAAAATCTCAGGGGAGAGCTCACCCCCGTGCACTGACAAACCCGACGCTTCAGCCGAATCAACCGCACCTGTCGCCCCACGCGCAACGGTTCGCCGGCGCGCCCAAAGCCCGAGCCGATGGAGCAAATGCGGCAACATGCGGCAACATGCGGCGCGCAGGATAAACCCGTCGAGGCCGGACCTGTCCCCGGCCTCGACATGTTTTTTTAAACCTTACCGATCATTTCGGCTCTTTAATTGCCCTTCATGAAGACCTGCTTGAAATCCTCCTTCATCCGGACCACCAACCAGCCTTTATCGGCGGCCTTTTCCAGGAGTTTTTCATCGCTGTACCCGTACTCCCGAACGTCGTCGTTGTGGTGGAGGACCACGCCGAGGGTGTTTTTATAATTGGGGTTCGTGGTGGCCATGGTGAGCATGCCAAGGTCCCCGCTGGTGTTTCCGACGGCCAGCACGGGAGACTTGCCGATCTGGTACTGGATGTTCTTGGGTTTTCCGTCCCCGATATTGGAAGGTTCCAGGGCGGTTCCCTCCTTGAGGAAGCGCACCCCGTTGTCCGTGTAGGTCAGATCCAGCGCGATCAGCGTCCCGATATAGCGGGAGGGATCGAGGCCCAGCACGGGGGAACAGGCCGCCCTGACCAGGGACTGTTCCGATCCGGAAACGATATACACCCGAAACTTCGCGGTGTTAAGGTATTCGATCAACTCCACCATGGGCTTGTAGAACATGTCCTTGTAGAGGTTGTTGAATTTCCTGTCCCTTTTTGATTCGCAGAAGGAACGGACATGCCCCTTGTACTCGTCAAGGGACCAGCCCGTGAAGGGCACGGTCAGGCAGAGCAGAAAGTGGGATTCGGGAAAATGCCCGGCCGCCGTTGCCATGGGGTCCGCCGGGTCGATCTTGAGCACCTCCCTGTAGGGGGTTTTGTCCTCCACCTCGGGAAACTCGGCCGCCGTTTCCCTGAGTTTATCCATGGCGATGGTCATGGCCAGCCAGTAGGGTTTTTCACAGTAGATGGTGCCGTCCATGTCAAAGGTGGCGATCCTGTCCGCCTCCGGCACGAATCCTTCCGCGCCGGCGGTGGTCGCCTCCTTGACAAAGGCCTTGATCCTTGCCTTTGCCTCGAGGTTCGCCCATGAGGAAAGGGGGTCGTGCCGTATGCCGGTTTCCGGGGCACTCCCTTTCACGGGTTTGCGCGACGTCATAACGACTTCGGGCGCCGAAGGGGGCTGCAAGGGTTTTGCCTTGGCAACCGCCGGTTTTTCATCCGACGCAAAGGGGTTCAAGCGCAGCCCGCACCCTGAAATAAACAAAGAAAGCACAACAACAGAGACGATTCCGATTTTGCCCGTAACAGATTTCACTTTTTTCTCCTTATTTCGACGACACCGTTTCAACTGTTCCAAGAGTTCTCAACCAATGGCGATGGCCCCGTAAAAAATCGGCCGTTCAAAAATCCACATGGACACCGCGCGGTTTGCTCGGCTCCAACCGACATGCCCATGCGGCTGAAAATTCCATTTCGGACTTTTTTAGGGGGTCATCCATAACCGTCAGGCCATAATGCATTCTGGCCGGTCCTCCGTCAGCCCCTTAAAACCGGTAAACGGTCCGGCTCACCGAATGAATTCCTCAAGATCCGGTAAATCCGGTCGCAGCATATGCCGTTCAGATACAACGGGTGTGGGGACAGGCCGGGTGCATACGGGAAACACAATGCCCGCCCCCCGCCGCCTTGTCAACAGGAGATCGTTTCCTCCCCGGCCGGGAATTCCTATACTTTGAATTTGTCGACATTTTCCTTGAGCTCCTCACCCCAAAGGCCCCGACAAGCCCCGAATCGCCGGCCGCCAAAGCAGCCCAACCATCATCCCCCACCCTATCGTGAGCCCAATCTGTCGGTCGGCACCAATATGATGGGGTGTTTAATTTATCTTCCCATTATTCACAACATCATTCATCCCACTTTGCATTTTTTTCCGGAATCACCCAATTACAGCCGTTCTTTTCATTAAACACCCACATAAAAATCGAAAACCCGTTTTCCGCCTCGGGACAATATGGTCCAGGGATATGCAAATCATATGCAAATCTTATGATGCAGCGGCCCATTTTTCACCGGCGGATTTTTTTACCGATTTATCAAAGTTGCCCCACACGTAAAAGGTTCAAATCCGACTTTCGAATACACCATGAAGTATGGATGAAACGTGTTGAGTGCATCGGGTTGAGTGCATCGGGTTGAGTGCATCGGGTTGAGATTACCTTGTTTTATTAAGACCTTGGAAAACCAAGCGGGCAATGGCCGGCAGATTCAATTTTTACTTGCATTCAAAAGTCAAATTGTTTACTCTTACACCTAAGTTTTCTCCCTTTTTTCAGGGAATTAGTAATTCAACACCGGCCTGTCCGGAAGCTGCGCCCCCTTTATTTCCATGATCTTTTAAACCGCAAAGGGGCTGAATCCCGTTTTAAAGCTGACCGAACAAGCTTGGCCGGGCGGAAGCGGTACCTTCTCTCCGGACACGAATCCCCCCCCGGAAACCTTCGGGGGGCCGCGCAGGGATCTTTCCGCCGGCGAAGCCGCTCTTTTCCGCAACCGGTTCAACACCGAATTCTTAAGGAGATAAACGTGCCCGACAATACCTATACCATAGACGACTATGAAACCGTGATCGACGACAATGCCCCCGGGGATGACAAGGATACCTCCATTGCCGTGGTCCATGAGATCGTCCCCGATACCCTGCCGGTACTTCCCCTGTACGATCGGCCGTTTTTTCCCAAGATGATGGGACCGGTGATGGTAAAGGACGAAGCCTTAAAGGCCCTTATCAGGGGGGCGGGCAAATCCGCCCAGCTCTACGTGGCCCTGGTCATGCTCCGGGCGGGGGACGATCCCCTGGCCCCCCCCGAGGCCGGCGCCGACAACCTCTGCGACGTGGGGGTTGCCGCCAAGGTCGTACAGGTCACCCAAACCTCTCCCGAGGCCCCCATGCAGATCATGGTCCAGGCCCTCAACCGGATGGATGTCCTCGAGGTCGCGGAGGAAAAACCCTTTATCAAGGTCAGAGCAAGGCACTGGTACGAGTCCGCCCCCGAGGAGAGCGAGGAGCTCAAGGCTTACTCGGTGGCCATTATCGACGCCATCAAGGAACTGGTGAAACTAAATCCCCTGTTCAAGGAGGGGCTCTCCCTTCTCCTTGAGCGCATCGACACCAACGATCCGGCGGCCCTGGCCGATTTCGCGGCATCCATGACCACCGCCTCGGGAACGGAACTCCAGGAGATTCTGGAGTCCGCCGACATCCAGATCCGCATCGAAAAAGCCCTGGTGATCCTCAAGCGGGAGACCGAGATCTCCAAGCTCAAGGCAAAGATCAGTAAAAGGATCGACGAGCAGCTCTCCAACAAGCAGCGGGAATTTTTCCTGAGGGAACAGCTCAAGGAGATCAAGAAGGAGCTGGGGATCAGCAAGGAGGACACGGAATCCGAGGCCGACAAGTTCGAGGAGCGCCTTTCCAAGCTCACCCTCACCGAGGAGGCCGAGGAGAGGATTAACGAGGAGCTGGAAAAACTCAAGATGCTCGAACCCTCCTCGGCCGAGTTCAACGTGACCCGCGCCTACCTGGACTGGCTCACCGTCCTGCCCTGGGGCATCCACACCGAGGACAACTACGACATCGAGGAGGCGGAAAAGGTCCTGAACGACGACCATTACGGCCTCAACGACGTGAAGGACCGCATCCTCGAACTGATCTCCGTGGGGATCATCAAGGGGGACCTGGCCGGTTCCATCATCCTCCTGGTGGGACCTCCGGGCGTGGGCAAGACCTCCATCGGCCAGTCCATCGCAAGGAGCCTGGGAAGACAGTTCTTCCGTTTCTCCCTGGGAGGCATGCGCGACGAGGCCGAGATCAAGGGACACAGGAGGACCTACGTGGGGGCGCTCCCCGGCAAGCTGATCCAGACCATGAAGACCTGCAAGACCTCAAACCCCCTGATCATGCTCGACGAGATCGACAAGATCGGCGCAAGCTACCAGGGAGACCCCGCGTCCTCCCTGCTGGAGGTGCTGGATCCGGAACAGAACAAGGATTTCCTGGACCATTATCTGGATGTGCGCTTCGACCTTTCCAAGGTGCTCTTCGTGTGCACGGCCAACACCCTGGAAACCATCCCGGGGCCCCTTCTGGACCGCATGGAGGTGATCCGCCTTTCCGGTTACATCCTGGAGGAGAAGATCGAAATCGCCAAGAAATACCTCCTTCCCAAGCAGCTCAAGGTCCACGGACTTTCCGAGCGCGAGGTGAAGGTATCCGAGGAGGTGCTCAAGGAGGTCACCGACGGGTATGCCAGGGAGGCGGGGGTCAGGGGGCTTGAGAACAACATCAAGAAGCTGATCCGAAAATCCGCCAAGACCATCGTCACCGAGGGCGTGGACGAGGTGCTCATCGAAAAGGAGGACCTTCCTAAGCTCCTGGGCAAGAGAACCTTCTCCCATGAGAAGGTCTACAAGAAACCCATGGTGGGGGTCGTCATGGGCCTTGCCTACACGAGCTTCGGCGGCGCCACCCTCTATATCGAGGCGATCAAGGTGCCGGCCAAGGGCCCGGGGTTCAAGCAGACCGGTCAGCTGGGCAAGGTGATGGTGGAATCCTCGGAGATCGCCTATACCTATGTTCGCTCCCTCCTGGGGGACAACGAGGAGTTGGGCGAGTTCTTCGGCAAGCATATGATCCATCTCCATGTGCCGGCGGGCGCCACCCCCAAGGACGGCCCCTCGGCGGGCATCACCATGGCATGCGCCCTCTACTCCCTCGCAACAGGCATTCCCATGCGGGAGGATCTGGCCATGACCGGAGAGCTCACCCTCTCCGGCCTTGTGATGCCCATCGGCGGCGTCAAGGAGAAGGTGATCGCGGCAAAGCGGATCGGGGTCAAGAACCTCATCTTCCCCGCCGAAAACAAGGAGGATTTCGAGGAGCTGGACGATTACGTCACCGAGGGGCTCAATCCCCACTTCCCGGCTGATTTTTCCGAGGTCCTTTCGATCTGCTTTCCCGACGCCCCATAACCTTTAACGAACGGAAGTCCCCGCCATTGAGAATCCCGGAGACTTCCGTTCCATCCTGCCGTATTGCCCCCCAAAAAATATCCAGTGTCCAGGATTATCGCGGACTCCCCGTTTCATCGGAAAAAGAGCCGAAACCGCTTATGTGATATCGGTGTTTGCCCAGGCAAATCCGGAGGGCGATCCGGCATTTCCCGCCGGCATTTCCCACCGGCCGGCTGACATTGGTATTTCCAGAATACCAGAGTTCCCGTCCGGGCATGATGATGTCGCCCAGCCGCCGGCCTTCAATTTTTTTTCACTACCCCGCCCCTATTATATTTCATTTTTGTAACCACCAATCCCCACACAATGATTTAGCAACACCAACAAAGAACGATTCATATTTATTAGTTTTACAGTCAAGAAAATCTCCCAGGCCGGCGCATATGCGATTATCAATTGACAGTACTGACAAATCGATATGATCACTTTTGACAGAGACGTCATTTTCCTCGACTTTTTCTACATTTTTGTAAGACATCGAACATCGATTATTTTCTTTGATTTTTTTCTCAATTTGTATATAGGCTATTTCCTGTCTGATCACTAACCATTTTATTAGGAGGTTTGCTTTGAAAAAACTGTCTCTTTCCATGTTCGTCGCCTTTTGCGCACTCTCCATGACCGCAATGGGTTTTGCAGATACCATCAAGATCGGGTTCAACATTCCCCTCACCGGTGATATTCCCAAGGTGGGCGAGGAATCCAAGTTCGCCGCCGAAATGCTCAAGGAGGACATCAACTCCAAGGGCGGCCTCGAAGTGGGCGGCAAGAAGTACAAGCTTGAGTTCATCTACGAGGACAACGAGTCCAAGGCCGAGTCGGCCGTTTCCGCCGCCCTGAAGCTCATCGAGCGTGACCGGGTACTGGCCATCGTGGGCCCCAACTCAAGCAAGCAGGCCGTTCCCGCAGGCCAGGTGTGCAACGACAACAGGACCCCCATGATCTCCCCCTGGTCTACCAACCCCGACACCACCCTGGACAGGCCCTGGGTCTTCCGCGCCGCCTTCCTGGACCCCTTCCAGGGCCCCGTTGCGGTGGATTTCGCCACCGCCCAGTTCAAGGCCAAAAAATCCGCCGTGCTCTTCGCCCTTGCCAACGATTACTCAAAGGGACTTGCCGAGATCTTCAAGTCCGATTTCGAGAAGAAGCACGGCGCGGACACGGTGGTCGCATTCGAGAGTTTCGGCGACAAGGACCAGGATTTCAGCGCCCAGCTCACCAAGATCATCGCCGCCAAGCCCGATTTCATCTTCCTGCCCAACAACTACAACGAGGTTGCCCTCATCGTGAAGCAGGCCCACGACCTCGGGTGGAAGGGCCCCTTCATGGGCGCCGATGCCTGGGGTAACTCCGAGCTCATGGACCTCTGCGGCGACGACTGCAAGGGCCAGTTTTTCTCCACCCATTACGCGGCGGCCGGCGCCACCGGCGACACCAAGACCTTTATCGACCGGTACACCGAAAAATACGGTTACCAGCCCGCAGATGTTGCCGCCCTTACCTGGGATGCCACGAGAATCGTCCTCAAGGGAATTCAGGATTCCGGAAAGGTGGACGGAAAGGTCAGAAAGGTCAGGAAGGGGATCAAGAACGCCATCGCCGGCATCGCCGAGGTTGAGGGCATCACCGGCGCCATGAAGTTCGACGCCCAGGGCGACCCCATCAAGTGCGCCGTCGTGGTCAGGATCAGCGACAAGGGCGAGTTTGAGTTCACCAAGTCCGTTTGCCCCTAACGTCCCGATAGTTCCGCAGAGTCGTTTTTCCTGGGAGCCGTTTTCCGGGGCCCGGTGTAAAACGGCGCCTTCGACTTTTCAGGCCGGGGGCTCAGGGCGAACCGGAGGGTTGACGGGATGATACAGCCAAGTATTCATTCGCCCTTCATGCCCGAAGCCTGTTCTCGAAAAAGGGGACGCACGGCTGCCGGGATGAGGGTATTCCCGTAAAGGCCGCCCGCCGGAGCGCCCCCCCCCTCGTTTCAGGAGGAGCCGCTCTTTGCCCGGGATCACTTATTTTTATATTTCGATCCCGGGCAACTTAAAAAGGCCCTGAACATCAGGGGCGGCCCACCCGGAGATTAAAAAGTCCCGGTTTTGTCATGCAGGCCCACAGGCGCGCCGGGCACGAGGCAAAACAATGGCGCCGGGGAAAGCCGGAGGCCGGTAACGGCCCGAATTGAACCGTCGGTCATCATGGATCACGAAGTACCGAAAACCGGTATTCCTTATATAACCGACAGCTTTATATACAAATATACAATAACCGATTTTTTCATGGGGCCGGCACAAGGCACGCGGCACAAAGCGTCCCTTCCGGCGCCACCCTTTAGGGGTGCATAGTGACAGCAAGCATCATACAAAATATATTCAACGCCCTGCAGTGGGGCAGTTTTTACTCTCTCATCGCCCTGGGATACACCCTGGTGTACGGCGTTCTCTTACTGATCAACTTCGCCCACGGCGATATCTTCATGGTGGGCGCCTATATCTCCTTTTTCGTGGCGACCTTCTTTATCGGGGGGATCTCCTTCGGGTTTCCCATGGAGCTGCCGGGCTGGGGCATACTGGCCCTGACCATCCCCCTGACCATGTTTCTCACGGCAGGCTTCGGGGTCGCCCTGGAGCGGCTGGCCTACCGGCCCCTCCGGCGAAAGGGCGCCAACCGGCTCTACGTGGTGATCACGGCCCTCATGTGCGGCCTGATCCTGGAAAACGGAAACCTGGCCCTCCTGGGGGCGAGCCGGAAGAGCTTTCCCGAGCTGGTGGACAAGGTGGTCTACACCTTCGGTTCCGTGAGCATGACCAACCTCAAGATCGGTGTCATCTTCTCGGCGATCCTCGTTTTCTTCATCCTGCAGTTTATCGTCACCAAAACAAAGATCGGTATGGCCATGCGGGCGATCTCCTACGACAAGTTCGCCGTCCCACTCATGGGCATCCCCATCGACACGGTCATCGTCTTCACCTTTATCCTCGGCTCCTCCCTGGCGGGTCTGGCCGGCCTCCTCTTTGCCCTCTCCTACCCCATACTCGACCCCTTCATGGGGGCCCTGATCGGGTGGAAGGCATTTATCGCGGCGGTGGTGGGCGGTATCGGCGACATCCGGGGCGCCTTCGTGGGGGGATTTCTCCTCGGCTTCGTTGAGATCCTCGTGGTGGCGGTGTTCCCCTCCACCTACCGGGACCTCATCGCCTTTTCCATCCTCCTGCTCATCCTCTGCATCAAGCCCACGGGCCTGTTCGGGGTGGCACGGACAACGAAGATATAGGTGTAAAATGAAAAGATTGACAACACCCCTGTCGCTGCTCGTACTGTTCGTCGGCCTGGTCTCCCTCTCCTATTTCGAGGTGATCGACCTCTACGTCCAGTCCGTTCTCATGTTTATCGGCATCAACATCATCCTCTCGTCCAGCTTCAACATCATCAACGGGTACATGGGCGAGTTCGCCTGCGGTCACGCGGCCTTCATGTGCGTGGGCGCATATGCTTCGTCGGTCCTGAACGTGCTCCTCTTCACCCAGGACAAGGTGTTCGGCGCGCCGCTCCTGGAGCCCTCCCTTGCCCTCTGGTTCTTCCCCTTTGTCATCATCTTCGGCGGAGTTGTCGCGGCGTTCGCCGGGCTTATCGTTGCCGTGCCGTCGTTCAAGACCCGGGGGGACTACCTTGCCATCATCACCATCGCCGCCAACTTCATCGTCACCAGCGCCGTCATCAACATGAGCTCCATCGGCGGCGCAAGGGGATTCATGGGCATGAAGAACATCATCTTCGAGATGGAGGACGTGATGGAGCTGCCCTGGATGCTGATCTTCGTGTTCTTAAGCACGGTGGCCACGGTCTGGCTTATCCGGCGCTTTGTCTCCTCCACCTACGGCAAGGGGATCATCGCCATCCACCAGGACGAGATCGCGGCCGAGATCATGAGCGTGAACACCAACAAGATGAAGGTGATCGCCTTTATGTTCTCCTCGGGACTCGCGGGAGTGGCGGGGGGGCTCTTCGCCCATATCCTGGGGTATATCAACCCCGGCTCCTTCGGTATCCTCAAATCAACGGAATGCCTGGTGATGGTCTACCTGGGGGGCATGGGGTCCCTTTCGGGGGCCGTGATCGCGGCGGTGCTCTTCACCCTGCTCCTGGAGGGCCTTCGTTTTATCATCCCCATGATCGATTCGGGCATGCACATGATCAACCTTCTCCCCGACTCCTACCACCTGAGCCAGGTTTGGAAGTGGGTGATCATTCCCACCATCCTCTTTCTGCTCATGCAGTTCAGGCCCGAGGGAATCATGGGCAACAGGGAGCTTTCGGACGTGTTCCCGAGACTCAAGCGCTTTTACCAGTACAAGTAACCGCGACCCGTCGGTAAAATAAAGACCCGAGAAAAGATCTCTTCGAGGGGCCAGCCCCCAAAGGAAGAGATCGGGAGAAAACAGATGTCCCTTTTACAGATCAACAACCTGACCCAGAAATTCGGCGGCCTCTGCGCGGTTTCGGATTTTTCCGTGGACTTCGCGGGCGGGGAGCTCATGGGCCTTATCGGACCCAACGGGGCCGGCAAGACCACCATGTTCAACCTCACCAGCGGTTTCTACCAGCCCACCGAAGGGGAGATCCTCTTCAACGGGGAGAGCATCGTGGGCCTCAAGCCCAATAAGGTCACCAGTCGCGGCATAGCAAGGACCTTCCAGAACATCCGGCTCTGGAACGATCTTTCCGTGCTGGACAATATCCGCATCTCCCAGCACCACGACCTGGGATACTCCCTTTTCGACAGCTTCATGCGCACCAAACGCTATACGCGGGCCGAAAAGGCAATCGAGAACAACGCCATGGAGATCCTCGAGGCCCTGGATCTGGCACAGTTCGCCGAAGAGCTCCCAAAGAACCTGCCCTACGGCATCCAGCGCAAGGTGGAGATCGCAAGGGCCCTTTCCATCAAGCCGAGCCTCCTGCTCCTGGACGAGCCGGCCGCCGGCCTCAACTCCTCGGATGTCCAGGAGCTGATCCGCTTGATCCGCTGGATCCACGACGAATTTCCCATCACCATCTGGATGATCGAGCACCAGATGGCGGTGGTCATGGGACTCTGCTCCTGGATCAAGGTGATCGATTTCGGCGTGACCATCGCCGAAGGCACGCCGGGCGAGATCCAGAACAACCCTGAAGTCATCAAAGCATACCTGGGGGACGATAATATCTAATGCTGCTTGAAATCAAAGACCTGCACGTCAAATACGGAAACATCGAGGCCCTCCACGGCATCTCCTTTCACGTGAACAGGGGAGAGATCGTGACCCTTATCGGCGCCAACGGTGCCGGCAAGACCACCACCCTTCACACGGTAACGAGGGTCCCGCCCCCCGAAGGCCCCAAGGTCACCAGGGGCGAAATCCTCTACAGGGGAGACAGCATCCTCGGCGTGGATGCCCACAACGTGGTGACAAAGTACAAGATGGCCCTGGCACCCGAGGGCCGGCATATCTTCGGAAACCTCACCGTTGCGGAGAACCTGAACCTTGCCACCTACGCGAGAAAGGACGAGGAGGGGATCAAAAACGATTACGAGCGGGTCTACGACCTCTTTCCCAAGCTCATCGAGAGAAGGAAGCAGCGGAGCGAGACCCTCTCCGGCGGGGAGCAGCAGATGCTCGCCGTGGGCCGGGCCCTTATGACCGGCTGCGATTTCATCCTCCTGGACGAGCCCTCCATGGGCCTTGCCCCTCTTCTTGTCTACGACATGTTCAGGGCCCTGAAGAAGCTCAACGAGCAGGGGATGACCATCCTCCTGATCGAACAGAACGCCCACCTTGCCCTCAAGTTCTCCCACAGGGGCTATGTGCTGGACACGGGCGAGATCGTGGCCCACGGCCCTTCGGGCGAGCTCATGGAAACACCCGAGGTGAAAAAAGCCTATCTCGGCGGCTAAATCATTCCTCCATGGACCGAGAATCCCGGTCCATGGTGGAAATCCCCATATAAATAAGGAGCGAAAACCGCAGTACTTGAATAATAGTGTTACGTGGGTTTGTTCAATTGCCCCATGCTTCCAGTGTCGAAAAGCAAGCGCAATTGAAAACAATCCGCCGGCACTCTGTTTTGTTCCGACGTCAACCTGAAATTAAAATGCCGTGTGATCCGGTACTTCCCCCATTTTACCACTCGTGCTGAAACCCCACCTCCCGTAATTCCGATCGACAGGCATACCCATAGGCAATCCTTATCTTCTTCCGAATACAATCAAAATATACGGAACCGAGCGTTTTGAGTTCATCACCTTCTTCTTCACCATGGGCACAGAAACAGTAGGGGCGATTTTCATGGGAAGAAAGAAGTTTTCTTATGTTCCCGAGATCCGTGAGTGAGCGATACGCCTCCTCCCCCTCCTTCGTACGCAAATAACCTTTACCGGCTCGGGCATCGTATTTTTTCATTTCAGGAAAAATGTAATTATTACAGTGATAATAGTTTCCGGATACCTTCCGCACACAAAAATCCGTCGCGGAAGTTTCGACACCCGCGATCTTCCCGGCTTGGTAAAACGTAAAGTTCTGTCCCTGGGCACGCCTGGATGTTCCGATGATTTCGAGTGCCTCTTCAATGGAGCGACATTCCACAAGCCTTCGGGCAAAGATTTTCTTGGGTTCGCCAACCTGCTTGTCGTTGGCGTCGAGGGCATTGCAGATGGTGATCAACCCCGAGGAGTTCAGGTTGATCGAAAATCCCGGCAGGCTTCCATAATAACAGAAAGAAAAGGTCTCGACAGCCGAAGGATAGACTGCTCTCAACAGGAAAATATCATCCCCCTCAACCCCGTCTTCGTTATGAGCGATGATGAATTCTTTCTCATTTTTTACGATAAATGAGCTGCAACGATCCACATGGGGAACCTCCCTGTTCAGTTCCACGATATTCAGCTTTGCAATTTTTTCGAAATCCGTCCGTGCTCCGTCGGCCATTCCTTGAAGTTCATCAACGATATCTGGATACTGATTGACATACGCCATATATTCCCGGTACATTTTTGCCGACTTCGGGCCGGTATCATGAATGTATCGTGTATCTTTCAGAATTCTATTGATCTGTTTCGCGGTTTCCTTTCCAATGATGAAGCCGATTTCATAATGGCTGCCTTTTGCTTCGACAACTCTGATCTCTTTTTTGATGTTTCCCATAATTAAAAAACACTTTCGTTCTGAATAACACTGATGTTTTGTTAATCCTTTACCGGTTTTCCGGTAAGGCAAGCTCAAATTCATCTAAAATTGAAATTGTATAACCTGTTTCAACCATCCAATATTGATTATTCTTTTTGGCAAGTCAAAGCCTGTTTCTTGTTCCCGTCGCCTTAGTTCCAATCAGGCCCAAAGGCAACATATCGTACCCAACCCCAACCGGAGCCACGCCTTCAAATTCAAATAAGTTATCATACATTTTTTGACAAAAACCCGGTTTACGGTGCACTTCCATTTCATGATTCGACACGTAAAAATACCTATTTTTTTTCGTTTCACCTTCCATTTCGAAATTACATGTAGGATAATAGCATTTTTTGCACCCGGTTCCCGAACCATTTTCCGGCACTTCGCCAAAAGCGGAACGGTATCCGTGCCGCCTTGTGCCCCCCCGAATCGGACGCATGAATCGAGAGAATCGACTCCGGGTTCACCAACGGGCGAAACCGTTTCTCCGCCCGGTCACCCGGAAAGCATGGAGGAAACTTGAAAAGAACAACAATTTATTTGCTGCTCATTGTTTCGGCGGCAACCCTGATTTCATTTGTACCGTGGCCGGCATGGGCGGACGACGGGAAGAGGGTTCTGGTGGTCCACAGCTACCACGAATCCCAGAAGGGGCATGTCGTGGAGATGACCGAAGGCATCCGGGAAGCGCTTGCCGGCATGGATATCCGGCTGCGCTTTTTCCACATGGACACCAAAAGGAAAAACAGCACCGCCTGGAAAAAAAAGGCCGGTGAAACCGCCCGGGAAATTGTTGCGGATTTCGCGCCCCATGTGGTGATCGCCATGGACGACAACGCGCAGGAATATTTTGCTAAGCACTATGCGGGGGAAAAAAGCGCCCCGCCGATTGTCTTCGGCGGGGTGAACGCGGAGCCCGAGAAATACGGGTATCCTGCCGAGAATGTAACGGGGATCATCGAACGGCCCAATATCCTGGAGAGCATGGAACTGCTCCGGCGGATCGTTCCGGGTGCAAGGCGCATTGCCCTTCTCTCCGACAAGTCCCCCACCACGAACCCCTTTTGCGGTTATGCCGGGAAACTGTCCCTTCCCCTCACAACCGCAGCCTGCGTGCAGGTGGAAACCTTTGATCAGTGGAAGGCAACCGTTGAAAAATACCGGAACCGCGTGGATGCATTCGGAATTTACGTGAGCCGGACCGTCCGGCGAACTCCGGAGGGTGCATCCCATGTTCCCGAGGAGGAGTTGGTCGCCTGGTTAAAGGAACACACCGGCCTGCCCACTGTGGGCTTTTTCGACAGTTCGGCAAGGGCGGGCATCCTTTGCGGCATCAGTGTGTCCATGAAGGAGCAGGGGTTTGCCGCAGCAAGGGTTGCCCGGGAGATCCTGGGCGGCGGGAAGCCCTCGGATTATCCCGTTCGCCCCACCGCCAAGGGACGGATCCTGCTGAACCTCTCCGCCGCCAGGGCACTGGGAATAGAACTCCCCTACAAGATGATCAAACGTGCCGACGAGGTCGTAAAATAGATTCATGAAATTCACACTCCGAAGCAAACTCCTTATTCCCACCGTTTTTTCCATTGCCCTGGGCATATTCCTGGTAACGGGCTACTCCTACATGGGCGCCGTAAGGGAGATCCGGCACCAGGTCGACACCGCCCTTTCCAGGGAAGTTTCCCTTTCCGCCAGGCTCATGGATACCTGGATCACGGCACGACAAACGGACCTCAGGACCTGGGCGTTTCAGGATGTCCATGTGGATGCCCTGCTCGAAACGGGTTATTACGGCAAGAGCGCCCGCAGGGGAGCCGCCGGAACCCTCACCGACCTCTTGGCGGGCTATCCCTATTATGATCAGCTTCTGCTCTCAACCCCCAACGGGCGCATCATCGCCACCTCCACCGTTTCCATGCCCGAAGCGGTCAGGATCAACGACCGTGAATATTTCAAGAGATCCATGGAAGGGGAGATTTTCGTATCCGACATCATCGTCAGCAGGGGAACGGGGGAACGGGTTTTCGTGATCTCGGTACCCGTGATGCGTGAAAAAGAGGTGGTCGGCGTGCTTGCGGGCGCCGTGAAACTATCCTACTTCAGCTCCCTTTTCGTGGACGAATTCCAGTTCGGCAGGGACGGCTACGCCTTTCTTTCGGATCAGCGGGGAAAGGTCCTGACCATCTCGAGAAAACACCCCTCCGACTTTGATCATCCCACCGACATCCATTTTCCCGAAGGGACGGAGCGTACGGTCATCCGGGAACTCGGGGGCGCCACAAGGATGTTCTGCTTCTCGGAACTCCGAACCGCGCCCTGGCATTTCGCCATCACCCTCTCCCTTGACGAGGCATTCGCATCTTCCCGAACGGTGGGAAAATACTCCCTTGTGGTGGGGCTGTTCATTCTGGTGATCGTGTCCGCCGTTGTCAACATCCTGTTTCAACAGGTGGTCCATGCGCGCCTGGACAGAATGCTGAAGGTAATGGGAAAGGTGGAGCGCGGACGCCTGGACGTCTCCATCAAGGACGATGCCGCCTCCGATGAGATCGGCGTGCTGGTCAAGGCGTTCAACACCATGATCACCCGCCTGAAAACCACCCTCGACAACCTCACCGGTGAGATCCGGACCCGTGAGCGCGCGGAAACGGAGCTGAACCACCATCGTCGCAACCTGGAACAGCTCGTCCGGGAGCGAACGGCAAAACTGGAACAGGAGATCAACAGCAGAAACCTTGCGGAAGAAAACAGCAGGGCCTTGGAGGAGCGGCTCATCAGGGCGGAGAAGATGGAGGCACTGGGAAGGCTTGCGGGCGGCGTTGCCCACGATCTCAACAATATCCTCTCGGGAATTGTCACCTACCCGGATCTTCTGCTCCTGCGCCTGCCCCCGGACAGCCCCCTTCAAAAGCCCCTCAAGACCATCAAGGCGTCCGGGAACCGCGCCGCCGCCATCGTGGAGGACCTCCTCACCATGGCCAGAAGAGGGGTGTCCGTAAGGGAAACGGTGAACCTCAACACAATCGTCATCGATTACCTCAAGAGCCCCGAGCACGAGAAACTAACCTCCCGTCACCCCCTTGTAACGGTGGAAACAGAGTTCATGAAAGCATTGCCCCCCATCGACGGCTCCCCGGTACACCTCTCCAAGACAGTTATGAACCTCGTATCCAACGCGGCCGAAGCCATGGACGACAAGGGCGGCAAGGGCGACATCACCATCGCCACGAAAACCGTTCACATGGAGGGCCGGCCCGGGGAGTACGTCGCCCTTGAAGCGGGGCATTACGCGGTTCTCTCCATCACCGACTCGGGCATGGGCATCGCCCCTTCGGATCGACAGCGGATCTTCGAACCCTTTTTCACGAGCAAGAAGATGGGCATCAGCGGCACCGGCCTTGGGATGGCCGTTGTCTGGGGAACCGTGAAGGATCACAAGGGGCACATCGATATTCAAAGCGCCCCCGGAAAGGGTTCCACGTTTACCCTTTACTTTCCCGTAACGGAGAACATCGAAGCGGTACCGGGGTCCCCATCACCCGCCCCCCCGGAGTTCATGGGAAACGGGGAATCGATTCTGGTGGTGGACGATGTTGCCGAGCAGAGGGATATCGCCTCTTCCCTCCTCGGGGAACTCGGATACCGGGTCGCTTCGGTTGCAAGCGGTGAAGCCGCATTGGCATACCTCCGTGAAACCCCCGTGGACCTGCTCATCCTGGACATGATCATGGAACCGGACATGGACGGACTGGATACTTACCTGAAAATCCAGGAAATCCGCCCCGGCCAAAGGGCCGTCGTCGCCAGTGGTTTTTCCGAGACATGGCGAGTGAAACGGATCCTCTCCATGGGGCTGACGGAATATATCAAAAAACCCTATGACATCGAAACCATCGGGATTGCGGTAAAGCGTCAACTTGCGGGAACACTGCCCGGGGAGAACTGACGCCCCTTTTCACACAGCGGCAGAAACGGCAGAAACGGCAGAAACGGCAGAAACGGCAGAAACGGCAGAAACGGCAGCGGTATCAGGCATCACAAAAGGTTCGCAAGCAGTTTTCGATCTATAAAACGCTATTTCACCAGGTGATATTCTTATCCACTTCCAGGAACACGGCTCCCGTACATGGTCGGATCAATTACCCCATGAAGGGAACGTCGCCCCGTCATTTCAAACGGCGGGCGTATCCTTCATTTCTTCGAAGATGTTGGCTAAATCGCCGTGGTGTTCCTCAAAAATCCGCCAGACGTCCGGCCCGTGCCACTCCTCCCCGCTGATCCCGAGGCTGTCGTCCAGGCGCATGATACGGACCGCCGCCCCGTGGGAGCATGCCCCCGAGGCGGGAGTATCGCTCCGCAGGGCATCGTAACGATCCGCCAGCCCCACGATAAGGGCTTCCACCGGCACCTCGCCGCCGCTCAAGGGTTCGTTTTCCATATAGCAGGCATAGTCTTCGGGCAGTTCCTCCATGAGCCGGCCGGCCTTTTTAAGGGCCGGATACCCCTTGCCGCTCCAGGTCTGGTGATGGTTGAGTACAATGTTCCGGGCCATGGCAAGGCGCGGGTCCGGGGCGGGAGCATACCTTGACACGGCATTGATGATCCTTGCCCCAAGGACCGTGTGCATCTGCATCCTCAGGCGCTCGTCCGGCGTATAGTCCCGGGGCAGGCGGATCAGTTCCGGAATGGCCACCTTGCCCAGATCGTGGAGTGCCGCCACCTGGCCCAGGGTATCGGTGAAGCGCGCCTCCATCCCCATCTTCTCGGAGATAAAGCGACTGTAGGCATTGACCCTCAGAACATGCTTTCCGGGAATGTCCTCGCTGTATTCGGCGGCCGCGCAGAGCCCCATGACCTTCTGGATAAACTGACGATCGTTGGCCCGGGCCAGGTCCACCAGCATCACCATGGTGCGGGAGGTGTTGAGGAGCACCTCGATAAACCGTTTCTCGTAGGGTGAGATGGGCTTGTGATGGTTAAAGGCGATGATGGACACATCCGCCTCGTTGTAGGTAATATAGTTCTTGATGGGAGATCCGATAAAATCAAGGACCTTGGGATCGAAGGGGTTCTCCTTTTGAAAGAGTTCTGCGGAATCGTAATCCCCCACGTCGGCCGACAGAATCCGTGATTTTCTCCGGGACACGAAGATGGGCGCAAGGGAGGCGGAAAGGATCCGTACCTTCCGCGATTTCTCGATCCCGTTTTCGCCCCTTTTAAAGACATTGCCCACGAGGTTCCCCTCCCCGTCGATGCGCGCGATGTATACGGCCCCGTAATCCGCCAGCATGAACCCCGCAAGGGAATCGTATATGGTTCCCTCCTTTACCAGTTCCCCCAGGCGGGCGATCATGGACCCGGAGTAGAGGAGGAGATCCTGGAGCCTTCCATCATACTCCCGCCTCAGGGTGATGTCCCGGAACCACACCAGGACCTTCCTGGAAACCTCCCCGTGTTTTGCCGAGGTGGGTTCGGTCTTCACCTCGTACCACTTTCCGGTGATCTCCGAGAACACCTCCTCGGGCAGAACGGCACCTTCCGGAGAGAGGGAATCCTCCACGAGCTTCAGGACCTTTTTCTGCCCCTCCTCCCCCACCAGACCCGCCACGTTCTCGACCCCGTGGGTCTCGAACAGCTTGCGGGTTTTACCCGTGGAGAGGACCACGTTCCCGCCCCTGTCCATTATAAAGGCCGGATCCTCGATCTGGGCCGGCAGCTCCACCAGGGCGTTCACATGGCGCTGCCGGAACTTGACGCTGGACCTTGCCATCACCTGCATGAGGAGGGGAACAAAATAGGGTACGGCCGAATAATGGCCGGTGAAGAAACAGATGGCCGTGCCCACGCCGGCGGCATTGGCATATATCCACGGGTTAAAGAACTCATGAAACACGTACCGTGCATAAACACCGGTGTTGCCCTTGCCATTTTTCTGGGTGGAGTTGAGCGACATTATTCCCCGTTTAAAATCAAGTTTCCCGTAACACCGGCCGGATAATCCGGCGGCCCGTTTTTTCCAAAGACTTTGAAATGCTGAACAGAATCCGTCCATTGCAGCCGACTTGCGCCCCGTATTTTAGCCTATCCCGCACGGTCCGGTCAATGGCATTGGCAATTCTCTTCCTTATTTAACCCACCATCCATTTTTCCCAATGAAAAGATTCTCCCCTCCAATACCGCCCCGCGCAACGTTTCCGCACCGCTCGTCCCCCTGTTTTTCGCCGGAAATAAAGCGCTTCCAGCCGACCTTTCTCCAATAAAATGTTTGCATTTCTCCCGTGAAAGGGCGATGCTTAAAAGAAGCGCCTTGATAAAAAAACAAGACCCCAGCTTACAGATTCCCCAGAAATATGTTAAAGTAAATGGACCGCCCCTTCCCGAGAAAACGGTTCGGCCGGCATCCATCTCCGGCCCCACTGTTCAAGCGCTTCATCCCCTCTGAACGGCAGTGCATCCACCTGAAAGGTATCGAGATGCAGCAAGAACAAGGAGCCCGCGAAAAAAAGACGGCGACACGCCTGCTCATGGGCACGGGGGCCCTCTGCGCGTTTTTTGGACTGATCATTATCGGCGTGCTCGTTTCCTTCAACCCCGGGCCGCTTCGGCTTACGCCGGACAACGGACTCTTCTACAGGGTCGTTATCGTCCTGCTGCTCTTCCTTTCGGCGGTCCTTGTCATGGCGGTCCTGGGCGCCGCCCTTTTGCTCACCCGGATGAACCGATCCACCTCCGCCCTCCTCGCCGGCGTCGAGCGCCTCAACAGGGGAGAACCGGAGGCTTTCCCGGGCGCGCTTCCCGGAGGAGAATCGCGAATCGTCGCAAACGCCCTGAACACCCTTTCGGGCAGGCTCCGGGAAAATGCCCAAAGGATGGAACAGGTGGAGGAAGCGCTTCACCTTGCCCGGGAAAAAGCAGAGGCGGCCGCTTCTTCCAAGCGCAAGTTCCTGGAAAACATGAGCCACGAGATCAGGACCCCCATGAACGGGATCATCGGCATGACCGAACTTCTCCGGACAACGGGGATGGACCCCCTTCAAATGGATTACGCTTCGGCCATTTCGGAATCGGCCAATGCGCTTCTCGGGGTTTTAAGCGATATACTGGACTTTTCAATGCTTGAGGAGGGGGGACTCCTCCTCTCCCCGGAGCCCTTCAACCTTCGCGCCATGATGGAAGAGATCGGCGGGAGCATGATGGTGCCTGCCCGGGAAAAGGGACTGGAGGTCCTGGTTCGCTACCCCCCCGGGGCACAAGAGCGGTTCACGGGGGATCCGGCCCGTATCCGGCAGGTCGTGACAAACCTCGCCCACAACGCGGTGAAATTCACCGATACGGGTCATATCCTCCTTGAGATGCTCCCCGGAAACCCGTCCGATGAAAGGGGCCGTTTCAGAATCGTGGTCTCCGATACGGGCATCGGCATTCCCCGTTCCAGGCAAAAGATCATCTTCGACACCTTCTGCCAGGCCGACGAATCAACCACCCGTCGGTTCGGGGGCACCGGCCTCGGCCTTGCCCTGTGCCGGAAGCTGGCAACGTTGATGGGCGGAACCCTGGTTATGGACCCCGTAACGGACAGGGGAGCAATCTTTGTCTTCTCCCTGACCCTTCCGGTGGACCATGCCCCCCCGGACACGCCCCTTCCCTTGCCCGACCCACCGCCGCGGGTACTTGTGGTTGACGACAACCCGGCAGGCCGGCGCATTGTTCTGGATTACCTCGGGTCCGGGAACATCCCATGCGAGGCATCGGACTCGGCCGCCCATGCGCTCAGGATGCTCCGCCGTGCCGTGGAGGCGAAAAATCCCTTCGGAATCGCGGTGATCGACGACCTGATGCCGGAAATGGACGGCATCCTTCTGGCGTCGGAGATCAAGGCGGATGACGATTTGAAGGACACGATACCGATCCTTCTCTCCTCGAACAGTCCGGCGGGGGAAAACGGTATCTCCCAACCGCCCGAGGGATTCGCGGCGGTGCTTGCAAAACCCGTGGGCGTGAAAGCCCTCCTTAGCGCTGTTTCCGCGGCATGGGAGAAGAAGATCGGGGACAGGGTAACCCCGGTCCCGAGCCCGGGTCCCGGCCCCGGGCGCGCGCCGGTCCCCGGGGACCCCAGATTCGACGCACGCATCCTCCTGGTGGAGGACAACCCCATGAACCAGCGGGTGGCGGCCGGCATCCTCAAACGATTCGGATGCCTCGTGGACGTGGTGGAAAACGGGGAGGAGGCGCTGTTGCGCTCGAAAAGAGACGGTTACGATATGATCTTCATGGATATCCACATGCCGGTCATGGACGGTTTTGATGCCGCCGGGGCAATCCGCAAGCGGGAAAGGGGGGAAACGCGCATCCCCATCATCGCCATAACGGCCCTTGCCATGGAGGGGGACAGGGAACGGTGCCTGTCCGCCGGAATGGACGACTACATCCCCAAGCCCTTTCAGAGCAGCGCCGTAAGGGAGGTTCTGAACCGGTTTCTCATGCCGGCTTCGGCCCCTTCCCGGGAAGCGCCATCCGAGGAAAATACGCCCCGCCGGCTCAACCCGGGGATTCTCATGGATATCACGGGAGCCGACCCCGACATCATCGGCGAACTGGTCGCCGAATTTCTGAACAATGCGCCCGAATACCTCAACGAGCTGTTCCATGCCGTGAGCGGTGGGGACAAGGAGCGGATCTTCAATGCATCCCACCGGCTGAAGGGAATGGTGGCCAATGCCGGCGGGGAAAGGGCAAGGGCGCAGCTGGACGAAATCGAAACAAAAGCCAGAAAGGGGCCGTTCATACCCGATATCCTGGACCTCTCCCCCCTTGCCCGTGAACTGGTTCACCTCCAGGACGCCCTCCTGGCAACGGACTGGCATCTGCTTTGTGAAAAAAACCACACCGCTTTACCCCTTAGGAGGACCCCGTGATCAAGATACTGGTGGCCGAGGACGACAGCATGACGATGATCGCCCTGGAAAAGGTGCTGAAAAAATGGAATTATGAAGTCGTTGCCGTGAAGGACGGCCTTTCCGCCTTTGAGGCCCTCACCTCCCCCGATCCCCCCAGGGTGGCCCTCCTGGACTGGCTCATGCCCGGCATGGAGGGGGTGGAGATCTGCAGGGAGCTGTCCGGACGCCCGGATCTTCCCCTGATCTACACCATCCTGCTCACCGTGAAAAAGGACAAGGCCGATATCGTGGACGCCCTGGACCACGGCGCGTTCGATTTTCTCTCCAAGCCGGTGCACGTGGAGGAGCTGAGAAGCAGAATCGCTGTGGGGGTCCGCCTGATCCGGGCCGAGGACAAGTTGCGGGGATTTGCCATGGAGATGAAGCGCCTTGCCGTGACCGACGGCCTCACGGGCGCCTACAACAGGCGCTACTTCTTCGATCAGGCCAAGAAAGAGTTCTACCGAAGCAAAAGGTACGACACCCCCCTGTCACTGCTCCTGATGGATATCGACCATTTCAAGCAAGTCAACGATGCCAACGGACACCTTGCCGGAGACGAGGTCCTGAAGGCCCTTTCCGATCTTTGCGGGAAAACCCTGAGGGAGAGCGACGTGCTGAGCCGTTACGGCGGCGAGGAGTTCGCGATCCTCCTGCCCGAAACAAAATCCCATCAGGCCTTTACTCAGGCCGAACGCCTGCGCGGGGCCCTTGCCGATTTCAGGCTGCCCCACGAGGAACGCGTCATCAAGATCACCGTGAGCTTCGGCACGGCATCCCTCATTGAAACGGACAACAAGATCGAGGATATGATCAACAGGGCGGACAACGCCCTTTATAAGGCAAAGAAAGAGGGGCGGAACCGAACCGTGGTGGGTAATCGGGAATAGGTCCGGCGCGGAGGGAAGGTGCTTTCGCCCTTGCTCCCCGCACCCTGTTTCCGTTTCACGCCCCGGTTCCGGTGGATATCAACACTTGCCGCATAAACGAATGCCTCCTTCCCCGGCTCGGACGGCCCCCCCCTTACACCCTGGATGAACGGGGCTTGACCACATGATGGGCCATTCAACTCGATAAGCCGGCTAAACCTCGGATCCCATTAATCACTTGGGTATATTGGGTGGGCGCTCATCCTGTCGAAAGCAAAGCGGCCGATGATATGATCAAGATCGATGAACGCAATTTTCCTACTTTAATTCCGAGGGAATTTCGCACACGGGAATGGGCTCCATCTTGTGCCGGTTGGCCCTGTTGTAACGCCTGTAGATGGAGAGCACCGTTCGCTCCCTTTCGCTCAGGGTATCCTCGTCGCCGTCGAAGGTCATGGCCCACTCGAGCTCGGGATAACTTGCGCCGATCTGATCCTCGTCCGTGCGGTCGTCCCCCCAGAGGCCGTCCGTGGGCGGGGCGGTCATGATCTCGTCGATCACCCCCAGCTCTCCGGCAAGGGCATACACCTCGGTCTTGTTGAGGTCGGCGATGGGGCTCAGGTCCACGCCCCCGTCCCCGTACTTGGTGAAGAACCCGATCCCGAAATCCTCCACCTTATTGCCCGTTCCCGCGACCAGGCAGCCCTTGAGGGCGGCAAAATAGTAGAGGGTGCTCATCCTCAGACGGGCGCGGGTGTTCACCAGGGCCATCTCCTTTGTTTCGCTGTCCGCAACCTCGGGAAGGGCCCTGAGCAACTCGTCGAAAACAGGGGTCAGCTCCACCTGCTGAAGGCTCACGTTGGGATAACGGTCCATGAGAAAGTCGACATGCTTGAGGGCCCGGCTCACCTGATTGGGGCTCTGGTAGATCGGCATCTCCACACAGGTCACGGGAAAACCGGTGCGTGCGACCAGGGTGGAGGTCAATGCCGAGTCGATTCCCCCCGAAACCCCCACCACAAATCCCTTTGTCCCGGATTTTTCAATATAGGATTTAAGCCATTCCGTGATATGCGCGATTACCTTGCTTGCTTCCATTATATTAACCTCTTCATTAACGTTTTCAGAAAGGCCACCCTTTCACAAATGTGACCGGCCGTCAACCTTGCCGGCCGCTCCCCGAAGGCATGCCCCCGGCGGTATCCCTTAACCGGCGCTTCCCCCTTTACAGCCACCGCTGAAATACCACTTCCTCCGCTCATGGCCTTCCATTTTTATCCCCGGCGGCTTCAGGCCGAATTATAATCCGTCACGTACCCGTTGGACTTTTCCGATCATTATCACTTTCAGCTTCCCGTGGAGCCTGTCGCCAAAGCGGCCTGAGTTCCCGGCAATTTATAAGAGCATACGTCTCTCTTCCCCAAACCTCCATTCCCGTCACGGGACACCCTTCGGACGCCCCGGGCGCCCCAAACACCCAGGGCGTGTTGCCAGGCGGGCGTGCTTTCCCGAGGGTTTTGTGTTAAAGTTCAGCCTCGGATTTCCGGGGACAATTCGTCCCCCGTCATACAATGGAGAAGCAAGGAGTAAAATGGGGCCGGGCAGGAAAAAGATAGAGGAGCTGGAGGCCCGCATGGCCTCCCTGGGGATAAGGAAACAGGACATCCACGAGCAGTTTGTCCGCGCCTCGGGCAAGGGGGGACAGAATGTGAACAAGGTCAATACGGCCTGTCGCCTCAAGCATCTGCCCACCGGCACGATTTCACGATGCGGCAGGGAAAGGTCCCAGCACCTGAATCGCTTTCTGGCATTGAGAAACCTTGTGGACAGGATCGAGGCGCTCCAGGGCGACGGCACGAACAGGCGAACCGGGGACGCCGACAAAATCCGAAAAAGAAAGAAAAGGCGGGCCAGACGCGCGAACGCGAAATATTCATGACCACGCTCCTATCTTCCCCCTGCCCCGACCGCGGCCCCCCCCTCTTCCGGATCATCTTCCCGGCAATGCTCCGCCACGTGCCCCTTGATCAGCTCCCTGACCATCTCCGCCGTTTCCTTGACGGAGAGTTCCCCATAGGCTTCATAGGGTATTTTGTCCAGCACGGTCAGCGTCATGTCCCTGTTTTCCCGGACCACCAGGCTGTTCTTGGGCAGGGCGTTCCGGGTCCCGTTCACCACCACCGGAACGATGGGAAGCTTCTGTTTCCGGGCGAGAATAAAGGCCCCCGGCTTGAAGGGCCTGAGGAGGCCCGAGGGAGACCTTGTGCCCTCGGGAAACATAAAAATGGAGCATCCCTCCCGCAGGGTCTTTTCGCAGTGGGCCATCATCTGCCGGATGCTGTCACGGTCTCCCCGCTTCAGGGGAATGTATCGGTTGAGCATCATGTACCATCCGATAAACGGGATCCTGAACACCTCGATCTTGGAAATCCACTTGAAGGGGACAAAAAGCTGAAATGCGACGAGGATGTCCAGCTGGGACTGGTGGTTGGAAACGATGATGCACGGAGCCTCCCCCGCGAGCTTTTCCCTTCCTTCCACGGTCACCTTTCCCACGGGCAAAAGCCACAGATAGAACCTTGCCCAGAGGGCGCCGAAGAGATGCAGATAGACCAATCGTCGATCAAAGAGCACGGTCAGAAGCCAGACACAAAAGGAGATGCAAAAGAGGATTACCCCGGTCACACTCATTATCACCACATAGCAGCAGGAGAGAAGCTTATTTCGCATATTTTTCCTATAATACAAAACAGTTTAACCATCGCACACATGTTTCCCGAAGGCATGTAACTCAGGGCCGCGTTTTTACCCGGATGCCGCCCCGGCCGACGTTTCCCAAAGCAGGCGGCCTTGCCGCTCCTCCCGTGATGAAAACCGCAACGGTTCGCCGTTCCACTTCCCGGTATCCGCCCGCCCCAAAAGCCGAGGGCAGCCGTCGGCGGTGAGTATTTAACAGGAGCCCGACTCCCATATAACTTATTTTATACATTTAGCAATATTGTATTTCAGAATGTGCTGAAAAATTCAGGTTCGAGCTTTTGACGAGTGCATCAAGCGGGCGCAACCCCAAAAGGAAGCGCGCGGAGCACCATATCATGTATTGCACATGGACACGCGCGGCAATATGGGGTAGTCTGAAGATAGACTCGGGAGATTCCAAACGGACGCCGGGGACAGGGGCGGATTCCGCCCCTACTCCCATGCCCGCCTCCGCCCCTTGAAATGGCCAAGCAGCACACCACCATCAGTGGATTACCCAAATATCCTCGACACAAACTTATGTTTATATCAATTTTGAAAAACAATATTGACACATTCCACAATTTTTCATATCATAAAAAAAGATGACGCGGGCTCCTTACGAATAAGTTGCCCGGCCGGTACCGTGAAACGCGCCCGATATTTCGCCGGAAAGCAGATGAATCCCGAGCAACAGCCGATTGCCGGAAAACGAGACGGACACAAGTGAAAGTAGACAAGATCAACATAGAGATCATCCGACATCTCAGGGACGGCCGCAAATCCTACAAGGAAATTGCAACGGCGCTTTCCATCACGGAAAACACGGTGAGAACCCGTGTGAACAAGCTGACCTCGGAGGGAATCCTCGAAATTTCGGGAAACTTCAGGGCCGATTCCGTTCGCGGTCACAAGCTTCTTTACCTCGGCGTCAAGCTCCAGGACATGGACCTGCTGGCCAAGGGAGAGGAGTTCAGCAAGTTAAGGGGGGTGATATCCACCGGTATCGTCACCGGAAGGTATGATCTGATCCTCACGGTGCTCCTCCGGGAAGACTATAATCTGCTGGAGTTCATCACCGAACAGGTGACCCTGATCTCGGGGGTTCAGAGCGTTGAGAGCTTTGTCGTGTACAAGGGGTTCAACCTCAAGGTACCCTATGTCCTCTGATACCGGGATCTTTTCACGAAGAGACGGAAGGCTTCGGCATGTTTCATGCCGGACGCATGCGATCGACTCGGCAACCACCTAAATCAAAAAAGGAAACTGAAAATGATCGTCGGAATTCTTAAAGAGATAAAGGTAGAGGAAAATCGTGTTTGCATGACCCCTGCGGGCGTGGAAGTGATGACCCGGAACAACCACACCCTCCTGGTGGAAAAAGACGCCGGTGTCGGCAGCGGTTTTGAAAACGCGGAATACGAGGCCGCCGGCGCCGAAATCGTCGATACCCCCAAGGAGATCTTCGACCGCGCGGAGATGGTGATGCACGTCAAGGAACCGCAGCCTTCGGAATACGACCTGATCCGCGAGGACCAGATCGTGTTCACCTATCTCCACCTTGCCGCCGAGGAGAAGCTGACCCGGGCATTGATCGATTCCAAATCCATCAACATCGCCTACGAGACCATCCAGAAAAAGGACGGTTCCCTTCCCCTCCTGACGCCCATGAGCGAAGTCGCCGGAAGAATGGCGGCACAGGAGGGCGCCAAGTATCTCCAGATGGCCCAGGGAGGCCGGGGAATCCTCCTCGGCGGTGTTCCCGGCGTGACGCCGGGCAACGTGGTGGTGATCGGCGGCGGCATCGTCGGGATCAACGCCGCGAGAATCGCATGCGGCCTGGGCGCCAAGGTCTACCTCCTGGACACGAACCTCGATCGCCTCCGCTACCTCAGCGAGGTGATGCCCTCAAACTGTTTTCCCGTCATGAGCAGCGTTCCAAGACTCCGGGAACTCATGAGGGATGCGGATCTCGTGATCGGCGCCGTTCTGATCCCCGGCGCAAAGGCCCCCCGCCTCATCACGAAGGAGATGCTGGGGGAGATGAAAAAGGGATCGGTTGTCGTGGATGTTGCCATCGACCAGGGAGGCTGCTTCGAGACCTCCAGGCCCACCACCCACACCGAACCCACCTACGTGGTGGACGGAGTGGTCCATTACTGCGTTGCCAACATGCCCGGCGCCGTTGCAAAGACCTCGACCCTGGCATTGACCAACGCCACCCTGCCCTACGCACTTGCGATAGCGGACAGCGGCTGGCAAAAGGCGTTCCGCGAGAATGAAGAGATCAAGAAGGGCGGAAACGTGGTCCAGGGCAAGGTCACTTACAGGGCCGTGGCCGATGCCTTTGACCTTCCCTTTACGGATATCGACACCCTGATCTGACAAATTTTACCGTCGCCCCTCTCTTCCGGGCGGGGCGGCGATATATATACCGTTTTAAAGATGACGTCCCGGTTCCAACCCCACGGATCATACCATTGAATGAACCCTCCGGAACTCCCCACCGGAATTCCCGCCGTACGATCCTTGTTTAAGGATACCCACCTTACGGCAGTAAAATAATTACCGCCGAACAACACGGGACTCAAGAGCCAATAGCCGGGCAGCGCCATCGCTGCCCGGCTTTGCCTTTGTCACGGTGCCTTTAACGACCCTGAAAAGCGCATACCGACATTTACTTTCCCGGGTTTTGATGTTATGGGCAATTTTTATTCGTTCCGTTCATGGCCGAAAAGATATTTCGCCGGCGGCGATTGTTTACAGGCGAGCCGACCGCCCGGGCAGAGGGCGATTTTCAGGACTCGAAGTATTCTATAGTAAAGAATCGTTCGGATCGGCCGGTAACGGTTTGGAAGTCCTTTTTCAAGGACGGGACCCCTGGAGCAAGGAGCAGGTCATTGGAATATCCAAACATATGGGCGGAGATCGATCTTGACGCGATTGCCGCAAACGTGAGGGAACTTCGAAGAAAGAGTCCGGCCGCCGAATTCATGGCGGTGGTAAAGGCCGACGGATACGGCCACGGAGCCGTGGAGATCGCCCGGACGGCCATTGAAAACGGGGCGACCTGCCTCGGGGTTGCAAGGATGGGCGAGGCGATCCCCCTGAGGGAGGCGGGTATCACCGTCCCCATCCTCATCTTCGGTTACACCCACCCGAGCCTTTCAAAGGAGCTCGTTGCATACGACCTCACCCAGGCCCTCTACTCCCGGGAGATCGCCTCGCGGGTTTCCAGGCAACTTGCCGGAACGAGCAAAACCCTGAAGGTTCATGTGAAGATCGATACGGGCATGGGACGCCTCGGCCTTGTGGATGAGGGCCTTATCGCCGGACAGGCGGGACCGGGCACCCGTCACGACGCCGTGTCCGACGTTAAAGAGATATCCGGGATGCCGGGACTTTCCCTTTCGGGCATCATGACCCACTTTGCGAGCGCGGACAGCGCCGACCAGACCCACGTCAGGGAGCAGACGGCAATCTTCAAGGATTTCCTTAACCGCCTTAGCGAGGCCGGCGTGAATCCGGGAACCCGCCATGCAGCCAACAGCGCAGCCCTCATCGACCTGCCGGAAAGCCACCTGGACATGGTCCGGGCCGGCATCTCCCTTTACGGCCTCCGCCCCTCGGGAGAGATGAACATGAACGACGTGAAGCTTACCCCCGCCATGACCCTCAAGGCCAGGATCGCCTACCTCAAGACGGTTCCCCCGGGTTTCAAGGTGAGTTACGGCAGCACCCACATCACAAAAGAGACCACCACCCTGGCCTCGATCCCGGTGGGATACGCCGACGGCTTCAACCGCCTCCTCTCCTCCAGGGGACATATGCTGGTCCGGGGAAAGAGGGCCCCCATCACGGGAAGGGTGTGCATGGACCAGACCCTCATCGACGTGGGGCATATCCCCGATGCATCCATTGACGACGAGGTGGTGATCATGGGCAGGCAGGAGGGCGAGGAGGTCAGCGCCGACGAGATCGCCGAGACCCTTTGCACCATCAACTACGAGGTGGTTTCCACCGTTATGGCAAGGGTTCCGAGGATATACATCAACAAGGCATGATCCCCTCCGGACAAAGGCACGGCATGGGTTAAGCGGGTTTCCATAAAGAACCGCCGCTCCTCTCCAAAACAGCGCCTTGCCCTAAGCCACGGTAAACGTGCGGGCCGTTTTCTTTTTACGAAAACGGCCCGCACGCTTTTTTTATACGAAATGCGCCTGGATCGAGGTGGAGACCGGCATCAAACGGGAACGATCCCCACAAGAAGCCTTGTCAAACCGCTGATCGTGTGACTGCTCCCACGGTTAAAGCTCTTGGGCTTCCAGTTCGCCCCCCCCCAGCGAACAACAACTCCAGCCCGAGTCATAATAATAGGACACGCTCCCTGCCCCGCAGCCCCTCATCCCCGGCCCAGCGCACAGCCGGCTTCCCCCCCACCTTCCCGAGCGTTAAACACCTTTATCGTCACTGGGAATGTCAAGTGTCGCGAGATAACGACAACCGTCGCTTTACACCGTCAACTGCCGTTTGACTTTTTCCGCCTTCTCCTTGGCGATCGGCCTCGCGCGCCCCCCATTCTCCATACCCAATCAGTTCCAAAACCTCTCTTTCAAAACGACTCCACTTATCATGAAAACAACCGAGAGGGCCGATCAACTTTGCGTTGTCCCCTCGTCAACCTAATTTCCTTCGGAAATACGCCCACATGTGCCCTGGAGCGGTTCCCCAGAAAAACCAAACGAACCATACGCCATAAATCGCAAGAACCTGATATATTTGATTGTTTTTCCAAGCAACGTTTCTTGGCCCGTTATTATGGGCACGGGCAGGCACACGACACAATCATCGGAACGCGGCAATCAATACCGAACGGTTCAACATACCCCAATCCCGGAAATGGATACAACCGGACATCCCGGGAGCAGTCGAAGCCGGGCAGGCATTAAATTTGCTTTCGATAATAAGGGAATCAGGGCCACAAGCGTGATGTGCCGCCGTCGTGGGCACCGATAAGGGAGGTTGTCGGTTGGTTTATACAGAGGGAACCCCATGCAACTGACAATACCCCTTTTTCATATTATCTTGATTCATACGATCTCCCTGAGCGGATACAGAAACCCCGCTCTTTCGATACCCGAGATCATTATTATTAACCCTGCTGCCATGAACCCGTTTTTTTGATACATGGAGTCACCCAAATAAACAACCGATCAATCATTCCGTGATGGGTTCGCGTGAATATTTGCCGGTTAAAAAATGCATCAGGCATACAGCGCCACTTGGAATCCGCCTGAATCTGCCTGAATCTGCCTGAATCTGCCTGAATCTGCCTGAATCTGCCTGAATGGCGGGGGGTATCAAAATAAAGCAGTGCTTAACAAACATTTGTTTCATGTCGCATCGTTTTTGTTTGCTCGAGTTTCAAGAGAGTTTGCCGGCCTGATTCAAGATTCCTGAAATGAAATATAAAAAGGGGGAAAGATGAGTCTGAAAAACCTGGGATTACGAACAAAGATCATGGGCGGCATCTGCATTCCCTTGCTGATGGCCTTGATTCTGGGAGCCGTCAGTTTTTTCAATATCCGCTCCATCGTCAACACGAACCGGTGGGTCGAGCACACCTACAAGGTCGTTGCCGGAGCGGAAGGGATCATCGGCTCGGCCGTGGACATGGAAACGGGCATGAGGGGTTACCTCCTTGCGGGGAAGGAGGACTTTCTCGCTCCCTACACCGACGGAGAGAAAAATACATACCGGCGAATCGATGAACTCCGGGAAACGGTCGACGACAACCCCAGGCAGGTGAAGCGCCTCGACGAGGTTGCCGCAACCCTCAAGGAGTGGCAGAAGAACGTGACCGAACCCACCATACAGCTGCGCCGGGACATAGGAGACGCCGAAACCATGAACGATATGGCGAAGCTGGTGGGAGAAGCGCGCGGGAAACAGTTCTTCGATAAGTTCCGAACCCAGATCGCCACCTTTATCCAGAGGGAAAGCAACCTCATGGAGGAGCGCAACACGGCCACCGAAGAGGCGGGTGCCGCGGTCCGCGAGAGTTTCGAGGAGCTCGACAGGACCGTGGGCTGGGTGAACCACACCCACGAGGTGCTTGTCGGGGCCCGGCTGCTCCTTGCCCATGCCGTGGACATGGAAACGGGAATGCGCGGCTTTCTCATCGCCGGCGAAGAGGAGTTCCTGGAACCTTACAACAACGGCCTGAAGCGCTTCTTCGAGGAGATCAAGGCCCTCCAGGAAACCGTGAACGACAACCCGCCCCAGGTACGGCGCCTCAAGGAGGCGGAGGAGCTGATTCGGGACTGGGTGGAGAAGATCACCGTTAAGGCCATCGCCATAAGAAGGGATGCGGAAAAGGGAATCGGAACCCTCGAGGATGTGGATGCCTTTGTCTCGCAAAGAGGGGGCAAGAAATACTTTGACGCCTTCAGGAAAAAGATCGCCGCCTTCAGCAGTGTCGAAACCGCCCTCATGGAAAAGCGCAAGGCATCGGCCGAAAAGGCCAGGGAAGCGGGCAGGCAAAGCCTTGCAACCATGAAGGAGAACAAGGCATGGGTGGACCACACTTATAAGGTGATCCAACGGGCAAACGAGATCGTCGCCTCCGCCGTGGACATGGAGACCGGTATGCGAGGCTTCCTGCTCGCGGGCAGGGAAGCGTTCCTCGCCCCGTACACGGACGGATCGAAACGGTTCTTCAGCCTCACGGAGGAGTTGAAAAAAACCGTCTCGGACAACCCGGCCCAGGTAACGCTCCTGACGGCCGTGGAGGAAACCATCCGGGGCTGGCATCGGAACGTAACCGAGCCGATGATCTCCCTTCGAAGAAAGATCGGTGATGCCAAGACCATGGACGACATGGCGGACCTCGTGGGAGAGGCCAGGGGCAAGAAATACTTCGACGGATTCAGGGGCATCATGAAGGATTTCGTGGCGGAAGAATCGGCCCTGATGAAAAAGCGCCGGGAAGAGAACGAAAAAACCGTGTCCAACACCATGCTCCTCATCGCCGTCTGCCTTGTCAGCGCCTTTATCGTTGGAATCGTTCTTGCACTGCTCGTTACCCGGGGCATCTTCCGGCAGGTGGGCGGAGAACCTTCCGAAATAGCCGCCATTGCCAAGAGCGTGTCCGAGGGCAACCTTGATATTGCCGTCGACGAGAAGAGCGTCTCGGGCATATCGGCCGCCCTGGTGGAGATGGTCGACGTGATCCGCCGAATCGTCTCCAATGTTAACCGGGTTGCGGAAAACGTGGCATGCGGGGACATCAATGCCAGGGGTGACGAGGACGCCTTCGCGGGGGGCTGGCGGGAGCTCGTGGAAGGGCTGAACAATGTCATCGGTTCGGTGGCGGGCCATATCGATCACATCCCCACCCCCGTCACGATCATCGATCCGGATTACCGAATTCTCTTTATCAACCGAAGCGGGGCTGAGGTGATGGGAAAACCCGCGGCTCAGCTCACCGGGCAGAAATACTACGAACACTTAAGGCCGGTGGACCTCGGTGCCGAGGAGTGCGTCGGCGCCCGGGCAATGAACACGGGAACCGTTGAAACGGGGGAAACGTACATCCGCCCCGGCAAGGGGGAACTCTTTGTCTCCTTCAACGGGGTTCCGGTCAAGGACCGTTCCGGCAAGAGCGTGGCCTGCCTCGAGGTGATCATGGATCAAACCGAGGTAAAGCGGGCCATGGACGACTCGGGGGAGAAGGTGAATTTTCTCAACAACATCCCCACCCCGGTGATCGCAGTGGACAGGGAGTTCACGGTCCGCTTCATGAACCCCGCCGGCGCTGCCGCCGCCGGCAGGACCCAGGAGGAGTGCAGGGGGCTCAAATTCCTGAACCTGTTCAAACTCTGCACCAAAAACGATCAGGAGTTCAACGGCGCCAGGGCGATCCGGGAAGACGGGATCTTCACCAGCGACACCATGGCCGGCCTGCCGGCCGGAGAGCTTCCCATCCGCTATACCAGCGCCCCCCTCAAGGACGAAGAGGGCAATATCACCGGCGCGCTGGTTTACGTGATCGACATCAGCAAGGAGATGGAGATAACCGACGGCGTGCTGGAGATGGCACGGGCCGCGTCCGACGGCATGCTGGACAAGCGGGCCGACCTCACGAAATTCGAGGGGAACTACCGCAGGATCGTCGAAGGGGTGAACGATACCCTGGATGCCGTTACCAGGCCCCTGAACGTGGCGGCGGAATGCGTGGACAGGATCGCCAAGGGGGACATCCCCGAAAAGATCACCGAGGCGTACAAGGGGGACTTCAACACCATCAAGAACAACCTCAACATGCTGATCGCAGCCATGAACGACATCACCCATGTGGCCGAGAGAATGGCCTTGGGCGATCTTTCCGTGGAGGTGCGGGAACGCTCGGAAAAGGATACCCTCATGCAGGCCCTGAACTCCATGATCGAGAGCCTGGGGGATGTGGTAACCCTGGCCGAAAAGATCGCCGGCGGCGACCTCACCGTGGATGCCCGGGAGCGCTCCGAAGCGGACCGGCTCCTCCAGGCGCTGAACTTGATGGTGAGAAAGCTCAGCGAGGTGGTGGCCGAGGTTAAGGGCGGGGCCGACAACGTGGCATCGGGAAGCCACCAGATGAACCAGTCCTCCCAGCAGATGTCCCAGGGCGCAACCGAACAGGCGGCGGCTGCGGAACAGGCCTCCAGCTCCATGGAGGAGATGAGCGCCAATATCCGGCAGAACGCGGACAACGCCCGCCAGACGGAAAAGATCGCCATACAGGCAGCCCTCGACGCCGAGGAAGGGGGCGTTGCCGTTGCAAAGACCGTTGACGCCATGAAACAGATTGCCGAAAAGATATCGATCATCGAGGAGATCGCGAGGCAGACCAACATGCTGGCCCTGAACGCGGCAATAGAGGCCGCCCGGGCGGGGGAACACGGCAAGGGGTTCGCGGTGGTGGCGGATGCCGTGCGCAAGCTCGCCGAGCGGAGCCAGGCATCGGCCGCCGAGATCAGCAACCTCTCGGGAACCAGCGTCGAGATCGCCGAAAGGGCCGGCGACATGCTGGGCAAGATCGTACCCGATATCCGCAAAAACGCCGAACTGGTAAAGGAGATCAACGCGGCCAGCAACGAACAGAACACCGGCGCGGCCCAGATCAACAGCGCCATTCAGCAGCTCGACAACGTGATCCAGCAGAATGCTGCATCTGCGGAGCAGCTTTCCGCCACCTCGGAAGAGCTGAGCGTGCAATCCGAAAGGCTCCAGGGCACCATCGACTTCTTCAAGATCGATTCGTCCGGCATGCCCGCTCCCGGCGGCAATCCATTACCGGCCCCGCTTCCGGATAACGCCGCCCGGCCCGGGACCGCGCCTGCCGGCTCCGGCGGGTCTGCGATAAAGCCGTCAAAAAGTTCGGGCGTCATGCTGGATATGAACGAAGCCGGGGCCGACGAGGATCTGATGGATGATGAGTTCGAGAAATATTAGATTGCCCTCGGAGTACGGGCAGGGGGCATGACCCAAATCGTAAAAGAGCCCCGGGGAAGAAACTTTCCCGGGGCTCCTGTTTTTTCCGCGACCATTAAGCCCCACGCATCCGAAAATCCGGACCGGCGAAGCGGTAAGGCTTTTTTACATTTCCGTCCTTCAGGCCGTAAACCCCTTGGCATTAAGCCTTGGGATCCGTCACTGTATCAGGCCGTTTCATCCGCGCGATACTCGCGGGTTTCCCCGTCAAGGGTCAGGACGGTCCAGTCGCCGGCCTCATCCCTTGCCGCCACAAGGCAGTCCACAACGGTATCGTCCTTGAGGCGGACCGAACACTCCTTGCTGTGGTCGAGGGTTATAACCTCGGCAAACTTCTTGTCCCTTGCGATCTCCTTGAACTTCTCCGTTGCCTTCTCAAGGGTCATGATCCTCGCATGGGCTTCCGGGTCCACCTTCTCGATGGAGGCCTTGAGGGTCTCGACCTCCTCTTTCATGCGCACGATCTTTTCCAGGACCTCCCGGACCTCATCCTCATTTCCCTCGGGAATGGAAGCCGCGATCTGTTTCTGGAGTTCGATATCCGTTTCGATAAAACCGATCTTCTGAAGAATCACCTCTGCCTTACCGTTCATCACAGCTCCGCTCCTTATGCTTTTTCCGGCTGCTCCCTGAGGCTTATGCCGTTGTCCTTAATTTCGATGCGCCCATTCTTGTAAAGGCCGCCCACGACCCTTTTGAACTCCTTCTTGCTCATGGAGAACACCTTCCTGATCTCGTCCGGTGAACTCTTGTCGTGGCAGGGAATAAACCCGCCCGATGCCGCAAGGCGTTCCAGGACTCTTTCACTGGAATCCGCCACGGAGGTATACCCCGGTTTCTTCAGGGCAAGGTCGATCTTCCCGTCCTCGCGAATCCGGTTGATATACCCGTCCCTTGTATCGCCGATGGAAAGGGTTTCGTAGGTTTCGTTCCTGTAGAGCATCCCGGTCCAGCGATTCTCGATCACCGCCATGATCCCCATGGTGGTGATGTTATGGATCATCATCCGGACCTTCTGCCCCTCGTGGAGCTCCCCCGTGTCCTTGTCGCAGTTGACGGTGATCCTTGTGGTGGCGTAAACCCGCTGGGTCTCCTCGTCCAGGCAGACCTTTACCACGTATTTTTTCCCCTTGTACATCCGGTCCTGCTGCTCGCTCTTGGGAACGAAGAGATCTTTTTCGAGGCCCCAGTCCAGAAAGGTCCCGATGGGGGTCACATCCTTTACCGTGAGAAAGGCAAACTCCCCCACCACGGCCTTTGGTTCGAGGGTGGTGGCAACGGGCCGATCCTCGGAATCGGTATACACAAAGACCCTTAAGAGGTCGCCGGGTCCCGCGTTTTCCGGAACATACTTTGCCGGAAGCAGGACCTCATCCTCCTTGGGGTTCAGATAGAGGCCGAAATCAACGGCCCTCTCCACCACAAGCTCATTATAACTGCCTATTTTCAACATACCCTGTCCTGATATATGGATCGACGATCCGGGAATATGCCGCTTTCGCCGGGTACGGCAATGGGAAAACCACCCTGCCCCCGCGCCTTCACGGGCAATTTCAAGGAGTTATCCTTATTGCCGGCGGCGTTGTTCCGAAACCATCTGAAATCATGAATAATATCCGGGCGGCCAATGTCCGCCGGCGTCATGCATCGCGACAACCAACTGTTTTTCCTAAACAAAACAAACATTTCAGGCCAAAGGCCCAACGATGCGGCGCAATAGTAACAACAATCCGCAGCTTTTGAAAGAGCTTATTGAATCCCTTCCGGCGAATTCACGCCTGCCGGCCCTGCCGGCGAAATCAAAGCGGCATCCCATACCCATAGCATGTGCTTTTTCAGCCCAATGAATTCAATGTACAGCAAATTATCGATCATTGATTTTTCCGCCGACCACTCTTCTTCAGCCCCCCCCTGCGGATGCGAAGGCGTTGTTAGGGGGGGAATTTCAAGCTTTCCATCAGGTCGACCCATAACTTAAAAGTTCGGGAACCGGATCATCACGGCAAAAAAGAGTTTAACGGGGCCATTTCAGGTCCACTCCAACTGCAAAATGGTCGGAGAAGCCGGCGGAAGCGGGAGAATCGGCATTGAAATTGTATCGCCTGGGAATCCGAACCCGCCCGCCCCCCTTTCCCCTGACGGAACGGGTGACAAATTTCGGTGAAAAGATCCTGTAGGAGGCAAGTTTCACATCGAGCCCCCTGTCGTCAACGAGATTTTTTCCAACGAAGATTCGATCCAGGAGGTTCCACTTTCCCCTGTGGTAATAGGTCCCGGCGGGATTTATCGCCCCCTTTTTTTCCGTCCGGAGCCGGTGAAGATCAAGAAGCGATCCCCCCTTCAGCAGTATGGAGGCAAAGGGATGAACACTGGAACGGGTCCTTGAAGGGGAGAGGGTGTTGAAGTCCCCCAGGGCCACCACGCATCGCCCGGACCCGCCGGCGCTGATCTCCCTGATGATGCCCCTGAGCCGCCTTGCGGCCCTTATCCTTCCCCCTTCCGGGCTTTTTCGCGAGGGCCAGTGGTTGACCAGCAGGGTCAGGGGCCATCTGTTCCCCACCGTGAAGTCCACCCGGAGTATATGCCGCAAGGCGCCCTTGCCCGGTTGTCGACGGCCGCGAGGATACTCCCTGGAAGCGCCGAACACCAAACCGGAAGATTCTCGAAACAGCACCGCAACGTCGATTCCCCTGGGGTCGGGCCCATCGGTGATCACGAAATTGTCGCCGTAACCAAGGAGGCGGGACAATTTGGCCGCCACGTTCCGATTTTCCACCTCCATGAGGGCCAGGAGGTCGGGGGGCCCGTTCCCCTTGCCGGCGGCCCTTACCACCCTTGCGATCCGGGACAACTTCAGCTGGAGCCTCTCCCCTGTCCAATCGGTTTCAAGACAGCTTTTCCGATACCGGGCAATGTCCATGCGCCGGCACCCTTCCGCCTTGCCCGGGGTCCCCTTCGGGAGAAATTCCCAGTCGTTCTTTCCCCTGTCGTGAACCGTATCAAACAGGTTCTGAACGTTGTAGGAAAGGATCCGGATCTCGGCCGCGCAAACAAAACCGCCGCCCCACGGGAGAATCAACAGGCTGACGACAATCATTCTTCCGAACAAAGCCCCCATTTTCCTCTCCTCCGGGACCCGGCCAAGCCATGCGCGGCCATGAATCCCGACATTTAACCACACCGGAATGCCCCTAGGAATGAAAACTAAATGAATTGAAGATTCATCGACGTTTTGCGAAATTGCCGTACGTTACCTGCTTGCCCGTGAACCGGAGCCTGTCGCAATTTTGTTCTGCTTATTAATTTCGCTGTCCCAAGGGAGATGGAAACAATGATATTCAGAAAAAAAATAAATCGGTCCCCTTTTTCGCAATTTACAGTCGGTCCCGGTTCATAATCGATACCTGCGCCAATACGCCCCCAGCATGGAACAAATAATGTTCAAGGAAATTGCTTTTCGTTCCCAGGGGGATACACGGACAATCCATTTCCATCGTGAACCCTCGGATTCCCTCCTTCCCCGGCCCCTCCGGAGGGGCGTGATCCAAGCAGGCACAAAAGGGCGCTTGATATGTTTTTCGCGGCCCTGTCGATGTTCTCGGGGGTGTCCCTGAAACCGGATCGCCTGATCTCAATCTGTATGGATTGCACCCGGTCCAGTCCGTAACCTTGCTCGAGGAACCACTGGTTCATCCTGCCGGGGTGGCGACCGCGATAGTTGGGGGCATTATCCCTCGTGACCCTTGCGGTCATCCCGTTTTCCCCAAGCAGATCCACCAGCCGCCTCACAACGGCGTGCGATGCCGTGTAACGGCTTTCTCCGGTTCCCTCCCAAAGGTCTCTTCCCTGGCCGTAACCGATCAGTGCGTGGAGTTCCCGCCGCGCCCCTTTCGCCCCATCCGATTGCCGGTGTTTCCTTTCCTCCCCAAGGGCGTTCCTGTCCGAGAGTCCGTGAATCCACACGACCGTCGTAAGGCCCGGCCCATGTATCACACGCCTGAGCCATTCCATGAAAAGAGGATGTTTCCGGGCCTGACGGGCTTTGTTGAAGTCCAGCCGCCTGTTCCGAAGACTCACCCCGCTACCGGCATCCGGTTTCAAATACTCGTCGTTGATAATGGCGGCGCGCGAGATGCGCCTGCCGATCCGTTCAACCAGAAGACCGGTGTTTTCATCGTTTCGGGGCATGCCGCCCACAACGGGTCCGTGGGGGGCGATCAGCAGAATATCGCCCCGCCCCTCAATGAAACGGATACCGGGATTTTCCCGGGTCATGGGACCCGCCTTTTCCGCGCCGCTTCCCTCGGCATCCGGTCTGTTGTTAACCGGCAATTGAAAACAGCACCTCTTTGGCATACCTTCCCCCGTTAATCAACAACTTGCCGTCCGACTTGTTCGGGTCTTTAATTGCCGGGTTAATAAAAAGCCCGCGCGGATCTGTTTCAGGAATCTGTTCAAACATGAATAATACCATTACGGATCAAAAGGATGCAATCACGATTTAAGGCCGCCCGGGGACCGCTCCCGCACCCGGGGCATGGACGGGGCCGGGGATACCGCTTCCGCCGCCCCATGGAGAACCGATCGGCCCGCCCCAAGAACCACGAACAGTGCCGAGACGACACCCGGCACCAGGAAAAGGGCGCCCCCTGCAATGAGGGTTGCGGGAAGCCCCGCCCGATCCGCGTGCCAGCCCAGGAAGGGGCCGAGTATGAAAAAAGCGAGGCGTATGATCAGGCTCCTGACGGAAAGAACCGTGGCGCGCACCTCGGACGGCGTGATTTCGTTGACCCGGTTTCTCAGCACCGGCGTTGCCACCCCCCTTACGCCGTAGAAAAGAAACAGGAACACCATTGCCCACGCGGCCTCGAAATACCCGAGAAAAAAATATCCGCAGGAAACAAGGGGAGTGATCAGGAGGATCATCTCGGATCGTCCCACCCTTCTTTCGATTTTCTGGGCAAACATGGAAACCGTTCCAACGGAGAGGTTGAGCAGCGGGATGATCACCCCGTAGAGTCCCAGGGGAATCGCAAGAAAAACCAGGTAGGGTTGCACGAACCAGGCCATGGTCAGGGTGGCCGTGCCGATGACAGAGGAAAACGCGATGTTCCACTTCAGGGCATGGTTCTCCTTTAACGCATACCTGATGATCTTGAATATGTGGGAGAAGCTTCGGGCATCCCCCGTCTTTCTCCGCGCGGGTTCCACCAGAAAGAACGCCGCCGGAACGGCCGTGAACGCCGTGAGGGCCTGGAAGCAAAAGGTGGTTCGAAGGCTCATGGCCGCCAGCAGAACGCCCACGGGGGCCGCAACGGCCTCGGCAAAATTGCCCACCGATACCATCTTGCCCTCGATCCCCAGGTATTCATCCCCACGGTTTTCCTCGAGGAGGGTATCGTAGAGCAGCGCCGAGTCGGACCCGGAGATAAAACTCTGGCCCACCCCCAGGATCACCTCGCACACCAGGAAGCCGTAAAACCCGTTGGAAAAACAGTAAAGGGCGAACCCCAGGAAGCCGAGAACGCTTCCCGCGATGAGGGATTTCCTGCGCCCCCACATATCGCCGAAGTATCCCGAAGGCACCTCCATGATCACGATGGACACGGCGTAAACGGCCTTCAGGATAAAGAGTTCCCGGGTACCCAGTCCGTTTTCCCGGTAAAAGAGAAATATCACCGGCATGGTCAGCATGAACCATTTGGAAATCTTGACGACGTAGAGCAGCGGAATATTGAATCTCATGATATTTCCAGTCGATATTCTTACAAGTCGGTCTTCTTTCGCGGCTGTTCTGCCCCCGTGTGCTTCCCGCCCCGGGGGTCATGGCGGAAATGCCCTTGCACCGACCTGAAAGGGAGCCCCACCACAACCGGATGTTGTCGACTTGCTTTAATTATGCATTCAGAATGCGTTCAGACCTTCGGATTCGGACTTTCCACGAGTGCATCAACCCATTCAGCCGTGACGTCCCGAAGGCCGAATCCGTAAAGTTCCATTTGCCGGTGACGTCGCCGATTGGTCGAATCCGCAAGTTCCATTTGACCGTGACGTCGCCGATCGGTCGAATCCGCAAGTTCCATTTGACCGTGACGTCGCCGGAATTATTGCCTTGATCGCTCCCACGGAAAACGTGCCTTGATATCAGGGTGCTTGCCCCGAGTCAACGCACAACGGCCCCATACCGGGGTAAACGCATGTAACTCCGGCACGCCCGCCAACCGCATTTCAGGTTTCCGGGATAACCGACCGCCAATTTACAACCGGCATGACATTGGCCTGAAAATCTATTTGCCCTGGAGCCCATGCAGTGCAAATAGATGTGCCTGCGGCTTGCCTGTCGGCCGCCGGCCGGGCCTCATAAATCAAACTTAAAAATTCGTAACGCCAAGAGCGGGTGTACTCTTAAAAAAATCCGAAGCGGATTGTTTAAGCGCATTAAGAAGTATGGGAAAAGTCGTATCGAACGCCTCGGGTCGCGGTCGGTATTTCGACCACCGACCTCTTACGGAACCACCCGAATCAACATACCGTTGTCCCGGCCCCTTTCCGAAAAAGGCCCGGGAGTGCCGCCGGCGAGGAGTTCTCGGGGATTTGCGCCGTCTTGACACCCCTTGATCATCCGGGTATACAATCCAACAGCCTGTAATATAGAATACCAGCCGCGGGAAGGCGTTATGGGGAGGGTTGGGCTGATCATCCCCCCCCCCGCCCGACACCATTGCCGGCACCCGGTTCCGCCGTCACGCGGCGATGGGGCCGGGCGCATTGGGCATGGCCTCGGTACCGTTCAGCTCTGTGTTTCCAGGATGGAAAAGGGGAAAAGCCCGATTCCCGGGTCCATCCGCTTAATGAAAAACGGGATCGAACCGGATGGCCCGAACTCCGTTCCCGACCGCCAAAGGTGCCGGATGAAGAAGTTATTCAAACATATGATGTTCTTCGGGCTCCTCTTGCTCGCCGTACCCCCGTCCGTTGTCCGCAGCGCTTCCCCCCCCATGGAAAAGGTCACCCTGCAGCTAAGCTGGTTCCACCAGTTTCAGTTCGCGGGGTATTATGCCGCCGGGCACAGGGGATATTACAGGCAGGCGGGCCTCGACGTGACGTTCAAACAGGCCCGGGTGGGCATGGCGGTCACCGACGAGGTGGTTTCCGGAAGGGCCGAATACGGCATCGGGGTAACCAGCCTTCTCCTGGACAGGAGCGCGGGAAAACCGGTGGTGGTGCTGGCCGCCCTTTTTCAACATTCTCCCCTGATACTCCTGTCCCGGGCCGACGCCGGCATCGCGTCCCCCCAGGACCTGCCGGGTCGAAGGGTGATGATCCGTTCCCAGGACGACGCCCAGACCCTTGCCGTGATCATCAACGAGGGGATTCCCCTTTCGGATGTGGTACTGGTGGAACATACCTTTGATTACAACGACCTGATCGAGGGAAGGGTCGATGTTGCAACGGCATTTCTCACCGTGCAGCCCTTTCTTCTTCAGCAACAGGGGGTCTCGCCAAGTTATCTAAGGCCGCAAACCTACGGCATCGACTTTTACGGGGACTGCCTGTTCACATCGGGAAAAGAGATCTCCCGTCACCCGGACAGGGTCCGGGCATTCCGGACCGCGAGCCTTTCCGGCTGGGCCTATGCCATGGCGCACCCGGAGGAGATCATCGATTTGATACGACGGGACTATCCGGACGCGCCTTCCAGGGAACAGCTCCTTTACGAGGCCCGGGCAATGGAGGAGATCGTGGTGGCGAACCTGGTGGAGCCGGGCCACATGAACCCGGGGCGCTGGCGGCATATTGCCGACACCTATGCAAGGCACGGGATGCTGCCGGAAGCATACTCCCTCGATGGATTTCTCCACATCCCGGGCGGCGAGCCGGACGGGGAGTGGATAAAACGGATCCGGATCATCCTTCCGGCGGCCCTTGTGGCGATCACCCTTCTCTTTCTCCTCAACAGCAGGTTGAAGGCGATGGTCCGCCGGCGCACGGGCGAACTGTCCGCCGCCAACCAAAAGCTTCTCGGGGTGATCGACGAGCGGACAAAGGCCAAGGCCGAGTTGCTTCAACTCAACGAGGAGCTGGAAAACCGCATACGGGAAAGGACCGAGGCGTTCAGGCGCGCAAAGGAGCGGGCGGAAGTCGCCAACCGGGCCAAGGGCACGTTCCTGGCCAATATGAGCCATGAACTCAGGACCCCCCTGAACTCGATCATCGGCTACGCCAATATCCTCACGGAACGCGGCAAGGACAACCCGGACCTCGTTTCCGGCCTGAACATCATCCGGCAATCCGGGGAACACCTCCTGACACTTATCAACGATATCCTCGTTCTCTCCAAGAGCGAGGCCGGCAAGCCCTCCCTCTCCCCCACGTGGGTGGACCTTTCCGCGTTTTTGTCCACAGTGGTCATGGCCATGCAATCCCGCTCCCAGGCAAAAAACCTCCCACTGACCGTCAAGGCTCCCGCTCCCCTTCCGGGCGCGGTTCTCGCCGATGAAAAGCGCCTTCGCCAGGTCCTGCTCAACCTCCTTGAAAACGCCGTTTCCTTCACGGAAAAGGGCCGTATTCTGCTCACGGTCGAGCTCCTCGAGGGCGGGGAGCCTTCGGGCGGGCTTTTCCGCTTCCAGGTCAGGGACACGGGAATGGGCATTCCCCCCGAGCACCTCGAAACCGTGTTTCTCCCCTTTGAACAGGGAGCCGCCGAAAACGCTTCCAAGGAGGGTACCGGCCTGGGCCTTGCCATCAGCAGCCAGATCGTCCGGATGATGGGAAGCCGGCTCATGGTGGAGAGCCGCGTCGGGGTGGGCAGCACCTTCTGGTTCGACCTTCGCCTCCCCGTTTCCGAGTCCAGGAGAATCGAGGAGAGCTCCGCCCACGGCAACATTACGGGTTTTAAGGGGCCTTCCCCCACCATCCTCATTGCCGACGACATGCAGCACAACCGCTTGATGCTCCAGGAGATGCTCGAACAGGTGGGATTTACGACGATCACCGTAAGCAACGGAAAACAGGCCCATGACACGGCCCTTTCCCGTTCACCCGACCTGATCCTCATGGACCTTCTCATGCCGGTGATGAGCGGCATGGAGGCCATAGAGGAGATCCGCCGGGATTCCGCGAACGATTCCATGGTGATCATCGCGGTATCGGCCGGCATACTCGGGATGGAAGAGGAGAAGAGCCGGGTTGCCGGCGCGGACGGTTTTATCTCCAAACCCATCCAGGAGGGGAGCCTGCTCTCCCTGCTCTCGAGGCACCTGAAAATCCGCTGGACTTACGCAAGCGCGGATGCCCCCCCCGCCTCCGGCGAGGCCCCCCGCCCGGAAGAATCGACCCTCGGAGCCATTCCCCCCGTCGAGATTCTGGACAGGATCACCCACGACGCCCTTCGGGGATACTTCACGGGCATGGAACGGATCATCAAGGAGTCCACAAGCGCCTATCCCGCCTTTGCAAAAACCCTCAAGGGATATGCGGAGCTGTTCGACGGTGACGGGATCATCAACTATATCAAGGAACTCAAGGAGGACTCCCATGGGCAAGAACGGGACCATTAACCATACCGGGGATCTCAAGGAGAATTCCCATGGCAAGGACGGGGGCATTAACCGGGATCTCAAGGGAAATTCCCATGAACCGGCACGGAAGCATTTATTATATCAAAGATCTCAAGGAAAAATCCAATGAACGGGAAAAACAGGCGTAAAGAGGAGATTCTCGTGGTGGACGATACCCCCTCGGGAATCTGTATGGTGAAAAGCGCCCTCGAGGATTCGGGATACCGGGTATCCGTTGCAACCAACGGCAGCCGGGCCGTGAAAACCGCCCTTTTGACGAACCCCGACCTGATCCTCCTGGACATCCTGATGCCCGGAATGGACGGATACGAAACCTGCGAACAGCTCAAGGCCGAAGAGCGCACGAGGGATATCCCGGTGATCTTCATGTCCGCCCTCACCGAAACCTTCGACAAGGTCAAGGGGTTCAATATCGGTGCAGTGGACTACATCACAAAACCCATAAGGGTCGAGGAGCTCCTGGCCAGGATCCACACCCACCTGACCACGAACCGCCTGCAGCGGGAGCTGACGGAGATGAACCGGACCCTGGAGGAAAAGGTGGCCGAACGAACACGGGAACTTTCCCGGGCCAACGAGTCCCTCAGGAAAGAGATCCGGGAGCGGACCCTTGCCGAGGCGGCCCTGCGGGAGAGCGAGGAGAAGTTTTCCAAGGTTTTCAAGTCCAACCCGGCAGCCATGGCCATCACCGCCCTTCACGACCAACGGGTCGTGGATATCAACGACAGCCTCACCCGGAGCACGGGTTACACCCTTTCCGAGGTCCGGGGCCGCACCACCCTTGAGCTGGGGTTCTGGGTCGACCCGGAGACCCACTCGGTCACCACCGGAACCCTCGAACGCCAGGGGTCTTTCAGGGACCTGGAGTTCGAATTCCGCAACAAGCAGGGGGAGGTTCGCCTGGGATTCTTCTGTTCGGAGGTAATCCATATCAACGGCGAAGCTTTTGTCGCAACGGCAATGAAGGACATCACCGAGCAGAAGAGCGCCGAGGAAAAGCTCAGGAACCTGAATGACGAGCTGGAACAGAGGGTGGCCCGGCGCACCGCCGAGCTCGAATCCCTCAACAGGGAGCTTTCGGCCGCCAAGGCCGCGGCCGAATCCGCCACCCGGGCCAAGTCCATGTTCCTGGCCAACATGAGCCATGAGATCCGCACCCCCTTGAACGCCATCCTGGGGTTTATCGACCTCTCCCTGAAAACGGACCATGCATGGGAGAAAAGGGCATACCTGACGCGCATACGAAGGGCCTCGCGCTCCCTGTTCGAGCTGATCCACGACATCCTGGATTTTTCCAAGATCGAGGCGGGAAAGCTGGACCTCATGAACCGTGAATTCAGGCTGGAGGAGATCCTGGAGGACATGGCCAACCTCTTCACCGCCCAGGCCGGGGAAAAGGGGGTTCGCCTCGCGGTGGGAATCGATCCCGGGACCCCGACCGAGCTTGTGGGGGATGCGGTGCGCATCCGGCAGATCTTGGTGAACCTTGTGGGCAATGCCGTGAAGTTCACCCCCGAAGGCGCCGTCTCGGTGACCGTCGCATGGGCCCCTTGCGCGGAAGATGCGGAGCGCCTCTCCTTCACGGTCAAGGACACGGGCGTGGGCATCCCCCCGGAAAACCTCCCCCATATTTTCGACGCCTTTTCCAGGATCGACGGGTCCGTTACAAGAAATTACACAGGAACCGGACTGGGGCTCTCCATCTGCAGGCGGCTGGTGACCCTCATGGGCGGAGAGATCCATGCCGAGAGCACAATGGGAGAGGGTAGCTCCTTCCGTTTCACCATCCCCCTTGAAAATCGCCCGGACACGGACCCCGGGGAGCAGGGTCCCGGGGGCAGACTCACCGATCTTTCGGCACTCATGGCAACGTCCGACCGGAAATCCCTCGCGGAAACGGCCCTCGCGGCGGAGTCCCTGGGGCTCCGGATCACATGGGCTGATCCGGGCAAGGAAGCCCTTGGCGCCGTGGGGGGGAACGGGGAGGGCCCACCCCGGTTCGACCTGATTCTCATGGACGCCGACAGATCCCCGGCCCGGGACACGGAGGCGCTGAGGGAAGGCGCACGGGCCGCACGGATTCCCTTCCTGATACTCTCTAACGAAGCCGCCGGCGGAGGGCCGCACGGCATCACCGGCCGGCTTTCTCCCAAAGCCGAACCTTCCACCCTCTACTACACCCTCTTGACGACTTTAAACAGAAAGCCCCACGAAGAGGAAGGCCCCCGGGCCCCGGCCCGGACACCGGACGACACCGGGGAGTTCCGGGAAACCCTCCAGGGGACCCGGATACTCCTGGTGGAGGACAACGAACTCAACCGCGAGGTGGCCCTGAAACTCCTGTCGGGGCTCGGCATCGTCTCGGACGTTGCGGTCAACGGCGCCGAAGCTGTGGCTGCCGTCGAACAAAACACTTACGACGCCGTGCTCATGGACATCCAGATGCCGGAGATGGACGGGTTCACGGCAGCGGGAAAGATCCGGGAGAGGACCCCGAATCTTCCGGTCGTCGCCATGACCGCCCTGGACCCCCTGATGCACCGGAAACGCCTCCTGGACTCCGGGATTCGGGATTTTATATCCAAACCCATCGATCCGGGCCGCCTGCTCACGGTCCTCGGCAAGTGGACCGCTCCGGCGGGAAACGGCCGCCGGGAGGGGAACGGGGCATTTCCGGACCTTCCGGGCATCGACACGGCTTCGGCCCTCCTGAGGCTAAAGGGGGATTCGGAGCTCCTTACACGGCTGCTGAAGGATTTCCCGAAAAAATGGTCCGATGCGAACCGGCGCATCAACCTGGCCCTGGGCGATGGAGACAGGAAAACCCTGAGGGAACTGGCCCACGCCCTGAGGGGGGTGGCCGGGAACCTTTCCGCCCAAAGGCTCGAAACCGCGTCCCGGAACCTGGAGTTTCTGGTTCCCGAGGATGCCGCCGGCGATCTGCCGGCGGAAGTGGGACCGGCGGTCATGGAGCTGGAAGAGGCTCTGACCCAGGTGCTGGATTCGGCGGGGCAACTTCCGGATCCGCCGGAACCGTCCCCTGTCTTCCCACCGGAAAAGGAGGGTGCGACGGACCTGGCCCGCGCCCGGGCCCTTCTCGGTGAACTAGAGGCTTCCCTGGCGGCCAGGAGAACCGATTCCGACCGGCTTCTCAAATCCGTGGCCATTCACCTTTCCTCCCTTGACCTGAACCGGGAGCTTGCTCGCCTTGCCTCCCAGATCACCCGCTTCGATTTTGGCGGCGCAAGGAAAACCGTCGGGACAATGGCCGAAAAAATCGGCATATCCCTTTGACGAAAAAGGAGCGACATGGAGTCCCGCAAACGGAAAGAGAGCATTCTCATCGTTGACGACGAGCCCGAGAACATCCGAATCCTGGCAAAGGCCCTGGACGGACATTATACCACCATGGCGGCGACGAGCGGCGCCGAAGCCCTCGCGCACGCGGCTTCGAAGAACAGGCCCGACCTGATTCTCCTGGACATCATGATGCGGAACATGGACGGATACCAGGTATGCCGAAGACTCACGGCGGATCCCGCCACAAGGGACATCCCGGTGATCTTCATCACCTCCATGGACCGAAGCGAGGACGAGGCAAGGGGGTTTGAAGCCGGGGCCGTGGATTACATCACCAAGCCCTTTGTTCCAGCCATTGTGGAGGCAAGAATCCGCACCCACATGGAGCTGAAGCGGCACCGCACCCACTTCGAATCCCTTGTCAAGGAACGGACCCGCAACCTCGAGCAGGAGATCGAATGCCGCAAAACCGTTGAAAAGAACCTGCGGGCCAGCGAGCTCAAACTCTCGTCCGCCATCCACGCGTTTCGGGGATTCATCTACACCACTTTCGGAGATCCGCCGCATATCGTCGACTTCATGAACCAGCCCCTCATCGATCACATCGGGTTCGACGGAACCGGCGGAAAATGCCACGAGGTGATCTTCGGAAGGCCCCTGCCCTGCCCCGACTGCAAACTGGGCGGGCTGGGGGAAAACAACCTGGTGGAGGTGGAGCTGGAACACCCGAAAAACGGAATATGGTACAACGCCATCCACTCACCTGCGGCGGGGGGCGATGATCACATCCGGCGGGTACAGACCATCCTCATCGACATCACCCGCTGGAAACGAGCCGAACTGGAGCTCAAGGAGAAAAAGGAGCACCTTCATAAGGAGAATATCCGCCTCAGGGCATCCATGAAGGAGCGATACCGTTTCGGCAAAATCATCGGCAAGAGCCTCGTCATGCAGGGGGTTTACGAGGATATCCTCAAGGCATCGGCAACGAACGCCGGGGTCATTATCACCGGTGAATCGGGAACGGGCAAGGAGCTGGTGGCAAGGGCCGTCCATCTTCAGAGCGACCGGGGAGGCAAGGAGATGATCTCGGTAAACTGCGGCGCGGTGCCGGGCAGGCTGGCGGAGAGCGAGTTCTTCGGCCATAAGAAAGGGGCTTTCACGGGGGCCGACCAAAACAAGACGGGCCTGCTTTCGGCGGCCCATCAAAGCTCCCTGTTCCTCGACGAGGTGGGTGAACTGGGACCCTACATGCAGGTCAAGCTCCTCCGGGCCATCGAGGGTTCCGGATACTCCCCCCTTGGAAGTCACGAGGTGATCGTTCCGGATATCCGGATCATCGCCGCCACCAACAGGGACCTGGGGGACCTGGTGAAAAGGGGGCTCATGCGAAAGGATTTCTACTACCGCATCGACGTGGTCCCCATCCATCTCCCTCCCCTGAGGGAACGCATGGAAGACATCCCGCTTCTCGTAGAGTTTTTTTTAAAGGAAAAGGGCGCTCCCCGCCTCGGCCCCAAGGAGATGGAAACCCTCATGGGTCACCCCTGGCCCGGAAATGTCCGGGAGCTTCAAAACACACTGCATCGGTATGTGACCCTGAGGAAGATCGAGCTTACGGGCGCAAGCCATGAAGCGCCGGCCGCCCCCCCCGAAACCGAAGGGGACCCCGGCGGGGGGAGCCTTGCCGAGGTCCTGGACAGGACCGAAAAAAAGACCCTGATCCGGATACTGAACCGGAACGGATGGAGAAGGGACAACACGGCCGGGGCCCTCGGCATCAGCCCCAAGACCCTCTACAGGCGGATGAAGCATCACGGGCTCCTGAAGAAACGTCCCTGAGTGCCGGCCCCTTATTCAAATTTTCCGGTGGTCGATGCGCGCGAAAAAAGTCCGAATCCGATGATTCGAACGAACCATGGGCAAACCGCGCCGGGCGGTTCCCACCGCGACCACAATTTCGGTCGCCGTTTTTTTTACGGGAGCGCCTTTGATTACGCCTCTCGGTGGTCCCCGAGAAAAAGGTCCGCGTTTTCCAGGAACACGCGGGTCAACTCGGGATCGAACTGTTTTCCCGCCTCCCGCCGGATAAGCGCCAGCGCCGCATCCGCATCATACGCATTCCTGTAGGTCCGTTCGTGCATCAGGGCATCGAAAACATCCACGATGGCGGTGATCCTGGCCCCCACATCGATCTCTTTTCCCTTCAGCCCCTGGGGATACCCGGCGCCGTCCCATCTCTCCTGGTGCTGGTGGGCGATCCTGGCCGCCGTCATCATGATCTCCGCCTTTGCGCTCTTGAGAATCCCGTACCCGATGGTGGGATGATTCCTTACCGTGTCCAGCTCCTCCGGCGCAAGCTTTCCCTGTTTCAGTAGAATGGATTCGGGAATACCGATCTTGCCGATGCCGTGCATGGGCGCGGCGTAACGCACCACCCGGGCCTCCTCCTCGGACAAACCGGCCTTACGGGCCAGAAGATAGGCATACTCCGAAACGCGCTGTGCATGCCCGCCTCCCCCCTTGCAGCGGTTTTCGATGGCCTCGCCGAGCTCCGCCATCACCCGGCTCTGCTCCTTTTGCATCTCCTCCCGGATACCGATATTCTCAAGGGCAATGGCAACGTTCCTGGAAAAGTTCCGGATCAGGCCCCTTTTCACATCCGATTCAACCCCGTTGCCGTGGACGTAATAGATATGCCAGGCGCCGCTTCTCTCCTGGAAATACCCCGCATACCCGTCCCCCGTGAAGAGGCTCTCCCTGTTTTCCATGACCTTTTGAACCGTTTGGCGAATATCCCGGTAGGGCAGGTCGTTCACGGATCTGCCCACATGGGAGATAAACACCCCGGTCGCCGACCGGATGATATGCCCTTCGCCCCTCCCCGAAACGGTAAAACCCGCATGGGTCTTGAAGGGGCTCTCCCCGGGCTCGAGCACGGGCAGGAGGAGCTCCAGCATGCGGGAGGCCACCTCCCAGGCGCTTCCCAGCTCGAACAGGCTTGAGGAGGCCTCCAGAAACCGCTCGAAAGCCCGGCTGTTTTTTTCCCGATCCCTGATGCGCTGGATCTGTCTGACGTTGTTGTAGCTTCTCAGTGAAAAGACCATGGCCATGAGGAGCTTTTCGGCCGTGAGGTCCGTCTTGATCTTGTAATCGTTGATGTCGTAATCCATGATCACGTTCTTTTTCATGGCAACGCCGGGCTGACCCGTCCTGAGGATGATCCGCACAAAGGGGTTGTCCAGCTCCTCCCGGATATGGCGCACCACATCCAGCCCCGCATCGTCCGTTTCCATTACCACATCCAGCAGGATCACGGCGGTTTCGGGATGCTTTGCGATCAGCTCCCTTGCCTCCTTCCCGGAAAAGGCGCTCAAAAAGGTCAGGGATCTGTTCTCGAAGGAAAAATCGTACAGGACCCGCCGGGTCATGTCGTGGACGTTCTCCTCGTCGTCCACGATCATCACGACCCAGGGTTCCCCCCCCTCTTCCGAGGGGGGAACCGCAGGGGGGTCAGGTTCGTCACTGAATACCAGCTGATTGTCGTCTAAGCACATGAATTACTCCTGCCCCAGGGCTGCGCGGATATGAAAAAGGATGAGTACCGCCGTGTTCGGGGGGGTAGCACCAAACCCGGACGCATACGGAGATATGTGAAGCATTTTTCATGCCGATCCTTCCCGCCGAGCCGATGCCGCCGGGCGCCCCCCAATTACCGGCATGTTCAATCATTTGATTATATAAGTAAAATCACGCATTGGGAAACAGGTAACAATACCTGTCCCTTTACCGCGAATCGCCGGCACGGATTAAAAACCGATGTATATATTTCCAGGAAAAGGTTACGACAGGACAAATTCGACCGACCAGCAGGCCTACAAGCGCGTTAACAACTGAAAACAAAAGAATTTTATAACGCCCGTCAAGATTGAACCACCATCGGTCATATTTGACCGAGATCGTTGTTCCGTCGGGAAAATATGAACTATTTTTCCCCAAACCCAAGGCAGCGGGAAAAAATCGCCCATGTTTATTCCGGACTCATTTCGTTTCGCCACCAAAACCGCCGCCCCCCGGCGTCATGATCCTGAGGCTGTCTCCCCTCCGGGCGCGAATCTCGTTTTTCCCGCCGAGGTTTACCGTACGCCCGTCCCTGAAGGTGAAGATATTCTCTCCCCTTTTGCCGGGGAAGCCCCCCCCAAGGCCGAACGGGGCATGGACCCTTCTTTCCGAGAGAATCGCCACATTGAGATCCTCGAGAAACTCGAACTCGCGGATCAGGCCGTCGCCCCCCCGAAACCTTCCCCTTCCGCCGCTCCCCCTTCTCAGGGAAAAGGATTTGAGCATCACGGGAAAACGCCTCTCAAGCACCTCGGGATCGGTGATCCGCGTATTGGTCATATGGGTGTGGACCCCGGACTGACCGTGCCATGTGGGCCCCGCGCCGGCGCCGCCGCCGATGGTTTCGTAATAACCGAAGGTATCGCTTCCAAAGGTGAAGTTGTTCATGCAGCCCTGGGAGGCGGCGGCCGCATGGAACGCCTTGAGGATCACGTCGGTGATCCGCTGGCTGGTGAGCACATTCCCCCCCACGACGGCGGCATCTTCCGAGGGAGAAAGAAGGGACCCCTCCTCCAGGACAAGGGTGATGGGATTGAGGAATCCCTGGTTCAGGGGAAGGTCCCTGTCGATAAGGCTCCTCAGGGCATAGACCACGGCCGAGGCGGTCACCGCCCGGGGGGTGTTGAGGTTGCCCCAGAGCTCCCTTCCGCTTCCCGTGAAATCGAAGATCGCGCTGCCGTCCCGCCTGTCCACGGTAAGGGTCAGCCGGATGGGACTGCCGTCGTCCAGGTAATCCACGGCGCGGATCCGGTCGACCTCGGCAAGTCCCCGGGATCTTGAGATCGCCCCGAGCATCTTTCTCACCGCCGCCTCGGACGTATCCTGGATGTGGCCCATGTAGGCCGTGACCACCGCCTCGGTATGGCAGTCGATCATCTCGAGGAGAAGATCGATGCCCCGCCGGTTTGCCGCCACCTGGGCCTTGAGGTCCGAGATATTGTCGGCAAGGTTCCTTGTGCCGCTGATCGAGGGCGCGCCCCCTGTCCCCCCGATCTTTCCCGGGGCAAGGAGAAGCTCCGATATCCCCTCCTCGTTGAACACCCCGTTTTCAACGAGCTTGAAGGACTTGATGCAGACCCCCTCCTCCCAGAGGCTCCTGGAAAAGGGGGGCATGGATCCGGGGGAGATCCCCCCGATCTCGGCATGGTGGCCCCTGCTCGCCACGAAGAACACGGGGCGGCCGTTTCTGAACACGGGACTGATCACCGTGATATCGGGCAGATGGCTGCCTCCTGCGGCCGGGTGGTTCGTCACCAGCACATCGCCCTCCTTAAGGTTTCCTTCGAGGAGCAGGATCTGCTGCTTCACCGCCTCGCCCATGGCCCCCAGGTGCACGGGGATATGGGGGGCGTTGGCCACAAGCCCCCCTTTTTGATCGAACACGGCGCAGGAGAAATCCAGGCGTTCCTTGATATTGGTGGAGACGGCGGTCTTCTGGAGGGTTCTTCCCATCTGTTCGGCAATGGAGATAAAGAGGTTCCCGAAGATCGACAGCTGGATGGGGTCCACCTCCGTATGGAGCTTCACCGCATCCCTTTCAAAAAGCTCGATGCTCACGTCCCCAAACCCGGTAATGGAAGCCTTGCAGTCCGGCTCCACCAGGATCGTTGCCGTATCCTGCATGATGATCGCGGGCCCTTCGATGGATTGCCCCGCCCCCAGTTTCTCCATGAGAAAGAGGGGCGTGTCCCGCCATCCCCGGTGAAACCAGCAGCGAACGGTTTCCGCAGGCTCGGGCGGGATCTCCTTTTCGGGAAGCGGAACCCTGCGGATACCGGCGGAGCCGGCCGATGCGCGGACCCTGATATCGTCCACCAGGATCTTTCTACCGGAAAGGTCGAAGCCAAACTCCCTCATGTAGGTCCTTCGGAAGGCCCCTTCAAAGTCCCCGTCCCCGGGAGAGGGGATCATCATGGCCGTGTCGGTCCCCTTGTACCGCAGATTCAGGTAGGAAACCGTCTCTATTCGCTCGTCTCCGTATCCCTGGCCCCGGAGCTCCTCCCTTGCGGCCGTTTCCAGCCGGGAAAGACGAGCAAGGAGCGAAGGAAGGCTCTTTTCCCTGTAAATCGCCGCGGACGGTTCCTGTTTTTCCACCACGATGCGGGCAAGGCCCATGCCGTAGGCCGAGAGAATTCCGGCAAAGCGGTGGATAAAGATCTTCCGAATGCCCAGGTCCCTTGCAACGGCGCAGGCATGCTGCCCGCCGGCACCGCCGAAGCAGGCCAGCACATGGTTTTTGATATCGTATCCCCGCATCACGGATATCTCCCGGATGGGGCGCACCATCACCTCGTTGGCGACCTCAAGAAACCCCAGGGCAACCGCCTCCGGGGCAAGGGGAGGTATTCCCTTTTTCCCGTACTCCCTGTTGATCTCCGCCGCAAGCGTTTCAAAGGCCGCCTTCGCGGCCGAAAGATCCAGGGGAAGATCTTCCCCCTTCCCGAATATCTTCGGAAAATATTCCGGCTGAATTCTTCCAAGGTAGAGATTGGCGTCGGTCACGGCCAGTTCTCCCCCCTTGCGGTAGCACACGGGTCCGGGGTGGGCCCCGGCGGATTCCGGCCCCACCTGGAGCATCCCGTTCAGGAAGAAGAGGCGGGAGCCGCCGCCGGCCGCCACGGTCTTGATATGCATCTGGGGGGCCTGAATCCTGACGCCCGCCGTCTCGGTTTCGTGGACCAGTTCGAAAGCTCCGCCGTAACGGGAGACGTCCGTGGAGGTTCCCCCCATGTCGAAGCCGATCACCGGCTTTCCCCCGGCCTGGTGGAAGGTGCCGGCGGCATACCCCACCACGCCGCCCGCAGGCCCCGAGAGAATGGCGTTGCTTCCCTTGAAACCGTCTGCGGACACCAGCCCGCCGTCGGACTGCATGAAGAGAAGGCCCGTATCCGAAAGGAGGTCCGTGAACCCCTCCCTGAAACCGTCGAGATATCGCCTGATATGGGGGGTGAGGTAGGCATCCACGGTGGTGGTGTCCCCCCTTGCCGTCATCTTCACCATGGGCATCACCCGGTGGGAAAGGGATATCCGGGTAAATCCGGTCTCCTCGGCGAGCCTTCCGATGAGCGCCTCGTGGTCGCCGAAGGTGTAGGCGTGCATGAGCACCACGGCGATGCTCCGGATCCCCGCATCGAAGACCTCCTTCAGGCGCTTTCGCAAGGCATCCTCGTCCGGCGGGGTGAGCACCAGCAGTTTTTCCCCCGTGGTCCCCGTGATCACCCTTCTCCCCTCGGGCGCTTCTCCCGGTTTCAGGAGGCGCACCCTTTCATCCACCTCCACCACCCGCTCGTAAAGGAGTTCCGGCTTGCGAATCACAAGATCGAATATCCCGGGCCGGCTCTGGTTGCCGATCCCGAGAAGATCCCCGAACCCCCGGGTGGTGAAAAGGGCGATCCTTGCCCCCTTTCTTTCGAGAAGCGCATTGGTGGCCACCGTGGTTCCCATGCGTATCCACTCGATCCCGTCCGAGGAGAAGCGCTCCTTCGGGAACTGTTTTCCGGTCACCGATTCGAGGATTCGCCGGATCCCCTCCCTGGGGGCGTCGGGGTAATTTCCCGGGTCCTCTGAAAGAAGCTTTACGACCCTGAACCCCTCCTCGCCGGGGATTTCGGCATACACATCGGTGAAGGTCCCCCCGCGATCAACGGAGAAACGAAACTTTCCGTGGGTCATGTCCGGCCCTTATTGGAAAAATGTTGGGGAGAAGGAACATAAAAAATACACGACAAATTCCGCTGGACACGCGTAACATGCCGTCTTGCGTGCCCAATGTGTATTTATAAAATTACATGCGCCTTATACACTTTAGAAAAAGGTGTCCGCCATATTGATGGAGAGGAGATGCAGCACGTCGATATCGATGCTCCCGTTGGCCTTCCATGTGCTTTCGAGTTCCCCCGTCAGCACCTCGCTCAGCAATCCGTATTCTCCCGAAGCACTCTGGTTGTAGGTAACGGCAACCTCCTCTCCGTTTCTGGAAAGGGTGCCGTTGAAGAGGGTGGCAAGGGAGACGGTCGCCGAGGTGGGAACCGTATTAAGAAGGACGGTGCCGTTCACGGTGCCGTTTCCCACAAGCAGGGTCCCGTTATGGGCGCAATCCGTTGTGGAGATGAGAAGGGCCGCGTTCCCGCCCGAAGGTTCCCAGGTGCCGGTAATCCGGATTGTTCCCCCGTCCTTGCAGGAGAGATCCAGGGCGATGTCCTGCGCCAAAAGCGGCCGGGGCATGATGAAGAGGAAACAAAGGAAAACAGCCGGTAGTAAAGCGCGTTTCATATTTTTCTCCTTTTCCGGCGCCTGAAATCGCGCCTTGCAATCTTGTTTAATCTCCTTGTGAAATGGCGTAAATGATACCATACCTCCATTACGACCTCAAGGCATTCGATCCCCTCCGCCCCGTGCAAAGCCGAACCGGGCTGCGTTGACACGTGAGCCTCTGGATTTCGTCGGCTAGATTCCCGGGCAATACCATGCAACTCAAAAGAATGTGATCCAAGCCATCGGAATTCAAGCCCATCAATTCAAGCCGAGCAGAAGTCGTGGAGTTCACTGTCGGACTTGATCACATGATCGTCCATTCAGATCGCATCCCAGTATAAACACCCTTAATCACATGAGTATATGGAGCGAAGTGCATTCCGTGGAATCCAACCCGGCCGATGATATGATCAAGCCCTCACTATCCGGTTGCTTATCCCGTCGACCACGCAGCCTCGAAGGGGCAAAGCAACCCTCCCGGAAATGATTTTCATTCAAAGGGCTTCCTTGCCCGTGTTCAATGATTAATATTATCAGAATATAGAATTTTGATTTCCCAACCGACCTCAACTTATCCGAGCGTTTCATCAGAGATCGACGCATCCGTGATCGACGCATCCGTGATCGAAAATTGCGGACCCCGGACTTTTTCCGCCCGGGACGCCGCCTTGACGGCGAGCCAAAAAAAATCCCGTGATCCGCCCCCGGTTGACTGCAAAAGGTGCATCCATTTGAATCCGCGTCGGAACTCTCCGGCCGGAACCGGAAGTCGAGTAATCCGCAGACACCGGGAAATCGAACGATCAACCGGAAGCCCCGATAAAAGCCGTGATCCCCCATCCGATGATGAACGACGAATGCACCGGGCCCTGCCCGACGACACAGGCGACAAAAAATAACCATCCGGTTTTATGAAGAATATTCAGGAGAAGCATGATCAGGGCGCTTTACCGCTTCATGAATATACGCCGGACCGCCAACAACGGCATTTCGCCCGCGAAACGAAACCTGCGGGCGGCCGGGGGACAACCAGGGACACGCAGCCGTAAAGGGAGAGTGAAATGAGATGTGACAAATGCGGTTTTTTCAACCCCGAGGGAATGAATTTCTGCGGGGAATGCGGAAACAAACTGGTTTTTTTCTGCAAGGAATGCGGCCGGTCCAATCCTTCGGACACACTGAACTGCACCGCATGCGCCGAACCCCGCGAAACATGGGAAAACGGTTTCCCCCAAAGCGCCGAAAGAAAATTCGTCACCATTTTCTTTTCCGATCTTTCGGGCTATACGACCATTTCCGAAGCCCTTCCCCCGGAAGAGGTAAAAAAGCTCATGTCGCTCATATTCGGGCGCATCGCGGCCGTTGTGAAGCGCTATGGGGGAACCATCGACAAGTTCATCGGCGATGCGGCACTTGCCCTGTTCGGGATGCCCAGGGCCCATGGGGACGACCCCGTGAGGGCCCTTGGGGCGGCAAAGGAGATTCACGGGATCGTGGAGGAGATCGGCAGGAAGTACCGGGAGACGCTGCCGCTCCCGCTTCTTCTGCATACGGGTATCCACACGGGTTTCGTGATCACCGGCGAGATGAAGAGAAAAAAACGGGGTGTCACGGGCGCTGCGGTAAACCTGGCCGCGCGCCTCACCTCCATTGCAAGGCCCGGAACCATCGTTGTGAGCGATACCACACGGAGACTCACCGACGGTCACTGGCACTTCAAGAAACTGCCCAAGGTGACCCTGAAGGGGATCGAATACCGTGAAGCCCTTTACAAGGCGGGCGAGCCAAAAACCATGCCGGAAGACCTGAACGGCTCGACCTTTTTCGGCAGGGCGAAGGAACTCGCAAGAATTGAAACGGCCCTTGAAAAGCTTTGGGTATCCGCCCTGGGCGGGATCGTTTTCATCACCGGGGAAGCGGGTATCGGTAAATCCCGCCTTGTTCGCCAGGCAAAAACCAGCGCCCGAGGGGGGGGCCCGAGGTGGCTCGAAGGCCGCGCCGAAAGGGCGGGCGAGCAACAGGGGTACGGCGCCTTCGTGGGAATCCTGAAAGGATTCTTCCATATTTCCCCGGGCAAGAGTTCGCCTGAAGCGCGCAAGGGGATCGCAAAAAGGCTGACCGAGCTGTTCCCGGAAGGCGCGCCGGAGCTTTCACCCGTTGTCGAAGGGCTCACGGGGCTTGCGCCGGGAGAAACGTTCGGCCCCCGGGACAGCTTGAAGCAGCATATTTTCAGAGCCGCTCGAAAACTCTTCGTCCGCCTTAGCGAAAAAAAACCCCTGGTCCTTGTTCTCGACGACCTTCACCGCGACGGCAAGGCGACCCTCGATCTTCTCCACCACCTTCTTCCCCTGACGGAAACCCGTCCCCTGCTCTTTATCTGCATCAGCCGCGCCATCCCCCGGTCGAGCCTCTTTTTCCGTCCCACCGCCGGCCCTGCGGGAAGCCCGTGGGATCGCACACTGCATATCCCCCTTTCCCCCCTTCCCCCGGGGGAAGCCGCGAAACTTGCCGCCATGCTCCAAAAAACTTACGGCGTTTCGGAAAATACCCGCCTCCCCCTTCAAGGCTACTCGGGCGGCAATCCTTTTTTCATCGAGGAACTCTTCCGAAGTCTTCACCGGAAACCCGAGATACCGGGCCCCGTGCATTCGGCCGCCTCTCCCGTGCCGCCCACCCTGAGGGGGTTGATCCTGGAACGTTTCGACGGATTGGGCGGGAATCTCAAATCCCTGTTAAAGGCCGCATCCGTTGTCGGCACCGATTTTTCCCGCTCCGTTCTCACGGTCGTAAGTAAAAAAGAGGCCCATGTCGAAAAGCGCATCGGGAAACTCGTCGCGTCCGGATTCATTGCTCCCGCCCGAGGGATTGCCGAGGAAAATTTTCTCTTCCGCCACGCCCTATACCGGGAGGTGATATACGACAGCATCCCCATGGATGAGAAACAACTCCTTCACCGCAAAATCGCCGAGGCCTATGAGAGACTCTTCAGTTCCAGAAAACAGGCTTTCCACGGGAAACTGGCCTTTCATTTCACCATGGCGGAACAGTGGGACAAGGCGCATTACCATCTCTTCAAGGCCGGTGAAAAGGCCGGCGACGTGGCCGCCGACGCCGAGGCCCTTACCCATTTCACCATGGCCGCCTCCATGGGGGAACGGGCCTTCGGGAGCAACCGGTTTCTTCCAGATGCCGCCGTCATGGAAAGGAAAATGGGAGAGGCGTTTTTCAGGCAGGGAAATCACGGAAGGGCAATGGAGTGCTTTCTTCGCGCCCTTCGGGCCGGGGGCATGCCCATGCCCGAGGGGAAAACAGGGCTTTCCCTTTCCTTCGCCCTCGCCGTTCAAGGAGCCCGCCGTATTCTCCCCTTTTTATCTCCGGGGAAGAGCAGGGCTACGAACGAAGGCGACGGGAATCTCATCAAGACACTGGAGGCCATGGGCTGGATCGATTACTATACCCGCAAGGATCGCTTCTTCCTCGGGGTGACCCGGATGCTGAACCTCGCCGAAAAGAGCGGAAACCTCTCCGGGATGACCAGGGGATTTGTGGGAATGGGAATGGCTGCGGGCAAGCTCGGATTCTTCTCCCTTTTTGATTACTACATCAGGAAAGCCCGTTCCACCGCGAAAAGGCTCGACACCCCCATGCTCAACGGCCTCTGCACCCTGGGAGAGGCGGTCCTCGCGGAATTCAGGGGAAATCCCCATGCCGCCTTTGGGAAATACCTGAGGTCGTCCGAGATCTACAGGGAGGCCGGGGATATGAGAAGATGGGGAATCTCCTTGATCAACGCGGCCTTTGTTCGCAATCTCACGGGAGGCTTTGGAGAGAGCCTGAAACTGGCCGACAGGGTGAAACAGGTGGGACTGGAAGGCGGCGATGGGCCTCTAGTCGCCTGGGGAACCCATATAAAAGGGCTGAACCGGCTCTGCCTGGGCAACCTCGACGAAGCCGCCGACGCCCTGTCAAAAGCCGTGCGACTGCTGGACAGGATCCCGGATCCCTACGACTGCATCCATGCAAGAGCCTCCCTTGCCCTCTGCCTTCTCATGGCAAATCAGCGGGACAGGGCCGGGCAACTCCTGGAGGAGACCCTTTGCCTTCTTGCACAAAACCGCATCATGGGCCCCAAGGTTGCCCTGTCCCATGCCGTTCTCGGGGAGTGCGCCCTGATTCTGGCCTCGAACAGGGAGGAAAGAAGCTCTGCGGGCAGGCTGATCAGGAAGGCCGTGAAACAGGCGGAGCGTTTCAACGCCGCCCTGCCCGCAGCTTACCGGACCTGGGGGAGATATCTCCATATGAACGGTGAAACCGGGAAAGCTGAAAGGGTCTGGAAAACAAGCCTCGGCGCCTCCAAGAGACTCGGTTCATACCATGAATCCGCAAAAACCCTGGTCGTCATGGGCAATGCAACGGGAGAGCGCCTCTACTTCGATCAGGCCGAAAGCCTGTTCCAAGGAACGGGACAGGGAGGGCGACGGGCATCCATGATCCCGGGGTAATGCCGCATCGATCCGCGCAAAAGCCGCCCGGTTCCAAACGCTTCCCTTCATTTAAAAACCACCTTGCCCGTTCACTTTCCACTGCGCTTAACCCGGCTCCCGGCGGCAAAGGGCCCTCCGGGCGAAGCCCCTGTTTCGCCCGGGCCGTCCGGGCCGGCTGCGTCGATTTTTCTCCTTGACATCCGGGCTGAATAATGAAATTTTTTATTCTTAAGGAACGCAAACCGAATTACTTGAAGATAACGATGTCCTTTCCCGGGGTTAACGTGTAATTGTCCCCCACCGATGAAGCATGCCCGACGGCAAAATCAGGCTAATGGATTTGAATTCCCAAGTGTCCATTTTCATCACGGTGATCTGTATCCCTGCATCGATACCTTCGGTTCACACTGATCGGGGAAGTTTGGTAATTAAACCTTTATCACCGGCCCGTTCCGGCCGCGCGTGGGAAAGCAAGGGAATATGATCGAAAACAGGAAAAACAAAAGGGTCAGGATCAAGGATGATTTTTTGTGGCTGCTGGGTCCCGACACATCCGAGCTGGGCCAGATCATCGATATCAGTCCCGAGGGGCTTGCCTTTCATTACATCGATGAAGACGAAACGGCCGACAAGGCCTTTGAGCTGGTCATCATCTTCGACAAGCTCACCAAGATGGGCAAGGTTCGCTTCGACACCGTATCCGATTTTCTCATTGAGGAGGAGATCGAACCTTCGCCGGTGAAGATGAGGAGACGGGGCGTCAGGTTCATCGGCCTCACCAGGGAACAGAAATCCACCCTGGCCAATCTCATGGTCAAGTACAACCCCTGACGCCTTGCCGAAACGATCTGCCCAAAAAATCTCAGGACCGATCACGCGGCCCTGAACGGCGCGCCGTGCCCGGGGACGATCACGTCCGCATGCTCGCCGATGAACCGCATGTGCTCACGAATCGCCTCCCGGTCACCGGACATTGCCGGCGGTTCCCACCTGTCGTAATACGCCTTGTTCAGAAAGATATCCCCTGAAAAAGCATAGACATACTTGTAAATACGAACAAAAAAGACAAGTGAGCCCTTCGTGTGCCCCGGGCAGTGGCGCATATAGATGTTGTCTCCGAGGGTTTCGAGGTCGGGAAGGGTTGCCGTCTTCTCGGGCATGAACCCGGCTCCGGGACGCAAAACCGCGTCCCCTTCCACCATGCGGGTCCTGTTGTTTTTAAAATAAAAGGCCAGCCTTTCATCCCTGTGAAAGATAAATGTCGCATTGGAAAACAGGTCCTTGTGGCCGATGTGATCGGGGTGGAGATGGGTCAACAGGACCACGTGTATCTCTCCTGGAGAAAGACCGTGCTTCCCAAGGGCCGTAACGAGATCCGAGCTCTCCTTGGCCGGATGATCCAGGTCGATGAGCATGTTCAGTTTTTTCGACACGCCCTGGTCCTCATACTCGATCAGTGAACAGGTGGGCCGATTGTCCGTCATTCCCTCTTCGGGGCTTATCTCCACCGTTCCGTTTTGTACAATCTTGATCCTCAACACAGCATCCGGCTCCATCCTCTTTATTACACGGTTATTCAAATTCGCTCCATGGCCGGGCCCTTTCCCCTCCATGTATGGACCCCGGGCTTCCCCTGGTGCATCGGGAAGGCGCCTTGTCGCCGTGCCGGCACCGGCCCCGCCCGCTCCAATACCGGGATTTAACGGGTGAACCGATACCCGTCCCTTCGGAAAAACCATGAAACCGTTGTCGCAACCGGTCGGCGGGGAGTCGATTCAGCCACAGCATAATGAGCATATGCCCATATGTCAAATTTCGAAAAAGCAGAAAATCAACGTAATCATGTATTAATCGCGCCCTGCCCCGCCCAGGGCCGCCTCTTCCCGCTGTTCGAGGCGAAGGGCCGCAAATCCCAGATCCGCAACCGACCTCTTTTCCCACGTCGTCTCCCCGACGTCAACAGCCTCACCCGCTGCGCGGGGGCAGGCGAGGGCGACGCCGACATGCTCTCCGGGTGCGGCTCAAACAGCTAAAATCAACGCCCCTCGACTTTAAACCAAATGAAATTCATGCCGGGAGATCATCCGTTTGTTCCGTACCGCCCAATGACCCGTTTTAATCCCCCGTAAACTGTGGTATCAGGGTACCTGCTCCGCCGGCCCCGACCCGGACAAGCCGGAACCGGAATGCTTTGCGCACATGATATCACCGACAGGACATTAGAAAATAACGAGAAAGTGCTGTTTTATGAACCTTAACCAGTTGAGAATTTTCCATACCGTGGCCGTTTCGGGGAGCTTCACCCGCGCTTCAGAAAAGCTCTGCCTGACCCAGCCCGGGATCAGCAAGCATATCAAGCAGCTGGAGGAATATTACGGCATACTGCTCTTTGACCGCCTCGTCCGCAAGGTGGCCCTCACCCAGGCCGGGGAGATCCTCTTCCGGGCCACCCGCGAGATCTTTCATTCCATGGACGAGGCGAGACTCGAAATCATGAAGCTCAAGGAGATGACGGGCGGAGAGCTCTCCATCGGCGCCGGCGCCACCATCGGCATCCATATCATTCCGGGCATACTCTCGGAGTTTCACGAGACCTATCCGGATATCGACCTGACCCTCGACATCACCGACACCCGAAAGATCGTGGAGATGGTCTCCACCAGCGTGGTGGACCTCGGCCTTATCGGCTCCTCGCCCGATGACGACAGGCTGGTTTCCAAAAGATTTTTCATGGATTCCCTGACCCTGATCATGCCCGCCGCCCACAGGTGGAACAGGGGCGGCCATATTGATCCCGCCCACCTGGAAGAGGAGACCCTGATCCTCCCCAAGAGGGGGTCCGAAACGAGGACCATCGTGGATGAACGGCTTAAAAAAGCCGGTGTCGCCCTGAAACGCACCGTTGAGTTCGGAAATACCGAGGCCATCAAGAAGGCCGTGGAACAGGGAATGGGGGTGTCCATCGTTTCCAGAAACGCCGTGCTGAACGAAATAAGGGAAGGTACCCTCAAGTCCGCCGGGCTCTCCATGATCAACCTCAACCGCAGCTTCCGTTACATATACCGGAAGGACAAGTCCCTCTCCATGGCCGCAGCGGCATTTCTGACCCTTCTGGACCGGCTGAACCGGGAGTTCGCCCCGCCCGAGGCGGGATGACCCGCCCTGCCCCCGTATTTCGGGCCCGGCGCTCCCCCTTGCGACGCCCCGGGGCGGGCCGCTTTTTCATTTTCAGTAAACTTTTTCACAGACCAATGAAATATTTGAAAAAAAACATTGTATTGCCCAAGAAAAATTAGTAATTTGACCGGGCGTTTATTTCTACGTGAATGGGAGTTCGCGTGAATAATCGGCTTTGAACCGAATACCGACACGATCCGCGCTTTGAGAAAGGGACCGCCCTGTGCCGGACAGCCCGGCCCCTCGATACTGTTTCCGGCCGGCATGTTCGGACAACGGAAAACGAATGATGATAATATTGCGCCGCCGGTGTCATCAGCTGTATTAACGAATAATTCCAGTTTGAGGAGAGAAACGTCATGGCCCTTACGAAAATGCAGATAGTTGAATCGATCCAGGACTCGCTAGGTTTTCCCAGAAACAGATCTGCCGAACTTGTGGAATCACTCCTTGAGATCATAAAATCAACACTGGAAGACGGCGACGACATCATGATCAGCGGGTTCGGCAAGTTCTGCGTCAACGACAAGAAACAGAGAAAGGGCAGAAACCCCGCCACGAATCAGGAGATGACTCTCCCCGGCAGGAGGGTGGTAACCTTCAAGTGTTCCGGCAAGCTCAGGGACAAGGTCAATGTTCCCTAGGGAAAATGCCCCGCTGCCGGCCCGATCGTTCCGGCCCGGTTTTTTCCATCCGGCCCCTCGCGCCCGCGGGCGGGCCGGGCGTGTTTCATACGGGGAGAACAGCAGGGCGCGCTGTAAAACCGCCTGCTTCGGCCCTAAGGCCGGGGGGGCCCGGAATCCCTGAATCACCGGGTTTCCAAGATTTTTTTTCGCTTTCCAGCAACCATTGACGATCCTTGAAATAGTCCGCGCTCGGTATGTGGCCCCCCCCTGTCTGTTCCGCAAGTTTTTTCTGTCCATAACGGCTCGATAAATCAGGGCCTGATTTTTAAGAGCGCCCATGAAGGGCGGGCAAGTCGGGTTGAGCGGATCGGGTTGTGGTGAAATTTTCCACCGCCGACTTTTTACAGGACCATCACCATCAACCATAAACCGTCCAGGCCGTTTCAGGCCCCTTATGCCTTAAAACGATCCGCCCGGATTTCCAACAGGTAGGATTTCATGAACGCCATAGCCGTCGTCATTCTCCTTGCAATCCTGATCGATTTCACCCTGCACGTTGTCGCGGACGCCCTCAACCTTTCCCTGCTGAGCCCGGAACTTCCCGAATCTTTTACCGACCTTTACGACGGGAAAACCTATGCGAAATCACAGGAATACCTCCTGGTGAACACAAAATTCGGATGGGTCAACTCCGTTTTCGGCCTGGTTCTCATTCTCACCTTCTGGTTTTTCAAGGGGTTTCCCATCCTGGACAACCTGGTTCGCTCCTGGGGTTTTTCTCCCCTTGTCACGGGCCTCCTTTACATGGGGATCCTCGGCGCGGCAAGGGGCGTCCTCACCCTTCCCTTCAGCTGGTACGGCACCTTCGTCATCGAAGAGCGCTTCGGGTTCAACAAGACCACCCCCGCCGTGTTTTTCGCGGATCTCCTGAAAGGGGTCCTTCTCACCCTCCTTATCGGTACCCCGCTCCTTTCGGGTATTCTCCTGTTCTTCGAGTTCGCGGGAGGGAACGCATGGTGGTACTGCTGGGGGGCCGTGACCCTCTTCACCCTCTTTATCCAGTTTATCGCCCCCACCTGGATCATGCCCCTTTTCAACAAGTTCTCCCCCCTTGAGGAGGGGGAACTCAGGGAGGCGATCCTCTCCTATGCCCGCTCCATCGATTTTCCCCTGCAAAACGTGTTCGTGATGGACGGTTCCCGTCGTTCGACCAAATCCAATGCGTTTTTCACGGGATTCGGTAAAAACCGGCGCATCGTCCTCTTCGACACCCTGATCGAATCATCCGAGGTGCCCGAACTGGTGGCGGTGCTGGCCCACGAGATGGGCCATTACAAGAAAAAGCACATCTTGAAGATGCTCGCCTGCGGCATTCTCCAGACGGGGCTCCTGTTTTTCCTCATGGGCATTTTCATTTCCCACGCGGGGCTCTTCGAGGCATTTTACATGGAGGAAAAATCCATTTATGCCGGCCTGATTTTCTTTTCCATGCTCTACTCCCCCATCAGCTTTTTCATGGGGCTTTTCATGCAGCAACTCTCCCGCAAGCATGAGTATGAAGCCGACCGTTTTGCCGCCCGAACCACGGGAGATCCCCATGCCATGGCCCGGGCCCTGAAAAAGCTCTCGGTTAAGAACCTGTCCAACCTCTCCCCCCACCCCCT